>JAEEGL010582172.1_pt1 | contig 49310 bp, 34 predicted proteins | sample 9134231 | NCBI WGS metagenome assembly JAEEGL01 (sample SAMN16246548, study PRJNA631951) | gut metagenome | biome: gut microbiome; feature: rumen; material: fiber-attached | host: Bos | place: Iran: Karaj | collected 2018-10 | reverse complement strand
GCACGCTCTCACCCTCCGCGAGCGCAGCAAGCAAAAGCGCCCGGTTCGTCATACTCTTCGAACCGGGCACGCTCACATCGATATCAACCGCCCCATTAAATGGTTTAACACAAAAGACTTGTTTCATGAAACTTCACCAAACTGCCCTTTTGTTTTCTTTTATTTTTACTTAAACTCTTTAACTCTGTTGTAGATACTCTCGGCATCAAGCCCATACTTAGCCACCAGCTCAAGCGCCGGCCCCGACTCACCAAAGACATCGTTGATACCGATCTTCAACGCCTTCGTCGGGCACTTCTCAGACAGGCAGTCACAAACCGCCGATCCCAAACCGCCGATCACAGAATGCTCCTCCACGATAACCACCTTGCCGGTCTTCTTCGCGGACGCGATCACCAGATCCTCATCAAGAGGCTTGATCGTGTGGATGTTGATCACCTCAGCATCGACACCGTCGGCAGCCAGCTTCTCAGCGGCCTCCAGACAATTCGAAACCGGAAGTCCGGACGCGATGATCGTCACATCCTTACCCTCACGAAGAACCACACCCTTACCAAGCTCAAACTTGTAAGACGGATTATCATTGATCACCGGCACAGCCAGGCGGCCGAAACGCAGATAGCATGGTCCCTGATGCTCATACGCTGCCTTCACAGCTGCCTTCGCCTCGATATCATCACTCGGCACGATCACGGTCATCCCCGGGATCGTACGCATTAATGCTATATCCTCATTACACTGGTGTGTAGCGCCATCCTCTCCGACCGAGATGCCGGCATGCGTCGCACCGATTTTTACATTCAACTGCGGATATCCGATCGAGTTACGCACCTGCTCGAACGCACGTCCTGCCGCAAACATCGCGAAAGTCGACGCGAACGGCACCTTGCCCGTCGCTGCGATACCGGCAGCGATACCCATCATGTTACACTCAGCAATACCACAGTCAATATGTCTCTCCGGAAACTCCTTTTTGAAAGTACCGGTCTTCGTAGCCGCAGCCAGATCAGCGTCGAGCACTACGAGATCGTCATGAGTTTTCCCCAGCTCTACCAGAGCATTTCCATAGCTGTCTCTGGTTGCAATCTTAACAACATCACCCATCAGATCTCACCTCCTGCCTTCTCAAGCTCGGCCATAGCCTTCTCAAACTCTTCATCATTCGGCGCCTTGCCGTGCCAGCCAACCTGGTTCTCCATAAAGGACACGCCCTTGCCCTTCACCGTCTTGGCAATGATCGCCGTCGGCTGTCCCTTGGTCTGACGTGCCTCATCAAACGCCTTCTTAATATCCTCAAAACTGTTGCCGTCAATATTGATCACATGGAAGCCAAATGCCTCGAACTTCTCATCGATCGGATACGGTGAGCATACCTGGTCGATCGCGCCGTCGATCTGCAGTCCATTGTTATCCACGATCACTACCAGATTGTCAAGCTTTCTCGAAGCAGCAAACATAGCCGCCTCCCATACCTGACCTTCCTGGATCTCACCATCACCGAGAAGTGTGTACACACGATAGGAGTCCCCGGAAAGCTTGGCGGAAAGTGCCATACCGACAGCCGCCGATATTCCCTGTCCGAGTGAACCCGATGACATATCCACACCCGGGATATGCTTTTTATCCGGATGTCCCTGCAGATAGGAACCGGTGTGACGCAAGGTCTCCAGATCCTTCACCGGGAAGAATCCACGGTTCGCCAGTGCCGCATAGTACCCCGGAGCCGTATGTCCCTTACTGAGTACGAACCGGTCTCTGTCCGGCTTATCCGGATTGGCCGGGTCAATATTCAACTCCTCAAAAAACAGATACGTAAAAATATCCGCAGCCGAAAGCGATCCACCCGGATGCCCGGACTTCGCCGCATGTGTGCCGACGATCACGCCCTTGCGCACCTCGACTGCCTTTTTCTGAAGCTCTTTGATATCCATAGAAATCCTCCTCAATTATTTACCGAATACGGCGATGTAATCCTTCTGGAAATTCTCGATGCCCTTGTCTGTCAGCGGATGCTTGGTCATCTGCTCGATCACGCCGTACGGTACCGTAGCGATATCCGCACCTGCCAACGCACAATCCGTCACATGGATCGGGTTACGGATGCTGGCTGCGATAATCTCCGTCTCAATCTCCGGATAGTTCGCAAAAATGGCCGAAATCTGCTCGATCAGATCGATACCCGGCATGGAGATATCATCCAGACGTCCCAGGAACGGCGATACATAAGCCGCACCGGCACGAGCCGCAAGCAATGCCTGATTCGCGGAAAAGATCAGTGTCACATTACACTTGATCCCCTCGGAAGCAAGCACCTTGGTCGCCTTCAAACCTTCGATCGTCATCGGGATCTTCACCACCATGTTCGGATGAAGTTTCGCGATCTCACGTCCCTCAGCGATCATACCTTCCGCATCCACCGTCGTAGCCTTAACCTCACCGCTGATCGGTCCGTCCACGATGGAAGCAATCTCCTTAAGCACATCCTCCTGGCTTCTTCCGCCCTCTTTGGCGATCAATGACGGATTCGTGGTCACACCACAGATAACCCCCATCTCCTCAGCCTTACGGATGTCCTCGATCTTCGCAGTATCCACAAAAAGTTTCATAGCAACAGTCCTCCTATCACAATAATATTGGGTTTATTATCACATAAATACGACGAATACACAAGTCGTATTTTTATACAAATTTGTATACTTTTTTACACGGATTCGCAAAAATATGCACGACACCGGATCAGGGATAAAAACACATCCCTTCCAAACTGTGTTTCCAGACGCCGTCAAATCCGCTACTGTAGGTAAACTCTCTCGTCACCTTGAAGTCTCCGTCACGTTCCTCGTAGGTACCCCTGGTACCGTTCCCGACGATCGCGTGGCCGGACGGATCCCACTGAACGAAAACCTTTCCGTCGAACTCCGTCTCCTTCTGGAAAAGAAGCTTCGCTTCTTTTTTCTTGCTGTCGATCTGCAGCTTGACCGCGTGGATCAGTCGACCCTTATCCACCGCGAAAGTCAGTGTATCGATCGTTCCATTCGACTCACCGCGAACCAGTGACAGCACACTCTCGTTCATATTCCAACCGACAAGCGGAAGATCCTTTTTCTGCTCGGGTTCGACCTCCACCGCCTCACCGGACGCCGCATCCTTGTCGTCCTTCTTGTCCTTGTCATCCTCTGTCTTTTTCTTCTTTTTCGGAGCCGTCGGATCGATCACACGCTTCTTGAGCGTTGTCTTCTTCCAATCCTTCTTCAGACCGACCACCAGTTTCACCTTCGGCCGCTCGCTGAGCAGACCATCAATCCGCATGATCCCCATCGGATTTGACAGTGAAACATAAAGATTACCGCTCACCACGGAAGAAAGCGAAGTCGGTTTCATTCCCTTTTCAAAGGTATAAACAAGCTCCGTCTTGCCACCCTTCATCGACGTGCGCACCACCTGATAGCGCTTGCCGTTTTGGATAAGCGCGAAGACGTTTTCATAATCATCATAAGCAAAATCCAGGATCTGCCTGATCCCGGTAAAAATAGCCACGCCCTCGACCTGACCGATCCTATTGAGCCTCACCACATGCGTTCCCGCTGTCTGGTAGATGACATGGGAATCGTTGGCATACACCCGTCCCCCATGCTCACTCTCGGTATTCATACAGCCGCGAAGCGTTCCGTTATTGTCATAAAAATAGATATACTTATCGTTCTTCGGCAACAGGAAAAACAATCCGTTCTCAAGTCGATAATCACTCTTGCCACGCTCATGCTGAATCCTTGTCGGCGACTGCATATCCGGCACATCCACCTTGTAGGTGATATCCTCACGATGCGAGCCGTTTCCGTCCAGAAGCTCCAACACAATATAGTTTCTCATCCCGGGGATCAGACCACCCACGATAAACTCATGCTCGGTCCCCAGATTCTTGGTGTTCCCGTTGTTGATATAACGGATATGATCCGGAATCTTCTCATCCTCGACAGTGATCGTATAACGTACCATACAGGGTGACTGCGTCTTGAAATAAAAATAATACGTATTCGGCAATGTACCAAAGGGGTTGTACGCAATCAACGGCTTTTCGAAATCCGGATTAGAACGACGGATCAGACGGTCCAGGCGATCTCTGGACGACTTGCTGTACGCGACGGTGAAAAAATCCCCGTCATCGAAGTTCATCACATTTTTATTCTCTCCCTCACGGGATAACTCGGTAGCGAGCGAGTCGGTTTCAAAACGATAGGCGTGAGAATCCTCCTGGTCGCTCTGATCGAGATGGCGCCTGGAATCAAACTGGCTGACCTCGTCCCCGCCCTTAGACAAAAAGTAGACGGCAGCTCCGCCACCAGCTGCCATCAAGATGGATATGATTATAAAGATTTTCAGTATCTTTTTCATTACAAGTGTCCTTTATTATCTGTCCCATTTATCGCAGAGCGAATTGATCTGATCCGTAAACTTGGCTGTATCCTTATTGGACAAGCCTTCATTTTTACGTATGATCGAAAGCAAACGCTGACCGGCGGTAAGCAGTCGCGAGAAGACATCGCTCGCACGCTTGGATGCGGCACGCTTCTTCTCTGCCGGTACCGGCTCAGCCTCACGGACGAATTCACCTCTGATCGGATCAAACTCGGTTCCGCTGTAAGGCGCACTGGCGATAAAGGCGTGCTCCTCCAACGTCCGACAGAACTGCTGGCACACACTGTCCTCGCCGTGCACGACAAATACTCTCTTCGGCGGCTTCTCGGTGAAAGACTCCACCCACTTAAGCAGACCGTTCACATCTGCGTGTCCGCTGATACCGTTGATCTTGGTGATACGCGCCCTGACCTCGATCATCTCGCCGAAAAGCTTGACCTCATCGATACCGTCAAGCAGCGCGCGTCCCAGTGTCCCCGCGGTCTGATATCCGACGAAAACGATCGTCGAATCCTCACGCCAGAGATTATGCTTTAAGTGGTGACGGATACGACCGGCATCGCACATACCGGATGCCGAGAGGATAACCTTCGGATTCGGATCGAAGTTGATAGCTTTGGAATCGTCCGATGTGATGGACAGTTTCAGACCGGGAAAACCGATCGGATTGATACCGCGACGTACCAGGTCCCTGGCTTCTTCAGAGAAGCACTGCTCGGCATTTTTCCCGAATATATGCGTAGCCTCCACCGCGAGCGGTGAGTCCACATAGACATCAAAATCCGGACAGGACGTGATCCGTTTCTGTTCCTTGATCTGTCGAAGGAAATACAGAAGTTCCTGTGTACGCCCGACAGCAAACGCCGGTATCACGACATTTCCGCCACGCGTAAAAGTCTCCTCGATGATGGCCGCCAGATCCCCCACGTAATCCGGCACACCGTCAGAATGCACGCGATCACCGTAGGTCGACTCCATCACGACATAGTCTGCCGCCTTGGTATAGTGCGGATCCCTGAGAATCGGCTTGTTGATATTTCCCAGGTCACCGGAGAATACGATCGTACGCTCATCCGCGCCCTCCTTCGCGAACACCTCGATCGAGGCGGATCCGAGAAGATGGCCGACATCGGTGAACCGGATGCTCACCTCGTCGGAGATCGTGATCACGGAATCATATTCACAGGGAACCAAAAGATGGATGGCACCGAGTGCGTCCTCCATCGTATAGACAGGCTGATAGATCTCGCCGCCGGCTCTGGCGGCTTTACGATTGCGCCACTCCGCCTCGAACTGCTGGATGTGCGCCGAGTCACGGAGCATGATCTGCGATAGCTCACAGGTTGCCTTGGTGGCAAAGACCTGTCCGCGAAAGCCTCTCGCATACAGAAGCGGAAGCAGACCGGTATGATCGATATGTGCATGTGTCAGAAAAACATAGTCCAGTTCAGAGGCATTGACCGGGATCTCCTGATTCTCGAACATATCCCGTCCCTGCTCCATACCGATGTCGATACAAAACTTCTTCTCTCCGACCTCCATGTAGTGACAGCTTCCCGTCACCTCGTGGTCGGCTCCGATGAAAATCAGTTTCATGCCAATCCTCCCCGATCTGTCTTACATAGCTGTATCAAAACTTCTTGCTGATCGTGATCTCCACATCGCTTCCGACGATACGTACCTTTACCTCATCGGCAATATTCGCCACGATGGACCGCTCCAACTCGTCCACGGCATGGGCAGCATCTTCATCCTCACCGGATTTGCCCTCCATCTCGGCACGGTAACGCATCATGGACCACTCATAGACATCTCCCGTGACCTGATAACCGCTCGGGCTTCCCATGCCCATCAACCCTATCGTCAGCGGAGACGGACCGTCATCACGCGGCAAAAGCGCCGACCCGATCATATCGCGAAGCTTGCCCATGAAGCCCCTCGCTGCCGTATTTTTCCCGGAAGATGACAGAGACACAAGCTCCTCCTTCATGGTCAGCGTCAGCTCCACATCCGCCTTCAGATGAATGTCAAACTTCTTACCCTCACTCTCAATCCAGTAGGAAGACTCGTTCTCACCGGTAATGGTAGCGATCATCCCGAACAACTCCTCCGAGAGAAGGCGAAAACGCAGTTTCTCCTTTGCATCCAGTCCGGCATCCACCGCAACCTTCTCTGACGCCGCGAGAGCTTCCTTCATTCCGGTCCCATCCGGTTTAACTGTAATCACTGATGTTTGCATAGCATCCTCCTTCGTTTTATATCGAGGGCACGTGTAAAAACGCCTGCCTTTCGCTTCCAATCCACGCCACCCTGTTTCCCTGCATCACATATATATGATTCTATCATTTTTGTCGCGAAAAGTCAACGGCACGAAAACAAAAAAGGCGACCGAAGTCGCCCCTGATCTCACTTATGATACGGCTCGCCTTTCAGGATCCGAAAAGCACGGTAAATCTGCTCCAGCAGGACTACCCGCATCAACTGGTGCGGAAAGGTCATCCGCGAAAAACTGATCCGGTCATCTGCCTCAGCCAGAAGATCCATGTCGAGTCCGATGGAACCACCGATCAGAAAGACGATGTGTGACACCCCATTCACACCGAGATTCCCGATCCCCTCGGAGAACTCCACGGAGGTAAGCTCCTTGCCGGCAATCGCCGTGGCCACCACATACGCCCCATCCGGGATGTGCTTGCGAAGTCGCTCGGCTTCCTTGGCACGGATCAGGTCCTCCTCGTGCTTACTCGCGCCGTCCGGCGTCTTCTCATCATCCACCTCGACGATTGTAAGATCACAGTAACGGCTGAGTCTCTTGCTGTATTCCGCGATCGCCTCCTGAAAGTATTTTTCCTTAATCTTCCCCACCGACAAAATCGTTATCTTCATAGTAATCTCCACTATTCTTCAATCGTTACCTTACACGTCTTTATCTTGGTTCCTGAGTACGCCTGGATCTTCACGGTCCCGCTTTCGGCCACGGCGGTGATCACACCCTTCGAAGTCACCGTCGCGATCTGCTCATCCAGCGACCGGAAGGAAACCTTCGGCATATCCAATACCTTATCCGGCTTCCACGTACCCGTCAGCGTAAAGGTCTCTCCCTTTTTCAGAGTCACCTCGGTTTTGTTCAACTTGATCCACGCCAGCTCCTGCATAAAGCCTTTCATTTCCTTGGCGGCAGTTTTGGATATCATATCCGTATAGGCAAAAAGCGAATACCCTTCGGTATTTCCGTCCTTGATCTTTTGGAGCATTTCCTTTAGGTTGGTCTTCTTTTTCGCCCATCCGTAATCCGGTTTAACCTCGGATTCTTTTCTGCCGGCACGATAGACCCCGAGGCCGATATACATCGGCAGGTCGATCTTATTTTTACTCCTCCAGAGTGCCAGACGCTCGGAATAAAGCTTCGTTTTTTTACCGTTTAATTTATAATTGTCTGACCAATAAATCTGTGGCACGATATAGTCGATATAACCGGGCTTGCTCATCCAGGTTTCGACATCTCCGCCGATCGACATACTGTACTCGAAGTTTCCCGCCGGACTGATTCCGAACTGACAATTTTTATCGATGCTTTTTACGGTATTATAAACCTTTTTTATTAATTTATTTACATTCTTGCGACGTGTCTTCGCCTTGACCTTGGCATACTTATCTCCGAGATAAAAATAATCATCAAAATGGATTCCGTCGACATCATAATTCTTGACTATCTCTTTGACCTGATTGACAACCCGGTTGATCGTTTTTTTCTTGGCCGGATTAAGAATCTTGGAGACCGTCACGCGGTACGGATTCATCCACGCGTGAAGCTTCAGTTTCTGCTTGTGCGCCTGCTCCACCAGGATCTTCAGCGGATCGTAACCCGGCGAACGCTTGTCACTGCACATGTAGGAACTCCACCCTACCACCTTGGACGGATAGATCGCGTCGTCGTATGACCTCACATGAAAGTAAACCTCGTTGCAGCCGTAGGCCTTGATCTTCTTGAACATTGTCTCCGCGTTCTGCCGGAAAGCCGCCTCGGTACGGTTGGAAAGTCCTGCCGCGGCAAACTCATAAAAACAAACCCACACGGCGCGATGTGCCGTCGTCCCGGCCTTCGCCGTCGGTGTCTCCGATTTACTTCCCATCGCAGCGCATGCAATTAGCATTGCAATTGCTAACGCTCGGATTACTTTCTTCATGGATCAAACTTCCTTTCTGTATATGTCCCCTGCCGGCGGCAGTGATTGGTCACCCGAGGAGACTTATCAGGTGGTCGAAAAGTACAGCATTCGCTGTACTTGGGGGCCAATCACGACTGCGCCGGCGCGCTTGCTTCATACAATTCCCGATAGTAACCGCCAGCAGCAATCAGCTCCGCGTGCGATCCCTGCTCGACGATACGCCCGTCGCGCATTACCAGGATCACATCCGCCTCGCGGATCGTCTGCAACCGATGTGCTACGATAAAGGTTGTCCGTCCCTTCATCAACGTGGCAAATGCCTTCCGGATCCGCACCTCCGTGCGCATATCGATCGACGAAGTCGCCTCATCCAGGATCAGCATCGGCGGCGGCGACAGCATCACACGCGCGATACACAGTAGCTGCCTCTGCCCGGCCGAAAGTCCGGTCGCGTCGCTGATCACGGTATCGTACCCCTCCGGTAGCCGCCTGATAAAGGAATGTGCATGCGCTGCCTTTGCAGCAGCGACGATCTCTTCCTCCGTCGCTTCCGGCTTACCGAACGCGATATTCTCACGAACCGTCCCGCTCATCAGCCACGTCTCCTGCAGCACCATCCCGTACTGCGCGCGAAGACTGTCTCTACTCACCTCGCGGATATTTTTATCCGAAACCAGAATCCGGCCCCGATTCACATCGTAAAACCGCATCAGCAGGTTGATGATCGTGGACTTGCCGGCACCCGTCGGCCCGACGATCGCCACCCGACTTCCCGGGCGCACGTATAGATTCAGATCACGGATCAGCATATCCTCCGGATCATTTTTCTCACTATTCTCATAGGAAAACCACACATGGTCAAGATTAACCCTACCATCCGTATCCGTCAGAACTGTGTCATCCTCATTATTTCCTTCGGTTTTCGTGTCGATCAGTTCGATCAGTCGCCCCGCGCACGCCACCGCGTTCTGCAGTTCGGCGATCACACCGGAGATCTCATTGAACGGCTTGGTATATTGATTTGCGTAGGATAAAAATGCCGTCAAAACGCCGACCGTGATGCTTCCCCGCACGGCAAACAGCGCGCCGAAGACACCCACAGCCGCATACACGATACTGTTGACAAACCGCGTCGCGGGATTCGTGATCGATGAGAAAAATGTCGCCGCAAGGGAGTGTTTTTTCAATTCCTCCGCCGTCTCATCAAACCGGTCACGGAAGTGCTCCTCCCTTCCGAAGGCGCGCACCACATCCAGGTTCTCAAACACCTCATCGATCACGGTGGTCTGCTCTGCTCGCGCCTCGGACTGCCTGGTAAATGAAGTATACGAGCGTCTCGCGATAAACCTTGCGACCAGCAGCGAAAGCGGTGTCACGACCACCACGGTCACCGCGATCGGCGCGCTGGTAATAAACATAAATACAAGCGTTCCGAGTATCGTGATCACACCGGAAAACAGATTCGATAATCCCATCAATAGTCCATCCGACACCGTATCCGCGTCCGCGATCACACGGCTCACGATATCACCGTGCGGATGCGAATCGATATAAGCGATCGGCATTTCCTCTATCACGGCAATCGCCTCCGTACGAAGATCTCTCACCACACCGAAACTGATCTTATTATTGCACAGATTCATCAGATACGAAGCCAGCGCGCTGACACCGGCGCAAGCCGCGATCTGCCATATGATGGGGAAGATATTCTCCCACATCACGCGTCCCGGACCCGGTATTTCATCCACCGCTTCCCCGATTTTTATCGGAATAACAAGTGTCATCACAACCGTTATGATAGCCAGTAAAAATGACAGCAGGACCGTTATCTTATACGGCCTCAGATATCGGAACAGGCGACGGTAAATCTCACGTTGTTTCATCCCTCGTCACCTCCGATCCGGAAGGTCTCCTGATAGACCTCACAAGTGTCGAGGAGTTCTTCGTGGGTACCGAACCCCACCTGTTGCCCGTCATCGAGCACCAGAATACGATCCGCGGAACGCACCGAAGCGATACGCTGAGACACGATAATGATCGTTGTTTTTAAGGACTCAAAATACGTATACAGTTTCTCCCTGACCGCCTTCTCCGTCGCGGTATCAAGAGCTGAAAACGAATCGTCGAGGATCAACAGTTCCGGTCTTTTCACCACTGCTCTGGCGATACACAGGCGCTGTCTCTGACCGCCGGAGAAGTTCCTTCCACCGGCTTCCACCTCGGTATCGAGACCGTTTTTATCACGGATAAAGTCCGCCGCCTGCGCCACCTCAAGGGCTTCCCAGATTTCCTCATCCGTAGCATCTTCTCTTCCCATCCGGAGATTCTCCCGAATTGTTCCGGAAAAAAGAGACGAGCGCTGCGGCACATAACCGATCCTTTCCCGCTCCCCGGTCAGGCTCCACGATGCCACATCCTGTCCGAGCACATCAATGGATCCTTCGCCGGCCTCATAGGCTTTCCGTATCAGGGAAAGAAGCGTGCTCTTCCCCGCACCCGTACCACCGATGATCCCCAGGGTTTCTCCTCTTCCGACAGAAAAATCAAGACCCGTCAGCGCCTCCTCCCGGCTCCCCGGATAAGCGAATGACAGCTGATGGCAGGCAAGGCCGTCAACACCGGCTACAGGCTCTTCCACATCGGCTTCGCCGTACTCCGCCTCCTCCAGCTCGAACACCTCACGGATCCGGCCGGCACAGGCCAGTGCCCGATTGACATTCAGGATCAGATTGGCAAGCTTCACAAGTTCCACGAGGATCTGTGACATATAGTTGATGAGTGCGACAACCTGCCCCTGTGACAGCCCGCCGAACTCAACACGCAGGCCACCCACACGGATCAAAACAAGGATCCCCAGATTGACAATGAGAAGCGTCAGCGGATTCATCAGAGACGAGATCCGGCCGACATGCTGCTGCCCGGAAAACACATCCTTTGTCTCCTTCTCAAAGTTCTTCTTCTCCGTCTCCTGTCTTAGAAACGCGCGGATCACACGCACACCAGAAAGGTTTTCCCTGGTGCGAAGAAGCACCTTGTCAACCCGCGTCTGGACATTTTTATACAGAGGGATCGTAAGTTTGAGACAGAGCGCCACGATGGTCGCTAATACGGGGATCACCACGACAAAGATCAACGCGCATCGGACATCGATCATAAACGCCATCACCATCGCTCCGAACACGATAAACGGCGAGCGTAAAAATAACCGCAAAAAGAGATTCACACCGGTACCGACCTGGTTGATATCGCTGGTCATCCGCGTGATCAAAGTCGACGTTCCCGTGCGTCCGATCGCCGCCTGCGAAAGGTGCGTGATATGAGTAAAGAGCGCGTGCTTGACATCCGTTGTAAAGCAGACCGCCGCCTTGGCGGAAAAATACTGTGCCGTGATCGAGATGATCATACCGACCGTGGCGAGTCCGACGAGCACCGCTCCCATATGCAAAATAAACGACGTATCACCGTCCGCAATTCCGCGGTCGATGATCGCCGTCATCACCAAAGGCACAAAAAGTTCCAGCGTCGCTTCTCCCAGTTTGAAAAGCGGCGCCAGAACAACTTCTTTGATATAAGGTTTAAAAAATGCGAGAAGAAATCTCATACTACTTCATCTCCACCGTTTATACGATTTCATGACTCCGTACAATATCGCGGATTGTCACATACAGGCTCGGCTTCAATTCCTCGAGTGATACCGGCTTCTCTTTCAGGATCACCTGATAACTGCAGCCACCCACCAGCTCAAATATCATAAAGAGCATCAGATCCGGGTTATCAAAGCGGCGTCCCGACGCGTCGATCATCCGGTGATACCCCTCGTAAAACTCGATGGTATCCGGCGTGGTCTCATCCTCGATCGACATGTGATGAAACGCTCCCCAACTGAGATTCTTCGTGATAAATCGAAGCAGGTCCGGTTCACGCTTCATACGATCCAGAATCACGTCAACGATCTTGACAATCGCATCCTCAAACGGGAAGATATCCAGATGATCCAGATCGATTCCGACCTCTTTGGTCGCCTGCGCCAGGATCTGTGTCGCCTTCGAGGCGATCAGCTTGTCACGAAGATCAAACTTATCTTTGAAATACAGATAAAACGTTCCCTTCGCAACATCGGCTTCATGCGCGATATCCGAGATCGAAGTCTGTCGGATCCCCTTGGTATTGAAGAGGTGAAACGCTGCCGTAAACAGCGCTTCACGTTTCTTCTTTTTTTTCTCATCCAATTTACTCATTCTTAATCATCTGCCTTTACTGCCTCGGTCTCGATGATGAATTTCACTTCGCCGTCCATGCCGTTATCGATTCCGGAAAAGCTCTTATACTCTCTTCCTGCATCCATAATTCCCTGTACACGATCAACCAGGTTCTTGATATCATTGTTATAAAAATCCAAAAGTTTGTCGATCGCTTTTTTGCGGAACTCTGAGAAACCGTCACTCAGTTTCTTCGCACCGCCAAACAGCTTGCCGGTTCCATCCTTCAGCTTGCCGACACCGTCCACCACCTGATCAGTAGACGAATCGAGTTTTCCTGCCCCGTCACTCAACTGTTTCATGCCATTGCCCAACTTGTCAACGGAAGAACGCATCGTCTTGCCACCGCTGATCAGATCCGTACATCCCTTGGTCAGTTTCTTGTCGTTCGCTGAAAGCTTGTCCGCACCTTCACCGAGCATCTTGACGCCCATGACCAATGCCGGAAGTTTCTGCGAAAGACTGCTGATCGCTGTCTGGATGGTCGCAATCGTCGTCGGGTCAGCCATGGTAGATATGCCGGTTACCAGCGTAGAAATCGTCGTCGCGATCGTCTTGGCACCGCTAGCCAGGTCACTGCTTGATGCAGTAGCCTTCTCGAGTTTCCCGATGCCGCTCTTCTGTGCGTCTGTTACTGTCTTCAGGCCTTCGATTGCCTGCTTCTCTCCGGCTGTTGTCTGCTCCAGAGTTGCGATTGCCTGATCCAGGTTCGGAGTTCCGGCAGCCTTTGCTGTCTTCAGTCCTTCCAGGACCTTTTCGTTGGCTGCGAGCGCGGTCTCCAGACCTTTGATCGCGGTCTCGTTATTGGAAAAGCTGCTCTCGAGATCACTGAGTCCTTTGTTCACGGTTCCGATTCCGTCAGATACGGCAGTCGCTCCCTTGGTGAGCTGCTCCATCTTATCCTTGTCAGCCGCGGCAGCGATACCCTCCGCGAACTTCTCAATACCGCTGACGATCGATGTGATCTTCGTCAGATCAAGACTTCCGATTGCCGAAGTAAGTGTCTTGATTCCGGAAGTCAACTGTCCGGAGCCCTTCACATAATCCTTGGTTCCCTTGGCCAGTTTGTCCGCTCCGTCGATGTACTTGCCGACGCCCTTTTTCAACTTCGGTGCGTTGGCTCCAAGTTCACGGATACCCGCTGTCAGCTTCTTCACGCCTTCGGAAGCGTACTTTTTAATCGAAGATGCCAGGGTGTCTACACCCTTATCCAGTTCCTTCACACCATCCGAAAGCTTTTTCGATCCGTCATCCAGCTTATCTATGGCATCATCGAGATCATCGACCTTGTCATCGATCTTACTGAGATCGATATCAATCTTGCCATCCTCATTGTCTGTGATCATATTCAGGAGATTGGCACTGGCAAAGGTGAAGGTATTTTTCATCTCGAAATCCTTCACGTTACAGGTGAGTGTAAACTCATTCTTCAACTTGTCATCAAGTTTTTCCTTGATTTTTCCGGTCAGATTCAAGGACTCCTTCAGTCCCGGCATACCGAGAACGATCACGATACTCTTCGATCCGTCATCGATAATCTTTCCGCCATCATCCAGTACGAGATCGGTGAATTTTTCACTGTCAAAAATCATTCCCGTAGCCATCAAAAATGGCGTGTTGACCGTCTCGCTTTTACCGGCGATCGTCACATTTTTCTTACTGTTATTCTCATAAGAAATCGTGATCTTCATCTTGCCGCTCTGACCGACGATATCCTCCGGCTTAACCTCTTTTCCGTCAAGTTCAAACTTGAATTTCACGGAAACCGGAAGCTGCTCTTCTGTTTTTCCCTGATAATAAATATCCGCCCCGTTGGTGTTCCAGGTCAGGTTCTGACCGCTCTGGTCAAAGGTCTCATCGCCCTTGACATTTTTGATGTCCGAAAGCTTCGAAACATCCTTGATCGAGCCTCCTGCTTCACCTGCCCCCTGCAACTGATCGGACACGGTGATCGACTTCGTCGAGCCGTCCGGGTTGGCCATAACGTAAACAGATTCCTGCTTGCTGACCTTCGCCTGTGCGGTTGTCGGCATGATGCTCAGGCTCATAGCTGCCACAAGCGTCCCTACCACCAGACGTCTTACCATGTTGTTTCTTCTCATCATTGTCGTTTCCTCCATTCCGAAGCGTAGTGTGAAAAACTGGCATATCAATGCAATTTTCACACTTTCCTCCAATCTTTACTTCTGTTTACCTGACAACTTTGACATCTATACCTAACACTTTCACTTTCACAAACAATTCCTATTGCCGCGAGACAACCGATTACTGTTACCAGTCAATCTTTCGCATGCTCCATGTCAACTTACATATCAGCTTGTCAAATACCATCAACAACGCCGGCAGGAATAGGATAACGCAGACCGTAGAGATCAACGCTCCTCTTGCCAACATCGAACAGATCGACTTGATCAGATCGATATTCGTTACCATGGTTACACCAAATGTCGCCGCGAACATGATCAAACCACTCGTAAGGATCGACTTGATCGAAGACAAATGCGCAATGGCGATCGCTTCCCGTTTGCTCTTTTGTCGCCCTAGTCGTTCCTTTTGGTATCGGCTCGTCATCAGGATCGCGTAATCGACGGTCGATCCCAGCTGGATCGTACCGATAACGATACTGGCGACGAACGATACATCCGTTCCCATGTAGAACGGGATACCCATATTGATCAGGATCGCCAACTCGATGACGGCCACCAGGATGGCCGGCAATATGAGCGACCGGAACGTAATCATAATGATCAGGAAGATGAACCCGATGGAAATGATATTGACATTTCGGATATCTATTATCGTCGTTTCTCTCAGGTCCTTCGTCAGAGGTGCTTCTCCGATGATCATCGCCCGTTCGTCGTATTTTTTGATAATATCATTGATCTCACCGACCTGCTTGTTGACCTCGTCGGTAGACGTTCGATAATTCGAACAGATAAACTCGATCTCATGCTCTTTGCCGGAAAGTTTCTCACGAAGTCGATCCGGAATCATAGCCTCCGGCAACTTCTCTCCCACGAGAGAACTGATACCAAGTACCCACTTGACACCGTCAACCTTTTTGATCTGAGCGTTGATCTCTTTTTTCTCCTTCGCCTCCATATCACTCGGAAGCATCAGGATATGCAGGTTGTTCATATGGAAATCATCATCCAGCTTGTGGTTTGCTATCGCCGAAGGCAGATCCTGCGGCAGTGAATCCGCGATACCGTAAACCGTATGATAGTTGGCGTTTCCATACCAGGCAACCGGAAGGATGACCAAAAACAGGATGAACAATACCGCCCACCCCTTGTGGATCACCTTTGATGTACGCTTGAAACTCGGCAAAAAGCTGCGATGCGTCGTCTTCTCGATCGCCTTGTCCAGACACAGCACCACGGCCGGCAGGAAGGTGATGCAAACCAGAACGCCCATCACGACACCCTTTGCCATGACGATACCCATATCCATACCAAGACCGAATGTCATGAAGCACAGCGCCAGGAAGCCGACGATCGTTGTGATCGAACTACTGGTAACCGACTTCATGGTATTGGAAATCGCGTGCGCCATGGCTCGCTGACTGTCGCCGGGGTATTTTTCCTTATTCTCACGGAAACTCTCCAACAGGAATATCGAGTAGTCCATCGTAACACCGAGCTGCAGGATCGCCGCGATTGCCTGCGTCAGATAGGAAATCTGGCCCATAAAAATGTTGGTACCCATGTTAAAGACTACGGCAATTCCGATACCGCCGAGGAAAACCACGCCGGTAAGGAAAGAATCCATCGTGATCAACAGGATAAGCAGCGTGAGCGCTACGGCAACCGCCACATAGATCGGCATCTCGTCCAGCGCGATCTGCTTGATATCCGTTGTGATCGCCGCCATACCGCTGACAAACGCCTGGTCCTTGACAACCTCGCGGATATTTTTGATGGCGTCCATCGTTGTCTCCGTCGATGTCGTGTTGTCGAAAAGCGCGATCATCATCGTCGCGTTATCCGTAAATAATGCGTTGCGCAGCTGCTCCGGCAGCATCTCAACCGGTACAGTGATATCAAGCGCATCGTCATACCAGAGAACTTCCTTGACGTGCTCGACCTCCTCAACTTTTTTCTTCAGCTTCTGAACATCCTTGTTCTCCATGTTCTCCACGATTACCATGGAGAACGCGCCCATTCCGAACTCATCCACCATGACATCCTGTCCATACACCGTCTCCAGTGACTTCGGAAGATAACTCAACACATCATAATTGATCTTTGTCGAGATGTAGCCGATCCCCGCCGGGATCACCAGAATCAGAGTGATCAAAATGATCAGGACGCGATGCTTCGCAATAAATTTACCATACCTTACGCCCACTTTCGTTCCTCCCTTTCTTGTACTGTCTCAAAACTGAACTTTGGTCATTTTACAATTGACAGTGTAGCACAAAAATGACCGTTGGTCAAGATTTATTTTCAAAATTTTTAAATAAGATAAAAAGAAAAGAACTTTCCAAGCGTCCCACGCTGCGAAAGACCCGCGCGAAATACTTGGAAAGTTCCGTAATTACAGTTTCCAGATGTCTCTGTTGTACTCTTCGATCGTACGATCCGACGAGAAAAATCCGGCATTGGCGATATTCGCTATCATCTTCTTCGCCCAGCCACGTCGATCTTCATAATCGGCATACGCCCTCTCTCTTGTCTGGCAATAGTCATCAAAATCCGGGACGGTCATAAACCAATCTTTGCTGAGCAACTCGTTATACAGACGGCCGAGATGCTTCTTGTCGCCGATCTTCAGCATTTTTTTACATACGATGAAGTCCACGCACTCCTTGAGCACCGGATTTCTTCCATAATAATCGATGGAGCGATAGTCTCCTCTCGCGTACCGGTCGATGACGGTCTGCGAGTCCTCACCGAAGATATAGATGTTCTCGTCGCCGACCAGCTCGTGGATCTCGACATTCGCGCCGTCTTCCGTACCGAGTGTGACCGCACCGTTTAACATGAACTTCATGTTACCGGTACCACTTGCTTCCTGGCTCGCAAGTGAGATCTGCTCGGAAATATCGCAGGCCGGGATCACCCTCTCCGCGAGCGTGACGTTGTAGTTCTCAAGCATCACTACCTGCAGATACGGACGAACCTCCTTGTCCTTCTCGATCAGTTTCTGCAGACACAGGATCAGATGAATGATATCCTTGGCGATTGTGTAGGCCGGCGCCGCCTTCGCGCCAAAGATTACGGTAATCTTGCGCTTAGGTCTCTTGCCACGCTTGATCTCCAGATATTTTCTTATCACATAGAGGCAGTTCAACTGTTGTCTCTTATACTCATGCAGGCGCTTAACCTGAATATCAAAGATCGAATTCGGATCGACATCCACGCGCATGGCATGGCGCAGATAATAGGTAAGCTCCAGTTTCTTCTTGCGCTTGATCTCGAGAACCTTCTTCATCGCACGGTCCTCATCGATATGCTCCATGAGTTTTTTCAACTCCGTCGCATCCTTTTTATATCCGGTCCCGATCGTCTCATCCAGAAAATGGGTAAGCGGTCGGTTGCATTCCATCAGCCAGCGACGGAAGGTGATTCCGTTCGTCTTGTTGTTGAACTTCTCCGGGTAGATCTCATAAAAATCATGCAGCTCCGAATTCTTCAGGATCTCCGTATGCAGCGCCGCCACACCATTGATGCTGTGGCCGTAGTGCATATCCATCTTGGCCATATGGATCCGGTCTTCGTTGTCAATGATCGCAAGCTCCGGCTTGTCGTATTTTTCTTTCACATCCTTGTTCAGGCGCTCGATAATCGGAACCAGCTGAGGCGCGACCTTCTTGATAAACTTGCGCGGCCATTTTTCCAGAGCTTCCGCCAGGATTGTATGGTTGGTGTAGGCGCAGATGTCCGTGACGATCTTCGTCGCCTCTTCCCAGGTGATGTCGTCTTCTTCCAGTAAAAGACGGATCAGTTCCGGGATCACCATCGACGGATGCGTGTCGTTGATCTGGATAGCCACATAATCTGCCAGATCGTGAATGTTGGAACCACGCTCTCTCGCCTCGGCGAGGATCAGCTGTGCGCCCGCGCTTACCATAAAGTACTGCTGGTACACGCGAAGCAGACGACCGGCATCGTCACTGTCATCCGGATACAAAAACAGCGTCAGATTCTTGCGGATATTGGTCTTGTCAAAATCGATCCCCTTGCGGATGATCGTCGGATCAACCGAATCGATATCAAAAAGGTGCAGCCGGTTCGTGCGGTTCTCATAGCCTGTGATCAGAATGTCATACATCGAAGCATTGACCTTGAACCCGCCGAACTTCACCGGGAATTTCCGCACACTGCGTCCGAGGATTGAACGCTTCTCACGCCAGGCGTTCGGATACTCCATCTGACGGTTCCGCTTAAACTTCTGATAAAACAGTCCATCATGGTAGCAAAGACCGATTCCGTCACCGGGCAGTCCCAATGTCGCGATCGAATCGAGAAAGCAGGCTGCCAGACGACCGAGTCCGCCGTTTCCGAGAGACGGCTCCGGCTCTCTCTCGAGGATATTGGCGAGAGATTTACCCTTAATGCGCAATTCTTTGCGCACCTCACTCCAGAGTCCGAGGTTGATCAGGTTGTTCCCGATCACGCGACCGATGAGAAACTCTGCGGAGATATAGTAGAGCTTTTTCTTCTGCTTCTTCAGGTCGACTTCCTTCTTTTTTGCCTCGCGCTTCACCAGATGCAGCAGGGCGATGTAAACCTCCTCATCCGTACAGCGATTGATATCCCTGTGATAGAGTTTCTGACAGATTTCACTGACCATGATTCTTCCTCCTATTGACCGTTATTCCATATATTTGGCAGCCGCCAACGCTGCCACGGCACCATCGGCCGCAGCTGTCGTCAGCTGGCGAACACTCTTCGTACGGCAGTCACCGGCGGCAAAGATTCCCGGCGTCCCCGTCTCGCAGGACTCATCTGCCACGATATATCCCTGATCGTCCAGTTCGACGAGATCAGCAAAAGGCTGATTGTCCGGCTGCTGGCCGATCGCGATAAAAAGGCCGCTCACTTTGAGTTCCTCGGTCGCCCCGCTCTTAACATTTTTCACGAGGATTCCCTCCAGCATTCCAAAACCAAGTATGCCGGTAACGACTGAATCCAGGACAAATTTCACATTTTCCTTGTCGCGAAGCGATGCCACATCTTTCTCATCACCGCGGAACTGATCTCTGCGGTGGATCACATACACCTTGTTGCAGTAATTCGATAGGAAGGCCGCGTCCTCAAGAGCGGTATTGCCTCCGCCCACGACAGCAACGTCCATTTTTCTGAAAAATGCTCCGTCACAAGTTGCACAATACGACACACCGGAGCCAACCATCTCCTGCTCCCTGTCAAGACCGAGCGGACGATTCTTCGCTCCGGTAGCAAGTATCACCGCGCTCGTCTCATACTCACGATCGGCGGTTTTGACAATCTTCACCTTACCGTTATCCGCGATGCCCGTAACCTTCTCCGCTTTGTACACGGCGCCGAGAGAGATTGCCTGATCATACAGTCCCTTGGCAAACTCAAAGCCCGAGACATGCGCAATCCCCGGATAATTCTCGATATCCGGCGTGTTGATGATCTGCCCGCCGTAGGTCGTCTGCTCCAGGATCAGCACACGCTTTCCGGCTCTCGTGCCATAGATCGCTGCGGTAAGCCCCGCCGTCCCGGCACCGACGATTATCATATCATACAGTATCATAATTCTGTCTCTCCATTCTGCTAAACTTGATGCTTGTACCGGTTCTTCTGCCCGTTTGGGATACCGATCCCACTTATTTGACCAGCTCCAGAATCTCCGACTTCGAGATCACGCCTACGGACCGGTTGACTTCCTCCCCGTTTTTAAACACGATCAGTGTCGGGATCGACATCGTCTTGAACTTCATAGCCAACTCCTGGTTGTCATCGACGTTCACCTTGCCGACCTTGATCTCATCCGTCTCCGATGCCACATCATCCACGACCGGTGAAAGCATCTTGCAAGGACCACACCAAGGTGCCCAGAAATCAAGCAATACCGGCTTGTCGCTATTTACTACTTCTGCCTCAAAGTTCTCACTTGTAATTTCTATCGGTTCCATATTCTGTACCCCCTTCCGAAAAATAAAAGCATTTTTGATTATAACATAGGTACAAGTCCATCGTCAATCCCCACCGCGATTCCGGATCGATTCTGTCACATGGGCGACTTCCGCCTCAAAATCTCTCGCCGACAAAAGATGCGCACCCGCCCCACGGATGATGATCTGCTCCAGACCGTCACTCGTCACCACGGTCACATGATAGCGCTCCGCTTTCTCCACGGTAAAGCGCTCGATATACTGATCGGCGGTCTCCGCCGTCTTCGTGTAGACCACATGAATGTTGTGATAGTCAAAAGTCTCCGTCGGATGCGAAGCAACACGGTAGGCATCAAACACCAGGATAACATCACAGCCGCGATACCCCTGGTAATTGCACAGAATATCCTGCAACCGGCCTCTCGCCTGCTCCAGATCGCCCTTTGCCAGATCGGATAGTTCCTTCCAGGCATGGATCACATTATATCCGTCCACGAGAAGGAAGTCTCCAAGTTTTTCTTTATTCTTCCTTGGCTTAGCCGCTCCCGCCGGCTTCGACGCACGACGTATCGTCTTTTCTTTCGCTCTACTAAGAGACCTTCTCGGCGCCCGTTGATTGGCATGTGTTGCCTGCGCCAGGATTCCGTCGATCTCTTCGACTCCAAGCGCCTCGTCCATCATCCGCAGTCGGTACTCTGCCGCCAGCTCTCTGTCGTCCGAAGGTGTCTCACCACCCTCTGCATAGAATACGGTTCCGTCCTCATCTACCCGGATAATCCTCTCCGGATGCCAATCCACCTGCACATGCGCCATATCTGCCACCTCTTCCCACGGCACATAGTACCCCGCGCCATGTGCACAAAAAACAGAGCCGGGTGGATGTTTCTCATCGGCCTCGGGATCGTACGCGACCGTCTCCACGATCTCGTCCTCATTATGGCAGGGGAGGTATCCGTGAAAGGCGAGCGAAAGCTCTCCCTGACCGCCGGTGTAGGCCGACACCTCCACCGCATAGTCCTGCATCGTCACCACCGGCGCGTAGCCGATAAGAACAGACCGCGTGCTTCCCGTGGCTCCTTCGCCCTTCTCCTCTTCCATGGAAAAATGCCCGCACATCCGCTCTATATCTGTCATTGCACGTCCCACCTGCTCGGTAGGAACCGAAAGTCGAAAGTTATAATACGGCTCCAATACACGGCATTCCGCCTGCATCAGACCGTGTCGGATCGCGCGGTAGGTCGCCTGACGAAAGTCTCCCCCCTCCGTATGCTTCAGATGCGCCCGTCCGCCGATCACCGTAAGCTTCACGTCTGTAAGTGGCGCTCCGATCCGAACACCCTTGTGTTCTCTCTCCATAAAATGCGTCAGGATCAGTCGCTGCCAGTTGAGATCCAATTCATCCGTGCTCACCTGTCTGTCTGCGAGAACGCCACTTCCCGGCGGAAGCGGCTCGATCCCCACATGCGCCTCCGCGTAGTGACGTAACGGCTCATAGTGACCGATCCCGTGAACCGGCTTAGTTACCGTCTCCTTGTAGACGATCTGCGCCTGCCCGAACGCCACATCGACACCGTAGCGCTCTCTGACCGTCTCCTGCAGGATCTCCGTCTGCACCTTACCCATCACGCGGACATGGATTTCCTCGGTTTCCTTCTCCCAGGTGATATGAAGTTCCGGAAGCTCCTCCTCCAGTTCCCGAAGCCTGGGTAGCATCGTCACGGGTGGCATTCCCTCCGGAAGAATCAGGCGATAATTCAGCACCGGTTCAAGCAACGGTTCCAAAGGAACTCGGCCACGCTGCGCATACATCCATGTACGTGCAAAACGTGCTTGTCGAGATTCCTGCAAGCCTCCTGCCTGCTGGTTCTCGGTGTCACCCAGCCACTGCCCGGGATACGTCTCCTTCAGCCCCGTCAAAGCACAGACCATCCCCGCGCCCGCCTCCGTCAAAAGTTCGAACTTTGCACCGGAGTAACGGCGAATCTGATCCACCTTCTCACGGACTTCCTCTCTCTCAGAACCGGAGTCGGCGCTCTCTTGTTCGTTACTCTTACGACTCCTACTCGCATATGCCAACTCTGTCTTCGGTGTCAGCTTACCAGAAAACACACGGATATGCGTAAGCCGTACCCCTTTTTCATCACGACTGATTTTGTACACACGCGCCGCAAATATTTGCTCCTCATCCTCCCTGTCAAAGTTCTCTTCCGTATAGGCCTGCAGGAGTCCGTAAAACTCCGCTACGCCCTCATTTTTCAAAGCCGAACCGAAGAGACACGGATAGAGTTTTCTTTCCCGGATGAGACGTCGGATCTCTCCCCTATCGATCCCGTCCCCCTCGAGATACGCTTCCAGCACGGTTTCATCGAGCATAGCCACCGCTTCGGCCGTCTCATCGGTCAAAACAGCTTTACTCCCACTCTCACTCCCCATAGTCAGATCCGCCCCGGTGAAGTCTACGCATCCTTCCGAGAGTTCTGCGCACATTTCTCTCATCAATTGCTCTTTATCCGCACCGGCAAGATCCATTTTGTTGATAAAGAATAATACCGGCACCTCATATTCCTTCAAAAGACGCCACAAAGTCCTGGTATGTCCCTGAACACCGTCTGTCCCACTGATCACGAGAATCGCGTAATCAAGCACTCCCAACACCCGCTCGGTCTCCGGTGCGAAGTCCACATGCCCCGGTGTATCGATCAGTGTCCCGATGGGAAGCACCGCCTGCTTGGAAAAGATCGTGATCCCGCGCTCCTTCTCCAGGGCATAGGTATCCAGAAACGCGTCGCCATGATCGACGCGTCCCGTCTCGCGCAGCATCCCCGCGGTGTATAACAGTCCCTCGGACAGCGTGGTCTTGCCCGCGTCCACATGAGCCATGATTCCGATCGTCAGATTTTTCATACCCAATATCCTACCATAAGTCGCCTCTCCACGCAACCCTTCGTCTTCCATGACAGAATCTTCCATAATATAGGCAAGAAAAAACACCTTGTATTTTTCCAAAAAAGGAGTATGATATAAGTTGTTAAAAGAGAATAAAATGCTAACGGAGGAATACTATGAGTTTTTTCAGCAGGCTTCAGCCGCAGGAGAACCACGGACTTGATATTATCATTGTCGGAAGCGGTATCGTCGCAGCGACGCTTGTGGAGCGCCTCTCCAAGGAAGGCCATGACATCACGATCATCGACAAGGACAGAGAGCGTGTCAACGAGATTGCCAGCTATAACGACGTTATGGGTATCGTCGGCAACGGCGCGCGCTACGGCATTCTGATGGACGCCGGTATCACAAGAGCGGATGCTTTCATCGCTGTCTCCGAGGATGACGAGTTGAACCTTCTCAGCTGTACGATTGCCAGTCATGTCAGCAAATGCGCCACTTTCGCGCGTGTGCAGACACCGGACTACAGTTCGGAGGCGAGATACTACCGCGATAAACTCGGACTTACGATGGTGATCAATCCGGAGTTGTCGACAGCCAAGGATATCGCGCGTCTGCTCTATCAGCCGAACGCCCTGGAGGTAAACCCTTTCGCGCACGGGCGCGCTGAGATGGTCAAGTTTCAGGTATACGAAGACAACCCTCTCGTCGGCAAAACCATCGCCGAGATCGGTGCCGAGCTTCCTCACGACCTGCTAATCTGCGTTATAGAGAGAAATGATGAGGTCATCATCCCCAAAGGAAATGACCATATTGAAAACGGCGACCTGGTATCCTTCGTCTCCTCGAAGGAACACGTTCGAAAGTTTTTTGATTACATCGGATTTGACACACGCCGTGTATCGGACTGTATGATCATAGGAGGTGGAACCTCCGCGTTTTTCGTCGCTACCGAACTGCTCCACATGGGCATCAACGTCAAAATCATCGAACAGGACCCTGCCCGCTGCGAAGAACTCTCGGTGCTTCTGCCGAAAGCAATCGTGATCAACGGAGACGGCACCAGCGAAGAACTCCTCCACGAAGAGAACATCCGCCAGGTTGAAAGTTTTATCCCGCTGACCGGAATCGACGAGGAGAACGTGCTTCTCGCTCTTCACGCCGCCAAAGTCAACGACAACGTCAAGATCGTCACCAAGATCAACCGCGTCAACTACCGCGAAGTCATCCGCGGCATGGACCTCGGCTCCGTGATCTACCCGCGCTACATCATCGCGGAAGCGATCATCTCCTACATCCGCGGTATGATGAACTCGCAGGGCAGCAACGTCGAAACCCTGTACCACATGTTCAACGACCGGGTCGAGGCGGTGGAATTCATGGTTACCGAAGAATCTCCCGTCACGGAGGTTCACCTGCGCGACCTCAGGATCAAGAAAAATGTCCTGATCGCTACCATCAATCGCAAAGGGAAAATTATTATTCCTTCCGGTCGCGATCGCATCCATGTAGGCGACTCCGTTATGATTGTTACGACAAATTTGGGGTATGATAACATCAATCAGATATTGGCATAAATTGAATCAGGATAGAATTATTTATTAAATCCTATTAAAAGAAAGAGACAAACTATGAACTATTCCATCATTCGATATGTCGTGGGAGCCGTCCTGAGAATCGAGGGCGTACTTCTCCTTCTGCCGGTCATCGTTGACTTCATCCACGGCGAAGGAGTCTGGTATCATTATCTGTTTTCCGCAGGTATCTGTCTTCTGACCGGTGTCCTGATGACGATACGCAAACCCAAAAGTAATATTTTTTATCTGAAGGAAGGCTGTATCTCAACCGCTCTCTCATGGATCGGACTCAGTGTATTCGGCGCTGTTCCGTTTCTTCTGACCGGAGAGATTCCTTCCGTGATCAATTCCTTATTTGAAGTTGTCTCCGGATTCACTACAACCGGAGCCAGTATTCTCAGCGATCTGAGCACGTTTTCGCACGCATCGCTCTTCTGGCGTTCCTTTACACACTGGATCGGAGGCATGGGTGTCCTCGTCTTTATGATTGCCATCCTGCCTATGGCCGGAGGTTCTTCCATCAACCTGATGCGTGCCGAGTCGCCGGGTCCGGATGTCGGCAAACTGGTTCCTCACATGCGTGAGACCGCCCGCATCCTGTATTTCATCTATATGGGCCTGACAGGCACGATGATCATCCTGCTTTTATGCTCCGGCATGCCGGTCTTCGATTCCTTTACGATGGCATTCGGGACAGCCGGGACAGGCGGCTTTGCCGTACGCAATTCCGGATTGATGGACTACACGGTGCTCCAACAGAATATCATTACGGTATTTATGATCCTATTCGGTGTCAATTTCAACGCCTTTTACTTTATTATATTCAGAAAATTCAAAAAAGCCTGGCAGATGGAGGAGGTTCGCGCGTACTTCGCGATCATCATCGGTGCCATTACGATTATCACGATCAACACCCTGCATATGTGCAGCGGCGTCTGGGACGCGATCCAGAAGGCCGCGTTCCAGGTCGGTTCGATCATCACCACTACCGGATTTTCGAATACGGACTTCGATCAATGGCCGGAATTGTCCAAGTATATCCTGATTCTTCTGATGTTCTGTGGCGCCTGCGCCGGCAGTACGGGCGGTGGGCTGAAGGTCTCCCGCATCATTATCCTGGTTAAATCCATCGGAAAAGAGATGACCCTGTACCTCCACCCGAAATCCATCCGAAAGATCAAGTTTGACGGTTCTCCGCTTCCGCATATCGCGGTACGTTCCACAACCGTTTACTTCCTTGCCTACATCCTGTTATTCCTTTTCTCCCTGTTCATCGTTTCCTTCGATGGGCCGAATTTTGAGACGAACTTTACGGGTGTCGCTGCAACCTTCAACAATATCGGTCCCGGCCTTAACGCGGTCGGTCCGACGCAGAATTTTAACTTCTTTTCGCCAATATCAAAACTGGTTATGATTTTTGACATGCTGGCCGGGCGTCTCGAGCTCTTCCCCATCCTGGTGTTGCTCGCACCCAAGGTTTGGATCGAGGATCTGCGTCACCGTCACCATCACGCGCACACGCACAGCATCTACAGTAAGAAGAAAAAGTGACGAATACAACGCTATCATTCTATGCATAAAAACAGCCTCGGGCCACTTGGTCCGAGGCTGTTAATTTACTCTACATTACTCAACATTTTTCAGCGCCTCATCCATCGGAATCCGCCGTATTTTGATGAATTGGAGTGCCGCGACAAGTGCGTAAGCAACCGCGCCGAGTCCAAACATTTTTACGTAAGTATCCCATCCGATCCATATGGTCAGCCACCCGCTCATCTTCGCCATGAAATAATGATATAGGATGACGATCACCGGCGTGGCCACCAGGAAACTGAGAACGATTGAAAGCACGACCACCCACGTCGTCGCCATCAGATACAGCCTGCCGACCTCTCCGTCGCGATACCCCAGGATCTTTACCATAGAAATCGAGGTTGTATTGCGCTCCAGCACGAGTTTCGTCAACAGGTAGATCAGAAGCACGAACAGAATGATCGAGAACACATTCCACAGTTGGAAAAGATTCCCCATCGACACATCGAGCTGTCGGCTTACCTTCGTCAGATCCGTCTCCGTGATCTTTGTCTGCACATACTTCTCGTCAATATCGATCAGTTCCTGATCGCTGAAATACGCGTTATAATACTCATACTCCGGCGGCGTCGCGAGCCTGTGTAAAAGCATCTCCGTATCATTCAGCACATCCGTGATCCCCATCTCCGGCTTCAGCGTATCATTGAACATCTTTCTCGGCATAAACACCGCCAGGGCACTTGGATAACTCTCGACAGACTCTACCTTGAATGTGTAGTCTTTCTTCTCATACTCCTCATGCAGGACAATCTCGTCTCCCGCCTTGATTCCATATTTTTCGCTTATACCATCCGAAATAGCTATTCCCTCTTTGGGCAGTTTGACCTTCATATACTTTGAATTGTCCTCAATACCGTATACCGTAAAGGTCTCCTTCTGCTCCTCCTTATCGCCGGTCGGATAATAATCAAGCGACGACAGACAGAATTTCTCCGCCTTGGGATAATTCGTCTCCACCTGCGTTTTCAGGATGTACTGATTCTTCGCCGGCATCGTATCAAGCACCGTCTCCTGATAATGTGTCAGAAGCGGTCCCATCATCATACCGAAAAGCAAAAATACATTCGCCAGCATGATCCCGACAAACATCGTGATATAGTTTCCCATGTTTTGAAAAATGATCCGTAAACGAAATCTTGAGAAGAAACTCCATCTCGGCAGACGAACCGCTTTACTGCGCTTATGCTTCGCAAGATCATGACGAAGAAACCGCAAAGGCGACAATCTAAGTGCGCGTCGTATTGAGAAGTAATTGATGACGAACATGATGATGACCGGGAACACGGTCGTCAGCAAAAATGCCTCCGCGTTCCAGAGCACCACAAAGGTCGGAAGCGAGTAACTTCCGTAGTACATAGCCGCCGCTAAGTCCTTAAACACCGTATATCCGAGCACGTTTCCGATAAGCGCCGAGATCAGAGTCACGATCACGGGTAACGCCAGATAATGTCTCAGGATCTCATTTTTAGAATATCCGGACGCCCGCAACGTTCCGATTACCGCCGCCTCCCGCACGATCGTATGACGGATCGTGATGGAAAAGACAAAAGCGAGCACCGCGATCAGTACATACAGCAGGACCTTCATCATCGTCGAGTCGCCGCCGAAGTCGACACCGGTAAACTGAATCGCCTGGTTGGCGTACCGCGGCAGGAAGTCCTCCAGAGATACATAGCGAACCGTCGTCTTCATAACCTCCTCGGCCATGTCGATCTCCGCGTCATCATCCGCCGGATCCGTCGGATAATCCCAGGCATATTCATAATGCACCTTCATTTTATCATTCTCAAAGGCCTTAAAACCGGATTCCGAAACCACACCGACACCAAACAGTACCGAATCAAACATCATATCACTGTTGTCGGAAAAAAGCGCAGAGTAATCCGACATGGCCACCAATCCCGTGACCGTCATCTCCCGTCCGGAAAGGATCAGCGTATCTCCGACGGAATAATGGTTGTTGTCCGCATACATACGGTCAATCGCAACCTCATTCTCCTTCTCGGGGAAAGCCCCCTCCATCAGACATTCACCGTTGACCTTATCACGTTTCTTAAAAAGCCTCAGCGTACTGCTGCCACTGATCAGATTGCCCTCGCTTCCGGTCCCTGTAACTACAGGGGAATTGTTCGATGTTTTCGTATCCTCCTTCGTCTTTCCCGGAGCAACAACCGGCTCGATAAAGAGTTGCTTTTCGATCGTCACATGCGCGTCTTCTTCGATTCCCTCGAGGGCCGCGTCACCGGGCTCATCTTTGGTAATGAAGTGTCCCCACTCCACATTGTACTTATCAAAACTCTCATTATATGCGGCGATCATCGAGTTCGCGGCCACGAGAAACCCCGAAATAAAGCCGATCACCAAAATCATGAATAAAAAGATTACTACATATTTACCCAACTCCCCCTTCAACTCCCGGGGGATTCGTTTCATCAGTGGATTTTTCATTTTGGCACCATCTCTCCGTCAAGAATTTACTGTCACATGCATCATGGCATACCCATACATACCCGCCCACACCGGGCACAGCAACTTACCAGTCTAGATCCATCGCCTTGATCTTCACCTCATTGGTCTCATCCTTACGGATTTTGCCGTCTCGCAGCTTGATCACGCGATCCGCCATGTTCTTGATCGCGTCGTTATGCGTCACCATGATCACCGTATTCCCGTACTTCTGGTTCACCTCTTCGATCAGCGCAAGAATCTCCTTCGATGTGGTGTAATCCAGCGCACCCGTCGGCTCATCACAAAGCAAAATGTCCGGATTTTTCACGATCGCGCGACCAATCGATGTTCTCTGTTGCTGCCCACCCGAAAGCTGATTGGGTAGTTTATACCGATGCTCATACAGCCCCAGCGTGTGAAGAAGATCATCGATATCCAGAGGCTTATCGCTGAGATACGCCCCTACCTCGATATTCTCCTTGACATTCAGATTCGGGATCAGATTATACATCTGAAAAATATACCCGAGGTGATTCCTCCGATACGCCGTCAACGACTTTTCATTCATATCGATGGTTTTCTCACCACCGATCGACACATAGCCGGAATCCGCGTCATCAATTCCTCCGATGATATTTAAGAGTGTTGACTTACCGGAGCCCGATGGGCCAAGAAGAACACACACATCTCCCTTCTCGATAGAAAATGAAATCCCGCGCAAAACCTCTACACGGTTCTCATCATTACCGAAACTCTTATGTAGATCATTGACTTCAATAAACATGATTGCCTCCATTCCGGTCAATACAATTTGTCATGTTTCCTTAATGCCTAACTGTGATTAGTTTTATCTAACCACAACTATAATACCCCATTCTCTCCGTCATGTCAAGCAAAAATCCATCGTTCCCGTCAAAAAAACGCCTGATGGCTTTTCACCATCAGGCGTTTTCAATCACATATGTTTTTCACTGTAGGTACCCCTACCCACAGTCGCTCATTCTCACTTCGCCAACAGTTCCTCCGCCAGCGCTTCCATCGCCGGTATATCTCCCGACTTCATCTTCGACTTGATCGACACCGTCGCGTCGCAAATCGTGATATTTTTCATAGCCTCCAGCTTCTCCCGGATCTTCTTTCCGGCCACCGGAGCCCAACTTCCGTTATCCAGGATCGCCACCTTCTTATTCTGGAAGTTCTTGTGCCCCAACCGATACAGGAAGTTTTCCATCGTCGGGAACAGTCCCCCGTCATACGTCGCCGAAGCAAATACGATCTTATCATAACGGAATGCGTCCTCAACAGACTCCGCGATATCCTCGCGCGCCAGATCCGTCACAACAACCTTCTTCGCACCCTTCTCCGTAAAAATCTCCGCGAGCTTCTCACAAGCCTTGCCGGTATTCCCGTGGATGGACGTATAGGCGATGAACACGCCGTCATCCTCCGGCTCATACGCCGACCAGATCTGATACTTATTGATATAGTAGGAAAGGTCCTCCTGATCCGGCAGGATCGGTCCATGAAGCGCGCAAATCTTCTGTATATCCAGTCCCTCTGCCTTCTTCAGAAGAGCCTGTGCCTGTGCGCCGTACTTACCGACGATATTGAAATAGTAACGTCTTGCCTCGCAAGCCCAGTCCTCATCGGTATCGAGCGTTCCGAACTTACCGAACGCGTCCGCCGCGAAGAGAATCTTCTCCGAAGACTCATAACTAACCATAACTTCCGGCCAATGAACCATCGGTGCCATCACAAATGTCAACGTATGGCTACCAAGTTCTAAGGTGTCGCCCTCTCCGACCGCTTTCACTTTCTCACTATAATCCTTTTCTGTAAACTGCCCAAGCATCCCGGCAGACTTCGTACTTGTGACGATCATCAGCGAAGGGTATTTTTCCATCACAGCCTCGATCGAACCGCTGTGATCCGGCTCGAGGTGCTGAACAACCAGATAATCCGGTGTACGGCCGCCAAGTTCGGTCTCCAGATTTTTCATCCACTCATCAGTCCCGCGCGGATCGACTGTATCCATGATGGCCACCTTGTCATCCAGGATCAGGTACGAATTGTACGCCATCCCGTTCGGCACGATGTACTGGCTCTCAAAAAGATCCAGATCGTGGTCATCCACTCCGATGTAACGAATTGCTTCCGAAATCTCTACTTTACTCATACTCTGTCCAACCTCCATTCTTATCAATTTCTTTCTGTCATTCTGTTCGCCCCTGCATTCTGTAAGAAACTCCCTCATTCAGACAGGAATCTGTCTGCCCAATCATAACCGTCCTACTCTCACTCCACCCGGATCAGCAGGCATCCATGCCCCGGAATCTCCTCTGTAGAGCGGATGTTGATCTCCTGGTTTCTCCAAAGTTCGATCGCCATTCCGTCCTTATTACTGATAAATGGCTTCGGACAAATCGGTGTCGACGCTGTCGCGATATTGAACATCGCCACATACTCCGCATCATCATAACGATCCTTCGCACGCCATACGATCACATCGTTGTCACGATAAGCTTCTCTCGCTCCGCTCGCAACCTCTGTCAGCCGCAATACTGCTACGTTTGTCAGCAACTGTAGCGTCTCCTGATCGAGCTTATTCATCTCCGAACCGATCATCAGAGGTGATCGGCAGATACTCCACAATGTAAGCATTGTTTTTTCTTCTTCAACAGAAAAATGTGTGCGATGCTCGTTGCCGAGACCGATACCGAGAAGTCCGATCGGCAGGTCATCGCAATCCGGGAATCCTTCATCCGACGGCTTCCCCTGCCAGTTTTTACACACATCAAACATACCGCGAAGGCTGTCCCAACTATCCGTGAGTCGCTCCGTCACCTTCCACATCTCCGCATTCATCCGATAGAAATCGCACTCCTCCAGAACCGCAGGTCCCGGTGAAAGCGATAGGATCATATCACGGGAGCACTTATCCATCGCCTGCCGGATCATCTCGATCTCTACACGATCCGTATCGGAATCCAGCCGTCCGATATCGTCACACTTAACAAAATCCACTCCCCATTCCGCATACAGTTCAAAAATGGAATCGTAGTATTCCTGTGCTCCCGACTTCGACGGATCCACCCCGTACATGTCCGGATTCCAGGAACTGATTGAGTATGGATTCGCGATCTGATTCGCTGTGATCTCCGTATTCCATAACTTACTATGAGAATGCGCAGCGACACGAGGAATACCTCTCATCATATGAATACCAAACTTCAAACCCAAACCGTGAACATAACTTGCCAACGGCGCAAATCCCTCACCGGACGTGGCCGAAGGAAACTTAGCCACCGACGGAAACGGTCTGGAATACTCATCCATCTCTATCCGATTAAACGGCGCAAAAATCTCTGCGCCCCCCTCCGGAATCGAGGTGTACGAATACCAATCCGCGTCAACTACGATATACTCCCAGCCGAAATCCTTGAGATTCTCAGCCATAAAGTCCGCATTTGCCTTGACCTGAAGCTCGTTAACATTTACACCATAGCAGTCAAAACTGTTCCAGCCCATAGGCGGTCGAAGCAATTCCATCTCATCATTCCTCCTTTTTGAAAAATATCCCGAAAGATGTTCTCATTATAACACGTTTGTAGAATATCCGCAAGGGGAACCTAAAAAAACAACACAAAAAGGTGCCTGCAAACCTCGCATGCAGGCACCCATCTCGTTTCTTACTCTCTTATCTCTCACATCTCTTTATTTCTCTTTATCAGACAACGAATCACTCAAACAGCGGAGTAGACAGATAACGGTCTCCCGTATCCGGGAAGATCACAACGATGTTCTTCCCTTTGTTTTCCGGTCTCTTCGCCACCTGGGTAGCAGCCCACAGAGCCGCTCCTGCCGAAATGCCGGTGAAAACACCGTCTGTCTTGACCACCTCACCACCGGTCGCGAACGCGTCATCATTCTCGACCGTGATGATTTCGTCGTAGATATCCGTATCAAGCGTATCCGGAACGAATCCGGCACCGATACCCTGTATTTTATGAGCTCCACTTTCTCCCTTCGAAAGAACCGGTGATGACGCCGGCTCAACAGCGATCACCTGAACATCCGGTTTCTTATCCTTCAGATACTTACCAACTCCGGAAAGCGTACCGCCTGTTCCGACACCGGCAACAAAGATATCAACCTTTCCATCGGTCTGCTCCCAGATCTCCGGACCGGTTGTCTCCAGATGTGCCTGCGGATTCAGCGGATTCACGAACTGTCCCGGGATAAATCCGCCCGGAAGCTCCTTGGCAAGCTCTTCAGCCTTGGCGATAGCGCCCTTCATTCCCTGCGCGCCGTCTGTCAGAACCAACTCGGCACCATAGGCCTTCATCATGTTACGTCTCTCAACACTCATCGTCTCCGGCATCGTGATGATGATGCGGATACCAAGCGCGGCAGCGATTGCAGAAAGACCGATTCCCGTATTTCCACTTGTCGGCTCGATGATCACAGAGTCTTTGTTTATCTTCCCACTCTCATACGCATCGAGGAGAATTTTCTTCGCGATACGATCCTTGACACTGCCGGCCGGATTGAACGCCTCGAGCTTGGCGATGATTGTCGCCTCCAGACCGTTTTTCTTTTCGTAGTTTGTCAGTTCCAATGCCGGCGTGTTTCCCACCAGATCGGTAATGCTTTTGTAGATAGCCATATGTGTTCCCTCCTGGAAATAGATTTTACGCGCGGACGCAACCGAAGGAACCACCTCCGGTTGCTGCGCAATTTACGTTCTGTTTATCAACCTACCGCCTTGAATGCTTCCTCAAGGTCCTCGATAATATCATCGATGTGCTCGGTTCCGATCGAAAGACGAATTGTATTTCTGCGGATACCTACCGATTCCAACTCCTCATCGCTCATCTGAGAATGTGTGGTGCTGGCCGGATGGATAACCAGAGACTTCACGTCAGCAACGTTAGCAAGCAGGGAGAAGATCTCCAGGTTGTCGATAAAGTCGCGCGCCTTTCTCTCATCACCCTTGATCTCAAAGGTAAAAATAGAACCGCCGCCGTTCGGGAAATACTTCTTGTACAGTTCCTGCTCCTTCGGGTCCTTCGATACCGACGGATGATGTACCGCCTCAACCTGCGGATGATTGTTCAGATACTCCACAACCTTCAGTGCGTTCTCAGCATGACGCTCAACGCGAAGTGACAGTGTCTCAAGTCCCTGAAGGAAGATAAACGCGGAAACCGGTGACATGGTCGCACCCGTATCTCTCAACAAGATCGCACGGATCTTGGTGACAAAAGCAGCCGGTCCGACAGCCTCTGTAAAGCTGATTCCATGATAACTCGGGTTCGGCTTCGTCAGAGAATCAAAACGTCCGCTTGCTGCCCAGTCAAACTTTCCACTGTCGATGATCACACCACCGATAGTCGTTCCATGACCACCGATAAACTTGGTTGCACTGTGAACAACGATATCCGCACCGAACTCGATCGGACGAACCAGGTACGGTGTTCCAAATGTGTTGTCGATCACAAGCGGAAGTCCGTGCTTATGCGCGATATTCGCGATTGCCTCAATATCCACCACATCCGACTTCGGATTGCCGAGCGTCTCGATAAAAATACCCTTCGTCTCCGGGCGGATCGCCTTCTCAAATCCTTCCAGATCATCAGCCTCAACGAATGTCGTCTCGATACCGTAGTTCGGAAGCGTGTGCTCGAGAAGGTTGTAAGTGCCACCATAGATATTGGAAGCCGATACGATATGACCGCCACCCTCGCCGAGTGTCTGGATTGTGTAGCTGATCGCTGCTGCTCCACTGGCAAGTCCCAGTGCTGCCACACCACCCTCAAGTGCCGCGATACGACGCTCGAACACATCCTGTGTCGGGTTGGTCAGACGTCCGTAGATGTTTCCGGCATCTGCCAGACCGAAACGCGCTTCCGCATGATCACTGTTGCGGAAAACATAAGACGATGTCTGATAGATCGGAACCGCTCTGGAATCCGTAACCGGATCTGCCTCTTCCTGTCCTACATGTAACTGAAGTGTTTCAAATCTTAAATTTCTGTCCTTGTACTCTTTCTTGCTCATTACTCTCATCCTCCTTGTGTGCTCGTATTTTTATTCCTACAATTCATACTGTTTTGGTATGAATTAGTGACCATGCGCCTATAATACACTACACAAAGGATAATGTCAAGAGGTTTTCAGCAATTCATTATCCGTTTTATTTATCCCCGGTTATAAGTTTTACTTATCGCAAGAGATCATATACAAATCATATACAATAATCTCCGTTTTTAGTGATCTGCCAATTCGCCAGATCCTCAAGGGTAATGCTGTCCACTACGTCATTGATGGCATCATTCATTCTCTTCCACAGGATACTGGTTGCGCACTTCTCAACCCTCGGACAGTCGTAAAGGCTTCCGTCAACACAGTCCACCGGCGCCAGACTCCCCTCCGTTAACCGCAGGATATCACCGGCCGTATACTCGATAGGCTTTCTCGTCAACAGATATCCGCCTTGCGGTCCGCGAATGCTTCGCACAAACCCCGCCTTATTCAGTACAGAGATGATCTGCTCCAGGTATTTGTCCGAGATTGTCTGCTTCTCCGCGATCTCACGGATCCGCACCGGACGATCCTGATCACTGAGTGCAAGCTCCATCATCAGTCGCAGCGCATACCGCCCTTTCGTAGATATTTTCATATTATGCAATCCTCCATTCCGTCACAAGGTGCATGTGAAAAATCGGCACAAACGCATATTTTTCATACTACCTCTATTCCCTTGGCCTATTTCCTACCATTCATATATGATATACTCTGTTTAGATTAATGTCAAGTAAAAACTCCCCGCGTTTCTGCGAGGAGTTCTGTCCGTATCCTTTATTTCATTCAATTCTTCAGAGATATAAGCACGATTCTTTAAAAACACGATTCATTTCAAAAATGCCGTCATTTCGATATTTTTCTCGCTACCACAACGAAACGTCCCTCATCCACATGGTACGCGCAGGTCGCCATCGACAACAACTGATCCCCATACTTCGGCTGCACGCCGGTATCATAGGCGGACATTTTCTTGATATTTTTCACATACTCGTTGAAGCGTTCCTCCGAGAGGTTCCCCAGATAATCATAATACTTGAATACTTTCTGGTCCTCCTTGTACACCTGCGAGCGAAATGCCGCCACGATCTCATAATCGTGCTTTTCATAAAGCGTATCAAAATGGATCACCTTATGCTTCTTATAGAAAGAAACATCCTCGAAGTCCAACAGATGAGCGAACATCATCCCGCTCTTCATATGATGCCCGTAGATCATCAGGTTGTCAAACGGGTTGTCCGGATCGCACACCGCGTCCAAAAACGGCATACCGTTGATATCATCCTTCTTATCAAAGTTTCGGTGAAGATAATACTCGTTCTCCTTCGGCGTAAACATCACCGGATAGTTGATCGGCGTATCGTCGACCTTCACCCAGCCGATGACATCCTTATTCTTCTTATATAATTTCTTATACTTCTTCAGGATCTTCTTCTTTTCACCGGAAGGTGCCTCAATCTCGATCTCTTCCGCTACATCCGGCGCATCGTCCGGCTCCGCTTCCGTCTCTTCGACGAGTTGTCCGAGCGCCTCCATCTCGTCACCGGCCTGCTTAGCATTCCAATAGTAACTAAACAGATACCAACCACATCCGATAAAAACGAGCGCAAACACGACAATCAGTATATTCAGCACAATTTTTTTCATACGAAACTCTCTCCACATCTCCGGACATATTATCCGGCCCCAAACTCGGATCAGAGATCCAGGCCACGACGCATCGGCGTGTAGCGAATCCCGTCCTTTTTCTGTTCCTCCTGTAACGGTTCAAATCCCACCGCCTTGTAAAACCCAACTGCGTACGGTGACGAATTCACGGTTACCGCAGGCAGCTCCGGCCCGGAATCCCGGATAGCCGCGATCGCGATGCGGACCAGCCGCGAAGCGATCCCCAGATGATGAAACCGGCCCCTCACAAACAAAAGACTGATGTGCTGCTTGGGGCGGATTGCGATCACACCGACCAGATAACTGTTCTGGTAGCAACCCCAGAACTTCATCTCCCCACTCTCCATCTTCTCTTTCATGGAATGAAACTCGATGAAATGCTGAAAGGTTTTCACGCCCATTTCCTCATAATCCGGCGCCTCGTATTCATTGAAAACCTCCCAGATCAGTTCCAGCGCATCCCTGAGCTGACCGGAATTCAGCTTGCAAATCTGCATCTTACATGGCCTCCAGTGTCTCTCGGATCGCCTTAATAAAGCCTTCGCTATTCAGTACCGTCACATCCTGCATTGACGTGATCAGAGCCAGATCCTTGGTCATCTTGCCGGACTCGATCGTAGACAGTGTAGCCTTCTCCAACTTATCAGCAAAACTACACAATTCAGAAATGCCATCCAGCTCGCCCCGCTTTCTTAGGGCACCTGTCCACGCAAAAATAGTCGCAACCGAGTTTGTCGATGTCTCTTCTCCATTCAAATGTTTGTAGTAATGACGCTGCACGGTACCATGTGCTGCCTCATACTCATATACGCCTGAAGGTGAAACCAGGACCGAAGTCATCATCGCAAGCGATCCACAAGCCGATGACACCATGTCACTCATGACATCACCGTCATAATTCTTACATGCCCAGATGAACCCGCCTTCCGTCTTCATCACGCGCGCAACTGCATCATCGATCAATGTGTAGAAATATTCAAGGCCGTTTTCTTCGAATTTATCTTTATACTCGTTTTGATAAATCTCTTCAAAAATGTCCTTGAATCGATGATCATACGTCTTTGAGATCGTATCTTTCGTTGCGAACCAGAGGTCCTGTTTTGTGTCCAAAGCATAGTTGAAACACGATTTCGCAAAGCTCGATATCGAACGATCGGTGTTATGAACCCCCTGGATCACGCCCGGACCATCGAATTCCTGTATGGTCTGGCGGATTTCCTTACCGTCGGTTCCGGTGAAAACGAGCTCCGCTTTGCCGGCTCCCGGCACACGGATTTCCACGTTTTTGTACACATCACCATAAGCGTGTCTAGCCAGTGTGATAGGTTTCTTCCAGTTTTTTACACAAGGATCGATACCTTTCACCTGAATTGGTGCCCGAAAGACCGTTCCGTCCAAAATCGCACGGATTGTCCCGTTCGGGGATTTCCACATTTCTTTCAGGTTGTACTCCTCAACGCGTGCAGCGTTAGGAGTGATCGTTGCGCACTTAACCGCCACACCATATTTCTTTGTCGCCTCCGCGGAGTCGATCGTGACCTGATCATCGGTCTCATTGCGATATTCAAGTCCAAGATCGTAATACTCGGTTTTCAACTCAATGAAAGGCGCAAGCAATTCGTCCTTAATCATCTTCCAGAGAATTCTGGTCATCTCATCGCCGTCCATCTCCACCAAAGGTGTTGTCATCTGAATCTTACTCATCGTTTCATTCTCCTCTTCCTAAGTTTTTTGTTTTTTATTGCACATGTGAAGTGCCGGTCGCCTTCATTTTTCATCTCTTTCTTCTATAGGAATACGGGCAGACTCTGCGCATCACAGTAGTACCATTGCGAAATATCTTCTCTACGTCAAGAAAAATAGACGACTTCCTCGGCCGGCGGCTTGGCACTCTCCACCTTATCTGCCCACAGCACCGGGTACATCATCTGATAGCCGGGGTTGAATTCCGGCTTTACCTTTACCGAAACCATTACCCAGGAGTCGATCGCAAGCGACTCTGCCTCCTTGGCATGGCAGAGGAACCCAATCTTCTGGATATCATCGGCACAGCAGGTCATCGCCGCCCTCGCAGGCACAAATGTACCACTCGGGAAGTTCTCAGACCGATACACCTGTCCTTTGAAGGTAATCGTCTTTCCATCGTAACGCTCCGGATTCTCGGTAACATCGATGTACCAAAGCCCGAAATCATCGTCCTCAAGCGTGATCTCTGACGCGTTGACATCGTAAGGAAGCTCTTCCTCGATATTATTCTCCACCGTTCCGTCCTCAGACTCAAAGAGCACCTGCGTCATACGGTTGATTCCCTTCACCGCGCGCCGCATGGATGGCTTGTCCATTGAACTGGTGCAGCGGTTAAAGATCACCATATCCGACATCTGAAACTGTGGCATCATCATCGATTTCATATTGTTCACATACATATCAAAAGTCTGCGCATTGACCGTAGTAAAGCACTGCACGACCACCCAGTTCTCCGGAAGAACCTTGTTATAAATTGAATCAAGATTCCACATTCCGTTAACCTCAATGATTACGCGGTCTGCGCGGTATTTTTTCTGATTATGCGTGCAGACGTTCTCCGTGAACTCCTCTTCATTCTCCACCGTGATCACATCGATCTTGTGCGCGCGAAGCATCATCTCATCGATTTCAACCTCGCCTTCCTCCGTCAGGATCATCAGCGTCCTCTTGCCATCCGAGAAGTTTCCCTCCTCGATGATCTCACGGATGCAGGTCGTCTTCCCGCTCTCCAAAAACCCGGTAAAAAGGTATACCGGGATGTCCTTATTCCCAAACATACTGAAAACAAGCCATTATGTCATGCGTAAAAATGCCGGCATAATGGCGTCCTCCTTTCCTTTATGAAAACAATCCGCGAATCTCGTCCTCCTTGAGTTCCGCACCGATCACGCAAAGTCGTCCCGTATAATCGGCGGAGCCACGGCGAATCTCATACTCGCCCGGCACCAGATCGAAGTGGAACCACTCGCCCTCTTTCGCCGGCACGATACCCTTGGCACGCAGGATCTTCCCGAATGCACCGACCGCGTCTCCGTCTGCAGAGGCCGCCGAAAGCTTCTCAAGAATCCCCTTCAACTCGCCCTCCTCATATTTCTTCGGGCTCTCGATACCCACACTGGTAAACACCTCATCCGCATGATGATGGTGATGGTGATCATGCTCATGATGGTCGTGGTCGTGATGATGCCCACAGCAGCACTCCCCATCATGGTGATGATGCTCATGGTCATGGTGCTCATGCTCATGGTCATGCTCATGGTCGTGGTCGTGATGATGCTCATGCCCCTCATGCTCGTGCTCATGGTGGTGCTCATGATCATGGTCATGCTCATGCTCATGATCATGCCCGCAGCACTCGCTATCGTGATGGTGATGCCCGCACTCCGGACACACATCCTCTTCCTCCAGAAGCTTCATCTTCAGCGAATCACTGTCATCGAAAGCACTCACGATCTGCTTCCCGTCCAGTTCCTCCCACGGAGTGGTAATAATGGAAGCGCGATTATTTTTCTCACGTATCAAATTTAAGCATTCATTTAACTTATCATCACTCATATCTCCCGTACGTGACAGAATTACGGTCTTCGCGCTCTGAATCTGGTTATCATAGAACTCACCGAAGTTCTTCATGTACATCTTGGCTTTCTTCGCGTCTGCCACCGTCACGGCAGCGCCTAATTGAACTTCGATTCCATTTTTATGACCTGCAAGCACCAGCTCACCGTCCTCGGACACGCCCTCATTCTCATCCAGAATCCCGGCCACCGCACGAATCACATCCGACAGTTTGCCGACACCCGACGGCTCGATGATGATCCGATCCGGCGAATACTTCTCAAGCACCTCTCCCAGCGCCGTTCCGAAATCTCCGACCAACGAACAGCAGATGCAGCCCTGGTTCATCTCCGTAATCTCGATCCCGGCGTCCTTCATGAAGCCGCCGTCAATCCCGATCTCGCCGAACTCGTTCTCGATCAGGACGATCTGCTCTCCCGTAAATGCCTCACTGATCAGCTTTTTGATCAATGTTGTCTTCCCTGCACCCAGAAACCCGGACACAATATCAATCTTAGTCATGATTCTTCCTCCTGTCCCACAACTTCTTTTTGTATGCTTTCAAGCCATTCATTGGCTTCCTTCAGGCCATCCTCCGAATACTCGAAGTTCTGTGTAAAAATCTCCTCATCGCTCTTTTCGAGCACATACGGTCCTTTCCACGCCTGCACTCTCAGCACCGGCTCGATATCCTCACCCTCACCGGTCGAATCATCCTGATTCAGGACGTCATTTTTCCCGATACGGAAGCACATCCCGCGGTAACTTCCCTTGAAGACCGTCTTTTTATAATAATCAATCGAATACAGATTGATCCCATCCATCATAATCGCTCACCCTCATTACAGTTTCGCTTCATCGAGCATCTGACACCTCAGCCCCGTACCACCAGACTCCGAACATCACAGTTTCGCGTCGACAAATACCTTGTAGATCGCCTGGATCGCGGTCTCAAAGTCATCACTGGACACACCGATGATGATATTCAACTCCGAAGACCCCTGATCGATCATCTTGACGTTGACATGCGCGTGCGCAAGTGCCGAAAACAGGCGTCCTGCAGTACCACGCGTGCTCCTCATGCCACGGCCTACCACCGCGATCAACGCGATATCCGACTCGATATCCATATGATCCGGCTCGCACAGTTCCTCGATGCGGGCGATCACCTGCTGCTCCTTGTCCGCGAAGTCCTTCTGACGTACGATGACCGACATCGTATCGATACCGGACGGCATGTGCTCCAGCGAGATTCCGTACTCTTCAAAAGCCGTCAGCGCCTTGCGGCAAAAGCCGACAGCGTTATTCATCTTGTCCTTCTCAAGCGTCAGCGATACAAAACCTCTCATTCCGGCGATTCCGGTGATCGTATACTTCGAATTCCGGCTTGTCCGCTCCACGATCATCGTGCCTTCCGCCTTCGGATCGTTCGTGTTGCGGATATTGATCGGGATACCAACCTGGCTGACCGGAAAGATTGCGTCCTCATGCATAACGGAAGCGCCCATATACGCAAGCTCTCGAAGCTCCGAATACGTGATCGTATGGATAACCTGTGCCCCCTTCACGATGCGCGGATCCGCCACCATAAAGCCCGACACATCCGTCCAGTTCTCGTAGATATCCGCCTTCATGGCACGCGCCACGAGAGACCCTGTAATATCCGAACCGCCACGTGAGAAAGTCACGACCTGGCCATTTTTCTTCGAACCATAGAACCCGGGGATCACGACCGTCTTATGCGCCGAAAGATGCGAACGCATCAGCTTGTAAGTCTCCTCGGCGTCGAGCGTTTCGTCGTCATTGAACCGGATCACGTTCGCCGCGTCGACGAAGTCATAGCCGAGATACGCTGACATGATCTTACCGTTTAAGTACTCTCCGCGCGAGATCACATACATCTCGCCGGCACCTTTCTCAAGCTGCTTGCGAATCTCGTCAAACTCCTTGGATAAAGACACCTTCAGGCCCAGGCCACGGATGATCTGGGTATAACGCACCCGGATCTGCTCCAGCACCTTCATATACGGCTTTTTCGCCTCCATCAGGCTGTAGATCTTGTACAGAAGATCCGTCACCTTCGTATCCTGTGAATTTCTCTTTCCCGGCGCGCTCGGCACAACATAGATTCTCGACTCATCCGCACGGATGATATCTCCCACCTTTTTAAACTGCTCCGCATCCGCGAGTGAACTGCCACCAAACTTAACTACCTTTTTCATATCTCCACATCCTCCGAATAATCTACATTGTCGTACCGGAACCCGAACATCTGATAGAAGTCCTCCCAGTACCCGTCAATATCGCCGAATTCCGCGATATTCTCTGTCGCGACAGCCTCCCAGACCTTCGCTACCTCCGCCTGTACCTCCGGCTTCATCTCGAGGTCATCCATGCGGATATACCCCTCTGCGTCCGTCTCCCTCGCCGGAAGCTTCTCGGTATAAAGCCGCACCATCTGCTCGATGCACCCCTCATGCACGCCCTGGTTCTTCATCACCTTGTACAAAAGTGATATGTAGAGCGGTACGATCGGGATTGCCGCGCTCGACTGTGTGACAAGCGCTTTGTTCACCGATACGTAGGCCTTGACATTTTTACCGGAAAAATGCTCCGATATCCGTTTGGACGTCTCAAACAGGTCCTTTTTCGCCTGTCCGATCGAACCGTCCTTGTAGATCGGATGCGTCATCGTCGGCCCGATATAGGAGTATGCGAGCGTCACGCAACCATCCGCCAGGACACCGGCTTCGTCAAGCTGGCGGATCCACTCCTCCCAGTCTTCACCGCCCATGACGGTGATCGTATCGCGTATCTCATCCTCGGTCGCCACCGGAACCGTCACCTCGGTGATCTCATTGGTTCGCAGGTCGAGTGTCCGATTCGTATACGGCTCTCCGGTCGTCTTCAGCACGCTGGATACGGCCTTGGACTCGCCGGTCGCCTTATCAGTCACCGTACGTCTCGGCGCCGCCAGCGAATACACCACCAGGTCGACCTGGCCAAAATCCTCACGGATTGTATCGATCACCTGTTGTTTCATCTCATCGGAAAAGCCGTCGCCGTTGAAAGACTTGGCATAGAGCCCGTCTGCGGCCGCCAGCTCCTCGAAAGCCTTCGTGTTGTACCAGCCGGCAGAAGCCGTTCGCTTCTTCTCCGGACGACCTTCTTTTTCGAATGCCACACCGATCGTCGAAGCTCCGTATCCGTAGGCCACGGCAATCCGGCTCGCCAGACCGTAACCGGTCGAAGAGCCGATGATGAGGGCTTTTTTCGGGCCGTCAACCTGCCCCTTTGTCTTCGCGTGCGCAATCTGTCTACGAACACTTTCAGCGCACCCCTTCGGATGCGCTGTCGTGCAAATAAACCCTTTTACTTTTGATTCCACTACCATGATTTCTGTTTCCTCTCTCCTTTGTTTCTTTTAGTTTCTTTTATGAATATATATGATAATTCATCAATTGTCAATTCATCTCGATGATCTCATCATCATCAATCAGATGCCCACTCTCATCGTAATAATGGCCGTCTTCACCGACATATACCCATTCATAATCCAGTTTCCTGCGGATGATAATCACCGTGATCATACCGATAAGGGCCACACCGAAGCCGATTGCCGTCGGCAGGATCGGCGCATGATCACCGGTCTGCGGTGTTCCGTCGACGATACCATCCGTCTCAACGGAATAGCCGCCTCCGCCGCCACCACCGGAGCGGCCACCGCCGCCCGAACCACCGGAAGACGAACCGCCTCCGCCGCCACCGGAGCTGTCGGAGCTTGCATGTCCGCCACCGGACGAACTGCTATTTTTCTTTGCTTTCGAAGCATCGACATCACGGTACGCAAGCGCATATACCGAGAATCTCGATGTACCGATCGTAATCGTATTGGCCGAACTGTCCTTATCCTCCAATACGGTCGCGGCGCCGTTATGAACACGGACAAACGCGAACTCACGCACCTTTCCGGTCTTCGGCGAGCGTCGGATTGACGCCGGGATCGTAACCGTCACGGAAATCGGACTCTTGGTCTGACTAACCTGATTCTCCGTTCCGCTTCCGACCGTCTTCCACAACGTGATATCGAGGTACTGCGCCACCGTATAATCACCGAGCGCGGCGATAACAAGTTCCTTGTCCGCCTGGCTCACACTACCGTCGATATTGGCAACGCGAAGTTTGACATTCGCGTCAGATCCTTCCTTCAATACCGTCCTCTCCGTCGAGTTCAGTACGTAGGATTTCAGTTCCTTATTTGTCGACGTAAAGGTCGTCGCAGGCGCGCCGTCTATCAACTGCACCTTCTTCGTAAGTGTACCGGCGTCGCCTCCGTCACCGTCGTCCGTATCATCCTGGATGATGTCATCCTCCGGATTGTAGTTGTCATCGTCCGGATCCACACCATCGTCGATTCCGTCTTCCTGCATGAGCGTACAAGTCTTCGATACGATATGACCGGCGTAATCCTCCGCCAGAATGAAGAAGGATGTCGTCGTCTGATCTGCCAAAAGATCGATCTCACATTTTCCGTTGGTAACCGGCTTATTCGAGCCATTTACGGTTACCCGTTTCAGATAGTCATCGGTTACCGTAACCGTCTTCTTATTCGCCTGATAAACTGCAGAATCCTCGATTCCCGTGATCCGCGGTTCTACGGTATCTTTCTTGTAGTTGTATACGCTCTGCTCGTATACCTGTCCATTTTTGCCGTCCTTTTCATTCGTATTGACCACATAGAACTTCTCTTCCCCGACATTGGTATCATCCGTCAGCGGAATCTCCGTCAACGTCGGCTTTCCGCTCGCATTTTTGGAAAGAAGGAATCCTGTTTCCGGCACAATCTTCACCGGATCCGCGATAAACCATCCGGAGCTGGAGAGTCCACCAGTCGGGTAAGTTACCTTATACTGACCCTTGGTATTCTTTCCGGACTTCTCCGCGTTCTCAGTCAGCACGGTCAGGATACCGGCAATATTGCACGCATCATCGAATCGATAATTCTCCGCGTATCCGCCGGTCGGAGTAACGATCATCGTCTCCGAAGGATACTCTGGAATATTAACTGTCGGCTTAACATTCCGTCCGCCTGTGAATACCGTGCTCTCGCTGTCGTTGTACGGTGCGTCCGTCACATATCCGGTGATCGTCACGCTCGTATCTGGCACCTTCTGGCCACGATAGATCTCCTGATCCTTGAACTCAGCAACGAGAAGCTTTTTATTGATGCGGATCGAGCACTTCGCTGTTGCTGTCTTCCCCACCGTCGGTGAAGGCAGGAACGATCGCGTACTCGTGTCATAGTTATCCATATAGGTGACCTTGATCGTCGCCTCGTGCAGCCCGGCTACCTGCTTAACACCGTCTTTCGGCTTGATCTTCAGTCCGCTCAGCAGGTTATCATAATCCGTCTTATTCTTGCATGTGTAAGGAAGCGTAACGCCCGTTTCCACATCGAAGAAGTCGTTATCAGAAAGCTCAACACTCTTGATGATCGGGAAGGAATTCTTATCCTCCGGTTTCTTGAGACTCAGTGATTCTTTGGTAGTAACCGGATTACCATATGTTCCGTCCTTAAACGACAGATCTTCAACTTTCAGCCCATATCTCGGCTTCTGAATATAGAACCTGCGTATCGAGCTCAACTTCGAGTTATCCCTCGCAACAATCGTGTAAAGCCCGGCCTCACCGTCTCCTTCCTCGCAAGGCAGATCGAACTCGATCGTCTTGTTGTCCGGATCCGTACTTGTGATAGGATTGTTCGGAAGAATAGACGCGCCCACGAGATTGGCGTCCGTCATCATCTCTCCCTTGTAAACCCATACGGACGGAGCCGGATCACCATGCTCATCCTTGAGAAGCGTCTGATCATCCTTGATCGTAAAGTGAACCTTCTCTGCATAGAATTTCACATTGTCATCAAATGTCGTCGGCGAAACCGTGCCGTCCGGATACGGACTTCCCGGATCATGATCCGCCATGATATCCGGCGCGCTGACATCGAAGTCAATCACGCGGTCGGTCGTCACATAGGTGGTCAATCCGGCGCCATTCACAACCTTCAGGACAATAATACCGGACTTCGCTTCTTCCTTCGTCAATCCGTATGTTAACCCCGAAATCGGAGTCCAATCCGTCTCGGTTTTGACTGCCTCCGCGAAGGTGTCCTCGTAATTGTCCTTATTACTTCCGGCCGAGATATTGGTCTCTTTTTCACTGTAGATCTTGAAAAATACTTCTCCTCTTCCACTCTGCTCATCGCCAACACATCCAAGACAGAGATCGAAGGTTGCATTGAAAAACATCCGCATCGTGATGTTATACAAAAACTCTTTCCACACATTGTCATCGACGTAGAAGTATGGGAAGTAGTCCGTTGAACCACGTGCTGCGTCAGATGCCTTGTCTGCCCCGGCGGTTTTGACATCTGTCTTTTTAGTTGCGCCATTCGGACGAATTGTATAGCCCGGCTTGGTGGTGTCGATCAGAATTCTTTTCTCAATCTGCTTGGAAATCTCACCGGTTTTGCTGTTGTATATGTAATAATACTTGATAACCGGATCCTTTAACCCGTTATCATTAAAGGTGTCGGTATATGTTTTAAACTGAACCGACTCTCCATCGATGGTTACTCCGGTTTGAAGTTGTGAATTCTGGTCATCTTTAGTTAGATTCAACTCACCATTGTGCTTAGCTTCATAAGGCACCTTATCTGTCGTGCCTGTCGTTTTTACGTTGGCATCGTAAACACGGAAGTCCCCCGTGGACTTGACCACCATGTTTTCCACATACCAGTCTGAAGTATATCCGTCCACCTTACCGTCTCGATCCGCATCAACGGCCGTGTTGTACCGCGATGCGTCGTCCGGCTTGATCTCCATGCCGCCCATTTCTTCGCCACGTCTCTCGAGACAGGTAACTTTTCCATCTGTGATGTTCTGTGCCTCATACCAGTAGTTATCACCAACCGCATCATTGGCATCGATATTGATCACGACATCATCACATGACTTCAATACATAGCCATCCGTCGTGATACTCTCACCGGCGGCATCCACTATCGGATCCGGCGTTCCGGGCGTCGCAGCATACAAAGTCGGCGTTACTGCCTTCTCCCAACCGGTTACCGTCGATGCATCATCTCCTGTTTCCTCACCATAGACAAAACCATCCGCATCGATATAATCAAGCCAAGTCTGCCCCTCAGGCACGCTGGTCGAAAGCATTGGGTTCGTATGATAATATACACTCGGCCCGGTACCGGAGAACTTCAAGGTTAACTTTTTACGCTGAATTGTGATCTGAACAGCATCCGTAACCTTGAACTCATGTCCTTCGTCGATAACTTTGCCTTCATTATCCGTAATGCTGAAGTAAATGGTAAGCATTTCCTTATATTCGTTCAGTTTGGAACCATTCGTATCTCCGACAGGAAGCTGCGGCTTAGGACGCACGATATACTGCATATCACCGGAAACCAATGCCGTAAATGCAGTTCCTTCCGACTCTGTCTCACCCTTTGATCCGGATCCCATCTTGATTCCGGTAATCTTAACCTTTGTGTTGTCAGGGAAGTTTCCGGTTGTGCCCTTTACCTTAAGATCCAAAACCGTTCCGACCTTTTTACCATAGGTACCATCCGGGTACACACTTTCATCCGTGATCGTTGTTCCTTCGACAATATCACTTCCGGAATCTGCCGGTTCATAGCCGTAGGTGACCGTTCCGAAGTCAATATCCGTTCTGTCAACCTTGGCATTCGCACAGATCAGACGTATGCTACCTGTCGTAATATTTCCAGCCTTATCCGTTGCTGTAATCTTCCATGTATGATCCGCTCCGGCCGGTAAATTACTGAATGTAAACGTATTGAATTTCCCGGTTCCCGAAGTAACCTCTCCACCGTTAGTAACCATCGAGCCATCCGAAATCGTCCCGACAGGTGCAATCGTCGCACTATCCAGCTTATAATTATCCACCACAAATATCTTTTTCGATTCACCCGGCATTACATAGAAGGATGTTATCCCCTCATCACCGTCACCGTACACAAACTTATCCTTATTAACCACCTTATCATCGGCATCCCGTGTTTCAAACCATGGTGAGGTACGATCGATCGTATCAACAGGCTGCTTAATCGTCGTCTGATTGCCTGCATAATCCGTAAAGCGGGCATAGACACAGATTTTATCCTTATTCTTGTCATCCGTATCATTTAAGTTCAGTTTCGTTAGGTCCCACTCTCCTGTACCGGAACCGGAAACTTTCTCCCACGTCCCACTGGGCGTATCTGTTGGTGTATCGCCGGTATACTTGGTTACCAAATAGCGAATCTCAGGCTCGCAGACGCCCGACGGTGTATCAGCGCTAGTCTGACTCATGGAAAACGTAATCTTACTGTTATCGCTTTTTTTGATAATATATCCATCTGTCTTATTCCCAGCCACCCCTCCGGTTAAACTAAGGTTGCACTTGGAACTATCCGGCGCCGTCGCATCCACGTAGAACGTTTTATTGGTTCCGAAACTTCCATCTG
>JAEEGL010100027.1_pt1 | contig 49312 bp, 46 predicted proteins | sample 9134231 | NCBI WGS metagenome assembly JAEEGL01 (sample SAMN16246548, study PRJNA631951) | gut metagenome | biome: gut microbiome; feature: rumen; material: fiber-attached | host: Bos | place: Iran: Karaj | collected 2018-10 | reverse complement strand
TACTGTAACAAATGCATTATATGATATGTCTATTTATCTTACTGATTATTCAAAAGATGATATTACTGCTAATTTACCTCTAATTAAAGATTACTATGATGAATTAATAAATATTGGGGAATTCATTAGAAAATCAGCAGATTTAACTATCTCTCAAGACGAATTAGATAATAAATATAATGAAGCTTTAGAAAAACATGATAATTATGTTAATGATATTGAAGAGTATAATTCATTATTTTTCCATAATAAGCTAGTTAACAGGATGTTTAAGAAGGATCGTAAAAAAGAAATACCAGAAGCTCTTCTAAAGATGTTACCTGTACATGCTTTAGAACAATTTCTTGATACGAAACATGGATTTTCTTTAAGAGAAGAACATCGTAACGTAGTTAATAATAGTAAAGATCAGGAAGAATTAAATAAAATGGTTAACGAAGATAGTAATAAAAAAGAAAATAATACTAGTATAGATGAATATACAAAGTAGGTGTTAATATGAAAAAATTATTATGCTTACTTATTGTTTTAACAGTTTTTTTAACAGGATGTACTAAGTATGAAAAAATGGATTACGATAAATATTTAAAATTAAATAGTATTAATAATCATAATCCTTCTTATTTTACTGAAGGATTAACATATTACAATGATAAATTATATGAATCTAGTGGTTTAGATAAAGAATCATTTATCGCCATTAATAATGTTTATACAAAAGCATTTCCTAATCATTTTATTGAAGGATTAACATTTTTAAAAGATAAAGCTTATCTATTAACATTTCAAAATAATAAAATCTTAGTTTTAAATAAAGACACATTAGAAATAGAAAAAGATGTTGATTATGATAGAGAAGGTTGGGGATTAACAAATGATGGATATCATTTGATTGCTAGTGATGGAACAGATAAAATCTATTTTATGAATGAGAAATTAGAAACTATTAGAACTATAAATGTTACTATTAATCATAAACCAGTAAAATATCTTAATGAATTAGAATATATAAACGATAAGATATGGGCTAATGTATGGCAAAGGAACGTAATATATATAATTGATCCTAAGACAGGATATGTAGAAAAAGAATTAAATTTTAATAATTTAATTCAAAAAGAGGGTTTAAATAAAATTAAACAAACTATGAATGGAATAGCTTATCATGATAATAAAATATATATTACTGGAAAATATTGGGATAAAATTTTTGAATTCAGTCTAAAAGAAAAGAACACTAAATAGTGTTCTTTTTATAGTCCTAAAAGTATTGTTGCTACTGTGAAGTAAATAAGTAAACTACAAGCATCAACAATAGTAGTAATAAATGGTGATGCCATAACTGCTGGGTCTAAGCCAACTCTTCTAGCAAGCATTGGAAGAGTACAACCAATTAATTTAGCAATTACAATTGTTAAAGCAAGAGTAATACATACTACGAAAGCCACTACTACTTTAACATGATCAATTAATAACATTTTAAAGAAATTACAAATAGCTAAGACAATTGCACATAATATAGCAATTCTAAACTCTTTAAATATAACTTTAAATATATCTTTGAACTCAATGTCATTAAGTGATAAGGCACGAATAATACTAACGCTTGCTTGTCCACCACAGTTACCACCAGTATCCATAAGCATAGGAATAAAGGCTGTTAGAATAGTAAAAGTAGCTAATTGACTTTCAAAGCCTTGAATAATTTTTCCTGTAAATGTTGCTGAAACCATAAGTAGTAATAACCAAGGAATACGAGCTTTAAATGTCTCCCAAACAGTAATCTTATCATAAGACTTATCAGTAGGTAAGATAGCGGCCATTTTCTCCATATCCTCTGTAGCCTCTTCCTCAATAATATCAACAACGTCGTCGATAGTAATAACACCAACTAATCGATCTTCACTATCGACAACAGGAAGAGAACTATAATTATAATCTTGGAAGATATTGGCAACTTCCTCTTGATCCATTAATGTATGTATAGGGTGTTCACATTCTTCCATGATGTCATCAATTAATGTTTCTGGATCATTTGTAAGTATTTCTTTAATAGATACTGTACCAAGTAATTTTCTCTTATTATCAGTAACAAAGAAACTGTCATATGATACAAATTCTTCTTTTTGCTTTCTTATTCTTTCAATTGACTCCCTAATAGTAAGGCCTTTCTTTAAATGAATATATTCAATAGCCATCATACTACCAGCAGAGTTATCAGGATATTTAAGTAACTTATTTATATCATTTCTAGTATCTTTACTGACATTAGCTAACAAACTAGTAACAAGCATTGCAGGCATTTCTTCAAATAAATCAGCCGCATCATCAGTAAACATACCTTCAATTATTTCTCTAGATTCTGCTTTAGACATAGAAGTAATTAACTTAGTTTGGGTATCTGTATCTAACTCAGTAAAAACATCAGTTGCTTTATCCTTCTTCAATAATCTAAATACTTTAATTAAATATTCATCATCTAAATCATTAATAATGGAGGCGATATCAAACTCATTCATTTCATTTAAAGCAATTTTAATAGCTTCATATTTTTTTTCTTCTAATAGCTTTAATAAAATATTTAATTCCATAATATCACTCCTTTTCTAACCATATTATTGCACAAAAAACTAACATAAGTATCCATCTAATTATTAATTGATGTCAACTAATGTTAAAAGTACTACATATTATACCTTATTTTTTAATATTTGAAAAGCAATTTTTCTTTCAAAAATAGCAAAAGTGTGGTATAATACAAGACGACTGAAAAAAAGGAGGTTCATATGAGAAATAATCTAGAGGAAGAAGTAAAATTAATGAATTTAATTAGACTACTAGAAATATATGGAGATCGTAAATTTGGTATTAGAAATTTACTAGTAGAGAAAGATAGAAAATTCATTAAAGAAAAAGTTTTAGAAGATAGAAGAACAGATCTTTTATCAAGAACTTTAAGAACAAGTAGCCGTATAAGATTAGTAACTATTGATAATAAGAAGAATTGGGCTCGTTATAGTCTAGAAGAAAATGAAAAATTAAGACTTTTAATTATAAAAGGAGTATTTGATCCAGAATTAGAAGAAACTGAAGATTCATTAACTAGAGAAATAGCTATTGGTAATATGATTGATGCTATGGCATTACAAAGTAAAAATGGTTGGTTAGAATTAAATGATCAACAAATAGAATATTTAAATGACACTGTAGGAGCATACAAAAAAGAAAAAGAAGAAAAAGTATATAAAAGATAAAAGACACAGTCTTTTATTTTTTTGTCTCTTATGATAAATTATGTGTATAGGAGAGTAATATGAAAGATATATTAACTAAGATACTTTTTATAATTGTAATATTTTTATGTTTATATGGAATTAATTTCTATAATAAGACACAAGAAAATATTAAATATAGAGAAAATACTGAAGATGTTCTACCAAGTGATATGTTAATAGTTACATTTTTAGATGTAGGAGAAGCAGATGCTATACTATTAAATGCGAATGGCCATTATGCTTTAATAGACGGTGGAAACAATGAAGATGGCGAAAAGCTAGTAAATTATTTTAAAGAACAAGGAATAACTAGATTTGATTATATATTTGGTACACATCCCCATGAAGATCATATTGGTGGATTAGACTATATAATAAGAGAATTTAAAGTAGGTAAAGTATATATGCCTGATGTTAAAGTAGATAATTTAACTTATCAAGATATAATAAATGTTCTTGAAGAAAAACACATAAAACTAAATATACCTAAAATAGATAGTACTCTTAAATTAGGTAAAGCTAAAATTAGGGTAATATTTACTGGAACAGATAATGAAAATTTAAATGATTCTTCAATAGTCTTAAAACTATTATATGGAGAGAATAGTTATTTATTTATGGCCGATGCTTCATATGAAGTAGAAAAACAAATATTAGATAAAAATATAAGTAGTGATGTTTTAAAAGTAGGACATCATGGATCTAATTATTCAACAAGTGCTAATTTCTTATATAAGGTTTATCCTAAGTTTGCTGTTATATCTGTTGGAAAAGATAATGACTATGGTTTCCCTAAAAAAGGTACTTTAAATAAATTAGAAAGAATAAATGCTAAAGTCTATAGAACTGATTTAGATGGAACAATTATAACTACTTCTGATGGAAAGAATATTACATTTGAAAAAGTACAAACTGATACTAATGGTATTGAAAATAGGTGATAAGATGCAAGTAAAAATAGAGAGACTAGATAATTTTGGAAGAGGAATAGCTTATATTAATAATAAAATTTGTTTTATAGAAAATGCTCTTCCCAATGAAATCGTCGAAGTAGAAATAGTTAAAGAAAAGAAAAATTTTCAGGAAGCCAAAGTATTAAAGTATATAACTACTTCGTCTAAACGAATTAAAGTAGATTGTAAATATTATGATAAATGTGGTGGCTGTAATCTAAGACATATATCATATGAAGAAGAAAATAACTATAAAGAGAATAAAGTACAAGAATTATTAAAACATATTGGTAATATTAATATTAAAGTAAATAAAATAATCTATGGAAAAGAAAACAATTATCGTAATAAAGTAACTTTTCATAATACTAAAAAAGGACTGGGTTATTATGAAAAGAATACTAAAAATATTATTAATATAGATAATTGTTTATTACTAGATGATAGAATCAACGAATTAATAAAAGAAATTAATACAAAAGAACAAGAAGTAATAATAAGAACTAGTAATGATAGTAAAGAAGTAATATTAAATGATAATAGTACTATTATTACTAATATTGGTAATAAGAAATATTACATATCAAAAAACTCTTTCTTTCAAGTTAATAAGTATGTAACAAATGACTTATTTGATTTAATAAGAAAAAGTATTAATAAAAAATATAATACTTGTTTAGACTTATATTGTGGTACTGGAACTATAGGTATTTATATAAGTGATTTAGTAAATAAAGTAATTGGAATAGATTATAACAAAGATAATATTATTAATGCTAATAAGAATTTAGAATTAAATAATATTAATAATATAGAATTTATATGTGATAAAGTAGAGAATAAAATAAACGAGTTTAGTGATATTGATTTAGTAATAGTAGATCCACCTAGAGCAGGATTAGACAATAAAACAAAAAAGTATTTAGAAAAAATAAATCCTGAAAGAATAATATATGTATCATGTGATCCAGCAACTTTAGCAAGAGACTTAAAAGATTTATCAGAAAGTTATAAAGTAATAGAAGTAACACCAGTAAATATGTTCCCCAGAACATATCATTGCGAGAGTGTCACTGTATTAGAAAGAAAATAAAGGAGAAATAATATGATAGAAATTAAGAATGTAACTAAAAAATATGGAGATAAGAAAGCTGTAGACAATGTGAGTTTTACTGTTAATGATGGCGATATTTTTGCTTTTATTGGGCATAATGGAGCTGGTAAAACAACTCTAATTAAATCGATTGTAGGAATACATGATTTTGATGAAGGAGATATTCTAATTGATGGTATGTCTATTAAGAATAATCCAGTTGAATGTAAAAAATTAATGGCATACGTTCCAGATAATCCAGAAACATATGAACATATGAAAGCAATTGATTATATCAATTTTATATGTGATATGTACGATGTAGATGTTAAAACTAGGGAAGAGAATATAACAAAATATGCTAAATTATTTGAAATGGAAGATAAATTGGGAGATACAATTGATAGTTATTCTCATGGTATGAAACAAAAAGTTGTCTTAATTTCAGCACTAGCTCATAATCCTAGAATATTAATTATGGATGAGCCTTTTGTAGGATTAGATCCAAAAGCTGTATTTGATATAAAAGAAGTATTAAATGAAATGGTTAAAGAAGGTAAGATAGTATTTTATTCAACACATATATTGGATGTTGCTGAAAAGCTATGTTCTAGAGTAGCAATAATAAAAAATGGTAAATTAATTAAATCAGGAAGTATGAAAGAGATTAAGGGAGATAAGTCTCTTGAAAAAGTATTTATGGAATTAGAGGGTTAATATGAAAAAGATATTTTCACTATTAAAAGCATGTATGACTAATGACATGAACATCTTTAAGATTAAACAAAAAAAGGATAATAAAAAGAATAATATTTTATTACCTTTAGGTTTGGCTTTGCTTTTCATGTTTGCCATCTGGACTAATGCTAATATGATTTTTGAAAAATTAGCTCCAATGCATTTACAAATAGTTGTTATATCAATGATTGTATTTGCTACTTCGATTTTTGTTATTATTGAGGGAATATATAAAACAGGCCCATTATTATTTAATTGTAAGGATGATCAATTGTTATTGTCTTTACCAATTAAAAGAAGCACCATATTATTTGTTAGAATATTTAAGTTTTATGTATTTGAATTAGTATTTAATGGATTATTCATACTTCCATTAATTGTTGCTTATCTTAGATGGGCTGAAAACTTGGAATGGACTCTCTTCTTAACGAGCTTTGTAATGCTATTTATGCTTCCAATTATACCAGTTATTATATCTTGCTTTATTGGTGCATTTATATCAAGTTTATCTAGTAGATTTAAATTTAAAAATCTTGCTCAAATTGTAATTCCAATGTTAATAATATTTGCTGTTTTCTATTTATCAATGAATATAGAAAATTTAGTTACTGATATTGCAAAACATGCTACTAGTATTAATGATTTTATTATGAAATTGTACTATCCTGCAGGAGTATATGCTAAATTAGTAACTGAATTTAATATTATAGATTTATTAATCTTTGTTTTAGTAAATATTGTTTTATTTGTAATAACTATATTTATTCTAAGTAAATTTTATTTTAGTATTAATTCTAGACTTAAGAATATAACTACTTCTAAAAGAGTAAAAGTAGACAATTTAGTAATTAAATCTAGGCGTCCAATTATTTCTTTAATTAGAAAAGAATTAACTACATTTTTTAAAACACCAGTATTTATAGTTAACGCTGGATTTTCACTTGTTTTATTCTTAGTATTAGTAATTGGTTTATGTATTAAATTTAATGAAGCATTTGCTTTATTAAAAGATGTTATTCCAGGAATAGTCTTAGATAATTATTTATCTATATTTATATTTGTTATTTTATCTTTTGCAGCTTTTATGACTTCAATTACTAATTCTGTTATAAGTTTAGAAGGAAGAAATATTAATATACTCAAATCTTTACCAATAAAAACTAAGACTATTTTAATGTCTAAAGTATATGCTGCTCTTACTATTACAACTATTCCTTTAATGTTGGGCGTGATAATTTTAATTATTAGATTTAAATTAAGTTTAATTGAAATGTTATTACTACTTTCATTTTCTATAATTATTCCGTTAGTTTCACACTTTATTGGTTTAATTATGAATTTGAAATATCCTAAACTTGATTATGAAAATAGTGCTGAAGTAGTTAAACAAAGTACTAGTTCATTTCTTTCTGTGATGATAGGTATGTTATTATTGATTGTATCAGTTGCAGCTATAACTAAGTTAATTGAATTTATAAATCCTATTTTAGTATTAATTATTTTCTTTGGAGTTTATGTTGTAATTGATATAATTTTATATTTATATTTAGTAAAAGTATCAACTAAAAATTTTGATAATTTATCAATTTAAAAGAGCTTATGAAAAAGCTCTTTTTTATGCTATAATGAATATGGTGATAATATGAAAACTGAAAAGAATATTTTAATTGCATTTTTACTTAATTTAGTTTTTTCTATATTTGAGTTTTTTGGAGGATTATTTACTAATTCAGTAGCAATCCTTTCTGATTCAGTTCATGATATGGGAGATGCCATATCTATAGGTTTATCTTATTTCTTTGAAAAGAAGAGTAAGAAGAAAGCTGATAATAAATATACTTATGGTTATATTAGATATTCTGTACTTGGAGGAGTAATTACTACTACAATATTATTAGTTGGCTCTTTATTAGTAATTATAGGGGCCATAGGACGTTTATTTAATCCAGTAGAGATCAATTATAGTGGAATGATAATATTTGCTGTATTTGGGGTAATTCTTAACTTTATAGCGGCATATGTTACTAGACAAGGGGATTCTATTAATCAAAGATCAGTTAATCTTCATATGCTAGAAGATGTACTAGGATGGATAATAGTATTAGTAGGTGCTATTATAATGCAATTTACTGATATTAGTATTATTGATCCTATTATGAGTATTTGTGTATCTACATATATCTTATATCATGCTTTAAAGAACTTAAAATTAGTATTAGATTTATTTTTAGAAAAAACTCCTAAAGATATAGATATTGATGAATTAAAGGAACATTTATTAAAAATAAAAGGTGTAGATGATGTTCATCATATTCATGTATGGAGTATTGATGGTTATAATAATTATGCTACTATGCATATAGTTACTAAAGCTAAAGAAATAAAAAATATTAAGAAGAAGATTAGAGAAGAATTAGAAGAACATAATATATGTCATTCTATATTAGAAACAGAAGATGAAGTATGTGATGATAAGGAATGTAATATTAAAACAGAGTCACACATAGGACATCATCACCATCATTAAGGAGGTATTATATGCCAATAGTTGGAGCCTTTGCTGTACCACATCCCCCTTTAATAGTAAAAGAAGTAGGTAAGGGAGCAGAAGACGAAATACTTGAAACAACTAAGTCATATCAAAAGATAGCTAAAGAAATAGCTAATTTAAAACCAGAAACTATTATTATTTCAAGTCCTCATACTACTATTTATAGTGATTATTTCCATATTTCTCCAGGAGATAGTGCTACCGGTAGTTTCAAATCTTTTGGAGCTCCAGAAGTAGAATTTAGAGAAGAATATGATGAAGAATTAGTAAGAAAAATAGAAAGTATTTGTAAAAGGGAAAACTTCCCAGCTGGAACTAGAGGAGAAAAAGATAAATCACTTGATCATGGAACAATGGTACCTTTATATTTCATTAGAAAAGAAATACCCAAATGTAAAATAATTAGAGTAGGAATATCTGATTTATCTTTACTTAAACATTATGAATTAGGTGAAATAATAAAAGAAGCAGTTAACAATTTAAATAGAAGAGTAGTATATGTCGCAAGTGGAGATTTATCACACAAACTACAAACTTATGGACCATATGGCTTTAATCAAGATGGACCAGTCTACGATAAAAAAATAGTTGAAGTACTAAAAGAAGCTGATTTTAAAGAGTTATTTAATTTTAGTGAAGAATTATTAGAGAATGCCTCTCCATGTGGGCATCCATCATTTACAATGATGGCTGGAGCTTTAGATAAAATAAAAGTAAAAAGTGAATTCTTATCACACCAAGATGTTACTGGAGTAGGCTATGGTCTATGGAGTTTTATTCCTATCGAAGAAGATGAAAATAGAAATATAAAAGAAAAATACTTAGAAGCAGAAAAAGAAAGAATAAAAATTAAAAAAGATAAAAATGATTATTTGCGATTAGCTTATAAAACAATAGAAGAAATAGTTAAAAATAATAAAACTATAGATGTACCAAATGATATTTCAGAAGAATTGAGAAATAATAAATCAGCTATGTTTACTTCAATACATAAATTTGGTAAACTTCGTGGTTGTGTAGGAACATTCTTACCAACTAGAGATTCAATAGCTGAAGAGTTAATTTATTCAGCAGTTAATGCTTCTACTAAAGATTTCCGTTTTCCAACGATAACTGAAGATGAATTACCATATCTTGATGTTACAGTATACAAATTACATGAACCAGAAAAAGTAGAAGATAGAAACACACTAGATCCTAAAAAATATGGAGTAGTAGTATCTTCTCAATATAAAAGAGGTTTATTACTACCAGATCTTCCAGGAATTGATACGGTAGAAGAACAAATTCAAATTGCTAGAAGAAAAGGTAATATATTACCTGATGAAGAAATCGAAATAGAAAGATTTTTAGTAGAAAAATATGATTAAAGGAGAATAAAATGAAAGATAAAAGAAAAATAATTTTAATTAGTTTAGTTACTCTTACAATTTTATATATATTATTAATATATTTTGTTGATGTTAAAGCGATTGGTCCAGAAAACTCATCGGTTGGATTTGCTACTATAAATGGTTTCTTTCATAACTTACTTCCATATAATGAACTATTTTATAAATTATCTAAGTATTTAGGATATTTATCATTTTTACTTATTATATTTTATGCTTGTATAGGTCTATATCAATTAATTAAGTATAAAGATTTTTCTAAAGTAGATAAGAGAATTAAAATGTTAGGAGTATTCTATGTAGTAGTATTAATTACTTACTTCTTCTTTGAAAAATTCCCGCTTAATTATCGACCTGTAATATTAGATGAAGGATTAGAAGCATCTTTTCCATCATCACATACTATGTTAGCTCTATGTGTATGTTTATCAGCTATAATAATTAATAAATATATCAAGTTTAAAGAGTTACCTCGTAAGATATTTAATATTGGTATTATAGCATTAATGATTGCTATTGTTTTAACCAGATTCTTATCAGGAGTACATTGGTTTACTGATATTATTGGTGGAATACTAATATCTTGTATTTTAGTTTATATATATTACATAAGTGTTACTAATAAAAAATCTACACAATAATGTGTAGATTTTAATTTATTCCAAATATTTCTTTTAAAGCTTTATTTTCTATTTCTGGATATAATTCAGTAAAGTATCCTTCAGTAGCTCCTGTAGTAGTTCTACCTAGACCCTCATAAAAGTTTTTATGTTTCTTATTATGATAACTTGCTCCTACAGTAGCATCAAATATATACCATTTACCATTATATTCTACATAGTTCCACATATGTTCATCATCTAAAACAGTCATTGAATTAATACCGATATTTTGAAATATAATTTGACTGGCTTTAGCGAATCCAGCACATACTGATTTTCCTCCAGTAAAGAAAGAGTAGGCTGATTGATTAGATTTAGCAGCCATAAATATTCTGTTATAATCATGAGATGCTACATAATTATAGACATACATTATTTTTTCTTTCTCATCCATATTCTTAGTTTCTTTTCTTATTATATCCATCTCTCTAATAATACGATTAGTTGCTAAAGTAATTCGTAATGACCCAATACCACTTAAATTCTTACATGTTAGAATTTCATCATCATATCTACAATAATCAACTCCAACAAAACTAAGTAATTCTGGATGATCTAAATATAGAGCACTATATGCTAAATTAAAACTATTAGCACATTCCATATCACATTCCATTTTTATTGTTATAGTATTTTTTTCGGATGCTTCTACTAAATTATCATATAATTTCTTACCATCTTTATTTAGATTATTCCTAAACATTTCATCACTATAATATAAATCATTTATATAACTATCACTTTTCTTATATGTTTCATCTACTAAACTATTTCCTTCAACTGGTCTAAGGTAAAAATTAAAAGCTATGAAGAAAATTACTAATATAAAATAAAATATTACTCTTTTTTTCATTGATTATCACCTACAAAATAATAAATATTATTATTTATAAATCTTACTCCTGGGAATAAGAATTTATCATTAATATTAGTTAGTTCAGTAATATATGTCTCTCCAATAGTCTTTTTAATAGTTTCCACATCACTTTTATTTTGAAATAATGTAAAGTATTTACTAATTAAGTTTTGTTCAGGAATAGAAGTTTCTAATATAGAATTAGTATTAATTAAGATAGTTCTTCTTTTAACTAACCCAATATATTCAAAATATGATATAATTACAGCTATTTCATATGGATTAGTCATATTCTTTTGAGCAGTTTCCAATATATTAAAGTCTTTAACATCTCCTTCACTATATGAAGTAAATATATTTTGTAAGTTATCAGCAGTTAATTTAGTAGTAATTCCATAAAACATAGCATATTTACCATAATCAGTAATATTAATATTTTTAATTGCTTTATTTTTTAAATCATTCTTGGCTTTTTTAGCTATTAATTTATCATATATAATAAAGAATAATATATATATAATAGTAAATATAATTATAAAAATAATAAATTCTTTTAATCTCATATTATCACTACCTTAATATAATTTTATATAAAATAAAACAAATAGTAAACAATAAATTTATGATATAATAAGATTGGTGGTAAATATGGAGATAAATGATAGTATCTTAAATAATTTATTTAAATCAACAAAAGAAAAAATAGATAGAGATCTATCTAAATATAATTATAATAGTGATATTAAACATCTATTATATATAATTATTCCAGCATTTATTATCAAATATAATATTAAGAATCAAAATAAAGTATTAAACACATTTAAAGATGTACCTATAAGGTTAATTAATAAAGAAGATCGTGTGCACCAAGCATATTATACTAGCATTCCAAGAATCATTTCTGGTAAAATTAAAACAACTAAGTATATTGCGATTAATTATTATAAAGAAAAATCTTTATTAGAGTTTATTGATAATATAATTCATGAATATAATCATGCCTTAAATTCTATGATTAATGAAATAAAAGTAACAAAAGATAATTTTTCATTAAGAACAGGTTTAACTAGAACTATTTATCCTAAGAATAATTTAAATAAACCATATAAAGATGATGCTTATATATTAGAAGAAATAATTAATACAAAACAGACAGAAGAGATTGTTGATATTATTAATTCATTTAGTAATTATAATATTAATGATAATGAAATAAATAATGCTCTATATTCAATTAAGAATAGTATAAATAAGAATTATTCTTCTGGTGCCTATTATTTGCAAGCAGCTATTTGTAAAGAATTGATGAGTAACAAAACATTAATTAGTGTTTTGTCTAGTATGAGATTAAATGGTATGATTGATGATATTCCATTCTTCTTTGATAATATTACTGGAATAGATAATAGTTATAATAAATTGATTAGTATTTTACAAGAAACAATAAAAGAAGAAAATGAGTATAGTAAAACTAAATGGTTTAAAAGTATTAAGATAAATAAATTAAGAAGTTTATATAAAGATGCTAAAAATATAATAGATACATTTAATGCAAATTATCATTTTAAATAGGAGGGAATATGAAAGTAAAAGTGTATTATTCAAAGGATGTAAGTCCTGAAAAATTAGTAGAGATGTATAAGACTCTAGGAAAAGAATTAGAAGGGAAGGTTGCTGTAAAAGTACATTCTGGTGAAGAAGGTAATCAAAATTATTTAAGACCTGAATTTATGAAACCAATGATTGATTATGTTAATGGTACTGTAGTAGAGTGTAATACTGCTTATGAAGGTGAAAGAAATACTACTGAGAAGCATTTAAAGACAATTGAAAAACATGGTTGGAGTAAAATGTATGATTTTGATTTAATGGATGCAGAAGGAAATGATTTAGTATTAGAAGTAAAAAATGGTAAACATTTAAAAGAAAATTATGTTGGTAAAAATATGGCTAATTATGATTCTATGTTAGTATTATCTCATTTTAAAGGACATCCTATGGGAGGATATGGAGGAGCATTAAAACAATTATCAATAGGTTGTGCTTCTAGTGAAGGAAAATCATGGATTCATTCTGCTGGAACTAATAAAGATCAATATACGGTATGGAATAAATTACCAGCGCAAAATGATTTTCTAGAAAGTATGGCAGAAGCTGCTTCTACTGTTGTTGATTATTTTAAAGGTAACATGGTATTTATTAATGTTATGGCTAATATGAGCGTTGATTGTGACTGTTGTGCTGTTGCCGAAGATCCTTGTCTAAAAGATATGGGAATATTAATCTCAACTGATCCAGTTGCTATAGATAGAGCATGTATTGATTTAGTAATGAAATCTGATGACCCAGGAAAAGAACATTTTATGGAAAGAGTTAATTCTAGAAACGGAATTCATACAATTGAACACGCTGAAGAGTTAGGTGTTGGATCTACTGATTATGAATTAATAGAAGTATAAAAGAACTAAATTAGTTCTTTTTTCTTTTAAAAATTGAAATTAAAAATAATATAAGATAAAATAGAATATGTAGGTAGAAATGGTAGGTTTTGTTTATGAAATTAAGTTTTAAAAAAGATACGAGAAGATGGAAAAAATTATATGGAGAAGCAAGAGCTAATTTAAAATATCCTAAAGGTAGTATGGTTGATGCTTTAATGGAAGTAGCTAATAAATATCCAGAATACTACGCATATGAATATTTTGGTAAAAAAGTAACATTTCGTCAATTTATAAAACAAATAGAAGCAGTAGCTAAATGTTTAAAAAATTATGGTATTGCTCAAGATGATGTAGTAACAATTTGTATGCCATCTACTCCAGAAGCAATTTGTGCCTTCTATGGAGTTAATTTAGTTGGAGCTATTGCTAATATGGTTCATCCCTTAAGTTCAGAAAATGAAATAGAAGAGTTTATTAATGGAACTAATTCTAAAATGATTATCGTTTTAGATATGTGTCTAGATAAAGTACTTAATATTAAAAGAAATACTAAGTTACAAAAAATAATAGTTGCTTCACCAGATTCTTCACTTCCGCCATTAAAACATTATTTATATAAAATAACTAATTATAAAAAAAGAGTAAAATTACCTAAAAATGATGAAGATATTGTTTTATGGTCTAAGTTTATCAGTAGTGAGAATAGATTTATAGGTAATTACTATACACCAAAGAAAGATAATGACTTAGCCGCAATTCTTTATTCTGGTGGTACTACTGGTACTCCTAAAGGTATTATGTTATCAAATAAAAACTTTAATGCTATTGCTTTAGGAGCGCATGAACTTATTGATCAATCTATTCCAGGAAATAGTGTATTATCATTACTTCCAATCTTTCATGGGTTTGGTTTAGCTGTATGTATTCATACACCTCTAATTTGTGGAATGAAATGTATCTTGTTACCACAATTTAATGCTAAAAAGTTTGGAGATATTATAAAGAAAACACAACCAAGTTTCTTAGCTGGCGTACCAACGTTATATGAAGCTTTATTTACTCAAAATTTAAAGAAAAATGACTTAGCTTGTGTAGAATCAGCTATTTGTGGTGGAGATATTCTATCAGGTGAATTAAAAAAGAAAATAGATAAATATTTAGAAGATCATGGATCAATCGCTAAAGTACGTGCTGGATATGGCCTTACAGAAGCAACTGCTGCTACCTGTCTTTCTCTAGATAATCTAGAAGAAGCAGAAGATGGTTATATCGGAATACCATTCCCAGATACTATCTTTAAAATAGTAAAAATTGGTACATTCGAAGAAGCAGATATCGATGAAGATGGCGAAATTTGTATTAATGGACCTACTGTTATGATGGGATATTTAAATAACGAAGTAGAAACAAATCAAACATTAATAGAACATCCAGATAAGAAGGTTTGGCTTCATACTGGAGATGTTGGATGTATGAGAGAAGATGGTTCAATTATCTTTAAACAAAGATTAAAAAGAATAATTGTATCTAGTGGTTATAATATATATCCATCTCAAATAGAAAACGTCATAAATTCTCATGAAGCAGTACTTACTTGTACCGTAATAGGAATTCCTCATAAATATAAAGGACAAGTAGCCAAAGCTTTTATAGTATTAAAAGAAGGATATAATGAGTCTTTAAAAATAAAGAAAGAAATTCAAGAATTATGTAAGAAAAATATTAGTATCTATGCTTTACCTAAAGTATATGAATTTAGAAAGAAATTACCAACTACTAAGATAGGTAAAGTAGACATAAGAACATTAGAAAAAGAAGAAACAAAAGAAGATTAATATCTTCTTTTTATTTGCTAAAAATTAATATTAATAGTATAATTCTAATAGAATAGAGAAAAGAGGATTGGCTTATGAAGAGAAGATTTGGATTTTTCTTTAAATTATTATTTTTAATAGTAATAGTAGGCGCAGCCACTTGTTTTATAGATTATACTAGAGTACTTAATAATGAAGAACCATTATTTGCTTTAAAGTCTTACGATAGTAAATCTAAAGTAAGTACTTATCGTGGATTATTCTATAAGATTGAGAGAAAGATAACTATTTCACCAGATGAATCAATGAAAGATTCTAAAAATATTACTTTTAAAGTATTAATATATGAATTAAGTCTAAAAACTCGTGTAGTAAATACTGCACCTAAATTAAGTATTAATTATACCAGACAAGAAACTTGTACTAATCCAGTTTTAATACATGCAACTCAAGAATTTAAAGTATATAGTTATTGCTTAGAAAATATAGAATTTAAAGAAAATAATAAGGTGGTTGATTATGCTAACTTCTTTAAAACTAAAAAGTTTGTAGAGCTATTACCATATTATGGATTAGATAATGATAAAACAACTGAAGTTTATTTAGATAATGAAAAGTATGTTAAAGAAAATCAAGGTATTAAAGTATTTAAATGTAACAATGATCAAGATAGAAAAAGTATTTATATAACACCATCTGATATTACTAATCAGCCATTCTTTTGTATATATAAAGATGATGATTTTATATTTACTTATAAAATAGAAAATAATAATCCTGCAGATGCTTGTAAAGTTGAAGAAGGAGCAGAACCTCTTCAACCAGAAGTATTCTTTGAAGATGATGTTAATCAATATACATTTGATTGCTATATGTCTGGAAATATTAAATTAGTTAATTATCAAAAAGAACTTATGTTAGTAGATGCTCTAAATAGTAATCAAGTTACAATAGATAGTTTAAAGAACAAAGGTTTAAAGTTTAATACAGTTAAGAAATAAAGAAGAGTAGATAAATATTCTTCTTTTTGTTATAATAAAGGCGGTGATGTATATGAAGACATGTCTTGTTTTAGAAGGAGGAGCTCTTAGAGGTATTTATACCGCTGGAGTATTAGATGAATTAATAAAAGATAATATAAAGGTAGATGCTATTATAGGAGTATCTATGGGAAGTTTAATTGCTGTTAATTATTTATCTAATCAACCAGGAAGAGCTATAAGATATAATAAGAAGTATTGTAAAGACAAGAGATATATGGGCCTATATTCACTATTAAAAGAAGGAAATATTGTTTCTAAAAAATTTGCTTATTATGATATACCAAATAAATTAGACAAATTTGATTATGAGACATATAATAAATCTAAAATTAAAATGTATTGTACTGTAACCAATATGTCTACTGGAAAAGCAGAATATATATTAATAGATGATGCTAAAAAACAAATTGAATATTTACGTGCTGGTTCTTCAATGCCAGGAGTATCTAAGATAGTAAATATTAAAGGTGAAGAATATATGGATGGAGGAATAGCTGATTCTATTCCAATTCGTAAAGCTATAGAGATGGGTTTTGATAAAATAATAGTGGTTGAAACTAGACCTAAAGAATATCGTAAAAAGAACAAAATAATTAATACATTTAATTTTATATATCGTAAATATCCTAAATTTTTAAATACTCTTCAAAAACGTAATATTAAATATAATGAAGAAAAAGAAGAGATACAAGAATTAGAAAATCTAGGACGTATTTTTGTAGTTAGACCAACAAGAGTAGTACCAATAAAAAGAATAGAAAAGAATGAAAAAATTATTCAAGAACAATATGATTTAGGAAGAAGAGACTATATTATAAGAAGAGATGAATTATTTAGATATTTAAAAAAGAAAAAAAGAGTATTATAATATATATGAGGAGAATAATATGAAAAAAGATAAAAAGAATAATAGGGTATGGATAATAATAACAATAGTAGTAGCTGTTGTATGTCTAACTAGTTGTATTGCTACAGCTATCTTTGTTTTAGTATCAAATAATATAAAAGATACTAATGAATTAAAAGCCTTAAATGAACAAGTAAATAAAATATCTGAAATAGGATATCAAAATAATGTAGTAAATTTAGATGGAATAAAAAGTGAAATGAGTTCTGATATTACTACTGGAAAAAGGAAAGTAGTAGAAGAAGCACTAGAAGAGTATACTTTTGATCTATATTCTGAACTTAATAATACTATTACAATATTAAATGATGAAAAAGTAACTACTTTATTATCTCCTGAAAATATAACTGCAGATGGTAAAGAATTTAAAACTAGTAAAGTATATATAGAAGAGAAGAAAAAAGCAATTGCTGATAATAAAGAGAAATTAAATAATTTATTAAAAGAAGAGAATATTATGAAGTACATTGAAAAGAAAAAAACCTCTTCTAAATATGAAGAAATGTATAAAGTCTTAACTATCGGCACTAATGGTATTCCAGAATCAGATATATTGAAATTAAATCAATTAATAGATAAAAATATCAAAGTATTAGAAATATCAGAAGAGGCTATTAATTTGTTAAGCAGTAATCAAGATAAATGGAATTTATCTAATAATCAAGTAATGTTTACTGATCAAGGTCTTCTAGATAAATATAATGCTATTATTAAACAACAAATATAAGTAGAGAAATCTACTTTTTTTCATGATATAATAAAGATGGTGATTATTATGAGATGTTCTTGGGTAAATGAAGATAATCCCAATTATATTAAATATCATGATACATCTTGGGGAATTCCTAAACATAATGATCATGACTTAATAGAATTATTAATACTTGAATCATTCCAAGCTGGTTTATCTTGGGAATGTATTCTAAATAAGCAAGAAGCTTTTAGAAAAGCTTTTGATAATTTTGATATAGATAAAATAAAAAATTATGATGAAACTAAAATAAATGAATTACTAAATAATAAAGATATTATTAGAAATAAATTAAAAATAAAAGCAACTATTAGTAATTGTAAAATAATAAAAGATATAATATCTGAACATAAATCATTTGATAATTATATTTGGCATTTTACTAATAATAAGACTATTCGTTATAAAAAATTTCATACGACTTCATCTTTATCAGATGAAATATCTAAAGATATGAAATCCCGTGGCATGAGTTTTGTTGGTAGTACTATTATATATTCATATTTAGAAGCAATTGGTATATTAAATCATCATGAAGAAAAATGTTTTTTATATAAAGGAGATAATTATGAAGAAAAAGACTAAAAATACTTATATTATTCCATCTACTGGTACTTGGTATATTACATATGGAGGTTATACTAAAAAGTATTCTCATTCGTATGATGTCTATGGTCAAAGATGGGCTTATGATTTTGATAAGAATGTTGAAGGTAATTATTATCATGATGATGGAAATAAAAACGAAAATTATTATGGTTATAAAGAACCAATTTTATCTCCTGTAGATGGTTTTGTTTTAACAATAATTGATGGTATTGATGATACTAGAGCTCATGCAGATATGAGAGTAGCTCAAGATTGTAATGATGTTAGAGGTAACTTCATAATTATAAAAGCAGCTAATAATGAATATGTAACTATATGTCATATAAAAAGAAAATCCTTCTTAGTAAAAGAGGGAGATATAGTAAAACAAGGACAAGTGATTGCTAAAGTAGGTAATTCTGGTAGAACTAAAGGAGCTCATATACATATGCAAGTAAATAATGGTCTAGATTTCTTTAATTCTGATCCATTAGTAATAAAATTTAATAATATTTTAGTAAATAACAAAAGAAGAAAATATATCAAAGTAGGGGACTTTGTTAAAAATAAAAAAGAGTACTAAGTACTCTTTTAAAATACAAAATAACCAAAGATACAACCACATATGGCTCCAATTAAATGCCCCATATGTGAAATATTATCTTTTTTAAATAAACCATCTCTAATTTCACTAACAATGTAGAATAGGAATATTAGTATTAAGGTAATAGGAATCTTTCCTTGACTAATATTAACAAAAGAACTTAATAGTATAAACATATAAACAGTACCACTAGCTCCTTTTAGAGAAGTATTTTTAAAGAATATACTATTAAATAATCCAGTAATAACTGCTGTTATTACAATCATTTCAAGTAGAGGAATACTACCATATTTTTCTTCTAACATAGGACCAACTAAAAGTATAGTTAAAAAGTTATTCATAAAATGATTCCAATTTTCGTGTCCAATACAATGTGTAACTAATCTTACATAAGTTAAGGGATTTAGTAGTGAACTACGATAAGTACTAAATAATATTTTATTAGCTTTTCCACGAGAAATACTATTTAATATAAAAGCCCCTAAACTAATAAAGAAATAACTTAGAATAACTACTGAATTATATGAAAAATAACTAACCACTTCTTCCATTATTATCACCATTATAATTATAACAAAAAAAGACTTATTAAGTAAGTCTTTTAAAAATGCTATCAGGAATTAATTCTCTTAAAGCATGCATAAACTCTTCTTTAGTCATTTTAGTTGGTTGTTCTACAGCCATAATTCCAACTTCTATAATAGCTGCTACATAGAATCTAGCAATAAATTCAGCAGAAGCATTATTTTTTAAATTAAGTTTTTTCAAACGATTAGAAATATCAACAATAGCTTTATCTTTTAACATATCTTTAGCTATACTATTATAATTATTTTTTAATATACTAGAATACACTTCAAAGTTAGAAAATATATGATCATATAATAAACTAATTAACTTGAGATAAAAACTTATGTCTGATGGAATATCTCTATATTCAGCTAAGTCTTCAGCAAACTCTGATTGTAAATCCTTAATCATTGATTCTAATAATTCATATTTATCTGAAAAATGATCATAAAAAGTACTACGGTTGACTAATGCTTCATGACAAATGTCTGATACTTTGATGCTTTCAAAATTATTCTTTTTCATCAATTTTACTAGTCCTTCATATAGACTCTTTTTAGTTTTTACTATACGTAAATCTTCTTTCTTTTTCATAATACACCTCACATTTATTATTATTGCATATTTAACCACATTTGTAAAGATAACCGACAAAAGTAGTGAAAAAATAATGTGCTACTTATCTATTTTTAATAACAAAAATATGTTATAATTATAAAGGAGTAAGAAAAGTGGAGTGATGTTAATGCGTTTTTTTAAGAACTTAATTACTAAATTATTTAAGAAGACTGATCCTAACAAACCTTGGCTAGAGTACTATTCAAGGGAAGAAAGAAAAATTAAATTTACTACTAAATCAATTTATAATTATATGAGAGATGAAGTAGGAGAGGACAAAGACTTTATAGCTCTAAATTACTTTGAGAATAGAATAACTTATAATGAGTTTTTTGATAATATCAATGTTTGTGCAAGGGCTTTAAGAAGCTATGGAGTTAAAGAAGGAGATATTGTAACTATATGTATGCCTAATATGCCAGAAGCTATATATGCTTTCTATGCTTGTAATAAGATAGGTGCTATTGCTGATATGGTTCATCCTTTAAGTAGTCCAGAACAAATTAAATATTATTTAAAAGAATCTAAATCAAGATTTCTATTCTTAGTAGATTTTGACTATGATAATTTTAAAGAAGTTATACCCGAGACATTAGTATATAAAACAATATTAGTATCTCCAAAAGAATCCATGCCTTTAGGACTTGCTTTAGGTTATACCATAACTAGAAGTATTACTTTAAAAAGACCTAGTTTTACTGATAGGGACTATATGACATGGAAAGAGTTTATGGCTCGTGGACTTAGTTATAGTAAAAACTTTGAAGCTAATCCTGATAAGGATGCTTGTGCAGTTATCCTACATTCAGGAGGAACAACAGGAACACCAAAAGGTATTATGATATCTAACTATAGTTTTAATGCTATGGCTCAACAATCAGCTGTTAATGTTATTGACGTAAGACCAAAAGATAAGATTGTAACAGTTTTACCTAACTTCCATGGATTTGGACTTGGTATATGTATTCATACACCATTATGTTTAAAAGTTGAAACTATTCTTATGCCTGAATATGATGCTGGAAGATTCTATAAAATATGGAAAAATGATAAACCACATGTAATATTAGGAGTTCCTACATTATGGGAAGGTATGATGTCTAATCATAGATTTGATAACTTGGATATGTCTCAATTAAAATATATGGTGTCTGGAGGAGATTATTTATCAGTACAAGCAGAACAAAAGATTAATGATTTTCTACATACGCATGGGGCTAATGTAAATATATTAAAAGGTTATGGTATGACAGAATCAGTTGCTGCAACTGCTTATACATTCCCAGGAACAAATGAACCTGGAAGCATTGGAATACCAATGGTAGGAAATACTTATAAAATAGTTAATCCTGAAACTGATGAAGAATTACCTCTTGGAGAAGAAGGAGAAATTTGTGTTAATGGTCCAACATTAATGATGGGTTATTTAAATAATGAAGAAGAGACTAAAGAAGTATTAAAGAAGCATAAAGATGGATTAACTTATTTACATACAGGTGACTTAGGATATATTGCTGCTAATGGAATAGTATATTATACACAACGATTAAAAAGAATGATCGTAGTATCTGGCTTTAATGTTTATCCGGCAATGATTGAAAGAGTATTATCAAGTCATGAAGCTGTTAAACAATGTTGTGTAATAGGAATACCTCATCAATATAAAATGCATGTACCTAAAGCTTATTTAGTGTTAAATGAAGGATTTAAAGAAAGTGCTAAGTTAAGAAAAGAATTAAAAGAATTATGTAAAAATGAGTTATCAATCTATTCAGTACCTAAAGAATTCGAAGTAAGAAAAAGCTTACCGAAAACACTTTATAATAAGGTTGATTATAAAGCGCTTGAAAAAGAAAACGAAGAAAAAAAGAAAGACAATGAATAATTGTCTTTTTTTATATTAAATATGTTAAAATAAAGAAAAGCAACCGAAAGTTTACAAAAGTTCCAACCAAAATGTATAGAATGCAACTATATTTTAGCGTAAAATTATAGTTACAAAAGGAAGGTGTAAATATGAAATTTGGAGACAAATTAGTTGCTCTTAGAAAAAAGAGTGGCATGAGTCAAGAAGCATTGGCTGAAAAATTAGGTGTATCTAGACAAAGTGTTTCAAAGTGGGAAAGTAATAATACTTATCCAGAAACAGATAAAATTGTTCAGATTGCCAATTTATTTGATTGTTCTATGGATGATTTAATAAATGATAAAATCACGGATGTAGATCAAGCATTACGTAGCAACAAGAATAAACTAAATGATATGTGGGATTCATTATTGGAATTTATTACAAAGACCATTAATATGTTTTCTCATATGAAATTTTCTACTGGCTTAAAGTGCATAATTGAAATGATAGTATCAGCTTTCTTGCTATGGCTGCTAGGAAAAATTGTATGCGGAATGAGTAGTAACATAATAGCTAACTTATTTGTGTTCTTGGGACAAGAAGTTGCCAATAGCATTCATAACATCATATATGGAGTATTCCATTTATTCTGGTTTATTTTAGCTGTAATTATCTTAATTCATATATTTAAAATTAGATATTTAAATTATTATGTAGAAAAAGAAGAAAAGAAAGATAATAATACAATAAGTACTTCAAAAGAAGAAAAAATAATCATAAGAGATGAAAAAGATAAACCATTTGCTTTTTTAGGAGTTCTATCTACTATACTAATAGTATTCATAAAAATAATGGCTGCTTTTGTAGGATTAGGTTTAATTGCAATAATAGTTTTCCTATCAATTTGTTCGATAATATCCATATCATTACTAACTACTAATATTCTATTTGTAGGATCAACATTATCATTATTATCTAGTTTAATTGTTATGTTATTATTCTTACTATTATGTATTTATTTTATATTTTCTAAAAAGATAAATGTTAAAGCTTTTGCAATAAGTTTAATAGCTGCAATAGTTATATTTGGTATTGGACTTGGAGTTTGTACTATATCATTTAAGAATTTTGAAATAATTGAAAATGATAAAAATGATACAGTAGAAGAATTAACTATCGACTATAAGGATAATTTAGTAATAGAAAGTCCTAATATGAATAATTATACTTATGTTATTGATAATAATTTAGAAGATAATAAGATAATAGTAAAATCCAATATTAATAAAAATATGAAAAAATTAACTACTGATTATTCTCAGGAAGATTTGATGGAAGTAGTAGATATTTCTAGTAAGATGACTATTAATAATAGTGAATATTTTAAATTATTAAAGAAAGATTTAAAGAATAATAAAATTCATAGTAGTTATTTTGGTACTAATTTGAATAATTTAACAATAGTTGGAAACAATAATACTATAAGTAAGTTATTAGATAATCTATCAAAATTATATTTATATGAAAGAATAGATGAAGAGTCTAATATTAAAATTACTCTTCATGAAGCTAAAGTATATTTTCCCAATGGTTTTAACGGAAAGTATGATGCCAGAAGTGATGAATTGATTTATGATAATCAAGTAGAAGATAATTATAAATGTGAAAAGAGTATTGAAAATACTAAATGGGGAGATAAAATAATATTTAATTGTAATTATAAAGAAGATGAATAATCTTCTTTTTCTATTATTTTTATGCTATAATAAGCATGATTTGGAAGTGATATTATGAATTATGACAAATTAATGGAAGAACAAATAAAAAGTATTCCTGAAGGAGAAAAGCTGTTATTACATGCTTGTTGTGCTCCTTGTAGTAGTGCAGTATTAGAAAGAATAGCTAATCACTTTAAAATAACAATATTTTATTATAATCCTAATATTACTAGTAAAGAAGAATATGATAAAAGAATAGAAGAAGTAAAAAAACTAATAGAAATAGTTAAACCCAAATATAAAATAGATTTAATAGAAGGAAATTATGAAAAAGAAAAATTCTTGGAAATATCTAAAGGATTAGAAAAAGAACCAGAAAGAGGAAAACGTTGCTATAAGTGTTATAACTTAAGACTAGAGGAAACAGTTAAAATTGCTGATAAATTAAAATTCCCATTTTTCGCAACGACATTAACTCTATCTCCTCATAAAAGAGTAGATTGGTTAAACGAAATAGGGGAAAGATTAAATAATGAATATACTCCAACGTATTTATATTCAGATTTCAAGAAAAAAGAAGGTTATAAAAAAAGTATAATATTATCTAAAGAATACGGTTTATATCGACAAGACTATTGTGGTTGTATATTTTCAAAAACAAAATAATTATGAGAGGAGATGGTTAATATAACAAAGCAAGAATTGATTAGAAACATCCAAATATATTCAACTATTTTTATATTAACAGTATCTTCTTATAATATAGGTAATAGATTAATAACATCACAAGAGTTTACTTCAACTATAGAACAAGAACAAAATATAGATAATTTAGATGATTATGTTCTACAAGGATTATGCAAAGTAGATGATAAATACTTAATATCTGCTTATGACTGTAATCATAACAACAAATCAATTATTTATATACTTGATGAAGGCTTAGAAAAATATACTATTAAAGAGTTAAATACTTATTCTCATGTCGGTGGAATAACATATGATCCAATAAATGAAAACATATGGATTACTGATACTAATGGAACAATATCAGCATATGATAAAGAAGATATATTAGGATTCCATAAAATAACTGAAAGTAAATATAAAAATATATATGTTGGAAAAGAATTAGATAATCTATTTGGAGATTGTTCCGCAGCTTATATAACTTATAATGATAATAAATTATATATTGGTAACTTTAATACTAGGAATAATACAATTATCAAAGAATATAATATAAAAGAAGATGGAATGATTGATACATCTAATTATAAAAAATTACAATTAACGGGTTTTGTACAAGGAATAACTTTTTATGAAAATGAAGATAAAAAATATTTAATAATATCTTCATCATATGGAAAATTATTTAATTCTAAATTACAAATATATGATTTTGATACATTTGAAAAAGTAAAAGAAATAAATACAGAAAAGATGATGGAAGAAATAATAGTAGATGAAGATAAATTAATTACTATATATGAAGCTAATGCTAAAATATATAGTCCAAAGAAAAAAAATACAGATATTATAATATCGGATATTAATAAAATACTTACAAACAAATAAAAATTTGCTATACTTATATAGAAGGTGATAAATATGAAGTACTATTGTATAGGAATTAAAGGAACAGGAATGTCTACACTAGCTCAAATATTATTTGATTTAGGTAATGAAGTTAGTGGTTATGATGATGCTAAAGATTTTAAATTTACACAAAAAGGTTTAGAAGAAAGAAATATTAAGATTTATTATGATCATGAACATGATATAGATAAAGATACTATTGTTACATATAGTGTGGCTTTTAAAGAAGATCATCCTGAAATGAAAAGAGTAAGAGACTTGGGTTTAACTATAAAGAAATATAATGAAATTATGCAAGAAGTAATTAAAGAATTTAAGACTATTGGAGTAAGTGGTACTCATGGTAAAACAACTACTTCTTCATTAATTAGACATATATTAGAAGATACAATTGGTTGTAATTACTTTATAGGGGCAGGAGACGGAAAGGTATCTCTTGATAACGAATATTATGTTGTAGAATCAGATGAATTTAATCGTCATTTTACTGCATATCATCCAACATATGCTATTATTACTAATATTGAAAAAGAACATATGGAATGTTATAAAGATTTAGATGATATTAGAAATACTTTTGAAATATTTGCTAATCAAACTAAAGAATTAGTAATAGCTAATGGTGATAATGAGGAAGTAAGAAAAATTAATTATAAAACAAAAGTATTATTCTATGGTTTTAATGATAATAATGATGTTGTTATTAAGGACTTAGAATTAAAAGAAAATGGTTCAGAGTTTGACTTATTTATTAATAAGGAATTATATGGACATTTTGATATTCCGTTATATGGTAAACATATGGTAGCAAATGCTGCAGCTGCTATTACTTTCTGTAAAGAAATAGGAATATCATTTGAGGATATTCACAAGGCTCTAGAAACATTTGTAAATGCTAAAAGAAGAATGGAAACGGAAGTAGTAGGAGATACTACTATAATTGATGACTATGCTCATCATCCTACTGAAATAAAGGCTACTTTAGAAGGAATAAAGCAAAAATATCCACATAATAAAATAGTAGTAGTATTTAGACCTAATACTTATTCTAGAACTAAAGACTTTACTAAAGAGTTTATTGATGCTTTGCAAGTAGCTGATAAAGTATATTTAACTGAAGTTCTTGCTAACCGTGAGAAACAAGAGGATTATCCTGGAGTATCTTCTCATATGATAGCTGATGAAATACCTAACTCTGAAATGGTAGAAGAGGACACAATAGATAAATTATTAAAAGAAAAAGGTAATGTAGTAGCTTTCATGGGCTGTGCTGATAATTCTCATTTAATAAGTGGTTTTAAAGATATTATAAAGGAGTAATATATGGAAACATTAATTTTCTATGGCTTAATTGCTATATCATTAATAGTAGTAACAGCTTCACAAGGTTATATAAATAGTGCTTATCAAAAATATAGTAAAGTGCAAAATAAAAAGAATATGACCGGAAAAGAAGCAGCTAGATTATTACTAGATAAGAATGGTTTAAAAAATGTAAAAATTGAACAAGTAGATGGCTTTTTAACAGACCATTATGATCCTAAGAAAAAGACTGTAAGATTATCTAACAATAATTATAATGATGCATCTATTGCTGCTGTATCAGTAGCTTGTCATGAATGTGGTCATGCTATGCAAGATAAAGAAGGATATTTCTTCTTAAGATTTAGACATTTATTAGTACCAATTGTAAATCTTGCTAGTAAACTTGGTTATTTAGTAATTATTATTGGTATCTTTGCTGGACTATTTAATTTAATATGGATAGGTGTTATCTTTGAATTAGTTATTTTACTTTTCCAAATAATAACATTACCAGTAGAGTTTAATGCTAGTCGTAGAGCTTTAAAAAAGATAGAAGAATATCATATTTTAGATGATAGTGAACATAAACAAGGAAAGACTATGTTAACGGCAGCAGCTTTAACATATGTAGCGAGTGTTATTGCTGCTATTACTGAAATATTAAGATTAGTTTTAATGGCTGCTAGAAGGGATTAAATAAGATGTAAAACATCTTATTTTTTTGAAATAAAATTGTTAGGCAATTGACAAAATAATTATAAGTTATATAATAATATCTGGTGGTAAAATGAATGATAAGTCAGTTCTATTTGAAATAAAGAAATTTCAAAATTTAACAATGAGAAAATTATTTTGTAATGAAGCAAATACTATATCAACAACTCAATATTTAATAATTAAATATTTAGTTAAAAATAAAGATAAAGATGTTTATCAAAAAGATATAGAAAAAGCTTTAAACTTAACTAGAGCTACTACTTCAGGAGTTTTAGGTACAATGGAGAAAAATGGTTTAATTAAGAGAATCTCATCAAAAATTGATACTAGAACTAAAGTTATTAAAATAGAAGATTATGCTCTAGAATGTCTAGAAGAAGGACAAAAGAAGGTAAAGGAACTAGAGGCTTTAGCGACCACTAATATTTCTAAAGAAGAATTAGATAAATTTTTAAAAACATTAACTAAAATGAAAGAAAATATTACTAAGGAGGATTTATGCTGAAATTATTTAAAAACTTAACATCTAAAGATTATTTATTAATGCTAATAGTAACTATTTTAGTAATCTTTTCTGTTTATTTAGATTTAAAAATGCCAGAATATATGAGTGATATTACTGTTTTAGTTCAAACTGATGGTTCTAAAATGAGTGAAATACTTGTTGCTGGTGCTCATATGATGTCTTGTGCATTTGGAAGCTTATTCTGTACAATTGCCGTTGGATATTTTACTTCACTTTTATCTGCAAGATTTTCACGTGCTGTAAGAAGAAAACTGTTTACTAAGGTAGAAGAATTTGGCTTAACTGAGATGAAAAAATTCCATACTAGTAGTTTAATTACTCGTACTACTAATGATGTTACACAAATTGAAATGTTACTTGCTATGGGACTTCAATTAATAATTAAATCTCCTATAATGGCTGTTTGGGCTCTTATTAAGATTCTTGGTAAGAGTGCTGAACTAAGTATGGTAACAGCTATAGGAGTAGTAATAATTGTTGTAACTAACTTAATTATTATTTTTATTGTTACACCACGATTTGTAAAAATACAAAAATTAACCGATAAGGTAAATGGAGTTACTAGAGAAAATATAACTGGTATTAGAGTAATAAGAGCTTTTAATGCTGAAAAATTCCAACAAAAACGTTTTGATAATGTTAATGATGAAATAACAGGAATTCACTTAAAAGTAACTAGAACATTTGCTTTACTAGATCCAATTATGAATTTTGTTATGCATTTCCAACATTTAGCCATCTATGTTGTAGGAGCTATTCTAATTCTATCTGCTGGTCTTTTAGATAAAATAACTATCTTTAGTAATATGGTTGTTTTCTCATCTTGGGGAATGCAAGTAATTATATCTTTTTTAATGTTAACAATGATCTTTATGATATTACCAAGGGCTAGAGTATCAGCTAATCGTATTAATGAAGTATTAGATGAAGAAGTAATAATTAAATCAGGTAAATTTAATGGTGATACTAAAAAAGTCGGAACTGTTGAATTTAAAAATGTAAGTTTTAAATATCCTGATGCTGATGAATATGTTATAAAAGATGTTTCATTTAAAGTGGAAAAAGGAGAAACAATTGCTTTTATTGGTTCAACTGGAAGTGGTAAATCTACTTTAATTAACTTAGTTCCTAGATTATATGATGCTACTGAAGGAGAAGTATTAGTAGATGGAGTAAATGTAAAAGAATATAAATTAAAAGAGTTAAATAATAAAATAGGTTATATTCCTCAAACAGCTGTTATGTTTACTGGTACAGTAGAAGAAAATGTTTCATACGGAGATAATGGTAAGAAAAAAGCAGACTTAAATAAAGTAAAAGAAGCAGTTAAAGTAGCTCAAGCAACTGATTTTGTTGAAAAGATGGATGATAATTACCAATCTCATATAGCTCGAGGAGGAACTAATATATCTGGAGGTCAAAAACAAAGATTATCTATTGCTCGTGCTATAGCTAGAGATCCAGAAATCTATATATTTGATGATTCATTTAGTGCATTAGATTATAAAACTGATTCTAAATTAAGACATGAATTAAAGAAATATACAAAAGAGGCAACTAATTTAATTGTTGCTCAAAGAATTGGTACTATTATGAATGCCGATAAAATTGTTGTTTTAGATAAAGGTGAATGTGTAGGAATAGGTACTCATAAAGAATTATTAAAATCGTGTGATATCTATAAAGAGATTGCCTTATCACAATTAAGTGAGGAGGAATTGAACCATGCATAGAAGAGAAGTAGAACATGTTAATGATTTTAAAGGTACTTTAATCCGTCTTTTTAAGAATCTAGAAAAATGGAAATATTTATTAGTAATAGCTATTATATTTGCTATGTTAGCAGCTATTTTATCTACTGTTGCTCCTAATAAATTAGCTGATGTAACAGATGTAATAACAGAAGGAATTAAACCACAAAGTTCTAATATTGAAAAGATTACTAAAGAAATATATAAGCATAGTAATATAGTGATTCCAAAAGAAGTAAAACAAAGTCCTAATATGGATCAATATAATAAATTAACTAAAGAACAAAAATTAATGTTAGTAAATGATTTTCATTATAAAGATGTATTAATAACTAAAGAAGATCAAATAAAATATTTAGATATTTTAATGACTATGGACAAAGATACTATTGATGAGAAGTCTCTAGCTAAGTTAGATGATGTTCCAAAATCAATTAAAGGTTTTATTGAACCTAAGATGGATACTGAAGAGTTAAAATATCGTTCTATAATTTTAGGAATTATCTATTTATTAAATTCATTATTTGGATATGCTGAAGGTGTAATAATGGCATATGTTGGAATAGGTTATTCTAAAAAATTAAGAAAAGATATAAGTCTTAAGATAAATAGATTACCATTAAAATACTTTGATTCTCATGAAACAGGAGATGTATTATCACGTGTAACTAATGATGTTGATACTATTGGTATTAATATGAGTAATGATATTACTTCATTAGTTACAAACGGAACTTTATTCTTAGGATCAATTGTTATGATGTTTGTAACAAACTGGATTATGGCTTTAACAGCTATTGCTTCTAGTATTATTGGCTTTATATTATCATTCATAATTCTAAAGAAATCGCAAAAATACTTTGTAAGAAGACAAAAAGAATTAGGAGATTTAAATGGTCATATAGAAGAAATATATTCAGGACATAATGTTGTAAAAGCTTATAACGGAGAAGCAAGTGCTCTACAAGAATTTGATCGTATTAATAATAATTTATATGATTGTAATCGTAAGAGTCAGTTCTTATCAGGTATTATGCAACCAATTATGCATTTTATAGGTAACTTTGGTTATGTTGCTGTCTGTGTAGTTGGAGCATTACTTGTAATGAATGGTAAGACTACATTTGGTGTTATAGTAGCTTTCATGATTTATGTAAGATTATTTACTAATCCATTATCAAGAATAGCTCAAGCACTTACTACTTTCCAATCAATTGCTGCGGCAGCTGAACGTGTTTTTGAATTTATGGATGAAGAAGAATTAAGTGATGAATCTTCTCTAACTGAAAAAGTAAATAAAAAAGATATTAAAGGAAATGTAGAGTTTAGAAATGTAAAGTTCTCATATACTGAAAACAAACCAATTATTAAGAACTTTAGTGCTAATGTTTCATCTGGTCAAAAAATTGCAATAGTTGGCCCAACAGGTGCCGGAAAAACTACTATGGTAAATTTACTTATGAAGTTTTATGAAATAAATGATGGTGATATTTTAATAGATGGAAAATCAATTAAAGAATTAAAAAGAGAAAATATTCATGATTTATTTGTAATGGTTTTGCAAGATACTTGGTTATTTGATGGAACAATAAAAGAAAACATTAAATTTAATAGAAAAAATATAACTGATGAAGAAATATGGAACGCTTGTAAAGTAGTAGGCATTGATCACTTTATTAAGACTCTTCCTAAGGGTTTAAACTCTGATGTAGGAGATAACAATAATATTTCTTCAGGACAAAAACAGTTATTAACAATAGCTCGTGGTATGTTAGAAGATGCACCATTCTTAATATTAGATGAAGCAACTTCTAATGTTGATACACGTACTGAAGAATTAGTTCAAAAAGCTATGGATAAGCTAACTGAAGGTAGAACAAGCTTTATCATAGCTCATAGATTATCTACAATTAAAAACGCTGATTTAATATTAGTAATGCAAGAAGGAAATATTGTAGAACAAGGAACGCATAAAGAATTAATGAATAAAAATGGGTTCTATGCTGATTTATATAATTCCCAATTTGAATTATAAAGATAATTTAATTATGGTATAATATATAAGTCGTTTAATTAAAGCATGAAGTGGGTGAATAAATGAAAAAGATACTTAATCTAGGAGTTGATATTGGATCTACTACTGTAAAATTAGTAGTAATGGATAAAGAAAGAAATGTTTTATACGGTGAATATCGTAGACATTTTTCTGATACAAAAAAAACAATAATTGACTTATTTAATGAAGTAATAGAAAAATATCAAGGATATGATTTTACTATAACTATGACTGGTAGTGGAGCAATCGCTATAGCTAAATATATTGAAGTTGGTTTTATTCAAGAGGTTATTGCTTGTAAGAATGCTATTAAAGAATATGCTCCATCTACTGATGTTGCTATTGAATTGGGTGGAGAAGATGCTAAAATCATCTATTTTGATACAACTATAGAACAAAGAATGAATGGAACTTGTGCTGGAGGAACAGGGGCTTTTCTAGATCAAATGGCTGTTCTTCTTAACACTACAACTGAAGGTTTAAATGACTTAGCTAAAGAAGGTACCGAAATATATCCGATAGCTTCTCGTTGTGGTGTATTTGCTAAAACTGATATTCAACCACTTTTAAATGAAGGGGCTAGAAAAGAAGATATTGCTTTATCTATTATGCAAGCAGTAGTAAATCAAACTATTTCAGGACTTGCTTGTGGTAAACCAATAAAAGGGAATGTTATCTTCTTAGGCGGTCCATTAAACTACTTAAGTATGTTAAAAGAAAGATTTATAAAAACATTAAATCTAAAAGAAGATGAAGTAATTACTCCTGATGATGCTAGACTGTTTGTCTGTGTAGGAGCAATCTTAGATAAAGATAAAAAAGAAGTTTTAACTTTGACTCAATTAAAGAATAGAATTAAAAAATTAGAATCTTTTACTGAGTCTGAATCAACTGATTTAGAGGCTTTATTTAAAACTAAAAAAGCTTTAACTGATTTTAAGAAAAGACATGCTAAAACCACTGTAAAAAGAAAAGATATTAGTACTTATAAAGGAGATGTCTTTGTAGGAATAGACGCTGGGTCTACTACTGCTAAAGTAGTAGCTATTGATACTGATGGTAATATATTATATGAAAATTATCGTAGTAATAAAGGTACTCCAGTAGATACTATAAAAGATATGTTACTTGATTTTTATGATAAAGTAGGAGAGAATGTTGTAATTAGATCATCTGGTTCTACTGGTTACGGAGAATTATTAGTAAAAACAGCTTTTAATTTAGATATATCTGAAATAGAAACAATGGCTCATTTTGAAGCTGCTAATTACTTCTTGCCAGGAGTAGAAAGCATTATAGATATTGGTGGACAAGATATGAAATACATCAAAATAAAAGATGGTGCTGTCTCATCAATTATGTTAAATGAAGCATGTTCTTCAGGCTGTGGATCATTTATTGAAACTCTAGCTAAAAGTTTGAATATTTCAATAGATGAATTTGTAAAATTAGCTTTAGAATCAAAACATCCAATAGATTTGGGTTCTAGATGTACAGTATTTATGAATTCTAAGATTAAACAAACACAAAAAGAAGGTAGACCTCTAGGAGACATCTTTGCTGGACTTTCATATTCTGTAGTAAGAAATGCTTTACAAAAAGTAATGAAGATAAGAAGCTTTGATACTTTAGGTAAGAAAATAGTAGTTCAAGGAGGAACCTTCTTAAATGATGCTATCCTAAAAGCTTTTGAAAATATAACAGGAAAAGAAGTAATAAGACCAGATATAGCTGGACTTATGGGAGCTTATGGAGTAGCTTTAATTGCTTTAAATAATTATAAAGAGTATGATGAAGAATCAACTTCAAGTATTCTAAGCAAACAGGAAATATTAGATTTAAAAATAAAAACAACTCATTCACGTTGTCAAGGTTGTGAAAATCATTGTGCTTTAACAATCAATTTATTTAATAAAAAATCATTTATATCTGGTAATAGATGTGAAAGAGGTAGTGGAAATAACGGTAGTTTTAATACATTACCTAATATGTATTCTTGGAAATATGATAGATTATTTAGTTATGAATCTATAAAAGATGCTCCAAGAGGAAAGATAGGTATTCCTAGAGTACTTAATATGTATGAGAATTATCCATTATGGCATACATTATTTACTAATTTAGGATTTGAAGTTGTACTATCAGATCATTCTAATCGTAATATGTATGAATTAGGAATAGAATCTATGCCTAGTGAATCTGTCTGTTATCCAGCAAAACTAGTACATGGTCATATCATAAACTTGATTCAAAAAGGATTAACAACAATATTCTATCCATGTATTATGTACGAACAAAAAGAATTTACCAATCAAGATAATACATATAATTGTCCTATAGTTCAAAGTTATTCTGAGGCTATAAAATTAAATGTAGAAGATTTAGAAAAGAATAATATTAAATATTTGAATCCCTTCTTACCTATGAATGAAAAAGCTTTACTTAAAAGAATATTAGAATTAGATGAATTTAAAGAATATCATTTTACTAAAATTGAATTGGAAAGAGCTATAAAAAAAGCTTTCAGGGAACAAGAAAAATTTAAAAAAGATGTAGAGAAAAAGGGAGAAGAATTCTTAAAATATATAACTGATCATAATGAGAGAGCTATTTGTCTTGCTGGTAGACCTTATCATTTAGATAAAGAAGTTAATCACGGAATTGATACAATGATTAATTCATTAGGACTAGCTATTCTTACTGAAGACTCTATTGCTCATTTATCAAAATTAAAAAGTAGATTAAGAGTAGTTAATCAATGGACATATCATTCTAGAGTTTATCATGCAGCTGATGTTGTATCACACTTAGATAATGTAGAATTAGTTAATTTAAACTCTTTTGGTTGTGGCTTGGATGCTATTGTAACTGATCAAACAGAAGAGATATTACGTAGTAACAACAAATTATATACAACTATAAAAATAGATGAAATAAACAATCTAGGCGCAGCTAAAATACGTATAAGATCATTAATTGCTTCTATGAATAAAAGAGCTAAAGAAGAGCATTATGAACCTTATAACTATTATAAGAATTACTTTAAAGAAGCTGATAGGAAACATACTTTATTATTTCCAGATATGTCTCCAGCACATATGCCATTATTAGAAGCTGTATTAAAAAGTGAAGGATATAATGCTGTATATTTAAGAGAAACTAATGATGAAACCACTGAAACAGGATTAAAATATGTTAATAATGATGCATGTTATCCAGCAGTTATTGTAGTTGGGCAATTAATTCATGCATTACAAAGTGGTAAATATGATCTAGATAATACTAGTGTTATTATTACTCAAACTGGTGGTGGATGTCGTGCTACTAACTATATTGGTTTAATTAGAAAAGCTCTTAAAGATGCTGGACTAGAAAAAGTATCTATTCTATCATTTAATTTAAGTGGTTTAGAAAAAGAACAAGCCTTTAAAGTAACTTTATCGTTTGCTAATAAAGCCTTACAAGCTGTAACATACGGAGATTTACTAATTAAATTATTACTCGCAACACGTCCATATGAAAAGAATAAAGGTGAAGCCAGAGAACTATATAATATGTGGCAAAAGATATGTTATGAGAGTTTAAAAAATGGTCATATAAGGGAATATAGAAAAAATATTAAAAATATAATTAAAGACTTTAACAAAATAGAAATTAATTATAAAGAAAGACCTAAAGTTGGAATAGTAGGAGAAATATTAATTAAGTATCACGCTTATGGTAATGATCACTTAATTGAAAAACTTGAAAGAGAAGGAGCAGAAGTAACGCAACCTGATTTAATGGGATTTGTTAAGTATTGTGCTTATAACTCTGTAATAAAAGCCAATTTATTAAAGACTAGTGTTATTACTAAGACTATATATAAAGAAGCTGTAAGATTTATTGATTTATATGAGAAAACTTATAGTAAAGCTATAGAAAACACTAGATTTAGAAAACCTGTAAAGATCCAAACATTAGCTAAGAATGTTGAAGGAATAATTTCAACTGGAAATCAAACTGGTGAAGGATGGTTCTTAACAGGTGAGATGGTTGAATTAATAAAAGATAATATTAAAAATATCGTATGTGTTCAACCATTTGCTTGTCTTCCTAATCATATCGTAGGAAAAGCTGTAATAAAGAAGATTAGAAAACTCTATCCAGAAGCTAATATAGTCGCTATAGATTATGATCCTGGTGCTTCTCATACTAATCAAGTTAATAGAATTAAATTAATGCTTACAGTAGCTAAAGAAAATATGAAAAAAGACAGTAAATAAACTGTCTTTTTAATATACATGGTAGCCTGTACGGAATTCGAATCCGTGAATGCTGCCTTGAGAGGGCAGTGTGTTAAGCCACTTCACCAACAGGCCATTTAATTTGAACAAATATATTTTATCATTAATTAAGATGATTTACAACAATAAAATTATATTATATAATATGGCTGGTGATTTAAATGAATAAATATTTTATCAATAATCTACGGCATCCATATAAGTAATTTAATAAATAAAAGCTTATGGAGGTAGAAAGATTGAAATTTATTATAAATAAAAAATTATTTGATAATTATGAAAATTTAAAAGTAGGGGTTATAGTTTGTCATAACGTTAATAATAAGAAGAAAATTAATATTAATGATAAGTATAATGAAATAAAAAGTAGTACAAAAGAAAAATTTAGTAATATCGAATTAGCGGAATATCCAATTATTCATAAATGGAGAGAAGTATATAAAAGTTTTGGAGAAAAGAAAGCTAGATCTTCAATTGAAGCATTAATTAGAAGAACAGTAAATGGAAAAGAAATACCTAATATAAATCCTATCGTTGATATATATAATATGCTATCTTTAAAATATGAATTACCGGTTGGTGGGGAAGATTTAAGTAAAATTAATGGCGATATTGAATTAACATATGCTACTGGAAATGAAACATTCATTGAATTGGGTAGTAATGAAGAAGAAAAAGTCAATGAAAATGAAATAGTATATAGATTTAATGATACCGTAATATGCCGTAATTTTAATTATAGAGAATCTGATATTACTAAGTTAACGGAGAACACTACAGATTGTGTATTGGTTATTGAAAGTATATTAGATAGTGAACTTGATGAAGCTTTGAATGAATTAAGTGAATTAATAGAAAAAGAATTAACTGCTAAGACAGAGATAAATATCCTTACTAAAGAAAATAATGAGTTTGAAATAAAATAGTAGACTGTGTCTACTTTTTTATTTGCAAAGGACTTGTTATTTTTAGAATTTTATCATATAATTTATAGTAGTAAGATAGGTGATAAGAATGAATGGGGTAACTAATAACACTAATACAACTCAAACAACTCAAGAACCAACTATTGTACCTGTTGCAGAGCCACAAATTACTTCTAGTACACCACAACAACCTCAGGCTCCACAGACACCGCCACCAGCTCCAGTTGTCCAACCTCAAGTTGAACAGCCAGCAGCACCAGCGGCTAATAGTTTAGGAGATAATGTTGTTATTGCTCCACCACAAGAAGGACCAATAAATGCTTCTAATGGTACTCCAACTGCTCCAAAGATTGTTGCTCAAGCTGCAACTACACCACAAATAGAGGAGACTCCTGAAGAAGTAAAAGAAGAAACACCTATTGTAGAAGAAAATACTGTAGTATCTGAACCCCCTAAAAAAGGTGGAGGAGGAAAATTCTTTATATTTTTAATATTCTTAGCTTTAATAGGTTTAAACGTATATCAGTATTTAAATAATGAAGCAATTATTAAAAAGAATAATTTTGAATGTACTCCAGTAACAACTTATGAAACTGAAAAAGAATTAGATGTTAATTCTACTCTTGTTCAAGATTTATATAATAAAGTAGAAACTAACATAAGAGAAGATTTAGCTCATCATGATTTTGATGAAAATCTAAAGAGATATTTAGCTTTCCGTCAAATGCCAACTAAAGATTTTTATGATTCCAATTGTAATTATTTTAATGATGCAGCTATGCAATTATATACATGTCCTACATCTAAAGATTTTCATCCATTAGCTATCAAAGTAGAATCATTTGCAAGAGAATATAAGAAACTATTTGGTGCTAATACAGAAGTACCTCATGGTAATATTCAATTAGGTAATAAATGCTTAGGAGGTTACCAATATATTCCAGAAAGAGGAGAATATGTTCAAGGTACTTGTAAAGAAAGTGTTTCAACTCCTTTTAAGAAAACTAGTCAAATAACAAAAGCTATATCTCGTAATAATACTATTATCATCTATGAAGAAGTTTCATTTAAAGGAACTGATACACAAACAGTACCAGAATACTTAAAGAATGGAATTTATGCTTATACATTTAGATTAGATGTTAATTATAATTATGTCTATGTATCAAGAGACTTTACTCCAAAATATTAGAAACAGGTGATAACATGGAAATTAAAAAAGTAGTAACTGGATTTTTAGATGAAAATTGCTATGTTCTTATAAAGAATAATACTTGCTTAGTAATAGATCCTGGAGATGACTTTATTGATATAAAGAAAGAAATAGGGGATAATAAAGTTCTAGCAGTCTTAATTACTCATTCACATTTTGATCATATTGGAGCTTTAAGAAATTTTTTAACTAAGAAAAGTATTAAAATATTTAAGAAAAGTAATTTAGAAGAAAAAGAATACAAAGTAGGGGACTTTACTTTTAAATGTATCTATACTCCAGGTCATTCCAAAGACTCAGTAACTTTCTATTTTGAAGAAGATGAAGCTATGTTTGTTGGAGACTTCGTATTTAAAGAAAGTATTGGTAGAACTGATCTTCCTGGTGGAAGTAATGAAGAGATGCAAGAAAGTATTAAGAAATTATTAAGTTATGATGATAAAATAAAATTGTTCCCAGGTCATAATGAGGAAACAACTTTAAAATATGAAAAAGCACATAATCAATTTCTAAAATAATTCAGGGAGTGATAAAGTATGAATATTGAAGTAAAAGAAGGCCCAGATAAAGCTATGGAAAAAGGTAATTCTAAGTTATCAATAAATAAAGATAGATTAGAGAGATTAAAAGAAAAGTATAATAAATTACTAAAACGTATGCAAGCTATCCCTGGTCTTGCCGGAATGTTTGGAGTAGGAATGATGGCTTCTACTCATAGTGTTGGAATAGCCGTTCTAGGTGGAGCTATAGCTTTAGGTACTGGAATGTTAATTGCTAAAACACATGAATTAGTATTAAAAAGACAAATTAATTCATTAGAAAAAGAAACAGTAAAAAGAAAGTAATCATTACTTCCTTTTTTTTAATATCTATGTTAGTATATAAAGCTATAAAGCGAAGTGATAGTATGAAAATATGGACCAAAGTACATATAAAAGATAAAGATAGACAAATAGAACAAATATCTAAATCTTTAACAAATTATCTATATGGATATGGACCTATACAAGATATTTCTAGAAAGTATGGTGTTGATGAAGAAGATAGAAGAATCTTAGATCAATATACAGCTGATAGAATAGCTGGCCTAGTTATGCTTTTCTTCGCTAAAAATACTACTAGATTAAATGATATAATTAATAAATATAATATTACACCTGTAATAGAAGAAATTAATCCAGAAATAGAAGGATATATAAAAAAATAAGAAGGCTTTTGCCTTCTTATTAAATGTACATAAATACGCTCAAAACTCCTATTAACATTGCTACTAGCATAATAACTGCTACAATTTTTATCACTTTATCACTCATGTCATTCACCTCTATATTTATTTTATAATAAATAATGAAAAAAGTAAATTATTAAGATATAATATATATGGTGATAAATATGAAAGTAAATGTTAATTTTCAAAACTCTATACAATTAAATGATAATATCTATATTGATCCATATAAATTAGATAATTATATAGAAGCTAAATATATTTTTATTACTCATTCTCATTATGATCATTTTTCTCCTAGTGATATAGAAAAAATAGTTAATGATGATACTAAGATTATTATTCCCAAAGATTGTTATAATGAATTAATTAATATGGGAATAAACTCTAATAATATTATAGTAGTTGAACCTAATAAAGATTATAAGGTAGATGATATAACCTTTAGCACTGTTCCTTCATATAATATTAATAAAGCCTTTCATCCAAAAGAAAATAATTGGGTTGGCTATTTAATAACAATAGATAACGAAGTATCATATATAGTAGGAGATAGTGATTATATTCCTGAAATGAAAGATATTAAATGTGATAATTTATTTGTACCAATAGGTGGAATATACACAATGAATGTCGATGAAGCAATTGAATTAATTAGAGAAATTAATCCTAATATAGTTTATCCTACCCATTATGGTCCAGTTGTTCCAAATAGCGATAAAAATGGTATTATACTACAAGAAAAGCTAAATGGATCATATAATGTAAAACTTTTTCTATAAGAAAATGTCAATTTACACTTGACTATTTACAGCAAAATATCTACAATTATATTAGGAGGGTAAAACAATGAAAGATTTAAATAATGTATTAACTGAATTAGGAATTAGCAAGGTGCGTTTAGCTAAGTATCTAGGTGTATCTCGTCAGATGTTATATAATTATTTAGCTATTGATGACTTAAATAATTGGCCAAAGGAGAAGGCAGCTAAATTATTAAGTTTATTAAATATAGAACAAATAGGTGAATTAAACGATATAAAAATTACTGGTGAATATATAATGGATGTGGAAAATCGTCTTAATGAAGGAGTAAAAGATTCTTCTAATAAAGAGGTTTTAGCAGACTTAAAAGGATTTAATAAGAAAGAACAAGAATTATTATCTGATATTATTAATCTATTAAAAGAAAAATTATCTCAAGATAAAACTAAAGAAACATATAATACTTATTTATATTTATTCCATTTCTTACAATCAATGGAAACTACTGAAGAGATTAAATATATTTTAGCTTATATGACTAAATCATTAGGTTTTACTGATCCTTTAGAATTTAATTTTAATAAAGATAGACAAATGGTATTTGAAAGTTTAATATTTAGTGCAATGACTTTATATAATAATGGAGGAGCATCTAAATCTAAATTAGGAGAAGCTCATAAGAGATTTGTTCAAAGTATAGAGCAAAAGAAAGAAGAAAAGCTTTCTCGTACACAAGAATTGAATACTGTTAAGATTCAAGCATTAAAAGAATTAGGCTATACTGAAATTAATGAAGATAATGCTAAAGATGTCTTTGATAAGATGGCTGAAATTCAATCTAGAAAAGTTTAATATAAAAAAAGCAAAAAAATTGTTGCTTTTTTTATTGTAATAATATATTCTTATATAGAAGGTGAAAATAATTATGAAACAAAGTAGAGTTAGAAAACTAATTATTGATAAAGCTACTACTATCAGTCGTTTAGTTTCTAATTCTATTTTTTCTATTTAGAAGAGTCGTTATTTAATGACCCTTCTTTTTTTATAATTATTTTGATCTTTAAGGAGGAAAAAATATGAATAAAAAGATGTTATATGATATCAAAGAATGGCCACCAGTAAATAAGAGTATTGTTCTTGCTTTTCAACATTTATTTGCTATGTTTGGGGCCACAATATTAGTTCCGATATTAGTTAATAAGGCTGCTGGAGCAGAAGTATTATCAATTCCTGTAGCATTAGTAGCATCAGGTATTGGAACATTAATTTATATTTTGTGTACTAAAGGTAGATCTCCAGTATATTTAGGTAGTTCATTTGCCTTTATAGTACCAGTAGCTGCTGCTTATACAAAGGGAGGTATAAGTGGAGCTATGACCGGTATCATGGTAGTCGGTCTAATCTATATAGTAGTAGCAATCATCGTTAAGATCATTGGAAAGGGTTGGATAGATAAGCTGTTACCACCAATCGTTATAGGTCCGATGATAATGATTATAGGTTTGGGACTTGCTCCTAATGCCATTTCTCAAATAGGTTTAGCAGATGGTACACCATTTAAATGGCAAGTACTAGTAGTAGCACTTACATCATTCTTAGTAACGGCAATAGTAATGACTAAAGCAAAAGGATTCTTTAAAATTATTCCTTTCTTAGTAGGAATAGTATCTGGTTATATTATGTCATGCCTTCTAGGTTTAGTTGATTTTAAACCAGTTCTTGAAGCTAGTTGGTTTAGTATTCCTAATTTCAGAATACCATTTAAAGATTATAATTTAAATGCTATTGCTTTAATAACAATTGCTCCTGTTGCATTAGTTACTTTATGTGAACATATTGGAGATCATACTTCTCTAAGTAATATTATTAATAAAGATTTATTAAAAGATCCAGGACTTGATAGAACATTACTTGGTGATGGTATTGCAACATTTGTTGCTGGATTCTTAGGAGGTCCTGCTAATACTACTTATGGTGAAAATACAGCTGTTGTTGGTATGACAAGAGTAGCTAGCGTAAAAGTAATAGGATTAGCTGCTGTATTTGCTATCATAATCGGTTTCTTAGGTAAATTTACTGCTCTTATAGGAACAATACCTGATCCAGTATTAGGAGGCGTATCACTACTTCTATATGGCTTTATAGCTGTAAATGGTTTAAAGGTCTTAATAAAGAATCAAGTTAACTTTGAAGATTCTAAAAATATCGTAGTAGCAAGCTCTATGTTAGTATTAGGATTAGGAGGAGCAGCTATCTCAATTATTTCTGGAGACTTATCACTAACAGTATCTGGCATGTCTTTAGCATCTATTATAGGTATTATCTTAAATTTAAGTTTAAATACTAAAGAAGAAGTAGTAGCAGTAAAACTAGATATAGAAGATAACACAAAAGAAATAAATAAATTAAAACAACAAGTAAAAGAAGAACTAACAGTAGAATTAAAAGAAGATGTTTTAAAAGAAATAAGAAAAGAATTAAATAAGAAGAGTAGGAGTAGGAAATAATGAATAATGTTTTTGAATTAAATCATCCATTAATAGAACATAAATTAGCTCTCCTAAGGGACAAAAACACCTCTACTAAGGAGTTTAGAGAACTAGTAAGTGAAATAGGTATGTTCTTATGTTTTGAAGCTATGAGAGATGCTAAATTAGATAGGGTAGAGGTAGAGACTCCCCTAGAGAAAATTAAGATAGGTAAATTAAATGAAGATAAGTATGCATTTGTACCTATCTTACGTGCTGGTATGGGAATGTTAGATGGTGTAATTAGAGTAATACCAAATGCAAAAATTGGTCATATTGGTATGTATCGTAATGAAGAAACATTTGAACCAGTAAATTATTTCTATAAAGTTCCAAAGGATATAGAAAAACGTGAAGTAATAATTCTAGATCCAATGCTTGCTACTGGAGGTTCTGGTAATGATGCTATTGAATTATTAAAGAAAAATAAAGTTAAAAAAATAAAATTTATCTGTATAATAGCAGCTCCAGAAGGATTAAAAGCTATTACAGAAAAACATAAAGATGTAAAAATATACTGTGCCCACATAGATAAGAAATTAAATAAAAATAAATATATCCTACCAGGTCTAGGAGATGCTGGAGATAGAATTTATGGAACTAAATAAGACATTAGTACTCTCTTAAATAGGTTATATATAGACTGAAGTAATATCTTAATATGATTATAGATAATAAAAATATTATTTTAATAAATATATGATATAATATAAATAGAAATAATTAATAATATTATAATACCTAGTAATATCAATACTTTAGGAGAAGAGAACTAACTTCCTATAATTGATATTATGTTAACTTCTATATGAAAATAACTATTTTTAGTATATTACTTCACTATAATATTAATAAATAATTAATTAAATTAATTACTATTCAAGACAAATAATTATTAATAATTAAAAAATTTCTAAATTAATATTTAGAAGTTTTTTATTATAACCTTATTATATATTTAATAAGGTTATATATTATCCTTATTTATATATAATAATAAGGATATATAGAAGTGCATTTTAAGAGAATTATCTCTCCTTAGCAAGGTAATTGTTCATCTAACTCCCTCTCCTGAAAACATGTATTTTTAAACTTACTTACGCATATATCATTATTTATATATTTAATAAAGATATATACGCGTATACGTATATCATTATTATATATAATATAAGAATATATAATAATATAAAAAGCATAAATACTATTACAACTAAAAATAGGGGACTACTCCCCTATTTTACTTATTCTAATTCAGATAAAATACTAGTTCCAATAGTAGGTAATTCTACGTTAAAATTATCTGCTATAGTTGCTCCTATATTAGCTAGTGTTTTAAAAGCTTCTAAACGTTTAGGATTTTTAAAACTTCTTGAATACATAATAACTGGAACATTTTCTCTAGTATGATCATTACCTTTAAAGGTTGGATCATTTCCATGATCTGCTGTAATTATAAGTAAATCATCTAATTCTAATTTATTTATAATTATAGGTATATCTACATCTAATTCTTCTATAGCTTTAGCATAACCTTCAACATCTCTATTATGACCATATAAGTTATCAAAATCAGCTAAATTAAGCATACATAAACCAGTAAAATCTTTATCCATGATTTCAGTAAGTTTACTAATACCTTCATTGTTATCAATAGCCTTAATATTCTTAGTTATCCCTACTCCATCAAATATATCATTAATTTTACCAATACCAATTACTTCCAAATTAGCTTCTACTAGATTATCTAATACACTTCTAGCAGGTGGTTTAATAGAATAATCTCTTCTCGAATTACTAAGGAATCTATATTTACCGGGTGTACCAGTAAATGGACGCGCTATTATTCTACCTATTCTAAAATCTTCTTTTAAAGTAAAAGCTCTAATTTTTTCACAATATTGATATAAAGTAGCAATAGGAATAGAATCTTCATGAGCTGCTACTTGTAAATCAGAATCAGCAGAAGTATATACAATTAATGATCCATAATTTTTTTGTCTTTCACCTAATTCTTGAATAATAGCATCATTTTGACAGCATTTATTACCAATAACACTACGACCAGTAATATCTTCAATACCAGATAAAACATCATATACAAAACCTTGATTAAAAGTTTTAAATGCTATATCATTCTTTATTCCTACCATCTCATAATGACCATTTAAAGTATCTTTACCAGCATTAATGGGACTAGCTACTGTATAGTATGCTTCCACTTTATTATTATCACTCATATTAAGAGTATCTAAAAAACCTATTTTGGCTAAATTAGGTACAAACAAATGACACTGATCATTAACATGACCCAAAGTATTAGCACCATTATCACCAAAGTTAATGGCATCAACGGTTTCCCCTACTCCGAGTGAATCTAAAACCATAACAAATATTCTTTTAAATTTCATAAAGATTCTCCTTATTTTAATTTTTTTATTTTACAAATAGTTATAATTGATAGAATAGTAAAAATTATTCCACTAATAAGACAACATATTAATAATTGGTTGCTAGTAAATGGTGGCTCTGGACAAGGTCCATTCCAACAACACGAAAGTTTTACTGTAACTGGAAATAGAAAAAAATAAACTCCAGCAGATAAAAGTACACATATTATAAAAATTACTAATCTTATTATCAATTTTTTCTTCATATAATCACTTTTTACTCCTTAAATGATATTCATAATAATCATCTATCACTTTATCATCACTTACTTTTGTGTATATCTTAGTAGTAGAAATATCAGCGTGACCTAACATTTCTTGTATACTTCTAAGATCAGCTCCTCTATTAATTAAATGAGTAGCAAAACTATGTCTTAATGTATGTGGACTAACATTTGGATTTAAACCTTTTTCTTGTAATAACTTCTTTAAATTCTTGAAAAATCCTTGTCTAGACATAGCTTTTCCATGATTATTTAAGAATAATTTATTACAACTAGCCTCTTTTACTAATTCATCTCGATGATCTAAATATAGTTTTAAATAATGAATAGCAAACTCTCCTAATGGTATATCTCTTTCTTTATTTCCTTTACCAGATACTCTAATTAAGCAATTGTATATATCAACATCATTAAGCTCAATATTAATAAGTTCACTTACTCTTAGACCACATCCATACATCAATTCTAGCATAGCTTTATTTCGATAGTCAAACGCCGTATCTAGGTTAATATCAAGTAAAATATCTATATCATCAATAGATAAAGTTTTAGGTAATGCCTTCTTTAATTTAGGTCTATCAACAAACTCTGATACATCTTTATCTACTATCTTTTCTCTTAGTAAATAACTATGAAAATTCTTAATAACTGTTAAATTATGAGCAATTGTGCTAGTAGTTTCATTACTTCTTACTTTTAAGAAGTCTTTAATATGATTACTACTTATCTTATTAACACTATTAATACCTTTGTCTTTCAAATAATTAATATAAACTTTTAAGTCATTATCATATGATTCTTTAGTCTTATCACTTAAACCTTTTTCAAAGATACAATAATTAATAAAATCATTCTTAGCATCTTCCAATTTCATATTAGTCATCTATCACCACTCCATTTATTTGGCTAATAGCTTTACTAAATTCTTTATTACTAAGAAGTTTATCTTGTTCTTCTATAAATTCATTCATATATCCCTTAGCAAGGTTACAATATTCAGAAACATTCTTAGTACTTAAATTATTAACACTAGTTATATTACAACTAACATTTCCTCCAATATAAGAACCATCTAAGATAATAGAAGCTTTATTCTTACTTATTTCATAAGTATAATTAATCCTATTATTAGTAAAATCAGAAGTAACATTAAATACTTGGGTAATTTCTTTCTTATATATCATTTTTAATTCTATAAAACTATAACTATCTTTATTAAAGTAATATTCATCATATTTACTCTCTTTATTATTATCTACATCTTTATAGAAATCATCTAAAGTATTATTAGTTTTAATTTTATGATAGAACAAACTATCACTAGAAGTTTTATATCCTTCACTACTAACAATATCTTTAATTTTCTTTTCATTACTCTCTCCAGACATAGAATTAAGTACAACAACTAATACTACAAAGATAATTAATGATATTCCTGTAATTATTAATACTTTCTTCATACTTATCCTCCTATATAACCTGAGATACATATTTGAATAGTCCATTAGCAATACTAGTAACAGCTCCTGGCCATTCACTACATCCTGGGCAATAATTAGTAACTACAGCACTAGGACTAGTTCCATGATAGTAGTCTCCTCCAGGCGTTAGATAATTCTTATGTAACATCGAAGCATGATAATCAACAAATTCATTTACTGAAGAAAAGTAAGCAAAGCTACAGTTACTATTACTACCACAACCATTTGAAGGATGAGCACTACTTGAACACACGCCTCCTAAGTTGTTGCAGCTTTTAGCAATAGATGATGTAACCCAACCTGATTCTAAAGCTTCTACTCCTAATAAGAAGAAAACATTAACACTATATTTATTTTCGGCAGTAACAAGTCCAGTTGCATATGGAATAAAGTTTTTAGCATTACCACCATGGGCGTTTAATACTTTAACTAGTTGAGCACTAGTAATATTACTTTTCTCAGTAACATTAGATGGATTCCAAACAATATCCCCAGCACGTTGTGCTGTACCATCAATTACTTCTCCATTATAAGTACCGTTACCATCATCAGTCTTTTTAGGATCACCCATTTCATAATCATTAGGATTTATAAATATTTGTTTGCCTCTTTGACCAGTTGGAGAAATATAACTAGCGCGAGTATTAGTAATTTTAATATTATTCCAACAAGAACTTAAAGTAAAATCAGTACTTAGCATACTCATAACAACATTAATAAATATAGGTATAGCAAATATAATAATAGCTCCCCAAAGAGAATTGAAACAATTCTTTATAAGTTTCTTTTCTTCAGGATTCATCATTAACTTAGTAAAATTAATTACTAAAGCTATTAAAAAGACAATAGGTCCAACTATTTGAATTATATTAAGTATATTCTTAAGTACATTTAAAATGACTCCCATTCCAGGATCAGAACATACACTAATAATATTATCAAGTACAAGCATTATCTTCACCTACCTACTATTACTATTTTATCATTTTATCTTAAAAAAATAAACAAAAGAAGGTATAATAAATATAGGTGATTACTATGAACAAACCACTTGCAATTAAATTAGCTCCTAAAAACTTATCAGAAGTAATAGGACAAGGTCATTTAATAGGAAAAGGTAAAGTATTAACTAACTTAGTAAAAAATAAGAAGTTATTTTCAATGATACTATATGGTAAACCTGGTATTGGTAAAACTTCTATTGCTAATGCTATTGTAGGAGAATTAGGAGAAAGATATAGGTTTTTAAATGCTACTACTAATACTAAGAAAGACTTAGATATTGTTATAGAAGAAGCTAAAATGTATGATGGAATAATCTTAATATTAGATGAGATTCACAGACTTAATAAAGATAAACAAGATATATTATTACCTCAATTAGAAAGTGGTTTAATTACTTTAATTGGTATGACTACAGCCAATCCATATCATGCTATTAATCCAGCAATTAGAAGTAGATGTCAATTGTTTGAATTACAAGAATTAGATGAGGCTGATATATTAAAGGGTTTAAAAAGAGCTTTAAAACATCCTGATTTAGAAGGAATAAAATGCAATGATAAAACTTTAAAGTTAATTGCCAGATTATCAGGAAATGATCTAAGATACGCTTATAATTTATTAGAAATAGCTTACTACTCTACTGATGATAAAACTATTACTGAAGAAAAAATAAAAAATATTAATAATAAACCTGTCTTCTTTAGTGATAAGAATGGTGATGGACATTATGATGTATTAAGTGGTCTACAAAAGTCTATTCGTGGTAGTGATGTAGATGCTTCTCTTCACTATGCTGCTAGATTAGTCATGGAAGGCGATTTAGAGTC
>JAEEGL013045845.1_pt1 | contig 49320 bp, 47 predicted proteins | sample 9134231 | NCBI WGS metagenome assembly JAEEGL01 (sample SAMN16246548, study PRJNA631951) | gut metagenome | biome: gut microbiome; feature: rumen; material: fiber-attached | host: Bos | place: Iran: Karaj | collected 2018-10 | reverse complement strand
GACCTATGTGCTTGGCTGTTACAATGCCGGTTTAATCGATCCGGAAAGAGGACTACCGGATACGCTGACGGAACTCTCAAATCAGGCCCTCCGGAATCATGGCCGGAACGAGAGAGTTTCCCGGACTGAAGGGCTCTCATGTCAGATATCGGGGGGCCGGCAGCGGCACAGCGGATATGACCGTGTTCATTATTGCACGGCGGAATGCATCATTAGATCAACCGTGCTTTTTTGCCTGAACCTCTTCCGGCCCTGTGTTTTAAAGGTCTGGCCGGTATTTTTCAGTCTGTCCCCCCTTCCCCCTGGCATGAAAAGGCGAAGCCGCAGCCGCGCTGTATGTTTTTTGTTCAAAATGTAGTAATTTTTCAGTCATAGTTTTTTGGGGAGCTCGGCAACCCCCGGACTTTTTTTATAATGGAGGAGCGTGTTTACAATTTACTTTCCCCATACTAAAGGCATTGTTATGATTACAGAGCATATCCTTAGATCTGCCACGTCCGGCGGAAAATTAAGGCGGATGATCTATGGCGACCACATGGATCTTTCCATCACCAACACCGGAACCAAGACCCTTTACTGCCGTTATACCAAAGACAAAAAGGAATGCCGCTTTTGTCTGGGGCATTATCCCGATGAAATTCCGTCTCTGGCAGAAGCACTCCGGCTTCGCGATCAGTTTCTCCGCGAAAACGGCATTACCCCGCTCGCCCACGGCCGGGAAATCCCCTCTTCTGACGAATCCGAAGGCAAATCACGAACCGGCGTTGTTGTCCGTTTTGAGGATGTCGAGCTGAATCTCAATACTTCTTTCCATGACGCTTTTATGAGCTGGTTCCGTAACGTATATCAGCGAAAGGTCATTGAAAAAACCCAGAAAGCCACGCTAAGCACTTTCAGAATGCATATAAACCCGGTTCTGGGAGATAAAAAAATCGGGAAGATCACTGCCGGCATTATCACCAATGCTCTTAATACTCTGGTCGCAAACCCCTGCCTGCAGATAATCGCCTGCAGCATCATATCCCGGGTTTTTCAGTATCTTTACATGCGGGATGTGGTGAGCTTTAACCCCGCCTTCGGCCTCTCGGAAATGTATAAGTCCAAAGATTATGAAGTGGAACACCGGGCCTCACTGCCTTATCACCGGCTTCCGGAACTGCTTCATCGTTTCCTGTCCGCCGAAGATGTTACCCTGGAAATTAAGCTCCTGTTTCTGTTTTCTCTATGTTCCCTCCTGAGACCCAGCGAGAACGTCAGTCTTAAATGGTCTTTTGTTTCACTGTCGGCTCAGACCATTACGATTCCTTCCGAAGTCATGAAGATGAAACGAGAGTTCCGGGTGCCGATCACCCCATTTATTCTCCGGATCCTGATGACCATGAGAAGGCTTCGGTTTAACCTGAAAAATCCCTATGTTTTCTATGGCCTGGTGCCCATGGATACCCTGGGTTCCATCGGGAGATGCACCATGTCCCGGATCTTCAAGAAAGTATTCCGGGGGGAGCTCTGCCCTCACGGCCTCCGGGCTATGGGACGCGGATGGATGGTGGACAATCAGGTTCCCTGGGACATTGCTGAGATGATGCTGTCTCATAAAATTTCAAACGCGGTGGCGGCAGCGTACATTCGGACGGATTACCTGGAACAGCGGCGTTACTGGATAGACAAATGGTGTCAGTATATTCTGAATCAGGATACGCATCATGATATTGAGAAGGTGTTTCAGCAGGTCGGAGAACTTATAGATAACCGGATAAAGTCAACGCCGGTAATGGATATCAAAACCGCGGGAAAAGCGTAAAACCCGCCCCTCTGCTTCCCCTGGCATGAACAGGAGATCCGGGGGCAAGACCGGCGGAGGGACTGGATGCCGGCGGCGGAGGCAGGGACGGCAGGATGACCAGTCATGATATAGCATGTTGGTTCACTCGGGCGGGAAAAACAGGGATCTGACCCAACATGATATATCAAGTTGGGTCATGCCCGGCCCCGGGAGATTGCCCCCTTGTGATCGGCCCGGGATATCAGCTGATTCCGCCGGAAAATGCGAACCTCTGACCAGTCATGCTATATCATCATAGTTCAGCCTGCCGGGAAAACCAGGCATCTGACCTGTCATGACATATCATCATTGGTCATGCCGCCGGATCGGGCCCGATCACGGGGTTCCAGCTGCCAGATCAGCCCCGGCCCGGCCGCCTCCTGACCCAACATGCTATATCATCTTGGTTCATTCTGAGGGTTTCAGGCCCCTGCTGACCCAACATGACATATCATCTTTGGTCATAACTGCAAACAGACGAGAAATACCAGCCATGAACTGAAATTACGGCCCGAAAAAACACATAAGCCGCCCCGGGAAACGGCCCCGGGAAAAATGATCCAATGCCTCATTTGCTCCGCATTTGAGGCAGGCGCATTTGCTCTGAAAATTTGTTATTCACGGCTCAAAAATCAGCATTTTTAATGCAGATCCGGCCCCTGTTGTGGTAGAATTCTTCCATTACTTCTCCAAAGTCATAGCGATATCCTTTGAGTAAAGTAAACACGCAATCGAAAGCCCCGCCCCACCCGCGGGGTTTTTCATTTGGATTTTTCGCTTTCCGGTATATCCAGATTCGGAAAAGGATCGCCGTCCATTAAAACATCATTCCAGTCCCGGGAATGCTGGCCTTTAAGGATCATGCCAGGAGGGAGAAGGATGTTTCCGTGTATTCCCTTCGCTGCCAGACTTTGCCCCAGACGCTTTGCCGCTTCCTGTCCCACGCCCTGGCCGTTGGCCCCGGCCCGGTCTCTGTCCGCGAAAATAATAACCCTGGTAACCCCTTCCGGCGGTATCCAGGACGGCATCATAGTGGCGGAAATAAGGGCCGCTGCGGGATAAAGGCATCCGTAATGGAACCATGCGGAAAGGGCCGTTTCAATGCCCTCTGCTACCAGCATCACGCCCTTGCACTTCTCAATTTCCTGGAAATATATGGCCCCTCCGCTCATGGAAGCTCCTTCAGGAAGAGCTGCCAGACGCTTGGGATTGTTTATGTCTGCCTTGCCGGTGCCGTCCTTGTTCAGAAAAGTCTTGTGAACGTTAATAAGATTGCCTTTATTGTCCCGCACGGCTGCGATTATGGCGGGATGCTGCTCGGTTTTCGCCAGATTGTGAACCATGGCATTGGGCAGAAAGCGGAGCCCGTATGAGATATTCCGGTTTTCCTTTCCGATGCACATAATGCCCCGGGAGGCGAAATACTTTGAGGCCGTGTCACGGTAGGATATCGGCTGCGCCAGATGCCAGATGCGGTTAACCGGACTGTCTCCCCCGGACTTCTGATCCCCGGCGTTCTCCGGAGCATTCCCTGATGCCGGGTTTTCCGGAGTTGCGGGCTTCTGGGATGTTTTCTTCCGGGCGGTTTCGATGGATACGGGATCCAGGAGATCCACCACCTGCCGGATGGTGGTGTTGTAGTCCGTGCCGTTGAGCCACATAAGCATTGCCAGACCGTTTTTGAAGGAACCGCAGGAATTGCAGATGCAGCCCCCGGTCTCCGCGAAGTCGGAAAACACCCGGAAGCCGTCCTTGCCGCCGTGAACCGGGCAGGCAAAATGCTTTTTGGGATCCAGCATGGCCGAGGTCACCCGGGAAAGACTTGTAATAACCCGCTCCCAGTTCCCCTGGGCCAGTTCCAGGGCTCTGGATGCGGAATAGTGATCCTGCGGCAGTTTGCTCATGCGTTTCTCCCTTGTTTACTTTTCACCGCTGCTGTCGGTCAGGAGGCCCCGATCCCGCAGCACGGAGTTAATGGCCACATCAATGGTGCAGCCCTGGTTAATATAGTTCTGGATGGCCTGAACGTCATCCGGCGAGGTGGAATACAGGAGCTTCTGGAATTCCCCCACTATAAGCCGGCCGATGCCGATCCCCGCCTTCGATTTAATGAAGATCTCGGAATACACCCCGGCGATGGTATGCACGGTCTTGAGAAGCCGGTAGTAGAACTCCGGAACCGCCAGACGCTTGCTTTCCTTCACGCTCTCAATGGTTTCTTCGGTCTGGCCGAGAAGGTACATTGAGGCCGAGTTTTCCGCTATGGCCTGCCCGGTCTCGGAATTATAAAGGTCGTTAATGGACTGGGTGGCGATAATAACGGAGCCGCCGTACTTACGGAATTTACGGTAAGCGTGTTCCATGAACTTTGCCACCGCTCCCTCTTTCAGCAGATCCCATGCTTCGTCAACGATGACGATTTTCTTCCGGTTTCTTTCGCCCAGGTAAACCTCATTCTGGATCTGGTATATGAGCTGAAGAAGGATTACCTGCCGGAGATGCTTTCGCCCGGCCAGCTCGTCAAGCTCAAGCACGGTAAACTTGTTCTTGAAGTTTATGGTGTTCTTGCCATTGAAGTATTTGCCGTAGGAGCCCTCGCTTGTAAACGCAAAAAGCTGTTTCCCCACGTCCTGGATGCGGTCATCCTCTTCATTGAGGCAGGCCTCGGCTATATGGTCGATCATCAGGCTATTGCCGTGAGTCTTCCAAAGCTCGCCAATGATTTGCTTCAGGGCCGAGATCTGCAATTCTGTAAGCCTGTTTGACTGAGATGCCATATTGGCCACCAGCTGCACCACCGCATCCTCATCATCAGTATAGTCTGAAATCAGCTCAAAAGGATTGAGGCAGATTTTGGTTTCTTCATCGAACTGCAAAAAGTCGCCCTGAAGGAGCTCATTTAGCTTCTGGTATGACTTGCCCGCGTCGATAACCCAGATCTGGGCTCCCTCAGACAAGTAGGAAAATATGATCTCATTGATAAGGAAGGATTTTCCGGAACCGGATTCCGCCGCGATTACCGCGTTTTTGTTGGTGTCCGAATCGTGAAGGGACAATGACATGAGCTGGCCGTTTCTGGACAGCAGGGACGCATGATAGGTGCCGGTGCCTTTCCATTCCGCGAAAATCGGGATCAGGGTGGCGGCCATGGGAGTGGTCAGGGTTTTATATCTGAAAAGCGTGTTAATGGCTTTGGGGTCGGCGCACATAGGGAGACAGTTAATGAACATCGGAAGCATGATGCAGTCATCTTCCATGAGCTCGAATCTCTTTTCCCGCCAGACGTTCCGGGCGGTCATGGCTGCATAATCGGATTCCTCCTGGCTCCTGGAGAACAGCACCAGCGTGTAGGAAAGCCGCACCGGCTTGTCTCCCTTGATCAGGGAGTCATACATTACCTGGAAGTCATTTTCCTTGTCTTTCAAAACAGGGACAAACTTTGTGATGTTGCCTTGCGCCTGATTAACGGTAAACTGGCGTTTCCGCTCGATTGCGTCCTTTGTCTGCTGGATCGCCGGATAGAACAGATTCACGCATACCATGTAGTTTTGCTTTAAGGATGAATTCCCGCCCATGAGGTCGCCTACAAAGGTGATCGCGTCGCCGCAGTACATGGTTTCCGGGAGCTTTTTGGCGGAAAGGGTCTTAATGAACATCTTGTCACCGATGCGGAGATCCCGCTTGGAGACTTCCAGCACCTCATTAGGGTCAAAGATCTGCTCGCAGATGGGCTTGTCGGGCTCCCAGGTCTCGGAAAACTGATCCTGTCGCTCCCAGATCGGATCATTCCAGTTCACAATAGTCTGCATAAACCGGATATACTCCTTCACATTCATGCGGCGGGCATTCAGGCTGCACGAGTTCATGCCGGCCTCGACTCTGGTAAGGATCTGCTTGAATTTAACGCTGTCATCCGGTTCCGGCTGGATGCTGCCTATTTTCATCTTTACGGAAATAACCAGCTTCACGTCCACCACAATGCCGGAATCGTAGTAGCCACGGCGGCTGTTCGATACCAGGTTCTTGTGAGTATGCTCCTCCAGGAACTTCACTCTTTCGCACATTACCTGATACGCAAAGGGATCGGTTTTCTGGTAGTTTTCGCGGATCTGCATCATGGCCTGCTTCTGCCGCAGGATGTCCGGACTCCGGAAAAGGCAGAACTGAAGGATAAAGCCGGAGGGATATTCGGAATTAAGGAAGCCGTTGATTCTCTCCTGGAGCTGTTCGTCGCACCCGGTTACCGGGGTACACATATAGCTGGCGGAAAGGGTCTTGTCATCGCACAGGAAGATATCGTCATCCTTGTCATAAGCCTGGACGGTAATAAGGGAGGAGGCTCTTTCCTCGTTCGGGATAACCATGTCGTCTTTTTTCTTGCGCACGGTAAGTAGCATCATAATGGCATGTCCTATCTAAATGTCTTTAAATTTCAGTAACGTTTTTCCGGAACCCGGGGTTATTTCCTGATGTTCTGGATGTAGTCAAACGGTTCGTCTATGGCTCCCTCGGCATAGCGTCCGGAGGGGGTGACAAGGAATGGCAGCTTCCGGACTCCCAGGGTGGCCGCCAGCTCCCGGTTTCTCTGCATCCGGTCATCCGCCTTGCATTGCTTCGCGGTCTGGAAAACCACCTTGAAATCCTGCTTGAGGATCGACAAAGCCTTTTCCTTCGCGGTGGCGTTGGAGCAGGCAAAATCATGAAGCAATTTTTCGGTATTGCTGTCTCCGGTGGAATTGAGCAGGATAATCCGGATCATGTAATAGGCGGAATTGATGTTGTCGGTAATGTCTTTAAGGAGCTGGACGGTGCCGGTATCCCGGGGATCGGCAAAGATAAACACTTCTCTTCCCTTGTTGATGCCGCCGGAGTTTTTGGCCGGGAGAACTATTTCATTAAGCCCGGATGCCTTTCTCAGGCTGTCCAGCGGGATATGGGTAAAGGCATAGTCAATGAGAGCCGGGGTATTGAGCTTCTTCTGGTTGTCCCACAGGTCATAGAGTTCCCCGTTGAATATGGCGAATCTCCCCGACGAATCCGCAAACTGCAATTTCGGGTTCTTTGCCGCCGGGTTTTTGATAATGACGTACATTTCCTGCCCCGGGATTCTTCTTATGAAGGTTCCCTTCATGTCCCGGGCGGTTCTCTCCCGGATCTCCTGATCGGTCAGGGGCCGGGATGCCTGGCTCCGGGGTCTGCTGTCAGGCTTTCCGGCCCGGGGAGCTTCCCCCGGGGTTCCGGCATCGTCCCGGCGGGCGGGCTCCGGTGTCCGGGACTGTTCCGGTTCCGGCTTCCGGGCGGCGTTTTCCCGGGGAGGATTCGGCTTTGCGGGGTTTTCGGAGGGAGTTCGGGGCTTTTCCGGTCTGGCTCCCGGCTGCTGTCCCGGCTTTCTTCCGGCCTGGCTCCGGTTGTCCGGGGCGGACGGTTTTTCCTGGTTCTTCCGGGCCGCTCTCTGACTGGACAGCATTTCGGATGCGGTGGGGAGGTTCGGATCTGCCAGGGTGCCGGAAAAGTTCTCACTTCGGAACTCCCGGTTGGCCCCCAGCGGGTCGAAATCCAGACTGTCCTCCCCCCGGGCGATCCGGGGCAGTAGCAGGGAAGCGGCAATGCCGGTGAAAAATACCGCGGCAGCAAGGGAGCTGATCTTCATGGAACGGAAAACTCCTTCGGGATCCGAAAATTTCTGATAAAAATCTCAATAATGAAAAACTACCACTTTTTTTTGAAAAAACAGGCGGTGAGATGTCGTTTTGTGGACGGGAAACGGCAGCAGAGCCCGAAAAACGCTCCTAAAATTCCAAAAAATGCCCGTTATTAATGACACAAGGAGATTGAAATGACCGAGGCAACCACTACCGAAACCGCCGAGGAGCAGAAGACCGCTCCTGCCGAAGAAAAGGCCGCCGCCCCTGAGAAAAAGAAGGATGAACGCAATCACAAGCCGTTTTCCAAGGGCTTCTTAAAGCACAGCCTTACTCTCACCAACGGCCGCACCATTAATGTAATGTCCGGCATTTACCGCCGCGCTTCCGTTGCTTACTACAATATTTCCGTTATTCTGCAGATCATTGCCAGAGACGAGAAATCCCGCGAAATGGTGGAAGAGGCCCATAACTTCCTCACCACCACTTCCGAAAACCTGAACGCCACCATTGATGAACGGGTGGCCGAGCTTAACAAGCTCTGCCAGGAGAACGGCATCGCCACCTCCTCCTGGAAAGAGGATATCGGCTTTACCCATGCTCAGAGCTGGGAGATCAAGGTAGCTTCCCCGTGGGCCAAGAAATTCCTTGTTGCATTGCAGCGAATTGATGAGTATATTGGACTCCTGGACTGGCTCTGGCTTAACGGCATGATCGAAGACCGCGATCATGTTAAGCTCCCACGGCAGATTATCAGGGAGATCCTGAGATTCGCCAGCATGGCTATTCAGATGGAGGTAAACGCATTCCGCTACGTTAATTCCATGGACAATGCCGAAGTGAAGCAGGAAGTCGAAGAGAGCAAGGCCACCGAAGCCGACGAGCCCAATGCCGAGCTTGCCCCCGAGACCGAAACCGACAAGAAGAATCTCGAAAAGTGGGTGCAGTCCGAAATGGAATCGGCATAACCGCGGAATAAATTTTCCATACGCAAACCCCTATATACTTAAACTGTTTTCTATTGATGTTGCCCTTGTTGCCTGTCAGCAAGGGCTTTTTTTGCCCGCCGGAAAATAAAAAAGGCCGGCTGTCTTGCGACAACCGACCAGTTTTTCAAAATGCCCAGCTTCAGGAACCGGAAGGTTAAACCTTATAGTCCATAGCCTCTTCGGAAGAGATGATCCCTTTGAGCACGTCCGGGAACGCGTCCCGGAGGGCGAACCCGCGGGCCCTCATCAGCAACATTCTTCTAGGGTAAGAACCCCAGGGGACATTCCGAGTCCAGCCTTCCCTGGACTTGCCAAGGGCATGGCCGTCCTTATCAAATGCCAGGAGACCGGCATCCATGGCCTCCTGCATTGAAAAAGTCCGAGTTACAGGACTTTTGCCCGGCCGGCGGCAGGTGCAAACCGCCGTCTGTTTTGCCTCGTCAAAGGTTTCCTGAATATCCCCGTGCGGCATGCACAGGGCCAGCATTGCATCCCCGGACATACAGGCCTTGCCATTTATAATGGCAATATTCTCCAAGGCCTGCGTGGGATCTAAGCCCACAGCAATCCCCTTTTGGATTATCCAAAAGAAATCCCGCGGGGCTGCCCCTTTAAGGCCTTTAGGGCAGAGCTGACATTTGCTCAGCTCCGTCAGAAGGTCTTTTGATATTTCAAACTCCCTGGCCATCTGTACCAAGGCACTCATGGGAGAGGCGGAGGTTGTCTGGACGGCAGGGGTTACCGGGGCCTGGGCTGCAGGTGCAGCATAGGCCGCAGGAGCCGGCTGCGGGGCAGGGAATGCCTGTGAAGTGGAGGGTGCCGGAGCGGTAGCTGCAGCAGGAAGCGGGCACCGCTTTCCAGTGAGCCCCATCAGACTGCGGTTTTTCCGCAGCTCAAGGGGCATCCAGGAATCATCGTAATAATCCTTGGATGCCTTCTTGGGGGCGGCCTGGGGCCGGGGTGCCTGCTGCGGGGCAGACTGAGGCATGGGAGCGGCAGGAGCCTGAACAGCGGCCTGGGGTGCCGGGGGCGGAGGTACCTGCCCAAACCCGGACTCCATAAAAGGAGGTGCGGGAGGCAAAGGAACCTCCGGGTACGGCGGCATTGCCATAGCCTCCGGAGGAAGCGGGGCGGGAGCCGGCGGCACCATCTGGCAGGCGGCCTGGGGCGGAACCGGAGCGGGGCCCTGGGGTACAGGGGACTGGGGCGCGGCCATAACTTCCGGGGGAAGCATAGGGGCCGGCATGTTGGCAGAAGCCTGGGCGGACTGGGGGGCGGCGGCAGCCTGAACAGCTGCACCTAAGTTGATATTAGAGAATTTCATTTTTAACTCCTGTTTTAAATTCTCTGAACGAACTCCCAACTTTCCAAAACTGCCAGGAAAGTTGGGAACCTAAAAACAGCCAAAGGCCGCTGTCGTTACTCCCAGCGGAGCAGACAGATCAAAGATCTCTTGCGGGAGAGAGCTTTGATCTGCGTTCTCGGGAATAATGAAAATCAGAAGAGAATTCTGGACTGAGAGATCGGGAGTCTGGCTCCGATTCCTGAAAAAGACCGGAAGCCAGAAGGTTCCGATCTTTGAAGATAAAAATGCAAAATTAGGCGGCCAGCTCCCAGAGAGCTTCGGGGCGGGGTTTCACCTGGAAAAGGTAATAAACCTTAACCGGTGAATCCGCTTTTATGGAAACACTCCGAGGGAGGCGGAGAGCTGATAAACGCCGCTCCACCTCCTGATAGCCTTTGTGATCGTCGATTTCGACTGGAAGAGGGCCGCCTTCCTTTGCCAATTTTTCGTAAGTCCTGTCATCGTAAATGTTCATGACAAAACACTCCTAAAACATAAACAAAACATCCAGCCCTCAAAAAACGAAAGCTGGGCCTGCTGCCAGATATGGCAGGATCCGCCCGGGGCGAATCCGAAAACAGGCCGGGTAATGTTTTCGGATGCGTACTGTTTGGGAATGATTGCGAAAAATGCGAAAAGCCGGAAAACCGGAATTGATAAAAACTGAAGGAGCCTTTATGGCACGGGTGATTGCTTATGAGGCCGGAGGGCCGGATAAGGAGGGTACAGCTAAACTGTCTGGAATGCGATACGGGATCGCGGGGATATATAAGAGGCGGAGTTTTTAACGAAGTTACCTACACTTCGCCGGCCATTTTAGCACAAATTTAAAACCCTGGCTTGATCGGCATCACTTTTTTGATTTTTCCGGAGGGACGGGAGCGGGGTACGGGAAGTCATAACCGGAAGATGCCGGCTTTTTTCCGGATGATTCCCCCGTCCGGCAGCCGGTCATCCTTCCCTCTTTGTTCCAAAACGGATTGATTCAGAACATAACTCTTATAACACCGTAATATACAAAATTGTGCAATAATTAAGACTATGATATAACACAATATAACTAAGTGTTATAAGTCAGAGCGATTGTCGTTATAAGAGGGTGTTATGGGCACGAAAATATCCTTCAAGAGGAATGACACCTACAACGTGAACCTTTCCGAATCCGGGATCCGCACCTTCCTGGGCCGCATAGAGCTGAATACCCATAAAAGCATAAAGGGTCTCGGCCGCGTCAATAACATTACATCCGAAGGAGGAATGATAGATATCTACCAGCGGAGCCTGCTGGCCCTGCTGGACGGGAGGTATGTTTTCCGGCCCGCCAAAGGGATCACCCCGGAACTGCTGCCGGAGGAATGCCGCCTGGCAATCGCGGACAAGACGGCGGAGCTTAACAGCCGTCATGAAAGGCAGATTCGGGAGGCTCTGGACGAGTGCATCAGGGTTTTCCGGGAGATCCGGGAAGACCTGGGGGATGAATGACCTTTTATAACGCTTATAACACTCAAAACAAACGGCAAGAGTAACACCGTTATAAAAATCATGGTAATTTTGCGGTAAAGTGTTACAAAATTACGTTATTTTGTTATACAAAATGCGTTTTTCATGACAAAAACCATGAAAATGCATTGTCAAACTTCCGGATAGTGAATATCATTTTAATATGCAAGTTCAGAGGAGACAGGTTATGGCAATCGATATGGCGATGCAAATGGGACTTGATCAGACGCTGACCAGGATTGACGAGGCAGGTCTGACGCTGCGTTCCCAGTATTTAACCATTGTTGAAGTTCAGGATCTGATCAGGGGCTCCCGGAGCACCGTTTTGAGAATGGTCAAGAAGGGGCTTCTGCCCGAGCCCAGGCACCGCACCGGACACCGGAATTCCCCGCTTCTTTTCAGCACGGCGGAGCTGGCCCGCTACGGCTTTGTCTGCGATAACATGAAGATCAGCAACGTCAGCGTTATCAATACCAGAGGCGGAGAAACCCTTATCGATCTCCCGTCCCAGTGCTATTCCACCACCTGCATCCAGTTCTAGCCTTGTCAGATCCTAAAATGACCGTCCGAAAACAGCATGGCAGAGACGAAGCTCTCTGCTATGTCAATCTCATGCTTTCACGCCAGGGGAAAACTCTTAATGATCTTTGCGAAGCCGCGGGGATCGAGAGGCGATCCCTCTATGCGAAGCTCAAGGGGGAACGTCCGGTATTTCTTACGGAGTTCAGAAGAATTGCGGGATTTCTGGGTCTGGACGAGGACGAATCCCTGTCTCTCTACAAAATGCTTTCCCACAAAAAAGCCGGCGGAAATGCCGGCGTTTCGGATTAGTCTTTCAGCATCCGGAGACTCCGGATCGCTTTTTCATCATCAGCTGAATCAGGCAGCTTCGGGGAGCGGCATGGTTACCGCCAGAGCCTTCACCTGAGTATTGTAAAGAAAATGAGTCCCCAGCGGGGTAAAGCCGATGCCGTTCCGGAGCATCCATCTCTGAACGCTATCATAGCGGGGATCGGACGGGTTAAAGGTAAGGATGCCGTTATCCTTTTCAATCATTTCACGGTACTGGCGGCTCTGGGCTTCGCTGGCCATATCCTGAATTTCCTGGCACATTTTTTACTTTCCTTTATCTGGTAGCCGCCCCTGCTCCGGGGCGGGAAAAAATTAAATAACGGATCTGCCGTTCTTAACGATTGACAGATAGCCCTCGTGTTCAAAATCGCGGTATAAGCCGTAATAGTTGTATTCATGGACTCCTGCTTCCCTGCCGATCTTCCGGACTTCATCCGCGTCTGCGGGCTTGCGGCCGGTTCTGGCGGAAAAATCGGCAACGGCTTCCCGGATGTTCATCTTTTCCGGAGGAAGAGCTGCCAGACGTTCTTCCAGGGGGGCGGTTACCTTTTCGGGATAGGGCTTGTCCTCGAAATAGGAACGCTCGAAGGCAAGAGGCGGACGGGCCGGCTTAATGGGTAGAAAACCTGCGGCCACATTTCTGGCCTGGATACGGCAGGCTTCGGCTTCCCAGGAATCGGCGGTATTGGCAACAACGGCGGCAAGGCCTCTTACAGTCTTGCGGACAGGGGTAAGGGTTGTATCCAGAACGGGGATAGCAATAGCGGGGTTGGTAATTTTAACGGGGTTGAGAGCGGTCATTTTTTCACTCCTCTTTATTTCTTCTTCTGGCCGGGCTTTCCGGCTCTGCAAAATAATCAAAAATTCTGGTTAAGGTTTTCGGAAGTCTTTCTTCCTGGCATGGTTTCCTGGTATCAGGCGGCTCCGGTGAACGGGTCTGATCCCCGAGAGCCTTCCCGGGGATCCAGCAGGCGGGTTCCCGGGCCTCTGCAGGTGAGGCCGTTTCTGACAAACCATGTCTGGGAGCTCGCATAGCGGGTATCGGAAGCGTTCAGTCCCTTCTGGCTGCCGGCGGAGGTCTCTCTGGTCTCCTGGGTCATGCCGCGGATGCCGGTTTTCATTTCGTGATTCATCTGTTTGTCCCTTTTGTTTTGTTTCTGCCGGTTATAAGAATAAGAACTCAATGTCCGGAAGCATGGCAGATCTGCTTCTGACTGTCTTTTTGGGGTTCCGGGGCTGCCGGGTGTTTAGTCTGGATGACTTGTTTGATTTGCCGCTTGGGCGGTTGAGATTACTGCTGGGGGTGCTGCTTTGGGGTACTGCTGAAGTCCGGGGGACTTTGGTTTAACTAGAGGATCCGTCTTGAAGAGCGGATTCAAAAAACTGCTTGCCAGCAGGCTTTTGAATGCGATCTTCGCGGTGGCTTAAAAAGACCCGAAAACAAAGCAAAAAATGCAATGTTTCGGGCCTTATACGCATCAGATCATCAGACGCAAGTTAAAACTTGTTACCGTACTGATCGATCTTGATTACCGTACCGCTCTGAATCCAGTCCTTGACTGAAAACAGCACATGGCCAGTGCATTCCGGCCATTCGATTCCGGCAGGGATTGCAGGAAAGACCGAGCGGGGCTTCAGAGAAGTCTCCAGCTCAGGAGCTATGGCGGTCTGGGTCTTGGCGGTGGTCTGGGTATTTTCCATTTTTTTACCCTCCTTGTTGGGTGGGGTTGGATCCCCTTCTAAAAAACGCCGACATAAGGGTGTCGGCAAAGCCCTTGAGGGCATCCAACTGCAACGCAGTCAGACCCTCGCTGAAGCATCCTGCTTGTTAGGCAGGAGTCAGCTATTCAGTCTCAACGGAGACAGAATACAAAAGCCGACTCGCAAACGGGCTTTTGTATTCCTTCTTCCGGAGATGAAAATGTGAAAATGCCGCGAACAGAATGACTCTGATGACGGATATTTTGGGGATGTTCAGATGATGCCGCAGGGGCAGGTCTGGAAAGTGATGATTCCCGGCAGGGCCGGAACAACTTGAAAATATAATGGAGGCGGAGTTTTTAATGAAGTTACCTACACTTCGATTCCGCATTCTAGCCGGATTTTGGAAAAATGCAACAGTTTTTGAGCATTTTGTGAGCAGACGTAAAAAATCCAGGCCTGTTACGGCGGGGCAAAGGCAATAAAAAAAGCCCCGGACAGATCAAAGCATAAGCAATGATTTGTTCGGGGACTTTGTTAAATTGTCAGGGCGGATTACAGTTTTATCCACATTGCGGGCCGCACGGCATCGAAAATACCATGAACATAATACCCGTATTTGCAGACCATGCCTCCGGAAAAGACTTCCGCAGCATGATCCTGTTCAATGCCCGGAGACCGCAGCCACCATTCGCAACTCCCATGAACCCCATGGCCATGGGACTTAGCCAGCTCTGTAGGCTGACACTCTCTTTCGCTGTCATCGGCAAAATACCGTTCCGCTTCCTCAATGCTGAGACAGAAAATCCGATCCCGGGTGGTATTGCCGCCGATGGCGGTATATTCCGGGTTGTCGGCATTTTCTACCTCGGAAAGCAGGATTCTCTCCTGCTCCTCCGGGGAGAAAGCCTCCTGCATAAAGTCATTGTTAAGCCACTTCCGGAGATCGCAGTCCTCCCAGGTGATGTCCACCTGTTCAGAGTGATACGGCTTGCAGTCAAGACCGTACCGGCTCACCAGAAGAGCCTCGTTGCCCTTAACCTCCAAAATCAGCCAGTCAATGGGATCTCTGGCACGTCGATTTTGGGGGTATTTCCCAAACTTTGTAAGTATATTCTGGTTCCAAAACAGGTTTTGCCCCGGAATCCCTGCCAGATTCAGCGGAGCTTCGCCAGACCCGATCCGGCCGGATTTACTTCAAAAAAGCGAAAAAAGACTCTCATGCTGTCGTTTTGTGGACGGGATCCGGAGGCGGGGCCGGATTTTCGGCTTTACACTGCTATTGCTTTTCGCCTTTCATCAGGGCGCGGATCTAAATGCAAGATTTCGGGGTTTTTTAATTACTGCCGGTTTCGCCTTTCATAAGGGCGCGAATCTAAGCTATACACTATATGGCTGCGGCTTATTGACTGTCTTTAAACGCCTTCCATCAGGGCGCGTTATCTAAATTACGTAGTTACATACATCAGATTTCATTAGACCACCTTTCATAAACGCTTCTCGCTTCCGGAAGCGCGGCCGTCCTCCGCAGGACGGCCTCTCTTCTTTTCCGGCTCCGGCTTTTGCTTTGCTTCCTTCCCCGTTTCCGGTCTCTCCGCCCCGATTTTTTTTAAAAAACGCAAAAAAAGATGCTCAAACTGTCGTTTTGTGGACGGCAAACGGCAATGCGGCCTTTTTTCCCTCGGTAAAATCACTGCATTATGTGATTAAGGACTGTATATGGAACCTGTAAAGATCCCCCGGCGCATTGACGAGCCGCCTAATATCCTCCTCTGGACAGTTGACGAACTCGCCCCTCCCATGCTGGGCCTTTTTATCGGGGTGCTGGTGGGACACGCCATCCCCTGCGCCTTTATCGGGCTTTTGCTGACAAACGTCTATAAACGGTACCGGGACGGCCATACGGACGGCTATTTTCTTCACATGCTGTATTGGCTCGGGTATCAGCTCCAGGGACGGTGCTGGGTCAATCCCTACGTCCGGGAATACCTGCCATAGGAAGGGATAAAACGCTATGAATTTCATGGAGCATATAAAGAGCTGGGATATTTTAAAGCAGGAGGCCAAATACTCCCGGGTAACAATACTCGTTGAGAGCGTCCTTATCTTTATCCTGGTGATTGCCGTGCTTAACAAGGATACGCTGGTAACCGTCATCCCGTATAACCTGACTGAACAGGCTTACATGAGCCAGAGCGGAGCCAGCAATAATGTGAAGGAGGCCTGGGCTTACATGTTGGCAACCGAAGTCGGCAATATCACTCAGAAGGACTTCCTTTTCATCCAGGAACGCCTCCGCCCCCTGGTTTCCCCCACAATTTACTCCGATTTCTTTAAAAAGCTGGAAGAAGAAGTAAAGCAGATCAAGGAGGATAAGGTGGTTATCACCTTTGCTCCCGTGCTTGTGGAATACGAGCCTTCTTCTGACAAAGTGTTTGTTTTCGGGCGGGGCGAAGTGACCAACTCTCTGGGCTATACCCGGGTGACAAACCGCACTTATGAGATGCGCTTCCGTTTCGCTCAGTATGTGCCGCAGCTGACTCATTTCACTTCTTATGAAGGCGAGCCCAAGGATGCGAGAGTGCTGCAAAAGCTGAGAAAGGCGGAGCTGGACAGACAGAGACGCGAGGCCAAGGCCCGTGAAAGAGGTAATAAATAAATGATGAAAAAGAGCATCAGGACAACATTATCCATGCTGGCGGTTTCAGCTCTGGCTGCCGTATCGCCTGCCGCCGGAGCGGATGACGCTTCGGAATCATATAACGAAGATCTCCCCGCCGTGCCCAAATCCGTGCTGGTAAAGAGCAAGGCCGGCACCGAGGACGCATCCGGAGCGGTTAATTCCTCCGGGGTTATCACTGTCCAGGAGGGAGTTAATTACATTATCCCCATAGCGGTATCTCACCCCAACCGCATTATCACGCCGTTCAGTTCTCCGGAGGTGGTATCAACTTCCCTTACCGGCATGAAAGCCGACGGCTCATGCGGCGAGATCTGCATAAAAGACAATATTGTTTACATCGCGACCGACAAGACTACGCCGGTAACTGCTTATCTCACCCAGAAAGGCAACCAGAACTTTGCCATTTCGCTGACCATGGTTCCCCAGAAGATCCCGCCCCGGGAGATCCGCCTGCAGCTTGACGAATCATCTCAGGGAGGCGGCTATCTCGGCGGCGCTATGTTCAACACCGGAAATAAAGACGCTGAAGCCTGGGAGACCTCCCAGCCCTACATTGAGACCATCAAGAACATTCTCCGGGCGGTGGCCCTGAATCAGATCCCCGGCGGCTATAACGTCAGAAAGATCAGCGGAAACACCCGGAACCTTCCCATCTGCAAATCCAACGCGGTCAGCGTGAGCTTTGACAACGGACAGGTGCTTCTGGGGCATTCCCTCAATGTTTTTGTGGGCGTGGCCAAGAACGAGACCGGAGCCCCGGTGGAGATCAAGGAAAGCATGTGCGGCGGGTGGGATGTTGCCGCGGTGGCCGCGTATCCTGCGGTGGTGCTGGAACCCGGGCAGAAGACCGAGATCTATGTAGTCAAAAAGATCGGCCAGAAGACCGAGATCAAGAACTACCGGCCTTCGCTGCTGGACTAAGGAGGATCGCATACCATGGGAATGAAAGAATGGTGGGAAAACCTGCCTCCTAAACAGAAGAAATACACGGCTCTGGCCGGGGCGGCGGCTCTGGCTCTGGGCGTGAGCTGGGCATTTTCCGAAATCGGAGCTCCCCAGGAGCAGCAGAGACGGCAGCGGCCCCAGAAGATCGAGGAAACCACCCTCACGGCGGACTATAAGATGAAGGATGACACCCTCTCCGCTCTGGCTTCCGAAATGAAATTCCTCCGGACGGAAAACGAAAAGCTCCGGAAAGAGATCACCAGAAACAACAATAAAAGCTCCGAAGAGGTGGACAAGCTCCGCCAGGAATTCCAGAAGGAACTGGCCCGGCTTCAGAAGCGAAACGACATGCTGGAAACCCGCATTGCCCAGGTTGACGATGCCACAGTGCAGATCAACCGGGATGTAGAGTCCACCCGGCATTACACCGACGAAGAGATCGCGAAGCTCAAGGAACAGGGAGTCAAATTTACCGTGGATCAGGACGGCCGGGAGATCCCGGTAACCGACTATGAGAACGGAACCGATACCCGGGGCCAGAACAACGCTCTTTCCGCCATTAGCATGATGGACGCGAAAACCCCGGAAGAGTTTTTTGCGGCAGCTCCTACGCCCAAGGAAGCCAACCAGGAATCCAAGCCGGTCATCGACATGGACACCGGCAAGGCCAAGGTGGATGCCAAGGGCCGGCCGGTAATGACCGAGCGGGTGATCACCATTACCTCCCACCGGGAGCCGGAAAAGCCCAAGCCCGTTGTGGAGCCGGAGAAGGAGTATATTTTCATCCCGGCGGGTTCGATCCTGACTGGCGTGTTTATTTCGGGTCTGGATGCTCCCACAGGTTCCGGGGCTCAGAAGAATCCCTTCCCGACTCTGGTAAGGCTTCAGAAGGACGCGATCCTGCCTAACAACTACCAGGCGGACATCCGGGAGTGCTTTATGCTGCTTTCCGGCTATGGCGATCTCTCCTCAGAGCGGGCCATGCTCCGGGGCGAAAAGATCTCCTGCATCAGAGATGACGGCGGCGTAATTGAGACCGAGCTGGACAGCTTCGCCGTGGGAGATGACGGCAAAGCCGGGGTGAGAGGCACCCTCGTATCAAAGCAGGGCCAGATCATCGCCCGCTCCCTTCTTGCCGGATTCGCCGGAGGCTTTGCGGAAATGTTTGACGTTGCGGCCACTCCTACACTTAACACGTCATCTGACGGCACGGTACGCTATGAAGATGTATTCTCGAAGAAAGCCATCAAAGGCGGAGCCAGCCGGGGCGTAAGCCAGTCTCTTAACCGCATTGCCGACTTCTACATGGATCTGGCAGACAGAATGTACCCGGTTATTGAAATTGACGCTGGCAGAGGCGTAGACATTATCGTGTCCAAGGGCACCAAGCTAATGGTGAAGAGCGTCAATGAGATCAGCGATCCGGTGGCGAGAAAATCAGCCCCTCTGAGCTGATTGCCTAGTTTTCGTGCGAACGATATTTAAGTATTAAATTGTGAGATAATAATATGAAGATACTGTTACAGCGGGCAATGATGATCGGAGGGATCGGGATCATGGCATCCCTCTCCGGATGCTCCTACCTGAATGTGGGAGAAAATGACTTTTCATGCCCGGGCAAAGGCAAAGGCGTGTCCTGCGCATCCAGCAGGGAAATGTACGAAGCCACCAATAACGGCCAGATCCCCAAGCCCGTATCAAAGGACGAGGTGGAAGAGATGGCCGAAAGAGGTCAGAAGATCTCTACTGTAAAAGGAGTAGAGGATGACCGGGTGGTGCTTCAGACCGATGCCTCCGGAAAGCCGCTTAACACTGAATACGCCACTGACGAAAAGGGCCGGGTCGTGTCCGTGACCCAGAGGATCGAAGATAACTATGTAGCTCCGGCTCTCCCCAATAAGCCGGTGCCGATCCGCACTCCGGCGGTGGTAATGAGGATTTGGATCGCTCCCTGGGAAGATGCCAAGGGCGATCTCAATTATTCGGGGTTCGTTTATACGGAAATCGAGCCTCGGAGATGGGTTGTTGGGAATGACGCTAGGGGAGCGTCCAGGACTTTCAACCCTTTGTCCGCTCACTCGCATCTTAACAAGTAGCGTCTGGGCTTGTCTGTTATTTTGCTAATCAACTTTTAAAGGAAAAACCTGATGTTAGCTAGATTGAAAAAGTATTTCGCTGTATTGTGCATGTCTGTTTCGCTGATTTTCTGCATGGGCGCCCCCACGCTCGCGGTTGCCGGTTCGCATGAGTCCGGCTATATGACCGGGACTGGTTCCGGCGAAGGCGGGGCAACGGATACTGACTCTGATTCTTACACTGAATTCGATGGTATCTGGAACCGTATCGTAGCCTGGACAGAAGGCTCTCTCGGCCGTGTAGTAGCAGGCGCGTTTGTGCTTGTGGGCATCATCGCCGGCGTTGCCAAGCAGAGCTTAATGGCATTCGCTATCGGCATCTCCGCTGCTCTCGGTCTTGTGTATGCTCCGAGCATTATCAAGTCTGTCTTCAGTGGCGATGTCCAGGGTACCGCAGATGCCGTGCAGGCTGCGTTTGATTCCTTCAGCAACCATGCGGGGATGATTACGCAGACGGCGGCTCTAAAGTAAATGCAGTGATATTGCTTTAGGACGGTCAGGGCCTCGGGGGCATTCTCCGGGGCCTTTTTAATTGTCCGGAAAAACCGGGGTCTGCCGGGCTCCTCCTTCCTCTGGCATGAAAGCAGGCAGGGAATGAGCATATTTTTTCTGAAAAAAAGGCACCCCAGGCGCTTGAAAAAACGAAATAAGCGGGTATGATAAAAGAGCTGTGTCGGCAACAGCGTTAAAAACTCCGCCTCCATAGTTATCTTAGCCTCCGGGCTTCTCTCCTCCGCGAACCTTTTTCCGGCATCCGTTTCAAAGATGCTTTCCTGCATCCTGTCTTAGCCATCCTTTCATTTATCGCATCAGATATTTCTGACCGCATCTTAATGTTTTCACCCCTGGAAGAAGGAATACGAGAGCCTGTTTTATGAGCCGGCTTTCGTATTCTCTCTGTCCCGGAGACGAATAGCCTGATTATTCAGGCGAGGATTAGCCCTTGCGGTTTTTCCCTTGGGAAGGAAGTCAGCGCCTCTCGCTGGCGTTATTAAATTAAGGAGGCCAAAAAATGGCTAAGAAGAAGGTTGTGTTTATGCCTGTAAGGAAAAACATTCCGAAAAAGGCGGACATTCTCTTTGATACCCGCCCTGTTTGGAGATGGGACAAGCGCGGGGCTTGTTTTGTCAGTTATTGCGGGGAGCAGTATTACCCGCAAGATCTGGAAAATGTTTCTCCGGATGACGTTAACAAGGCCGCTGCGGCTGAGTTTATGAAGTCCCGTCCCGCCCCTTTGTCTCATTACACTAACGTAACCTGGGGCCGCCAGGGGGTTTTTCACGGCCCTAAAGGCGGAGTGTGGGTAAGGTCTTTTCCGGTAACATCGCCGGAAGACGGGGATATAGGGAAAAACCTGACCTATATAACCAGGTACCCGGAAGGCCAGAGGGAGAGCGAGGAATGCATTCCCGAAGGCGAGAAGGGTTTTTTCTTCGTGTTTCAAACGGAGAAACGCAGATTGGTTTAACCGCCTCCCCCGCCGCCAAAAGGCAATGGGCTAGGTAAAAACCGGCTGTCTTATGATGGCCGGCTTCGTATTCGCTCTGTCCCGGAGATGAATGGCCTGATTACTCAGGCGAGGATTAAACCCTCACAGGGAAGGAAGCTGGCACCTTTTGCCGGCGTATTTTAAGGAGTTATAAAATGGAACTTACTATTCCACCTTATTTTGGGAAGTATCCCCAAAAAACTTCCTGTAACAAGGTGCCTATTGAATGGAGAGTTTTGGAGAAAAGGGGCAATGAGACTCTTCTCATTAGCTACTACGCTCTTGACTTCAAAATGTACCATAAGTCATGGAGGCACATTACATGGGAAAACTGCGATCTCAGGAAGTGGCTTAACAATGACTTTCTGAAGGAGGCTTTTACTGAGGAGGAGCAGAGCAGAATCAAGCTCTCCGACGTGGTGAATGATGACAACCCGTGGTTTGGCACCAAGGGCGGAAATATCACCCGGGATCGCATTTTCTGTCTCAGTCTTGAGGAAGCGGAACGTTACTTTAAGAATGACCGCGACAGAAGGTGCTGGGCTACGCCTTATGCCTTTACCCAAACATCGTACTCATTTTATGATGACGGCTGTATTTGGTGGCTGCGTTCGCCGGGAATTGAACCGGCCAGTGCGGTGCATGTGGAAGGGGGCGGCTCACCGGATCTGATTGGTGAACGCAGCACCGTTGATTACGTTGCCGTCCGGCCCGCCATGTGGGTGATAAACCATAAACCCAGAACCATAATCCTCTAATCCCGTTCCCTCTCCGGGGCGGGTTTTGTAAGTCCCCGAACTTGTCTTTGCTTTTGCATTGACCTTGTTCGGGGCTTCTCTAAGACTTTCCGGCATCCCGTCTGAATCATCTCATTTCGCATCAGATATTTCTGTCCGCATCTTAAAGTTTTCACTCCAGGAAGAATGAATACCAAAGCCCGTTTCCGAATTGGCTTTTGTATTCGCTCTGCCCTGAGACGAATGGCCGGTTTACCGGCGAGGATAGTCAGCGTTTGCTGCCCCTCGCAATCAGGGAGGGAAGTCAGCACCCTTTGCTGGCGTTTTGAAAGGAGGCCGAAATGGCTAACAAAAAATTTGACAGTACCGATAACAGCCCGGTCAATGTGGCTGTCATTGTCCCCGGTGTCGGAGACGAGCTGGAATGGGTAACAGTTAACAAGCAGCTGTTCAACCCTTCCTGCTTAACCGAGCAGGCGGTTGACGCAGTTTATGAAAAAGAGGGGGCCGAGGTTACTCTCTGCTCCCTGGAAGGGAATGTCCTTTCCCTGAAGAGCTTTAACAAGCTCGCCATGGAGCTTTGCCTGAACGGCAAGGAGCTCAAAGACGGGGACGCAATCCCTTCTTACGGCGTGTTTGAGATAAAGCTCGCCCCAACATACTGGGATATGTGGGAGGAAGGAACCATGCCCCGTAACCTGAAAATCAAGAAGGTGATAATACCTTTTTTGAAGGTGGTTCTGGATTGCGTCTGGAACTATAACGGCGCGGCGTGGCATCAGGATCAAAAGGGGCGTTATTACGTCAGATACCATCGGAAACGCTGGTACCCGGAAGATCTGGGGGATGCCTTGCCCCAGATGGAAAGGGAGGACGTTTCCTATGAAGTCCGGGAGCAGGCAGAAGTTGAGGTTTTTGTAAACTCTGTCTCCTGCCCTGTTTCCGCGTAACTCGCACCCCGGCGAACTCTGCGCTGTCTTTTGACTTTGCTTTGTTTGCCGGGCCCTTAATTTAACCCCTCCCAGGGGAAGGAGGCCGGCACCTTTTGCCGGCGTTTTAAGAAGGAGGCCTTATGGCAGCTAAAAAGAAAATATTTGACGAAACCGACAACCGCCCGGTTAATGTGGCGGTTATTGTTCCGGGCGTGGGGGACGAGCTGGAATGGGTAACAGTTAACAAGCAGCTGTTTAACCCTTCCTGCTTAACCGAGCAGGCGGTTGATGCCGTTTACCGCAAGACCGATGTTGAGTCCGTGCTTTGCACCGTAGACGGGAATACCCTTTCTCTGAAAGGAAGGGGCGAGTACAGAATGGATCTCTGTCTTAACGGACGTGAGATCTTTCATGGCGGAATCCTGCCGGATTATGCGGTATATGAGATTCGCCTTGCCCCGACCTACTGGGACAAGTGGCAAGCAGATACCCTGTCCCGGGAGCTTCAGATAAAAAAGGTTTTAATGCCTTATCTGAAGGATCTGCTCGAATGCTGCTGGAAACTCAATTCCGCGGTATGGGAGCAGGACAAAAAAGGACGGTATTTTGTCCGCCACCGCCGGAAACGGTTTTATCCTAAGAATCTTGGTGACGGCCTGAAAAGACTGAAAGCCAAAGATTATTCTGACGGCGTTCAGGACAAGGCCGCGGTTGAGATCTTTGTAAGATCTCACCCTTGCCCAGGTATCTAAACCGGCATTGCCTGCCGTGTTTTTTTCAGAAAGAATCCTGTCCCTCTCCGGGGCGGGATTTTTTTTATTCCTGAAAACACTCCTTTCAATCTCCCCAGACCTGTCCTTCTGCCTTCCTTCCTGTCATCCAGACGTTTCCGTAATCCAGACCAGACCCAGCCCTCACCCCGAACATCCGGCCCCGGCAATCTCCCCGGTATTTGGTACCCCATTATTGGGTACCGAAAAAGGAAGGCTTCTCTTCCGGATCGGCTGCCGGCTGACGGTTTTGAGTCCGGCCTGGTCATCCGGTCTCCCGGATTCGGGAGGTGTGAATATAAAAGCATGGGGATATTTAGCTTAATGCTGTTTATAGAATATATATCCAGTGTCAGGAAATCGGGGTTATCATTGCTGGAAGAGCCGGTTTTCGGGTATTTCGGGGAACGTCTTGCCAGGGAAAAGGATGTAACATCCTATAGCTGATTTAGCATGTGAAAAACGTTATATTCTAATATGATGATATTATATGATGTTATTCCGTATCATTCGGTATATGAACCGAGTGATTCTGTAACAGCATGTTATATGCAGTGATGCATACTGCATTTTTAGCTAATGCGGCGCACTGTTCCTGATTGATGCCGTAACGGCTAGTGATATGATTTTATTATACGGTATCATACGGTATAAAAGAGGTGTTGCTCCGGTCTGGTCTGGAAAAGCCCGCCGGCCGGATCTTCCGGTATTATACCGTTACATTGCAATATTGTTTTGTATTGCCTTGTTATGTAATAATGTGATACAAAACAGCAGAAATATGTTTTTGTATAATACGGTATAACACAGTATTAGATACGGCGGAGAATATGCCGGGGTATCGTAATGTATAACACTGTATTATACGGTGTTATATGATGTTATACCGGATGTTATGCCAGATCCGGCGATGCTGCCGCCCTGGTTCTGTCTCTGGTATCCGCATAGTTACCTTTGGAGCAAACGGTCATTTTCAGGAAAATGCAAAAGTATATACAAGCTGAGCAGAAAATATCTCTTTATTGCCGTTAAAGTATGCTGACATCATTCAGAAAACATTCTTTCAGAAATGAGCGCTATTGCATTTTTAAGGACATGGCTTAGTAAACACTCGAGAAAGTCAGCAAAATGCAACAGCGGGCGATTTTGTTTGAAAAAGGACAGCGGAAACGGACAAAGGGTGTTTCCGGAAATTTTCGGCCCTGCTTCCGGCGGATAAGGCGGTTTTTTCGGGATGCTTCCCCGGGGCAAATCCGGGATAATTGAAAAAGGCGGGCCTGGAAGGCTTAATCTGGTTCTGCCAGCTGGCGAGGAATTGCAGGAGGAGTTATGGGGTTCTTTGATGACATCAGCGGAATCATGCGGAAGGTGAACAATGTTACCGGCAGTATAACAAGCGCTGTCTCCGATGCGGTATCCAGTATTGCAGAGGAGGTATCCAAAGCCCGGTATGAAGGCATAATTGAGGACAGGAAGAGCAAAATTGAGGACAGGAAAAGCGATCTTCGGAATTTGCCGTTCATGGCAGGACGTTGTATTAATAAGCTGAAACAGATTACGGCTCACCTGCATTATCTGGTTATTACAGATGAGAACAAAAGGCAGGAATGCCAGGACAGAATTAAATCGTTATGCGACGAGCTGGATATTGTTGAAAAAGAATTTTTTAAAATCAGGGATGAGTTTAAATTCAGCAATGACAATGATTATGAAAAGATGAAAGCGGAGTCTGACGAACTTGAAAAAATGTACCGTCCTGCTATTGAGAAGTACAAAAATGCATCACGGGATCTGTTTGCTGCGATTGATGAGGTGGACGATTTTATATACGGGCATGAAGAGCATTTTTCAGATCATTTTGAGGAGCAAGTCGGATTTTTCGGAACCGATCAATATGCAGAAATGTTAGATTCTCAAATTATGATTCAGAAATCATTCTGGAGACGCGCGCAAATGCAATACGAAGATCCGGAGATGTATAAAATAGTTATAGAGATGACGGGATCAGATAAATGCCCGTTTTGATAAATGTCAGCAGAGTGTTTCCGGTATTAAAATGGCGGGTTTTCTGGGGCGAAATTAAAAACCCCGAACAAAGCAAAAGCTATGTCGGGGTTTGATGGCGAGATCGAGAAACTAAACTGCTACAAAGCTGCCAAAACGCCCGTTAGGGCATTTTTTCAGCCGAGCGTTATACTCGACCGTTTTTCTCATCCACCAGGGTGCCCCGGGGTATATCCCAAGTTCCCTAACCACGATGTCAGTTGCCTTGCCAGGCTTCTTCCTGACGTATGGCTGAAAACTAACAATTACAACTCCATCATCATCATTACGACGAACTGCGATGCGGCCATGCCGCACCTTAAATGCAAAGCAAAGCATATTAAGCTCCTAAACAAAGTACCAGCAAAAAGGGTGCTGAAATCCCTTGAGGGGTTACTCTTACCTATTCAGTAAGACCCTCGCTGCTGAACGAACCGCAGCATTCAACCCCACAACTGGAGAAGAATACGCAAAACTGCTCAGAGAACAGGCTTGCGTACTCTTCCTTCCGGGACGAAAACTATAAAACGCCGAAAACAGAGATAATCTGGACGGAAATAAGTGACGACAAAGACGGGATGCCAGGACAGCATCTACCAAAGGGCTCACGGGGAGCGGAGCGAAAGCTCAACTAATAGCGGCGGGGTTTTTAGTGTTGTTACCGACACAACACCTTCATCATAGCTATTTATTTTTTTTTTTCAAGTTAAAAAGAAGGCCTGCAAAAACCCCGGGGCCGGCATCCGGCCAGTTCCTCCCGGAAAAAGCTGCCATCCGGGGACGGCCGGCAAATGAAAAGCAGGGCGGGAAAAGGGCGATCCCTGTTTATTCTCTGAGATGCAAAATAAAAAATCCTGCCCCTGGAGAGGGACAGGATTAAAAACAAATTACAGGTTCCAGATTATCTGCAAGGCGGGCCGCACGGCGTTAAAGCCGTCGACAACGAAGCACCCGTTTACGTCCGGCCTGCCTTCGGCCAGGACGTGCGAAGCGCAGTCCTGGTAGCCGCCCGGCGACCGCAGCCACCACCAGCAATGGCCGTAATCGCAAACATAAGCCCCGCCGGCCTTTGCCATGACCGTAGCCCGGCACTTTCTTTCAGCGTCATTCTTAAAATAACGCACCGACTCATCAAAACTGAGGCAGAAAACACGATCCCGGGTATTATTTCCGCCGCGGATGCCGTATCTTGGGTTATCGTCATTCACCACATCAGAGATCAGAATTCTCTTCTGTTCCTCTTCGGTGAACGCCGCCTTCAGAAAGTCATTGTTAAGCCACTTCCGGAGATCGCAGTCCTCCCAGGTGATATCCGCCTGTTCATGGTGGTACTGCCGGCAGTCAAGAGCATAGCGGCTCACCAGAAGAGCATCATTGCCCCTGACCTGCAAAACCAGCCACTCAATGGGGCGAGCGGCGCTGCCGTTCTGGGGGCATCTGCCGAACTTGATAAATTGTTTTGTAGCCATATTGGCCTCCTGTTAACGGGCATAATTGCCCAAAATAAACCGCAAAGCCTGTAAGGCAATGCGGGCCTGCTGCCGGACAAGCCGGCCATTCATCTCCAAAAGGAGCGAACGCCAAAACCGATTCGCAAAAGGGCTTTGGCATTCCTTCTCCTGGTATGAATCAATGCGAAAATGGCGATCCGGAAGGCCGGATGCTGGTATTCCTTTCCTGAAAACACCCCCGCGCAGAAGCGCAGGGGCAAAGGCTAGAAGGGTAGGCCATCGGAGACCAGAGAGGAAATGTTCATCGGGATCTCAGATTTAAGCTCCATGGAGCCGTTATCCGAGAGCTTCCGGAGAAAGATCGTTACGACCTTCTCCTTTTCATAACCTCTCTCCTCCACCTTGATAGAGAAGAAGAGCTCAAAGAATTTGAACTCTATGCTTCCCTCTCCCTCTTTCCAGGTGATGATATCCTGGTCAGGGGAATTGATTAGCTTGGCATCCTCGGTCTCCCAGATCCACTTTTTCAGGAACTTCCAGAGATCCCGGGCCTCCTCTCTGGCCTTCCTGAACGCCTTTCCGGCAAATCTGCCGTCATCCTGCCGCTCCTCTTCCAGAACGGAAAGAGCATTCAGGGTGCCGAAGAAGGCGTTCCTCGTCAAGTACCCAAGAGGAAGTCCTCTCTTTTTGCTGTTGGCCATAATGACCTCCTGTTAAATCGGGCGAAATTGCCCAAAAGATTTCCCGTTTCCGGGGCCTGCGGCTAATGCCGTTTTTCGTTGCTTCCGAAGAAGACAAACAGGAAAGAGTTCTCGGGAGAGCTTTTTCCTGATTGAGTTCCTGGGCAGGATGTATTGCCGGTCTGGCAGAATGGGGAGAGCCCCGTAAAAAAATCCCGCCCCCGGAGAGGGGACAGGATTTGAAAAGTGGCTAGGGCAATCAGTAACCGCTAGATGTGGGACATCTTCGCGGCCATGATTTTGGCCAGGGTGGTATGAGCCATCGTGTCAAACTTTCTGAAAAAGGTTCTCTTCATGAGTCGCTTCATGGCCTCCGGAAGCTCGGCAGCGTCGGATACCTTTTCGCTTTCTCTGAAGAGATCGCCTACTGCGGTGTTTTCTCCGATGCCGATACCATAGATTTCCACGCCCAGCTCGCCGCAGCGGTCAATGACCTTTTTGGCGGTGTCGTAGCAATCCGGCTTGCCGTCCGTAATCACGATGATGATATCTCTCTGATACGGGCTTTTCTCCGGGAGCTTTTCAACTGCGTGGAGTAGAGCCTGGGTCAGCGGAGTGCAGCTGTGGGGCAGCTGGTCAAAGTACCGAGCGCGGCTTTTAACACTCTGTTTCGGAGTCCGAATGGTGTCATATTCCGCATAGGTACCCGGAAAATAGGTAACCTCTGAGGTGAGATTACTGATATTTTCCATGCCCAGAGCCAGGGACAGCGCCACCTGATTGGCCACCTCGTATCTCCGGATGTTGGAATCCGGGCAGAGAGCAGCCATGGAACCCGATGCATCCACAAGCAAATGCACCGTAGTATTTACGCACTGACGGATGGATTTTGCCCGGAATACATGGAAGTCGTTGATGTATCTGTTGGCGTAAGCCTGCACATCAATTTCCTTTCCAGAGGTTTTCCGACCGTTCATCCACTCGTCATAGGAGCGCATCATGCTTTCGATCTGGTACCGGAAGCTGCCGTTTCTGATAACCTTCTGGTAAAGATTATCATTAAGAGCAGGGCGGGGAAGCCCCGTGACCGTGCCGCCGAAATCCTGCGATCCGCCGGTGGAGTAGGAACGGCGTTCGATCTCGCTGGCAGCCGTAGGGGCGTTGCCGTCGAAGGTTCGGGAAATATTCCCTAACTTCTTGACCTTGCCTGCCGGGCCTTCGCCGGAGTTAAGGAGCTCCGTGTAATCTTCATTAAGTTTTTTAATGAGATCATGCGGAAAGTCCATGTCCTTAAACATTCTATCGAAGCTCACCTTACGGCTCTTTTGGGGCTTGGGAGCCCCAAAAAGATCCTCTTCTCTGCTTTCGCCGTTGGCATTGCTGCCTTCGTTGCTGCTGGTTTCCCGCTCAAAATGCTCCTTTGCGGCTTTATCGTGTTCCGCGTTATTTTTCCGTATGAACTTACGGATAAACTCTAACGCAGCCTTCGATACCTCCATTACATCATCGGAGGTCTGGCGGAACGCCACCCGGTAAATGATGTGATTAAGCATCGCAATAACGGCTTCCGGGAGGAAGGATAACAACGCCACATGTGAGAATCTGAGGAGATGGCGGACACCCCGGCCGGTAAATCCGGCTTCCCAGTGGGAACGGTAGTTGCTGTAGAGAATCAGGAGAGTTGTTAAGTCTCCGGCATCTCTCAACTGCCTTAAAAATTCGCATGACTCCTTTTTAAGGGTGTCATACTGAAAATTAAAGGTCTTTAAGAGCCCCGGCCAGGAGCGGACTTGCAGGAAATTAACCCGGGCATCTTCAAGTGCGTTGAACATGCCAAAATCAGAGGAATCCTGCCTCAAATCCTTGAAGCAGTCGAAATTGGTAAAAACCAAATGACCGCACTCATGGCCGACGTATCCATAGGCCATCTCCAAACCTTCCGGATCGGATAAATCAATCCGGGGGATGGTTATCTGCTTGCCATTTGTATAGGCAGTATGCCCATACATCATTAATTCGACCCCATACCTCTTGGCATAAGAGCCAATAAGGAGGGGGAGAACGCCTGAACTGATCTTCATAATAAAATCCCCGCCATTGCTGACGAGGCTCCTTAAAAAAGAAAAGGCCGCCCGAAGGCAGCCTGAGATAAACCCGGACACTCTCTGAAGAAAGAAGAGTGTTCGGAACTGATTGGAAAACCTCACCCGGCCCTTGCAAGCGAACTTGCAGGTACCGGGGAGGGGCGGGCGTGGGAACCGGCTTATTCAGCGCGGTTCTTCAGTCCTGCTGTCACATCACCCCTGATGTCGTGGAAGATCCGGTGCAGATACACCCTTTCTTCCCGGCCTATGCGAAGGCCGAACGCTTGGTCAAGCGCATTTACGGCATCCTTGGCATCCGTGGCTCCCTGACAGAGATGAGCCCACCGGATAAGAGCCCGCGTGGTCATAGGGATGGTCATGTAGACCGCAGTGCCCTCCGGGCTTGTGTGTGACTGCCGAATCTCGTTGGCCGTGCGCACCATGACTTCAATGAAGTCTCTGCGGATTTCCGGATACAAATCCCCGAGGAGTTTTACCTCCTGTTCCTGGGGCATATAACTGCTTTCCAAGAACCGGAATCTATCCAAAAACGCCGCATTCAGCAGGCGGGTGCCTGCATAGTTCTCGTCAGATCCAGCACCGCTGGTATTGCCGGTTACGATCAAACGAAAATTTGGATGCGCCTTAATGACTTCACCATTGTTCTGCACAATAGTTAATGGGCGGCCTTCAAGCACATCATTTAGGCCTGCCAGTTCAGCCGGGTCGGCTAAATCCAGCTCATTCAAGAGCAGGATATAGCCGTGCTTCATGGCACGAACCAGTGGTCCGTACACAAAGCTCACCTCACCCCTGACAATGGTATTGTGCCCTGTCAGGTCAGTCATTTCAAACCGACCGTTCAGTGTCAGCTCCACAGTCGGCCAGCCTAAATGAGCGGCTGCCTGATGCACCATGCTGGTCTTCCCGGATCCTGACGGTCCGAAAATATAGAGGGCGTCATTCATCGGGGCGGCAAGGAAATCAAGCAAGCCCTTCAGAAGATCTTCCTGAAAAACATAATTTGCCTCCTTCTTGGGGATCAGATGGGAAATTGCCGCCATGCTCTCAGAGTCCTGATAGCACGGGATTGCAATTTCATCACTGACACCTTCAAGAGACGGGAAGATGTTGCCATACCTTACGATGGTATTGCGGGTAGGGAGGGCATCGCCCTGGATTGCTTTCATGACGTTGTTTGTCATAATAATTTCCCGGTTGTTACCAACACGGGTTCCTTATGTTGTGGGCCGAAGCCCTAAAAAAGAATATTTGGCCTTGCGGCCGCCATCGAGGAGCCGTAAAGGCAACCTCCCTGGTCAAAAGACCAGGCTTAACTCCGGACGAATCCAGAATTAAAACCGCTGCAAACTCGCAAGCAGACAGCGGTCATAACTCTGAGATTATCGGATTGACTTGAAGATGAACCGGCAAGGGTTCCATGAGGGATGCGGCGGAAAGGATCCGGGCGAAATGAAAAAGCAGACGCAAAAAAGCGCGATGCTGGATGTTTGATAATAAAGGATAATGCGGCCGGAGGGCCTGAATTTGATGTTTTTGATGTGATCCCGGGGGATCCTGAGAACTATATTTGAGGCGGAGTTTTTTATGAAGTTACCTACACTTCGCCAGCTATTCTAGCACCATTTTCACAAAAAGATAACAACTTCTTAAATTTTCTTCAAAAAAGCGATCCCGGTCAGGAAACGGCGGGGCGGTTTCCGCCGGAAAATTCCCGGCAGACCCGGCGGGGAAAGCCCGGGAGAGGTTTTCGGGAAGAGAGGGCAATGGGAAGGGAGCGGGTGATCTGAACCGGAACCCGGCCGGCAGGTCATCCAGACCAGTCCCGGGGAAGCTGCTTTCCCCTCCGAAAAATCAGATTTTAGCTTTATGTTTGTAGGTGTTAAATTGACATTGTACGGTGTTTATATTACAATAATACCCGGTACCGGGATCCGCTTTAATGCGTTAAGTCCGGCGTTATTGCCGCGGGAAGCGTCCCGCAAATGAATCAGAGGTACTTTATGAAGGTATTGAGAGTCAATGGTTTTAAGATCAGGAAAGCTAAAGAAGTCGACCCTGGAGCCGATCTCTGGGATACCTGCTGCCGCAAGGCGGACAGAGCCATGGAGGAATTTTCCCGGGGGATCGGAGAGGTATGGGATACGGATTATCCCGCCGGGATTGTATGGGAAGATGATGACGAGCCCGGGGTTTTTAACGTGTCCTTTGATATAGTCCTGGATGCGGATTATCTGACAGATCCCCTGAATCCCTCCCACGAATGGGAAATTTATGATGATCCCGAGGCAGATTGCGGGAAGTCTCAGGCAGAGCAGGAAGAAGAAAATGACTTCTGGCGCTCCAGGTTTGTTCCTGCTTAGTTTTCCGAAAACTTTTCTTCTGGTATGAAAACATGGACAAAGATACTTTTTTTAAGCTGGCCGGCCTGCTGGATATGTCATACAAGCAGCTTGCCGAAGAATCCGGCTATTCATATTCCACAATCCAGGCCGTGAAGAGCGGCAGCCGGCCCGTTTCCAAACGTCTGGAAGCCTTTATCACCCAAAAGCTGCGCATGTCAAAGGATGACGAAGCCATAGAAACGGTTGTCCGGGTCTGCCGGGAGGGCAAAACCCCGGAGAACGGGAAGGACGGTCAGGAGTCCGGAGAGGGTAAATAAAAAGCCCCCGAATCTTGCGATTACAGGGGCTAAATGGAGGTTTCAGGAAGAGGCAGGAACTACCGGCGGTAGGCATTCATAACCGCATCGACATTGCGGCATTTAATGCCTGCCAGACGGGCCAGGGCAGAGAGGTCTGTAAGCTGCTTCCGCATCCAGTCCTCGCCATTGATCCAGTTACCGTTTCGGGTAAAGGATCTGCCGGTGATCGAGCGAAGCTGCGGCAGGGCTTTTCTGACACCTTCGGAGGAATCCCGGATCCCGGCTTCCCGGATAGCTGCAATGAGGCAGTTCTCCAGGGCAGTCTCAAAGGATCTGAAATGCCAGACCTGGGAGAGGCCATCCAAGGTGTACCGGTCGGTATTTACCCTGTTGGTCTCTGCCAGAATGTTTTCCCGGGAGATGGTTGTCTCAGCAACACGGCGTTTGCCCCAGGGCTTGCTGAGTTTCAGCTCCAAATCCTCAATGACCTCGAATTTTACTTCGATGCCGTTTTCGGATTTTGAGAGCTTCAAGCTCTGCCCTGCGGGAAGGCTTACCATGCTGCCAATTTCATTTTCGAGGCCGGCTGCTTTGGCTGCCATTTTCGGATCTGCATCCTTCCGGTAGACAACCCAGCATCTCTTGCCGTTAGAGTTGGCCACAATGGAATACTCCGGATCCTTCCTGAACAGATCGCATACACCGAACTTCATAACGTCGATATACGCAAATCCGTTCTTTTCCACCTCGGCCTTTACAGCATCCGCTGCGGCCTGATCCTTTTTCAGCTGGGCGGCCCGGCGTTCCTGCTCAGAGGGGATCTGGACAAGATCTTCCAGACGGTCTCTGATAAAGCCGGCCTCCATCAGCTTGTCCGCTGCCTTTTTGTAATCGTCTTCATCGACGATGTTTACATCAAGGCATACCTCCCGAATCAGTTCCTCGGGGCCATACCCGAAAAAGGGCAGCTCCTGGAATGGAAGGCGGGCGGCGTACTCCCTTATTTTGAGGATATTACCCTCAACAGAGGTTTCCCTTCGCTCCCGGTCGCGCATGCGCAGCCTTTCAGAGATCGGGAAAACCTCTCCTTCCGGCCTCAAATCAGGGCGGAGCTCATAGAACTCCTGGGCAGTTATATCCCGCCGCCACCAGTTACGCCCTTCCTTAACGAGGACGGGTGCCTTCCATGTTTTGAAGGCACTGTCGGCCGGGAGGGATACCTTATCCCAGGGGAGTTTAAACTCCCTTCCTTCCTTCTCTAATTTGAGAGGGAGACCTGCCATCTCAGCCACTTCAAAAATGGTCTTGCCCTCAATGAATTTTGCAGCAACGACAAAATTCACGAAGGTTTCAACCATTTCCTCGGTGATGAGGGAAAGGCCCTCTTTCAGGAAATATTCCTGCTGAGCCCGGTAAAGATTTTCCTCCTCCATTTGAATAGAGAAGGCATCACTATGATCAAACATCCAACCCATTTTTATCTCCTTTAAGTGTTGGAATTAATAAAAAAACCGCCATAAAAACGGCGGCAACTCAGCCTTAAACAGGCTCTTCGATCTCCGCGAACGGAGCGAATGCCAAAACCAATTCTGGAACGGGCTTTGGCATTCATTCTTTCGGGGATGAAAATATGGAAAGCGGACAGAAAAATCCGAGGATGTATGAAATTCAGGACTGGATGCAGGGCATCTGCTGGTTGCTCGCCGGGAGCATGGGGTAAGAGCCGGGGCTCTGGATGATATTTGGAGGCGGATTTTTTAACGAAGTTACCTACACTTCGGCTCACATGATAGCGGATTATTTCATTTTTTCAAGCGCAAAACACGGGTATTTCTGATTGCCGGTTCTGCGGGAATAAAAAAATCCTGCCCCGGAGAGGGACAGGATTCAGATAAAAATTAAGGATGGTTAGTCCTTCTTGCCGGCTTTCAATCTATCGATCTCAGCCTGCATTTCTGCCATTTTGGCATCCTTTGCCTTGCTCTCAGCTTTAGCTTTTTTGAGTTTGGCATCCTTTGCCTTGTTCGCAGCTTTAGCTTTTTTGAGTTCAGCTTCGACATTCTTACGATTATCAGACTCCGTCATTACAGCTTTGCTTTCTATCATATACAGATCCTTGTTTCCCGGCAAATCAAAGAAATCTGATTCAATATCAGTAATCTCTTTGATTATATCATGCCAGAATTCAATATCCCTGAATAACAGGATAGTGTCATCCAGTTTTGTTGTGGACATGTACTTCAGAAAGCTGTCCAGGACATCATCTTTATTTGGTTCAGGCACGAGACGATTAAACTTCCCGAGATCGATCACCATAAGATTTAAGCCTTTCGGATGTGTGCCACAGACTTCTTCCTTGAAATTGCGGCGTATATCCGTTTTATAGACCTCCACCCAGGCTTTCCTGGCCTTTATGCCGTTTTTGGTCAGAACAACCATAAGGCTTTTTTTGGCCTTCAGGTTTTTGGTTTTCTGGCCTACCTTACGCTTCGTTTCCAGAGCAGACCAATACACAAAAAACCGTTCGACATTAAAAGGCTTGCTTCTGTCGAAGTCAATCCCAACCAGGATGTCACCTGCCCGGCAGATGGTATCCAAGATGTATGTGCGGTTGTTGAAGCGGATCTTTATTTCGCTGTCCAGCCGCCCTGAAACATTGGGTACATCTCGTCCGAAGAACTTTTTGACAATATCCTTCACGAAATACTCAAGGACTTTGCCATCAAGCAGAACCTTGGACAGGGTATCAAGAGTTCTGTCAACCTCCGGAGACTGGCCTTTATCCTGAAGGTATTTCTTCAGTTCTTCCCAGACCTGCCGGGGAGTTTTTTCATTATTATCCATTGTGATAACTCCAAATGGTTTTAGGGGTGGGCGAATGCCCGATTATTCCACCCCGCTCAGCCCAAGCCTTGCGGGAGTTCATCCGTCCCCCATGAAAAGAGAACGGCCCTCATAAAGTCCATGCTTAATAAGCAAGGCCCTTGCCTGCAAATGCGGGCATTCACCCGAGGGAGGATGAATACGGAAGCCGGCTTTGCTAAGCGGACTCGCGTATACTTCCTTCCTGGGTGAAAACTACGGAGATGCCGGAACGGATTACCGGCTAAAAAGGGAATAACAGGGCGGGACGTGGAAAAGCGCCTTCTGTAACTTGAAAGGTTCTCAGTATTGAGAAAAGAGCTCCGGGCTCTGAAAAACTAATAGCGGCGGGGTTTTTAACGCTGTTGCCGGCACAGCGGGGTTATTGTTTCAGGTTTTGACAGGTGTGTAAAGGAGGGCGGAATCCGGAAAAACGGAAAGCTGGGGAAGTTAAAATGATGCCGTGTGCTACAATGATATTGATGCTTGAAAAAGTCCAGGGAGGCGGTAATTATGTCCGGAGTGCTTATCGGCAATCTCATGCTCATTGCAATCATGGCGGTTCTTATCGTTTTCGGTTTGCTTGGCATTTATTATGACAGCCAGGAGAAAAAGAAGAACGGGGAAGATAAGAAGGCATAACCGCCATTTCCGAGCATAAAGAATGCTTCTGGCAGCTGGCATAACAAAGGCAGTTATTGATATCTTGACTGGGAGGATATGATGGATACCGTGATTATTGGCGACCTCATTGCGATTGCAATACTGTCTGTTTTTATCTCTCTTGGCCTGTTTGGCATCTGGCTTGATTCCCAGGAAAAGAAGAAAAACGGCAAAGACAAGACGTAACCGGCCCTTTTTTGCGAGTTATGAGAGAATCCTGTTTTCCGGAGGAGACGGGATTTTTTGTTTTGCTTGAAGCAAAAAGCCCCGGCTCCTGACGGAACGGGGCTTTGACATCAAAAGGTCTATTTACATCAAACAAATTATTTAGATCCGCGCCCTGATGGAAGGCGGTTTCCGCCGGAAGCAGAAGCTCCCGCCGCAGCGGAAAGGCAGGAGCCGGAAAAAACGGGCAATCCCCGGGCGGTTTACTTGTTATCCTTCCAGCCCTTTTTAGCCTGGGAGAAGGAAACGATAAAGGTAATCAGGGCCACCAGAATGGCATCTTTTGACGCGTCCGCCGTGATGTACTGGCCAGCCGAAGTATAGGGCATGAATACCGCATCCATGGTCAGGAGACCGATCCAGGCGGCATTGATGGCAAAGAGCCGCCAGTAGGATTTCCGGCTCACCCCGCCCCTCTCGGCTTCCCGCTTTTCCAGGGATTCCCGGTCAACGTCATGGCCCACATAGAGCTTTGCCAGGTACATGGTGAGGGGGATGGTCGCAAAATATGCCGGGATCGCCGCGGCCACCCAGAAGATAAGGTCGAAGCGTTCCAGACTGGTCTTGTAAACCAGCATTTCCACCAGCATCAGCAGAATGGAAAGGATAAACATTATCAGAGTGGCCTGAAAAAGCATAAGGGTGCTGTTGCAGCGGATCCAGCTCTGCTTTTCCTGAAGGTAATTGATTAAGCTCATAAGCGTTTCTCCAAAGATTAATAAAAAGCTCCCTGTAAGCCAGGGAGAAACCGCGGATTAATGTCAGTAAAAATGCTTTCCCGGCTATCCGGCAAGTCTGCTCCGTCCGCAGCTCAGACACACCTCCGGCTCTCTCAGGATCTCCGGATTGTGTTTCTGAAGCCATTTCCATACAAAGGCGCAGGCCTTCGCATCCGCCAGGGCGGTATGGGCGTTTAAGGCGTATTCGTCAAAGAAGTACGGGTCTATGTAGCTCACGGCGGCGGTGAGCTTCGATCTGGTTCCGTAGTACCTTGTCCAGGCATTCATGCAGCAGTAGAGGGAGGCTCCGCCCAGACAGGTTTTCAGGAAGGCGGCATCAAAGGCGCAGTTATAGGCTACCAGGCTTTGATTATTGAAAATGAGCTTCAGGCGATCCCGGGCTTTGCCAAGAGGCTCCTTATCGGCCACATCCTCCGGCCATATCCCGTTTATGCGGGAGGCATTATCCCAGGACACCCGGCGAACCGGGCGGAATCTCTCATTCACCAGCACATTGTCATCGCTGTCAATTACCGCCAGTTCCAGCACCTCGTCCGTCTCAGGATTAAGCCCGGTGGTTTCCGTGTCAAAAAACAAAAAGCTGTCCGAAAAATCCATTTCCATCTCCCTGCGGCAGTAACTGAGATGATGATAGGGGGTGGAAAGCGAAAAAAAGGGTGTCTGAGTGTCGTTTTGTGGACGGGAAACGGCATGTTTTCCAAAATTTGCGGCTTTACAATTCTGCTGCGCCTTCCATCAGGGCGAGGTTTGATATTCGCCTGCCGGCCGGCGGGAATCCGAAAAGGGGATGAATCAGATATGAACATCCTCCCCGGGCGGGCGCGTTATCTAAGAGAAAAATATACTGACAACTGAATTTATCGCCTTCCATCAGGGCGCGGAATCTAAATATATTACCCGTGAAAAGAGGTGTCTCAGTGTCGTTTTGTGGACGGGAAACGGCATGTTTTCCAAAATTTGCGGCTTTACAATTTTTCAGCGCCTTTCATCAGGGCGAGGATCTGAATAAACGGAACGCAGGATAACAGATGAAAACATACTGGCTTCTGGCTGCGGCGGGACTTCTCCTTTCCGCGGCCGCTCCGGCGGACACCGGCGAGGATGACGGAGCACCCGGACGCTTTATCGACCGCAAGGCCGAGGGGTGGTTCTGGTACAAGGATCCCCCGGAAGAGCAGCCCCCGGAGGAACCGAAAAAGCCGGAACCGCAGATCGCGGAGGCTCCGGCCCCTGCTCCCTCTCCGGAGGAAAAAACCGCCCCGGAGGTTGACATGATGATCCCGGGCTCGGTGGCCTGGGTGCGGGAGAATCTGCCTAAATTCCTGGACAGGGCCATAGACGATCCCACTGATGAAAACGTCATGGCGTATCTGCTTCTCCAGAAATACTCCACAGACAAGTCATCCGCCTATGCCGAAAAGGTGCAGCTGGTTACCATGGGCAATCCGTATCTGGACGAAACCGTGAACGGCCCCAGCGCCCAGGGAGCCAATGCCATTGCCAAGTCCATTGCCCGGAAGAATCTGGAAGCCGTCCGGGAAAAGCTCATGAAAAGGACGGTGCTTCTCTTTGTGTTTGATGACCAGGATATGAGTCTGGCCATGTCCGGGGTGGTGAATAACTACCATGACCATACCGGATTCCAGGTGATCCCGGTGTCCATGACCGGAAGGCCGCTCGCCAACGGGCTTTTTCCTAACTATGAAACGGATGCCGGAATCAGAAAACTTGTTAATGTGGCCACTCTGCCGGCCGTGTTTCTTGTGGGTGGAAACAAAAAGCCCGTCAGTGTGCTGCAGGGGGTTACCGCGGAATCCGACCTGGATTACCGGGTGATAAACGTGGCCTACCGGGAAGGGCTTATCACGGAAGCCGAATACCGCTCTCTCCGCACCTCGAAGGTGGCGGAGCATTCTCTGGCAACGAAGGTGGATCTCAAAAGGGTGCTTGAGGATATCCAGGCGGAGGAAAGCGGGGATGACGGATCCGGAGGAGACGGGCTTGTTTCTGCGGAGGAGTTTAACAAGCGCTTCCGGGATCTGTACTTGGAGAAATAGCCTGGCCTTCTCCCTCTGGAATGATGCCGTACAGGGCGGCAGAAACAATTAATCCCGGACGGGGCTTTTCCGGCCGGGAACTGATTTTTTTACAGGAATCAATAAGAAATGAAGAAGAAAACAGCAATCAGGATCAGAAAAACCGCTCTGGCCGTGCTCGCGGCTCTGGCCATGTCGTGCGTTCCGGATGTTCTGGCAGACAGCAGCACGGAAATAGCCAAGGATGTCCGGGACTGGATAAGAAAGCACGGACAGTCCGTGACGGAAACGGATGCCCAGCACTACAACACGGCGGGCCGCGGCATATACACCGGCGGGAGCCTGTCGGTAAGAACGCCGAACTACTACATAACCCCGATTACCATTTCCGCTCCGGATCTGAGCAGGCGGGGCTGCGGCGGTGTGGATCTGTATTTCGGTTCGTTTTCCTACCTGAAAAAGGAGGAACTGGAAAGGTTCGCCCGGCAGGTGCTTGCCAACGCTCCCTATGCCGCATTTAAGATCGCTCTCAGCGAATACTCCGCCAGACTGAACTCCGTTCTGGGAGAACTGCAGAGCATGGCCCAGCTTCTTTCCAGCACCCAGCTTGACGCGTGTTCCACCGCGGAATACATGGTTAATTCCATAGATGCCGCCGTCAAGGGGGATACGGAGCGTCCCATGACTATTGCCAATACCTTTGAGGCGATAAGCTCCGGCTTCTCCGACAATCCCAAGAAGCTGCCGATCAACAGGCAGGACGGCACCGTGGCGTTTGTTGAATCTCTGTTTGCTTCTGCGGGAGCTTACAGGGAATCGGCTAAGATTGATGCCAGCGCCGGAGATACTGCCTCTGTGAATGTATTAAAGGCAAACGGCGAAGTGGTTACCAAGAACATTAAGATCGACTATGAGATGGATGAGGATCTGAAGAAACTTATCAATGCCAGCGATGTCTGCGGCAAGGCGGCAGGCGAAGAGGATGCGACGGCAGCCAAGACATCACCTGAAGTCAAGTACCTTAATCAGGAAACTATCACATGCCGGGAGCAGCAGGGCAAAGAGGGCAACGATTTCTGGCGTTATGAGGATCGCTGGATTAAATCCGTTATGGCGTTTGCCAATGCCAATGACGATCCGGATGTGTTTTCTATTTTCAAGTCGTTTAACGGCAAACAGCAGGATCTCGTCAGCTTTATATATGCGACCCAGGGCTTCTACAGCCAGTACACCCCGAGCTGCGTGACCAGCGGCGAAGGATCCAGACGGGTGCGCTATGACAGAAACCTCACTCTTGAAATTCTGATAAACGGCGGCGAGTACCAGCCGATAAAGGCGGAAAATCACGCCTGCCCCGGCTCCGGCACTGTCCCGAAGTATCACCGTGTTAAGTATGCGCCGCAGACTCCGGTTTCGGAAAAAGGGCCGATACTTGAAATTATGAAGCAGTGGGGCAATTACTGCGACAACTGCAAGGAAAAGACGGCTATCACCGATCTCGCATCCGAAAAGACCACCATTGCCCAGATCGCCCTCAACCCCAATGATTCCAGCGGAACCAATGTTGTTCACTACGATGAAATGAGAAACATTCTGGGGGATAACGTGTTCCATGCGGTAGTAACTCATGCCAAGATGGGCAAATACACGGTGGCCTCCAATATTGCCCGGACGTGCCTTGTCGCAAAAATTGCCGAAATTTACGGCACCGAGCTTCTTAACGTAAACCGCCTGATCTCTGACAGCATCGGAGACAACGAGGATCTGAGCATCAATACCAGAAGATTCCTCAGTACCACAAGGCAGCAGATCGAATGGGAGATCCGGGATTTCAGAGACAAATACGGGGTTCCCGGAAGCACCTGCATTGACAGGGCCGGCGGCAAGCAAAGCCTGACCGATCCCGCCTCCGGGGAATAAGCGTCCGGGGTTCCGCGGGGCATTAATGCCCGGTTAATGCGGAAAACCCCGGTTTTTGAACAATGAAACGGCCGTTTCCGGAAAGCGGCCGGATAAAAAGGTTTTGAGCAGCAAGAGAATTAGACATGGCTAACGTTTGGGATGTATATACCGTCGGTGATGTGAGCTTTATTCACGAAGTATTTCTGGGTGTTTCGCACATTTTCTACGGCACGGGGCACAATGTTTTCCTGCAGGTTTACATGATAGGAATGCTCCTGGGGTTCATCTGGATCTTTATTGAGTCCATGATCCAGCAGAAGCCCATTGCCCTGGGGCGGTTCCTGGTGGCCTTCATTATCTACTCCGCTCTCTTTGTTCCCCGGGCCACGGTGCATCTGGAAGATTCCCAGACCAAGAAGTTTTACACCATGGACAACATCCCATTGGGTCTGGCGGTAGGGTCTTCTCTGGTCTCCAAAGTAGGGGCCGGGCTTACCCATGTTTTTGAGGATTATTTCACTCCCATAGGCGGGGCCGGTTCCGGGTGTTCTCCCACCAAGACAACCTGCGCCGGCTACCTGGGTTCTCTCAGCAAGATCGTTCAGATCCGGGAAAACCTGGCCTCTCAGCCCGCTTTTCTGGCTCTTGACCGGGCCATTTGCGGGGAGGACTACAAGACACCGCCGCTGCCTTCGGCTCCGCAGGTGAAGTGCAGCATTCAGAAGAGCGTTTCCAATTACGTCCGGCATTGCGGGGTGAACAGGTTCATTCAGAACCCCCAGCTTCTCAAAAGCGTCCGGAACTTTAACGATTTCCGGTACAACAATTTTTCCTACAACACGGATCTTTACCTCTGGCCTGACAAGCCCCGGACTCGCAACTGCTATGAAGCCTTCATTGACATAGACACCGCTCTCACCAAGTATCAGTCTGTCATCGAGGATCTGAGCGTGAAGCCGCAATGGCTTTCCGGCCTGTCTCACGACACCACCGGCGGCGGGGACGAAACCGCCCAGATGGTGACCGGGGCCGGGGTGAATCATAACCAGATTGCCGAGATCCTTTCACAGATGTCAGGGGCCAGCGGCACGACTCCCGATGTATATACCTATATCAAGAACGTCATGCTCCGGGGGCCGATTGAGGACGGACTTATGGCCGGATATTCCGATGTCGGAGATGCCCGGGCCGCTCTCATGATCAAGTCCGCCCGGGATCAGAGAAACATCCAGTGGGCCGCGGAAGAAAACATGTGGATCTCCACCGCAAAGGCCATGGCTACCTTTTTTGAGGGATTTGTGGTGGCTCTGGTGGTGCTGATCCCGTTCGTCATGTTCATGGGCGGGCTTAACATCATGATCGAGTACCTGAAAGTTCTGATGTGGGTGCAGCTCTGGAACCCGGTTATGGCGATCTGCAATCTCTACATTCAGACAGTGGCCTCTCAGAAGGTCAGGGATGCCATTGCCAGCTCACCCATTACCGATATGTACGTTATGGATTCCGTGGATGAGGTGGTACAGCACTGGATCGCCGTGGGCGGGCTTATGGCCGCCACCACTCCTCTCCTGGCATTGTTCATCCTGAAGGGCAGCGTTTACACCTTCACCACCCTGGCATCCCGGATGTCCGGCGGGGATCATGTCAACGAAAAGGCCGTTTCTCCGGATGTCATGCAGCATGCGCCGATGCTGCAAAACACTATGGGAGCATTGAATGCGGATTTGTTAAAAGGTGTCAGGCAGGTTGGCGGCGATTCTGCGTATAAGACTATTTCCAGCGGTCAGGTTATGGCAGGTATGACTGCCAGCGCCGAGCAAAATGTGTCATCCGCAAGCAACGCTTTCAATCATGCTGTAGGCGAGGCATGGCAATATATCAATACAACAGGAAATTCTGAATCATTTTCAGATAGCTTTATGGGCAATCTGCAAAAGACAAACGCCGAAGCCTACAACAAGTTATATAACACGTCAAAGAACTTGTTATCCAGTCATGGTATTAGCGCAGACGAATCTACGGTTAAAAGCGTTGCTTCTAAATTAGGGATTGCCGTAGGTGCTAAGGGACATCTTGGTGCAAGTAATGCCTTTGCGGGAATTCTGGGTGAACTAGGGATTAATTTTGGCAAAGACTGGACTACTACTGACTCTGAAAATTTTTCTGACGGCTGGCAGAAAGCTGTTTCGGAATTAAAAGGAAGCGCCGGAAGTTATTCTGATTCCAATTCTATGGCTTCAAGCATAGCAAAATCCCAAAATCATGCGATTCAGCATGTTAAAAGCACTATGGGCAGTTCTTCTCAATTAGATAATGTCCAAAATCAATTCAGTACATTACAGTCAGCGCAATCTTCCTATACCAGAACAAGCCAGAAAACAAACAGCCTCAGTACAGTACAGTCTATGGATTCGGGACAATGGGCGAGACAATACATTAACGCAGCTAAATTTACTGATTTTATGAACACGCTGAGTTGGGAACAAAGAAAAATGATGGGACTTTATAATGAATCTGACGGCAAGACAGGAACAGAATTAGATAAAGTCAGAGCAAGAGCACTGGAATGGGCTGTTTCTGATCAGGGAAAAAATTCAGAAATAGGTAAAAAATTCTGGGAAACTTTCGGTAATGATATTCCTTTTAATCCTTATGATAATAATGCTGAAAGTAACAGCGGATTATCAGCGAATACCCCTCATGATGTTAACGGTACTGCTAAGGAGAATGTGAAGCATTTAGGTGAAAGTACAAATAACGCAATCGCACAAGGCACTAACAGCTTAAATAGTTTTGGCAACGATGTAAGCGGTAAGAATGATAAAGGGCTTGGTGATGGCCGGGGTCTGTTACCTGGTCATAACGCCAAAATTAAAAAAGATGAAGAAGAAAGAAGAAAACAAGCCGGGCAAGACGTATTAAAACACGTTTCTGATAAAAATGACCGTGCTTATGTTGACGGAGGCGCAAATCACAAGACGAATGCAAAAGCGGCGGAGGCTTTTGGAAGATTTTTTGATGCGAACTTCGTGGGCGGTGACAGCAATATAAATCCTTATCTTGCTGAATATATGAAAAAATACATATTTTCAAATACAGATGCATGGGTGCAGAGCGAAGATTTATCTCAGAACAGAAACGGAACGGGATGGGAAAAACCAGAGGATTATTTCTACAGAAACGATGTTGCGGAATTAAGGGAAATGGCTATTGATGAATTACGAAAAAATAACGGTCTTTCGTATGATGAAGCTGCTGAATTAGTCAAGAACTCACCTAAACTAATGCAAGGGATAGTACGGGACTATGTTGGCATGAGAGGATGTTTTGCAGATGAAAACATTTATACTGTAAGGAAAGATCTCAGCAAAGGCACAGCGGATCAAATGGTAGACGGGAACGCTCCTGTGAATGAAGCATACTATCAATACTGGGCGGCTCATAATCCGGATAACTGGGCATTTAAAGACGCAAGAAGGTTATTTAATGACCAGGGAAAAGATTTTCATTTAGGCGATAAGCCTTATGATAAAGACGCTATAAATTTAAAGCATTAAGAAGAAAAACCAAAAAACCAAAAACAAAAAGAGGAGTCTGTAACTCCTCTTTTTTTTATTACAAAGTTTTTATCAAAAAATATTTGTAAGTACAACTGATGCCAAAATAATCAGGCCTATAGTTATAAAAGCCCCTTTGATGATACTTAATATCATTTGGCCTTCAGTTAAGCCACCGGGCGGAGAGTATCGGTGATGGCAGGCATCGGAATGACCGGCGTTATACGCCTTACGCATCATTCTTAACTGCTCGCTGGCAGTCATTCCGCAGTAGGTATTTTCATAAAAACTCCGGGAAGAGCCTGCTCTTTTATTATGGTTAACCTTAATTGAAGAATCCCAGGGATTGCTGGTTCCTTCATTGATTTTGTTTTGGCGATTAGAGTTTTTTTTGTGGTGTCTTTTATGAGGAACAACCTTTAGTCCGCCCAGTTTCCAGTTTTCATCAGAAGTAGCTGTTATCGTATTATCTTCTTCCTTCTGGTAATACTGACGCACCATTCCATTTGGATCAAGTGAGTATTTTACTGCCATATTTAACCTCGTCTTACGCTTTCGTGCTAAATCTTAAACTTCCGTACTGCTTAAATTGTATCACAGAAACAAACTGTTCAAAAATCATACAGCCTCCTTTTGAAAAAAAGATGTAAATGCAACTGCCTCAAATCATGGTAGAATTGCTCCGGATGTGTAGGTAACATCCGTAATAAAAACTCCGCCTCTATAAGTTGAGCCTTGCTCTGCTCCTCGTGAGCCCTCCGGAAGATGCTGTCCTGGCATCCCGTCCTTGTCGTCACTTATTTCCGTCCAGATTATCTCTGTTTACGGCATTTATAGTTTTCGTCCCGGAAGGAAGAGTACGCAAGCCTGTTCTCTGAGCAGCTTTGCGTATTCTTCTCCGGTTGGGGATGAATAGCACTGGTTCTTTCCAGTTGCGAGGATCTTTCCGCTTTGCGGCTAGAAGACCCTCAAGGGCATATCAGGCAGCCCTTGTTGCCTGTCACTTAATGGAGGCCTATTATGGGTCATTCTGTCAAAAAAGTAACCTGGCAGACCAGTATAGTTGACACCCTCAATTCATCCGTGCATAAAGCACGGAAAATTGAGGGCAGGAACATAAGCTGGACTGTCCAGGGTGCAAATGAAGTCACCTCTTCCTCCCAGAGGAAGGTGGCTTGGTCATCCAATATGACTGCTCCCGCCGCAACCCGCGGCAGCAAGGACAAAAAGCGGGTTAACCGCTGGGCTTCTTGTAATTAATCAAAGTCCCCCGTTATCGCAAGATTTCGGGGGCTTTTAATTTCCGGCGGGAATAACAGTTCCTTTTATTGCGGTCCGATAAATTTGTTTCCGTTGAGATGAATCATGTGATTTGGATTGTTCGCAAGCCAAACTTCTGTTTCCCAGGCTAAGTCTTTAGCAAACCTTATGAAGGTATCATAATCAGGAAAAGCTGAAACAAAAATCCTTCCGGACTTAACATTTTCAGTCATTTTAATAATTTCTTCGCGTCTCTTCCATGATATAGGGCCTCCTGATGCAACCGCTTCAATGAAATAAATCCAGTCTTTGTCTGCCCTGTAAAGAATAATGTCCGGCATCTTATTGTGAACGTTTATATTAAAGCCGAGCTGTTCCATTTTAGAAACATTGTTTACCAGATCCCTGTCAGTTGAGTCTCCGACATACAGGCATTCGGAATAACCAGCAAAACGCGGAGCAAATTCCTCAAGGATAGCTTTCTGCAATTCGTTATGCTTGCCTGGAGAAAAATTAAAAACAGAGCCGTCAAAGTGAACAGGCATTAAAGCCATGTTTTTCTTAGATGCGTAGATGCTTTTCAGAGTTTCATGCTTCGCAAGAAATATTTCTAATTCATTATTTGCTTCGCTCGAATTCAGGGAACGTATAACACGCAGAGCCTCTTCTGTTAATCTGTAGCGATAGTTGGGACTGTTTGTTGCGGATCCGTTGTCTTCAATAAGCGCAGCTGTTCTGAACTCATGCATAGCCTGTTTTCTGAACGTTTCCCTGCTGTTTTCGGCGTAAGAGGTTCCGTAATTGCAGTTAGCAAACTGGATAATGTCATGAATTCTCATCCATTCGTTGCTTGCGTTTTTCCATGAGTCGCCGGGCTTAATGCCTGCCAGCGCCAAAATACTCAGAGCGCATATATCGGCCTGCTGAGCAGTGGGCATTCCTACTCTTGTCAGGAACCTTTTGCTCACGATAAAATTGTCATCCATAAGCAACCTCGTTAATGATTCTGTCGCAGTTTACGGTAGATAAATCTCTTGATGAAAGCATCTCCTCTCCTATTTTGCTGATAATGTCAGCAGGCGGAAAAGGCATGCTGTTCATTTCCGTGCTGTTTACCTGGGTGCTGCCGTTAAGGATCCGGTAGTACATATCAAACAGCGTGGAATTTAACAGGGCATAAACTCCGTAGGTCGTTTTGCGATCCATTTCAGAGCCGTCCGCCCTGTCTACAAAATTAATCTTGTTCTGAGTGCCGATATATTCATACTGGCCGAAATCATGAGGAGAGTAGATGCCGCATTGCAGTCTGCGCCTCTCCTCCTTGGCAGTGAATCGTTTTACAAAAACATAGTTCTTGTTTTTCTGAATAAGCCCGGGCTTTCTGTCCAGGATCCAGTCATGGCCTTTGCCGGAAGGCTGGTGGGTTACCTTCCCATCCCGTATGTGCTGGCTGTAAAACAAGGGGATTGTGTGTTCCCCGGGTTCGGTTCTCAGTTCGTCCTCCTGTCTGAAATCCACTACAATGCCGGTTTTCATTTTCAGGCCGGAATCCGGCAGAGTTGAAGTGAAGATGCTGATTTTCTGAATCACTTCCATTTCCGCTTTGCTGGTGGGGAGGCAGACATAAAGCTCATTCCCGGAGACCACGGCATTGTAAGGAACCTCCAGACTTGAAATATCGCTGAAATCATTGCCCGAACCTCCGGAGGTAATAAGAACGCTTTCCGGAGCGCGGGGTTCCTTTGCAACCTTAATGATCATGGTTTCCTGAAGCACTTCTTCAGCGTCGAATACCTTGCTCCTGCTGACAAACAAATGAATGCGTCTTAATTTTCCTTCCGATAGCAGATATTTCCGGAAGGCCCGGAAGTATGCTCCGGAAGTCCAGCTCCGGGGGATAATGCAGACCATTTCCGAGCTTCTGCGGAGATTGAAAAGAGACATGGAAGCGAAAAGAAAGTAAAGGTTCGGCGCTCCGTGAACAACATCGGACATGGCCAGAGAGCGGGGATCGTCCTTGCCGATCTTTAAATAGGGCGGATTGGAAATAACGAAATCAAATTTCCGGGATGTGTCAGCATTGCAGTTGAAATCCCAGTCCTGAGACAGAATGTAGTCCTCCGCTTTCAGCTCATACTCAAGCCTGCCTTCCGATTCCTGCTTCATGTGTTCCAGATTGTCCTTCAGCAGAGGCAGGATATCCGGATCTGTTTCATAGCAGACCAGCGAAATGAAAAGGCAGGGCTTTTCAGATAACAGTCTTTCGATAAGGGCGGCGGAAAGAATCCCGGAGCCGGCCCCGGGATCGAGTATTGATACGCTGTCTCCGCAGCCGGACAGATCAAACATTCCGGACATGAATCTTGCGGTTTCCGGAGACGTGAAGAACTGTCCTTTTTTCTTGCGGACGGCCTTTGAAAAACCGGCAAGAAATTCATTGGTGCGTTCGATAATGTAATCAAGCATCAAAAGTTTCCTTAATTATTCCTCTGCATTCTTTTCCTGCCCGCCGGGGCGGGGCCGGAGAACTCCCGCCCTGACCCAAGATGACATAGCATATTGGGTCATTCCAGGGAAAAAAGAGCCGTTCTGACCCAACATGATATATCATCTTAGGTCATCCTGCCCCAAAATTCCCTCCGGCCGGAACCATCCCCGGGCATTTTCTCCCGAAACAGAGCCCGTTTCATGAATAAGGCGGAGAGGGCCGATCCGGCTTTCCCGAAGGGCGGCGGGTCTGGCAGTCTCGTAAGCCATAACAGTCATCTCCTCCCGTCCCGGCCAGCCCGAAAAATCCCCGGCCCCGGCTATACCACCCCGGTCTCCTCTCCTCTGGCATGAAAAACACCCCTCAGAAGGGCGGCTCCGTGCTTTCCGGGCCTGCCAGGGCCGCATCAGCGGTATCCGGGGCTTCCGGGTTTTCCTGTTCCCCGCTGTCTCCTTCCGGGCAGGCGGCATCCTCGGAATCGTCATCCGGTTCCTTGTCCCGGAATTCGTTCAGGAGAGCCTTTTTCACCCGATTGAAATAAGACAGGTAATGCCCTTCGGAATTGAAGGGATCCTCGGGGAATACGATCCCGGACTTTTCCGCGATCTCCCTGACCGCTTCCGGAGGGTTTTTCTCCAGGAATGATCTCATGTCATCATCGTATCTGGCGCGGCGGGTCTCCGAAGAGATGGCTCTTTTCAGAAGATCCTGGCTTTCGCAGAGGGTGATCGCTCCGAAACGGGGCTTGGTCTTTTTGTAGTAAATATAGTAAAGGGTCTTCTGATCCAGACGGCGGAAGTTCCTCAGAGGTTCCAGGTACTCCGGGATCCTTGCGGCATCTCCCAGGGCCGGGAGTCTCCGGATATATGACATCAGAACCGGAACGATCCGGTAATTTTTCTGCTCTATGGCGGCAATGGCGAGCTGGCAGATTATGCTCAAAAACTCGTCGTCAACGAAGAAATCCCAGTCTACCCGGTGGGTGTAGTTCATGTCCGGAAGCTCGATCATCACCTTCCATGCCCTGAAGCTGAAAAACGGAAAACGGCACTGAGCCTGGATCCCTTTCCGGCAGCTCAGGAATTTCAGGCCGGAGCCGGCAACCAGATCGCAGTCCTTCTT
>JAEEGL010631673.1_pt1 | contig 49328 bp, 43 predicted proteins | sample 9134231 | NCBI WGS metagenome assembly JAEEGL01 (sample SAMN16246548, study PRJNA631951) | gut metagenome | biome: gut microbiome; feature: rumen; material: fiber-attached | host: Bos | place: Iran: Karaj | collected 2018-10 | reverse complement strand
GGCCAGGGGCTTCGACATCGACCACTACCTCGGCGTCACCGAAGCCACCCTGGAGATGGTGCGCCACATCGCCGGCTGCACGCAGAAAGACGCCGCCAGGATGATCATCCTCGGCCTCAAGGACATGGCCGGCATCTGCTCACCCACCTTCATCGCGCAGCTCGTGGCGGCCATCCGCAAAAAATGGCCCGACCTCGTCATGCATTACCACCGCCACGCCACCGACGGGCTCTTCATCCCGGCAGTGGGCGCCGCGGCCAAGGCCGGCGCGCAGATCGTGGACACCGGGCTCGGGGCCTGCGTGCGCACCTACGGCCAGGGCGACGTCCTGGCCACCGTGGCCTACATGGAAAACGAGCTCGGCCTCAAGACCCTGGTCAACAAGGAGATGATCGCCCAGGCCAATTTCGTGCTCAAGCAGATCATGCCCTACTACGACCGTTACTGCTCGCCCTATTTCCAGGGCACGGACTACGGGGCCGTGAGCCACTGCATGCCGGGCGGCGCCACATCCTCCTCGCAGGAAGGGGCCATGAAGCAGGGCTACATCAAGCTCCTGCCCGACATGCTCCGCTTCCTTGCGGCCATCCGCCAGATCGTCCGCTACCATGACGTGACCCCCGGATCGCAGATCACCTGGAACACGGCCTTCCTTGCCGTGACCAACGCCTACAAGCGCCAGGGCGAAAAAGGCGTGCAGCAGCTGCTGAAGATCGCCGAGACCGCGGCCGTCACGCCCGAAGATCAGCTCACCGACGAACTCAAGCGGCAGCGCCTCGAGATCTACCGCGACTGCAACGACGCCTTCCGCAACCTGCTGCTCGGCAAGTTCGGCAGGCTGCCCCTCGGCTTCCCCGAAGACTGGGTCTACGAAAGCGCCTTCGGCAGTTCAGGCTGGCGTTCCGCGCTGGCCAGCCGCACCGAGGATTCCCCCCTCGACCACCTGAAAGACGTGAACATCGACAGCGAAGCCCACGCCTGCACCGACATCCTCAAGCGCACGCCCTCCGAGGAAGAGCTGGTCATGTACCTGAACCACCCCGGGGACGCCGTCAAGACCATCCAGTTCGTCAAAAAGTACGGCGATCCCAACCGCCTCCCGCTGGACGTGTGGTTCGAAGGGCTCAAGCAGGGGCGCGAGCTGCAGTTCACGGATTCCAACGGCAAGCCCCATCAGATGACCATTTTCCGCATCAGCCCGGTGACGGACCACGGCACCGTGAACGTGCGCTACACCTTCGATTCCCAGATCTTCTACCAGGAAGTGAAGGTGGCCGAAGGGCACGCCGCCCAAGCCGACCTGGCCATGGCCGACCCGTCCAACAAATACCATGTCCCGGCGCCTTCCAACGGCGACCTCTGGGTCGTCTATGTCAAGCCCGGAGACATCGTCAAGGCCGGCGACGAGCTGTTCAACATCTCCATCATGAAGCAGGAAAAGGCCGTCCTCGCCCCTGTGGACGGCATCGTCAAGCGCGTTCTCAAGACGGCTGACTACCAGCTGACGCGCAAGATGACCCCCGTGCGCGAAGGGGAGCTGATCATAGAGCTCGCGCCCTGCCCCACCGTCTGCCAGAACGCGGAATGCGGCAAGCCGCTGCCTTCGTCCGCCATCAACTACTGCCCCTGGTGCGGGGCCAAGGTCGAAAAGCAGGCATAGGCGAAACACAAAAGCGATGTGATGCATGGGGGCTGCCGCCGCAAGGCCGGCAGCCCCCGTTGTCTCCCGCCATGCGGACCGCTCCCCCTTCTTCCCCTGCGGCCGCGCGGCAGCAGCCTTACCGCTCCCCTCCCTGCCCGCGCTTCTTCCTTCTCTGCGCACGGTTCTGCTTTTCAGATCCGAAAAGCTCGACCGCCGCGTCGGTCATGGCCCTGCTCCACACCTTGCCTGTGGGCGTGCCTGCCCAGGGGCAGTATTCTGCGTAATCGTCGTCGAGCACGACGTCATAGGGCGGGCCGCACCTGTCGTTGACGTGCGCATACAGATGCCGCCCGGTGCGGATCAGCTCCCCGGCATCGGCGCCGCTGATCTTCTTTGTGAGGCTGCCGAACACGGCGCCGGTTATCTCATAAAGGTCCCAGGATCCCTGGAACATGACCTCTGCGCCGTAAACGCCTTTTGCTTCGTTATGGCAGGCTTTCCAGCCCTCGCCTTCCTTTATCCGCATCGGATCCCTCCGCCTGCCTGGATGATGCCCGGGCTCCCGGGCCGCGCCGCATCGGGCCAAAGTCACGGGGGCGGCGCTCCCCGCCGCCGTCCATGCCGCCTGGTCAGAAGATTTGTCCGGGCAGCCGCAGCTTTTCCTTGAAGGGGAAAAGACTGTCGAACACCCCAGCTTCCGCCTCATCGACATAATAGCCCTGCGGCGTCTGGTACACGCCCGTGATGCCGTCCAGATATCCGGGGATCAATTCCCTGCAGAGGAAGAATGAGGAATCCGCCCCCTCCGGCAGGTCATGGTACCGGATGCCGAACTTCCATGCATAGTCAAATCCGCTTTTCCCATAAAAGCCGATATCCCCTTCGAACAGGACGGCGCCGAAGCCCATTTTTGAGGCTTCCGCCAGGGAATGGTCCAGCAGCATCCTGCCATATCCCCTGCGCTGCAGTTCCGGCCTGATGCATATGGGGCCCATGGTGAGGACGCCGGTCGTATTGCCGTCATCCCCAAGGATGACGGTCTTCATGAACATATTCTGCCCTATCAGCCTGCCTTCCTCCTCCATGACGAAGTCCAGTCCGCCCACGAATGCCGGATCGTTCCTGAGCACATGGATCACATAATGCTCAAGGCATCCGGGCCGATACACGTTCCAGAACGATTCCCTGACAAGGTCCTCCACTTCCCTGTGGTCCGCCCTGGTCTCCAGGCGGATGCGGATGCCCTTTGCTTCCATGGCGCTCCATCCTCATGGTCGTTGCCGGCATGCGCCGCGCAATGCCGGACCTTCTTTGCCGCGCTCTCCGTCACGGCTCGCGAACACGTACCGGTCCACGGCCGTTCACGTGATGGACAGTCCCAGGACGTATGCCCGCCGCAGATCCTCTTCCCTGACATCGCCCTTGTCCTTCGCCCCGCGCACCAGCACCCTCCCCGCATCCTCAAGATGGAAAAAACGCAGGATGAGCTCATACTGGACGAGGATGGCGTCGAACAATTCCGGGAGCTCTGCCGCACCCACCAGGATCAGACCGAGCTTCCTGATGGGGAAGCTGTTCCTCAGCGGCGCATGCAGCCTGTCGACCACGGCTTTCAACTGCGCGCTCACCCCGTAAAAATATACCGGCGAGGCCACGATGAGCACATCCGTTTCCCTGAGCTTCCTGTAAAGCAGCGCCATGCCATCTTCCTGGATGCATGCGTTCCCTTCCCGCCCGAAGCAGGAATTGCATCCGGTACAGGGATGCACCGCAAGATCAGCGGCAGAGACCATCTCGACCTCATTATGCTCTCCGGCACCTTTGGCGAAGGATGCGGCCAGCCTGTCCGTATTGCCGTTTTTCCTCGGGCTGCCCGTCAAGACCAGTATCCTGCTCACAGTCCCTCCCCTCCCATGCATCCTGCATCGTCCCGGCCCCGGAAAGCGGGACCAGGCTTTTTTCATGGACACGGCCGCAGGCCGCCGGCGTCAAGCCTCAAAGGCGTGGCGTCCCGGGGCGGGTCCTGTCCTGCTGCGCTTTCTTCAGCCTGGCGCAAAGATCTTCGAAGGCGGTCCGGGCAGAGGCAGAGGGGAAGGAGAATTCCTGGCATGTGCCGCGGTCGCCCTTCCAGTAGAGAAAGAGCCAGGGGCCGGCACCCCCGTCTTCAAGATGCTCCTCGCGGTCCCTGACGGTCCCGCCTTTCACGCAGCCATAGAACTCCGTCCACTCCGCATCGCTCAAGGCCCTGGATCCGGATGCGGTGATATCCTTCTCCGTCTGCGGCCAGCCGCCGCCCTCGCGCGTTTCGTGGTAGAACATGCGCTTCCCGCCGTCGAGGAAAAAGCGGTAGCGCTGATAGTGCGGCGGATACGTCGACGAGGAATACGTATAGTAGAAATCCGTCACGTCGCCCATGGCGACGTCCGTGCCCACTGTTGCCTGCCGTGCCCGGCACAGCGTCCCGGTCCCGGCCACGAAGGCGAGCAGCGCCGCAGCGAACGCGGCAAAGATCATGATCCGGTATCCTGCCATGGGACAGCCTCCTCAAAACGATGCCAGGGCATACAGCACCAGGTCCATGACCGAGCCGTAGCGGGTGTAGCCGCCGGGCAGGGCGAAGGCGGATCCCGGCGCTTCATCGGCCGTTATGCCGGCGAGCCAGGCCCTGCCGCCCCAGGTGTCGGCGGTCTCCGGGCTGGCAGCCTGCATGGGAAAGGGGAAAAAGGTGTCGTTCTCCCATGTTTCTAACTCAAAGCTGCGGCGGATGCCCATGAACACGGTCTCGAACACGCTGATGAGATGGCGCGTCCTGTAGCCGCGCAGGGTCTTTGCTCCCTTGTCGCGCCGCTGCGCCTCGCGCACGTCCATCATGCCCAGGCTTTGCGGCAACACATAGGCGGCGGCGCAGCGCACGATGTCGCGCCAGCCGTCGATCCTTCCTTCGAGCGGGATCTCCACATACGCCTTGAGCGCGTGCGACGCGACCTTCATGCGCATCCCGTCCATGTCCACGATGACGGAGAAATCACCGGCTTTGGCCGTGCGCACATCCAGCCTGGAAAACCCGCCGGCCGACATGGCGCGGCCGACCGGCCTGGACGCCTTTTTGCCCGTCTGGAGCATGACCTCCGCCTGGAACATGGGATAGACCGAAGGGGCGGCAAGCGATGCCGAAGCCAGCAAGAGCAGCGATCCGAAAAGGGCGGCCGTCCAGCCCGCCATGCGCATGAAGCCTGCCATGTCATTCTCCGAAGTCATGCGCCGGCAAGCCCGCATGGCTGCCTGCGCCGCTTTGCACGGTGGACACTTCCGTTTCTGCATCCGGCAGCCCGCTGACCGTGCTGTGGCCGACCAGGCGCCAGCGGTAGGCTCCGGCCATGCGCGCCGGGCGGTACGAAAGGCTGATGCGGTCCGCTGCGCCCCCATCCCACAGTTCCCTGGCTTCGAAGCGCTTCTGCTCCACGGCGGCAAAGGGGCATCCCGGGCAGAGCTCGCCGTCCACGGGATCAAGCTCCAGCACGGCGTATTCCAGGTTGCGCGCGGCGCCTTCAAGGCGGCACTCCACGTTAAGGCCTCCCCCGCGCAGCGTCGCAGAGCAAGCGGAAAACGCAAAGGCATCCGTCTCCGTATCGGGGAGGGGAGCGCCCTTTTTGCCGCACCCCGCGGTCAGCGCAGCCAGAAGGCAGAGGCAAAGCAGCTGCGTTTTCAGCGCGTTCGCGCACAGATATCCCTTCATCGCGTCCTCCAGGTCAGCGTTCACCGGGGGCGTTCCCCCAAAGCTCCTTCCATTCGGAAACCAGGCGCAGGGCGTCCATGGGCGTCATGGCGTTGACATCGGCCTTTTGCAGGGCGATGAACAGCGGATGCTCCGCCGCTGCAGCCTCTTTCGCCTCCCGTTCCAGCCCGGGGAGCGCGCGGCTCTCCATCTGGACCACGCGCCGCTTGCCCCGCGACGCCTCCAGGTCCTTCAGGATCTCCCTCGCGCGCTGGACCACAGGGGCGGGCACGCCGGCCAGCTTGGCCACCTCGATCCCGTAGCTGCGGTCCGCCGGACCGGGTATGAGCCTGCGCAGGAAAATGATCTCGCCATTCCATTCACGCACGGCGATGTTCATGTTGCATACGCCGGGGATGGTGTTGGCCAGCCCCGTGAGCTCGTGGTAATGCGTGGCAAAGAGCGTGCGCACGCAGCCGCCGGCGCGCCGTGCCAGCTCCTCCACCACGGCCCACGCCAGGGCCAGTCCGTCAAAGGTGCTGGTGCCGCGGCCGATCTCATCCAGGATGACCAGGCTGCGCTTGCCCGACTGCCGGAGGATGCGGGCCGTCTCCATCATCTCCACCATGAAGGTGCTCTGCCCCTGCGCCAGGTTGTCCGATGCCCCGACCCGGGAAAAGATGCGGTCGGCGATGCCTATCTCCGCCTCTTCCGCAGGGACGAAGGATCCCATCTGCGCCATGATGCAGATGATGGCCGTCTGCCTGAGCACCGTCGATTTGCCGGCCATGTTCGGCCCCGTCACCAGGATGAGGCGGCGTTCGGCGTCCATGACGAGGTCGTTGGGGATGAAGGAGGCCCTGCCCACCACCGCCTCGACCACGGGATGCCTCCCCTGGCGTATCCTGAGCCCGTTGCCGCTGTTGAGCACGGGGCGGTTCCAGCCGTTGCGGGTGGCGCCTTCGGCCAGCGACTGCCAGTAATCGGCATGCGCCAGGATCTCGGCCATGAATGACAGGCGCGTCTTTTCGCGGGCCACCTTCTCCCGCAATTCCTGGTAGAGGCGGTATTCCAGGCTCTTGCGCTTCTCTGTCGCGCTGAGTATCTCCTCTTCCAGCTCCCTGAGGCGCTGCGTCGTATAGCGCTCGCTGTTGGCCAGGCTCTGCCTGCGCTCGAAGTGGCCGGGGATGGGCTTTGTCTGCTGGGCGCGTGACAGCTCGAAGTAATAGCCGAACACATGGTTGTATCCGAGCTTGAGCTTGGGCAGGTCCCATTCTTCCTGCTCCGCGCACAGCAGGTCCTTCAGCATGGAAGCGCCGTTCTGCTCGATGTCCAGCAGATGCTTCAGCTCGTCGCTGTACTCCGCTTTGAACAGCCCGCCATCGGTGATCTGCGCAGGCAGCTGGTCCATCAGGGCCTGCTGCAGGAGCCCGCATACGTCCTCCATGGCATCCCAGCGCTTCACGACACGGCGCAAGGCGTCGGGGAGCCCGGCCCCCCCGCGTTCGTCTGCGGTCGGCAAGCGGTCGGAGCCAGGCGGCAGGAGCAGCGCGGCACGCACGGCTGGCAATGCGGCCAGGCTGGAGCGCAGCGCTGCAAAATCGTGGGGGAGGCAGCGGTTGAGCGCTATGCGCGTGGAAAGGCGCTCGATGTCCTGCACGGCATCCAGGGCAGTCCGCAGGGCCCTGCGCACATCGTCCCTTTCCACAAGGAACTGCACGGCATCCTGCACCGAGGCTATGACTTCCAGCTGCCTCCAGGGGCAGCGCAGGCGCTCCTCAAGCATCCTGCCGCCCATGGGCGTCAGGGTGAAGTCCATGGCGGCCCACAGCGTCCCCGGCCCGCGCCTGCCGTCGGTCCTCCTGAACAGTTCCAGATTCTTTTCGGTGACCTCGTCCAGCACCAGGTATCTCGACCTGTCCAGGGGCACGAAGGGCGCCAGCTGCTCGGGATCCCGCTTCTGCGTCTGCTCCAGGTAGGCCACCAGCGCACCGCAGGCCTGCAGGAGCTGGGGGCTTTTTTCCAGCCCCAGGGCGTGCGATTCGGCCACGTGCTGCGCAGCAAGCACCCTTTCGGCAGCCCTGCGCGGTTCAAAATAGCCCTGGAAGGGCACGCGCACGACCTGGATCTCGTCCGCGCCGGCAGGAAGGGAAAAGCCGGCGTTGTCGGCGACGAGCAGCTCCCTGGGGCGCATCTTGAGCACCCACTGGACAAGCTCTTCCTCGTGCGAAGACTGGAGCCCCGTCCAGGAGCCCGTCGAAGCGTCGAGCCATGCCAGCCCCCCTGCGCCGGACTCCTTGTTCCAAAAATACGCCCCCAGGTAATTGTGTGACTTGGAGGAGAGGTTGGAATCCTCCAGCGCCGTGCCGCGGGTCACCACGCGCGTCACGGCGCGCCTGACGAGCCCCTTCGCCTGCCGCGGGTCTTCGACCTGGTCGCAGACGGCTATCTTATAGCCCTTGTCGATGAGCTGGCTGATATACGTTTCGGCGGAATGCCATGGGACGCCGCACATGGGCACGCCGCCCTCTTCCCTGCTGCGGCTGGTGAGGGCAAGCTGCAGTTCCCTGGACGCGATCTTGGCATCTTCAAAAAAAAGCTCGAAAAAATCCCCCATGCGGTAAAAAAGCAGCGCATCCGGGTATTCGCCCTTGATCTCCAGGTACTGCCTGTACATGGGCGTTATCTTGAAATCTTCCTTCATTTCCTCTTCCGGGGGGCAGGATGCATGGAGGCCGCTTTAAAAGGCAGCGCGCATGAAGGCCTGCCCCTCATGCGCGCCAGGCAAACGTGGCAGCTTATTCGGCAGGGGCCGGGGCAGCCTGCTCGGCGGCTTTGGCCTGCGCCTTTTCCTGCTCGGCGCGGGCAGCGGCTTCGGCTTCGGCGGCCTTGATGGCTTCGATGAGCTTTTCCTTTTCGGCCGTGACGGCGGCAAGCTGCTTTTTAAGAGAGGCATTGCGCCTGCGTGACGCGGAAAGGCGGCTGCAGAGGGTGACGCGGTCCCACAGGAGCATGAGCAGCACCACGGCAGCGCCGATGGCAAAGCAGATCAGCATGAGGGCGTAGCGCGGGAGCGGGATGGACGTCACCGCGGGGGCGAACATCGGGTCGAACTTGAGCGTGACAGGATCGGAAAAAGACGCCTGGTTCTGCACGAAGAACATCATCACCAGAAAGAAAAGCACGACCAGAAAAAATACTTTGAGATAGCGCATGGAGTCTCCTTAACATTGTTCTCCAGACCGGCCGGCCTGTCCTGCGAGTTCACGAAAGATCGGCGTCAGCCTGTCCCATGTTTCCTCAAGGGCCTCAGGGACGACGCGGATATCGTCCAGCACAGCGATAAAATTGGAATCCCCGTTCCAGCGCGGCACGACATGCATATGGAGATGCGCGCCGATGCCCGCGCCGGCAGCCTCACCCAGGTTCATCCCCACGTTCATCCCGTGCGGATGGCAGAAGGTTTCGAGCGCCCGGCACGAAAGCCGGACGACATCCATGAGTTCATGGGCTTCGGCAACGGAAAGTCCGCCGATGTCCGCCACATGCCTGTAGGGGATGACCATGAGATGCCCCGCCGCATAGGGATAGCGGTTGAGCATGGCGAAACAGGTCCCGGCGCGATGGACGACGAGGCGTTCCCTGTCATCCTCCCGGGACCGCGGAAGGCAGAACACGCATCCGCCCCCGGGCTTGGGGCCCAGGATGTAGCGCATGCGCCACGGCGCCCAGAGATTCTTCATGGCCTTCCCTCCTGCGGGAAGCATAGCATATGCGGATGCCGGCGGCAAGACGCAGGACGTGCGCTCCAAGGATTTTTATGCGCCGGCTCTTGAAGGGAGGAGCAGGAAGGGAGGCGGGATATCCACCGCACCGCCCCGGAAGGGATGCCTCTGAGGTCCGGCGTGCTGCCGCCCCTGCCTGCTCCAGGCAGGCGCGCACTCCTGCCGCCTTTGATGTCCGCGAGCCGGAGGAAAAGGGCAAGGGAGGACGGTCCACGCCATCCCTGCGCCGGCATCTTCCGGACAAAAAGCCGCTATCCGCCGGAAAGCGGATAGCGGTCAGGCAAAAAGAAAGGCACGGCATGGCGCCGGCCGTTCATTTACAGCATATGGGCGCGGATCTCTTCTCCGCTCAGCGGTGAAAGCAGGGCGGGGGCGATGTCGAAGACCGTCCTTGCTCCGCATTCGCCCTTCGCCGCCAGCCTGTGCGCCGCGCGGGCATAGGCGCAGAGCACGCTGGAGGTGAACTCCGGATTGGAGCCGAGCTTGAGCGAATATTCGATGACATGCTTCGTTTCGCCCTGCACGCCGGTGCTGCCCGTGCGGATGACGAAGCCGCCGTGCGGGATGCCCTTGTGCTCGCGGTCGAGCTCCTCCTGGCTGATGAAGGTGACCGTGGTGTCATAGTCTGCAAAATAATTGGGCATGGTGACGATGGCTCTTTCGATGGCCGCCTTGTCAGCGCCCTCTTCCGCCACCACGTAGCATTCGCGCGTATGCTTCTGGCGGGTGGTGAGCTGGGGGTTGGCCCCGCTGCGCACGGCGTCCATGGCCGCCTGCACGGGCACGGTGTACTGGCGGGCGTCGCGCACGCCGGGTATGCGGCGGATGGCGTCGGAATGCCCCTGGCTCACGCCGCGCCCCCAGAAGGTGTAGTCGCTGCCGTTGGGCAGGATGCAGTTGGCATACAGGCGGTTGAGCGAGAACATGCCGGGGTCCCAGCCCACGGAGATGATCCCGATGGTGCCCGCCTTGCGCGCCGCGGCGTCGACATGGGCAAAATGTTCGGGGATGCGGGCATGCGTGTCAAAGCTGTCCACGACATTGAAAAGGGCCGCGAGCTCCGGGGTCTGCCTGGGCAGGTCGGTGGCGCTGCCGCCGCAGATGATGAGCACGTCGATCCTGTCCGCCCAGGCGGCCGCTTCCGCCGATGGCACGACGGGGACGCCGGCGGTGATCAGCTTCACCGCGGAAGCGGGGCGCCGGCTGAATACGGCGGCGAGCTTCATGTCGGGGTTGGCAGCGGCGGCGAGTTCCACGCCGCGCCCGAGATTGCCATAGCCAAAGATGCCAAGCCTGATCTTCTCCATAACGACTCCGGATCGACGATGTTGCAATATTAATTTCCGGGAACTGACCATAAAAAAAACGCTGCATGATGGCAAGTTCTTTGCCGCGGCAGCCCATTTACATTTTTGTCATGCCATCAGGACTGGATATCTTCCCGGCATGCGCAGGCGGTCCTCCACAGCTCATGGAAAAAAAGCATGGCTGGGCCCTCCTGCCATGAGGCGTGGATCGTCCCCGTCCGCTGCCCCTCCTCCGGCACACCGGCAGTACCGGCCGGGATGGGACCTTGGCAGCCATGGACGTTTGCTGTATGCTCCACTGCCGTCACGGACCTGTCAACGACGACGCTCTCCCGGAGCTTTTCCCACGGCGATGCCCGAAGTGTACCCCGCATGAAATGGCTGACGCATCAATGCATGGCCCTTATGGGGCTTTACGCGCTTGGCGCGCCCCTGCCCGCCCTGTGCGCCGGCTGGGCCGGCTCCATAGCTCCCGACGCCCTGGACAGGCGCCTCGCCGGCAGGGCCTTCTTCCGCCAGCGCGCCTTCAACAAGCTCCACAGGGGGGCGTCGCATTGGCCCGGATGGTGGCTGCTGGGCTGGGCAGCCTCGCAGGCAGGGCTGCTGGGGCCGCTTCCGGATTCGATGGCCGGCGGCTTCGCCCTGGGCGCGCTCTCGCACACGCTGCTCGACTTATGCACGACCCGCGGGATCCCCTTGCTGCCCTTTGGGAAAAAGCGCGCCTCCCTGCGCATATGCGCCACGGGGAGCCTTGCGGAATATGCCATCCTCGCCATGACCATCATCGTTTTCTGGCTGGCGATGGGGCGGAACGCCCTTCTGCCTCAGCTGCAGGTCTGACCCGGCGGCAGGGCATCGGAGGCGGCAAAAGGGATCATCCCCCGCACGCGGCGTTCCATCTCCATCCCCCGGCCGGTGCGGAAGTTCACCAGGACAAGGCGGTCCGTATCGAAACCCGCCGCGGAAGGATCGCCGCCGGGGATGCCCAGGCGGCAGAAGATGCCGCATTCCCCGTCCTGCCACCCGCCAAGCTGCCGGACATCCCCTGCCCCGGGCTCGATGAGGGCTCCCGGCGCCACGCGGGACACATCGCCCAGCAGCAGGCAGGCATCCGGATCCGCCTCGCTTTCCAGCGTGACGCAAAGCGCATCCTCGGCAAAGCGTTCGAGCACGCAGGCGCGCGTGCCGTCCAGTCCTGCCATGCCGGCCGGGAACTCAATCCTGGCGCGCATCGCCGCCTTCCCTGACGACCCTGACGCCGGAGGCGCCTTCGGGCTTTTCCATGCGGCCCTTGAATCCCGCGAGCCAGTCCCTGCCCAGCAGCGTCAGGGCCAGCCACTCGGCGCTGTGCAGGACGGGGCGGTGCGTATCGATGACCGGCTGTCCTTCCCCGCCTTCCCCTTTATGCCCCCTGCCGCGGGCCGGATGGTTCGCCGCCATGGTCATCAGCGTGCGCGCTATGCCGATCTTGCACGAAGGGCAGCCCACCAGGATGGGGGCATCCTGGGCATAGCCCGCAAGGGCAGCCTGGAGCCTTTCCCTCTTCCTCTCGCGCAGGACATTGTATATCTTCGGGCAGGTATAGGCGCCGGCGCCGGATTCGCCGCAGCAGCCTGTATTGATGAGTATGGAAGATCCCGTCAGGCGTTCCAGCGCCCTCGCGGCTTTGCCCCCGTCCTTGGTGGCCTTGACCCCCGACCATGCGGGATGGCAGGAGGCATGGAAAATGATGCGCTCTTCGCTGAGCGACTGCTCATGGGGCAGCCTGCCGGCGAGGAACTGCACGATGTCGTTATGCTCCAGCACCTGGCCGTCCAGCCCTGTCAGTCCATGGCGGACCAGCGATTCCCTGCATGATCCGCATGCGGTGACGAGCATGCCCACGTCGAATCCCGCTTCTCCCGCCGCGTGCAGCGCGGCCGCCACAGCCTGCCTGTTATGCTGGAGGTTGCTCTCGTAATGCGCGGCATCACCGGCGGCAAGCAATGGATAGCCGCAGCACAGGTGCTGCCCGGGGATGACCACGGCCACGCCGGCATGGAGCAGGAGGGCCAGGGAAGCCAGCGCTATCCTGCGGTAAAACAGCGCGCCGCCGCAGCCGGGGAAATACAGCACGGCGGGGACCCGTCCGGCCAGGACGTCCTGCGCCCGTCCGCCCTCGCGCAGCGGAAGGAAAAGATGCGCCGGCACGTCCCTGGACAGATGCAGGCTTTCGTACATGTTGACCATGCCCAGCGACGGCCCCTTGCCGGAGAACAGGGGGCTTTCCATCCGGCGGCGCCACATGGGCGGCACAAGGGGGACGAACTGGTTCATCACCTTCTGCCCTACGGCTGCCATGCGGGCGAAGGCCGGGACCCGCTGCTCCGGCTTCACGCTGAGATAGTCGAGCACATGTTCCTTGATGGGATGCCCGCCGGAGCCCTCCTGCTTCACATACGCCAGGGAACTGAGGGCGACTTCCGGCGACTGGATCTTGACGGGGCACACGGCTGCACAGCGCCCGCAGCCGGTGCAGTGCTCTACGAGATGGCGCAGCTCCTCCAGCAGGTCGGGATCCGGCTTGCCCGTGGCCGCCTGGGAATAGTAGATGGCCTCGGTCAGTGCGCCCAGTATCATGTTTTTGTTGCGCGGGTTGTACTGGAAGGAATGCTCCGGATAGACCATGGGGCAGACGGTCTTGCACTTGCCGCAGCGCGTGCATGTCTGCACCTGAGCAAGAAGGCTGGTGAGCCGCTCCTTGTCAGGCAGGCCGGACTGGTTGATGTCGTCGATCAGCCGGTTGAAGGAAAAGGTGAACGGACGCACAGGCAGTATAGGCGTGACCAGCTTGCCGGGATTGAAAATGTCGCTCGGATCGACGCGCATTTTGAATTCACGCAGCCTGTCCATCTCCCTGCTGTCCATGAAGGCTATCTTCGTGATGCCGATGCCGTGCTCGCCAGAGACCGCCCCGCCCATCTCCTGCGTCTTGGCCATGACCTGCCGCGCCGTCTCCTCGGCTTCTTCCATCATGAGCAGGTCGTTGGAATTGACGGGGATGTTGACATGGCAGTTGCCGTCGCCGGCATGCATGTGGCTGGCAACGATGATGCGGCTGCTCTCCATGTAGGCGATGGCGGCGTCGATCTTGGCAGAAAGCCTCGGGAAGCGCTCCTTCTGCGCGCCCAGCCATGCCCTGGCGTGGGCGGCAAGGCTCTCGTCATCCAGTCCTTCCCCGGCAGGCCGCCCGCCCCCTGCGAGATGCGAAGCCTGGGAAAACTCGGCGTTGAATTCTGCGTCGTCCACAGGGAAGCCCGGCATACGCGAGAGCTCCTGCAGGGCGAAGCGGTAGGCACGCGCCGCCGTGATGACATTCAGTTCTTCGAGGTAGCGGGCGAACTCCGGGATGCGCTCCATGGGCAGCACCACGTCCTCGTTCATTTTAAAGCCCGACGTGCGCTTTGCGATGGCCGAAAGCCTGTGCCGGTCTTCCCAGAACAGGGCTGCCTCCTTGTCATCCCTGGCTATGGCGGCATACACATGGGGGGAATCGTCGCCTGCCAGGGCATGGATGGCCTGCACCGTTTCGTTGAGGACATCCTCGTTGTTGCCGTCCACCTGGACGATGATGACGGAAATGGGATCTTCGCTGTGCCTGACGGATTTGCGCTGGTAGCCTATCGCCTGGACATATTTGGAGTTGAACTCCTCGAGCGCCGAAACGCGGACGTATCCCCCCTCGGCGCGGATGCGGTCGCGCAGGGCCACCACCTTGCCCACGAGCTCCGCAGCGGGGACCATGGACCTGCCGTAGAACTCCAGCACCATGACGCGGGAAAGCCTGGGCTTGGTATGCAGCGTGAACGTGGCTTCCGTGATGATGCCGTCGATGCCTTCCTTCTGCATGCCGGGGAGCCCGCCCAGCAGCTTGTTCGTCACGTCCTTGCCCAGCCCGTTGCGGCGCACGTCGCTCCCCTTGAGGCTGACAAGGCTGCGGAGCCCTCCGGAAAGGTCCTTGACCTCGAATTCGGCGGTCTCGCCGGGCATGATCTTATGCCCGGGATGGTTGACCCGCTCGATGCGGATGATCTCGCCCGTGGGTGTGACCATGCTCCAGGAAAGGAGGTTGTCGATAGTGGTGCCATATTCGAAGCAGTACGGCCCGCCGGAGTTCTCCGCCACGTTGCCGCCGATGGTGGATGCCGTCTTGGATGCCGGATCCACCGTGAACAGCAGGTTTTTGGAGGCCGCCAGGTCGATGGCGTCCTGCGTGATCACGCCGGCCTGGCAAGTCATGGTCTTTGCAGATGCGTTGACCGACCTGGCCGTCAGCTTGGTCGTGCTCACCACCACCGTGCGCTTGCGTGCGGGGACGGCGCCGCCTGTGGCGCCGGAAGCCCCTCCGCGGGGGATGATGGCGAATTTCATCTCGTTGGCCAGCCGCACCAGGGAGCTGATCTGCTCGGGGGTCTCGGGCTCCACGACGAGCAGGGGCAGTTCCATGCGCAGGTCCGTGGAATCCGTGGCCGCCGCCACAAGGGCGCCGCGCCTGCGCAGGATGCAGCGGCGGGGCATGATGGCGGCGATGCGCTCGATCAGCGTCTTGCAGAACTCCTGTTCTGCTTCATAGGCGCTCCAGAACATGGTGATGCCTTCGCTGATGGCCGTCGCATACTGATGGGCGAGCGACTGGGCCTCGGCGCGGTAGCGTTCATCAACGCTCCTGCGCACCTGCTGCGCCGAGATGAAGGGATTGTACGCGACGAGGAAAAGCTCTTCCGCGAGCGTCTTGGCAAACTGCCTCACGCCTTCGGGCCAGCGTTCGAACTCCTCCAGGTTTATGCGCAGTATGCGGTTGACGACGTATTCGGCAGAAATGGAAATATGCGGTCCCTTATGGGCCATGGAGAACTCCTGGAAATGCACGGATGACGGGATATGGTGAGGCAGCCCGGGCGCGGGCATGGGCCGCGTCCGGCCTTGCGCCAGGCTACAGGGGCGCGCTGACGCGGTCGGTTATATTGTTCTTGATCCATTTGGGGTCGAGCCACTCGAGCGGCTCCACGGGGTAGCCCCAGATGAGCACGCCGAAATGCAGGTGGTCGCCGCCGGCAAGCCCGGTCGTGCCTGTCTTCCCTATGATCTGCCCCGCCTGCACGGCGTCGCCGGGCCGCACGCCGATCTCGCTCAGGTGGGAGTACTGGGTCATGAGCCCCATGCCATGGTCGATGAGGATCATGTTGCCATGGATCCCAAGGTATCCCGTCCAGACGACGCGGCCGCTCTGCGAAGCGGGCACGTCCGCCCTGGCGACCGATGCGAGATCCAGCCCCATGTGCGTCTGTTCATCGATCTTCTGGCGGGCGTCGTCGACATAGGTGCGCAAATCCCCGTACCTGGCCTTCACCGCAGACTTGGGCAGCTGCAGGAAACGCCCGTTCCACAGGAACAGCGGGGAGACATTGCCCTTTTCCATGGCGACCTCTATGAGCTTGGCGTCATCCGTCAGCCTTTCCTTGCTGTTGGCGCACAGGTACTGCTCCAGGGGCGTGCTTTTCTCCGGGCATATCTGGGCAAGTTCAGCCGCCTTGAAATTGAGGAAGGATTCAGGGATCCTGAGCGTATCGGCGCGAAACGTGCGGTTGGCCGCGCGTATGGGGAGGCGGCTGGACGTGACATTGCCCGCCAGGTCGCGCGCCATGACTTCCGGAAAGAACTCCCCGGGCTTCATGCCGAACGGGAAGGGGAAGAGGCACACATAGCCGTTGCCGTTCCTGAAGGAGGGGAAGATCGTGCCCCCCAGTTTCACCCCTGTGGAGGCGACCTCTTCGGAAACCGTGTAGGCGATCATCCCTGCGCCGCCCCGCCTGACCACCTGGGGCCAGCTTTTGACCGCGATCTGCGGCGGATGGGCATCCAGCACTTCCGCCAGGCGGAGGGTCGTCGTATTGCCGAAGCCGAAGCCGTCGAACGAGCCGTCCTGGACCTTGATCTCCAGTTCGAAGGCGCCCTCGGGCAGCTGCGTGTCTTTCAGGCTGAACTGCGCCTCCCTGTGCGGTTCCATCTTGGAGAATTTGTCCTTGAGGACGACCATCGATTTGTCGCCGCGGCGCACCGTGACCGTCACGGAGCGGATCCCCGACTTGTCATCCATGGAAAGGCGGACCACCTGGCTGACGCCCATCCTGCCGGAATGCGGCGGATCCATGACTACGGAAGGACCGGTCAGATCCTTCATGAAAAACCATACCACCGCGCCTGACAGAGCCAGGAAGAGCAGCAGCGCAACGACCGGAACTCCAGAGGAAGCCTTCCTCTCCCGGTATGGGGAACGTCTTTTGAACACGTGTATTCCTTCGGGGAGACCCCTGTAAAACGCATGGCGGCGTGCAAAGGCTATTTTTTCCCTTTCTTGCCCGGCAAGTCAAGGATTGCGCAAAGATTTTTCCTTGCAGCGGTCCCCCCGCCGTCCTGCCTGCGCGCGGCAGGGGGGCCCCGGGGGCTTAGGCGAGCCTTGACAGGCGCGGCATCCCGGGCTATAAGGTCCCAACGCGTCAAGGGGAGTAGCTGGGGCCATGAGCCCCGGGCAATGTCAACAGCATGGGGCTGCGGTCCCTGGCATTGCCGTCAGGATGCAGATGCTCTGACAAGTGAGACCTTCGCGGCAGCAGGCGCTGCCGGGAGGTCTTTTTCTTTATCCCGGCACAAAACACGGGAGTGGCCATGGCTGGGCATTCGTTGTTGGAAGTGTTTCTTTTCGCCGTCCTGGTCGCGGCATGCATGTGGCTCGATCTCCACGCCCACAGCAAGGACAAGCCGGTCTCCGCGCGTGACGCCTCCCTGTGGACCGCGGCCTGGGTGGCCCTGGCCTTCGCCTTTGCCGCCTACATCGGCTGGAACGACGGCGCGGACAAGGCGCAGCTTTTCATTGCAGGCTACCTGCTGGAAGAATCGCTTTCCGTGGACAACCTCTTCGTCATGATGGCGATATTCTCCTCCTTCGCCATCAGGGACCAGTACCAGCACCGGGTCTTGTACTACGGGATCCTCGGCGCCGTGGTCATGCGCCTGATATTCGTTGCCGCAGGCAGCTCCATCATCGCGCTGTTCGGCCCCTACGCCCTTGCCGGATTCGGCGTGTTCGTCCTGTGGACGGCCTGGAAGATGTTCCGCTCCATGGGAAAGCAGCAGGAGGAGGACATCGACTATGCAAAGCACTGGGCCGTGCGCTGGACGCAGCGGTTCATACCGGTCCATCCGCAGCTGCACGGCCATGACTTTTTCGTGCGCACCGGAGAAGGCGGGAAAGGCGCCGGCTGGAAGGCGACCCCGCTGTTCCTCTGCCTCGTCGTCATCGAGATCTCGGACATCATGTTCGCCTTCGACTCCGTGCCGGCCGTCATCGCCATCACATCCGACCCCTTCCTGGTCTACACCAGCAACATCTTCGCCATCATGGGCCTGCGCTCCATGTTTTTCCTGCTGGCTGCGGCCAAACGCTACCTGAAGCACCTGGAAAAATCCGTCGTCGCGGTGCTCGCCTTCATCGGCGTCAAGATGCTCCTCGACGTAGCGGGAGCATTCCATATCTCTGCCATGGCGTCCCTGTCGGTAGTCGCCGGGCTGCTTGCAGCCGGCATCCTCGCATCGGTCTTCTCCGGCAGGGGCGGCGGGGACATGCGGTCCTGACGGCGCACGCCGCAGCGGGCAACGGATCCCCGCCGCGGCACGCGGCAGGCAGGGATGACGCCCCCTTCCTTTTGGCGAAACGCCGCTTTATTCCTTGCCCATCCCTGCTTCTTTATGGTAGTGGATGGAGGTCAACGTTTTTCAGACAGGAGCACAGGCATGTTCCTTCCGGAACTCAGAGCGCTATTCAAAAACATGGGCTGGGCCAACCGCATCACCCTGATGCGCATAGGGGCCGTCCTGCCCATCATCATCCTCCTGCATTTCCCCCGGCTCTGGACATGCTGGACGGCCATGCTCCTCTTCCTGGCTGCGGCCATCTCCGACTTTCTCGACGGCTACATCGCCCGCAGGGAAAAGCAGGTGACCAACTTCGGGAAATTCCTCGACCCCCTGGCGGACAAGCTGCTCATATGCTCCATCCTCATAGAGATGGTGGGGCTGGGCTGGGTGCCTGCCTGGGTGGTCATCGTCATCATCATGCGTGAGCTTGCGGTCACGGGGCTGCGCGCCGTCGCGGCAGACAAGGGCATCGTCATCGCCGCCGACCGCTTCGGCAAATGGAAGACGGTGATGCAGATCATCGCCCTCGTGCCGCTGATCGTCCATTTCCCGCTGTTCGGCATCCCGATGGCCCTGCTGGGCACGGTCATCCTGTATGCCGCCCTGCTCCTCACGGTGTTTTCCGGCGTCAACTACTTCATCTCGTTCTACAGGGACTGGCGCTCCAGCCTTTCCCACAACCCAAGCTGAGCGCAGGCTTCGCCCATGAACTTCAGGCCCGTATCATCCCTTCCCTGGAAATTCATCCTTCCCGCCGCCATGATCCTGATCAACGCCGCCTTCCTTGCGCCCCTGCTCTGGGGATCCGGCAGCATCTACACATGGCACAGCCTCAAGGAGCGCCGGAGCGAGCTCTCCCAAGAGGTGGACGACCTGAACAGGAAGCGTTCCGCCCTGAGCCGCGAGATACGATTGCTCAAGGCAGATCCCGCCTATGTGGAAAAGGTCATACGGAACCGCCTGAATTACGTAAAAAAGAACGAGATCCTCTACATCTTCGACAAAAGCGCGAAAAACCCGGCCTGGGAGGAAGGCAGCAACGATGTCAGGGCAGAATAACGGGGGCGCAGATCCCTTTGCCGCCGCTGCAGACCATTCCGAGCGGCTCAAGTGGTACCAGGAAGTCCTGTCGCTGGATCCTGATTCCCGGATCTTTCTGCCCTATGCCCGTCTTGTGGCCGGGACCGGACGTTCCGGCACGGCCATCGACATCCTGAAAAAAGGCCTTGCCAAGCACCCTGAATTCCTTGAAGCCAGGCTGGAACTGCTCGACCTCCTCGAAGGCGGAGGGCAGAGGTCCGCGGCCATGGCCGAAGCGGCGGAACTGATCGGACAGCTTTCCGCCCATCCTTCCTTCTGGGAGATCTGGAGCCGGATGCCCGGCGTCCGCACGGACATGTCCGCGATGCTCATCTTCTTCGCTTCCTGCATGAAGAGCGAAGGCTATACGCTGGCCGATGTCTTTAGTGCAGGACTGCGCAGCCTGCGCGGCTCGGAGGCCCCCTCCGCGCCGGCCGGGGACGGACAAGCCCCCGGGCCGGCAGCGCCGTCTCCTGACAGCGGGCTGCTGCCCTGGAGGAGCCTCGACGAAGTCCCCGATGACGACGATCTTCCGGAAGAGGGGGAAGGGCTTTCCGGCGGGCAGGTGAACGGCATCTCCCTGCCGGGGCCCATACCGCCTTCCCCTGCCGCAGGAAAATGTTCCCTGCTCACACGCTCCATGGCTGCCGTCCTTGAAGAACAGGGCGCACTGGAAGACGCAGCCGGTATTTACCGCGAACTCATCGAGCAGGCAGGCTCTGATGAAGAACGCGACGAACTGAATGCAAAACTGGAGAGCCTCACCCGCAGCATTCCAGCAGAAGGACAGCAGCACGCCTCTGTCATCGGCATGCTCGAAGAGCTGGCCGACCATCTGGAACAAAGGGCCAGAGGCTGATCTTTCCGGGAGTATCCATGCATAACTGCACGTTGACAGCGCATGCCGCCCTTGCCGCCCTGATCGCGTTTTCCCTGGCGGGCTGCGCCCAGGTCCATGAATCGTACAAATCCACCAGGCAGTTCTACCACACGCACATCAACCGCCCTGCAAAGCTGGCTGTCGACGACAAGGTCCTGCTCGACAACTCCGAACAGCGGCTTGTCCACCGCGTCATGCCCATCGACGAAGAGCTCGCCAGGCTCGAAAAGGCTCTTGACGCCATGGCGGCGCCGCCCAGCGCCGAAGAAGCCAGTGCGTTCCTGGGGCGCTTCCCATGGCTCACAGGACTGTACATGGTGGCCCCCGACGGCACGCTGGGCGCAGGCGTCCCGGGCGCACCCCTCAAACAGCTCGATTTCAGCCCCCTGCTGGAAGTCGCGCCCAAGACCGTGCCACGCGACCTGCGCAGCTGCGTCCAGGATTCCTCTTTCGGTCCGGAAGTGCTCATCGCCCGCCCGTTCCTGCAGGAAGACAAGCTCGTGGTCCTGCTCGTCGCGGCGTTCGATTTCCGCGCCCTGCTGCCCTACGCGGAATCCCCGGGGGAGATGGTCGTGCGCACGGCAGACCTGCTGCTCTGGAGCGGAGACATCGACCACGCATCCTCGCCCATGGCCGATGTCGACTGGAGCAGCATGCTCAAAAGCCGCACGCACGGCAAACTCTCCAAAAACGGCTCATCCATGGTCTGGGTGACCCGCCACATCGCAGAGACCCCTGTCGTCTTTGCCGTGGCGGCGCAGTAGTCCCCTGGCATCCCGAAATCTTCAACCTTTGCCGCCCGTGCAGCCCCGCGGCGCCGGCGGCGACATGAACACCGAGGAGAAAGCGCATGCCTGAAGTAACAGCCATTGAACACTTGATCATGTCGCAGCGCAGGTGGTCCCCCCATGCCACCGGACAGTTCACCTCTCTCATGCACGACCTTATCCTGTCGGCAAAGATCATCTCCCGCAATGTCAACCAGGCCGGGCTCGTGGACATCCTCGGCGCGACGGGCTCCGTCAATGTCCAGGGCGAGCAGGTCCAGAAGCTGGACACCTTTGCCAACAACACCCTGGTCTACAGGATGCAGACATCGGGGGCCGTGTGCGCCGTCGGTTCCGAGGAGATGGCGGAACCGTTCTTCGTGCCGGAAAACGAGCCCCACGGGCACTACGTCATCTTCTTCGACCCCCTGGACGGATCCTCCAACATCGATGTCGGCGTCAGCATAGGCACGATCTTCTCCATCTACCGCCGCCCCGACGACGAGCAGTACTGGCTGCTCAACGCGGAAGCCCTGATGCGCCCGGGGCTCGAGCAGGTCGCAGCCGGCTATTTCCTCTACGGATCTTCGACCATGCTGGTCTATTCCACCGGGCACGGCGTCAACGGATTCACGCTGGATACCGGCATAGGCGAATTCCTGCTCACGCATCCCAACATCCAGATACCGCGCGTCGGCAAGTACTATTCCACCAACCACGGCTATTTCAATTACTGGGATGAAGCCACGCAGACGGCCGTGCATTCCTTCAACCGTCCGACGCACGAAGCGCCCCGGTCCATGCGCTATGTCGGTTCCCTCGTGGCAGATTTCCACCGCACGCTGCTCAAGGGCGGCATCTATCTGTATCCCGAAGACACCAAGCACCCCCGGGGCAAGCTGCGCCTGATGTACGAGGCCGCCCCCATGGCCTTCCTTGCCGAGCAGGCCGGCGGCAAGGCCACCGACGGCAGGCAGCGCATCCTCGACATCGTGCCGACCGCCATCCATATGCGCACGCCCCTCATCATCGGTTCTGCCGACGATGTCGACCGGGTCCTTGACATCTACAAGGAACACGGCAAGGTCTGATCCCGTTCCCCGGAACCATGGCGCAGGCCTGGCGGCAGCGCCGCCAGGCCTCCCTTTTTCATCCGTCCAAGCCAAACGGTGAAGGAATGCTCGTTCTCGGCATAGAAAGCTCCTGCGACGAAACTGCCCTTGCCCTGTGCGACGACGGCGGCGAAGTCGCTTCCGTCATATCCAGCCAGGCCGACCTCCATGCGCTTTTCGGAGGCGTGGTGCCTGAACTGGCCTCCCGCGAGCATGCCCGGCTCATCGGCCCCCTGCTGGACGACCTGCTCGCCAAAGCCGGGCTGGGGCCGTCGCCCCTGCGCAACGTCGACCGCATCGCCGTCACGCGGGGCCCGGGGCTCCTGGGATGCCTGCTGGTGGGCGTCGCTTTTGCCAAGGCCCTGGCCATGTCCGCAGGCATCCCCCTCATCGGCGTCGACCACCTGCAGGCGCATCTGCTCGCAGCCGACCTCGGGAACGATCTTGCCTACCCCTCCCTCGGCGTCCTCATCTCCGGGGGGCATACCCACCTCTACCGCATGGACAGCCCCGTGGACATGACTGTCCTGGGCAGGACCATAGACGACGCAGCAGGAGAGGCCTGCGACAAATTCGCCAAGATGGCCGGACTGCCCTACCCCGGCGGGGCGCTCCTTGACGCCCTTGGCAGGCGCGGCGAAGCGGACCCGGATCTTTTTCCCCGCCCCTACACGCACAACGACAACCTGGATTTCAGCTTCAGCGGGCTCAAGACTGCAGGGCTCAACTGGATCTCCCAGCATCCCGGAGCCGTTTTCCCGGCCGGCAGCACGCCCGCGCGCGAACGCCTCGGCCTGGCGCCGCAGGAGCTGTGCTGCGCCGCGGCATCGTTCCAGCTGGCCATTGCCGAGACGCTGTGCATCAAGGCGCGCAGGGCGCTGGCGCTCTTCCGTCCCCGGGGGATCGTCGTGGCCGGAGGCGTCGCCGCCAACAGCGTCGTGCGGGCGGCCTTCCATGCCCTGGCGGAAGAGGCCGGCCTCCCTCTGTCCATCCCCAGCCCCGCCTTATGCGGCGACAATGCCGTCATGGTGGCCCGCTCCGGCTGGCACATGGCCAGGGCGGGACGCTGCCACGGTCTCGACCTGTCCGCCATACCGCGCGGCCGCGCCATCCCCCGGGACTGGAAGCCCTGCCCCGCCTGACCGTGACTGATCGCCGGCTTTGCTCTTCCTTGACAGGCCAGGGGACCTTGCTTATAATCCCACACTTGAAAATATGCTTGTCCACCGCACTTTAACGGCGGCACAGCCGCCATTTTTGGAGGATCATCCCATGTCCATGGCCGTTACCGATGCAGACTTCGAAAATGTCGTGATAAAGTCATCCATCCCCGTGCTCGTCGATTTCTGGGCCCCCTGGTGCGGCCCCTGCCGCGGCGTCGCCCCCATCGTGGACGAGCTTTCCCAGGAATACGAAGGCAAAGTCCTTGTCTGCAAGGTCAATGTCGATGAAAATTTCAAGGTGCCCAGCCAGTTCGGCATCCGCGCCATCCCCACGCTGATCCTTTTCAAGGACGGGGAGGTCGTTGACCAGATCACGGGCGCCGTGGCCAAATCCGTGCTCGCCGGCATGATCGCGAAGGCCCTGTGATGATATATGACGCCGCTGTCATCGGCGCCGGACCGGCCGGCATCACCGCCGCGCTCTACCTGGTGCGTTCCGGAGTGAGCACTGCGCTCGTGGAAGACGGCGCTGCCGGAGGGCAGATCCTTTCCACCGCCGAGATCGAGAACTACCCCGGCTTTCCCAAGGGGATAAAGGGCTGGGAGCTTGCCGACCTTTTCGAAGCGCACCTCTCCCCGTATCCCGTCGAACGGATCCGCGCCCGCATCGCCAGGGCGGAGGCCGGTGCCCCGGGAAAGCCCGCGCTGCTCCATGCCGATGACGGCAGCGTCCTGCAGGCAAAGGCCGTCATCGCCTGCACCGGTGCCCGGCACCGGGAGCTGGGCGTCCCGGGCGAACGGGAGTTCGCGGGCAGGGGCGTTTCCTACTGCGCCGTATGCGACGGCAATTTCTACCGCGGCATGGATGTCGCCGTCGTCGGCGGCGGGAATTCCGCCCTGGAAGAATCCCTGTACCTTGCGCGCATCGTGCGCAAAGTCTACCTCATCCACAGGCGCGAGGCTTTCCGCGGCGACAGGATCTACCAGGACAAGGTGCGCAGCACGGAAAACATCGAACTCGTCACGAGCTGCGTCGTGGAAAAGATCGCCGGGCAGTCCGCCGTAGAAACTGTTGCCGTACGCGACGTCCGCACCGGAGGGGGGCGGACCATCCCCGTGAGCGGCGTCTTCCTGTATGTGGGGATGCAGCCTTCCAGCGGCTGGCTCCCTGCCGATGCGGCCCTCGACGCCGGCGGCTTCGTGCAGACAGACGCCGAGATGCGCACGGACGTGCCCGGCTTTTTCGCCGCCGGCGACATCCGCGCCAAGCACTGCCGCCAGGTCAGCAGCGCCGTGGGCGATGGCGCGGCAGCCGCGACGTCCGCTCTTTCCTATCTGGAGCAATGGCATGCGTAACCTTCTGCTTTCCCTGTCCCTTGCCGGCTCTCTGCTGCTTGGCGGATGCGCTTTCGTCGACGAATATTTCCTGCCTGCGCCCCAGGATACCGTGCAGGAGATGTTCGAAGCAGGCAATGAGGCCATGCGCGACAAGGATTACACGAGCGCGATCAAATTCTATACGCGCATCAAAGAGGAGTTCCCCTTCAGCCCCTACGCCGTGGAATCGGAACTCGCCCTTGCCGACGCGCATTTCCTCGACTCTGACTTCCCTGCAGCCACGGAAGCCTACCGCGATTTCGAAACGCTCCATCCCCGGCACGAGACCATGCCCTACGTGCTCTACCAGCTGGGCATGTCGCTGAAAAACAGCTACGATTCCATCGACCACGCCGGAGCTGAAGTGCAGGAGGCGGAAACCATCTTCAAGCGCCTCGCCCAGGAGTATCCCGAAACGGAATACGGGCAGAAAGCGCCGGAACAGATCGCCGCCTGCCGCAAGCTGCTGGCGCAGCACGAGATCTTCATTGCCAATGTCTTCTGGGGCATGAAGAATTACCAGTCTGCGTGGTCACGCTACCAGCATGTCGTCAAGACCTATCCCGATGTCAAGGAAGAAGCGGAATTCGCCCGCAACAGGGCCGAGGCCGCCTACCTGAAATACCGCCAGGACGACGCGCAGTCCGTGCGGGAACGCCAGCAGGGGAGCTGGAAAGACTGGTTCAAGTGGCTGTAGGATCCTGACTTCACCCTCATGACCGACAACGCAGGCCGGCTGGTTCCTCCAGCCGGCTTTTTTATGGAGGCACGGCGGGCGCCGGAGCGTCATTGCGCGGACATGTGCGCAGCGCGCAGCTGGCCGCAGGCGGCCTCGATGTCCTGGCCCTTGCTCTTGCGCACGATGGCTGTGATGCCCTTCTGCCACAGCGCCTTCTCAAAGCGCAGGAGCTCTTCCGGAGAGGGGGCGCGGTAAGGCGTGTCCGGCGTGGGATTGCAGGGTATGAGGTTGAGCTTGGCCTTGAGCCTGGAGCAGATGCGGGCGAGCTGGCGCACATGCACGGGCTGGTCATTCAGCCCGGCGATCACCAGGTACTCCAGGGTGATGCGCTCACGGGTCTTCAGGGGGTAGGACTCCAGCGCCGAGACCAGGTCGTCCAGCGGCCATGCGGCCGCCCGGGGCATGAGCTTTTCCCTCAGTTCCTGGTTGGGCGCATGCAATGACACGGCCAGGAAGGCCAGCCCGCTTTCGCCGAATTCACGCATGCCCTTTTCGATGCCGCAGGTGGAAACGGTGACCCGCCGGGGAGAGAAGGCCAGCCCGCGGGGATGTTCCAGCGTCCTCAGCGAATCCAGCACGGGCCCGAGATTGAGCAGGGGCTCGCCCATGCCCATGTAGACCAGGTTGCGGACGATGGGATGCTCGGGGCGGGTGTCGTTCAGATAGGCGCGCGCCGCCTGCACCTGCCCCAGGATCTCACCCATGGTCATGTTGCGCCGGAACCCCAGCCTGCCCGTGCTGCAGAAGGTGCAGCCCATGGGGCAGCCCACCTGGGTGGAAACGCACTGGGTCATGCGCACAGCCAGGTCGCCGGCCCTCTGGGGGGCGTCGCTGGGGATGAGCACCGTTTCCACGAGTTCGCCATCCTTCAGCTCCAGGAGGAACTTGGTCGTCCCGTCGCTGCTCACGCGGACGTCGGCCATGCGGGGACGGTCGATGAACGCCACGGCGGAGAGCCTTTCCCTGTCGTCCAGGGAAAGGTCCGTCATGGCGGCGATGTCCGCGGCGTTCCGCGCCCATACCCACTGCCATATCTGCATGGCGCGGTAGCGCTTCCAGCCAAGATCCACAACGAAGCGCTCCAGCTTTTCCCAGGTCAGGCAGCGCAGGTCCACTTTATCAGGCATCCTCTTCTCCATACGCAAAACCGCCGCTTTCAAAGCGGTCGATCACGGCTTCCAGGCTGTCCCACCCGCCGCAGGCGATGATCTCCCGGCGCAGCGTCTTGGCCCCTTCCGAACCCTTGGCGTAGCGGGGCAGGAAGGTCCGCATCTTCAAAAAGGCGCTTTGCGGGGCGTACCGCCTGGCAAGGACGATATGCCGGCGCATCAGGTCCGCAAGCCCGGCGCGCTCCCCGTCCGGCACGTCCGCTGCCGGGTGCCGCCCGGAAAGCAGCGCCTTGTGCCGGGCAAAGATCCCCGGGTCGCGCAGCGCCCCGCGGGCATACATGACCGCGGCGCAGCCCGTTTCGCGCAGGACGCGGATGCCGTCCTCCGCCGTGAACAAGTCGCCGCTGGCCAGGACAGGCATGGAGACCGCGCGCACGGCCTCCGCGATGGCGGACAGGCGCGGCACGCCGGAAAAGCCCTGCACGGCGTAGCGGGGATGCAGCGTCACCCAGCCGGCCCCCAGCCCTTCAAGCGCCCTGGCAAGATCCAGGTACGCCTCATGCCCATGATCCCAGCCCAGCCGCAGCTTGAAGCCGCAATGCCCCTCCCCCGCCTCGCGGATCACGGCTTCGGCCACGCGCAGGGCATTGGGCACGTCCCGCAGCATGGCGGCGCCGGCACCGGTCTTGGTGACTTTGGGCACGGAACAGCCCATGTTCACGTCGAACCAGGCAAAACCCCGGTCTTTCAGGATCCGCACCGCCTTCTGCATGAACTCCGGCTCCGCGCCGAAGACCTGCACGACAAGGGGCTGGTCGCCGTCCGCTGTCTGCAGCAGGTCTTCCGTGTTCTTCCCCCCGTAGACCAGGCCCTTGGCGCTGACCATCTCGGTGCAGCAGGCCGCCGCGCCCTGTTCGCGGCAAAGGAGGCGGAAAGGCAGGTCTGACCAGCCGGCGAGCGGCGCGAGCCAGGGGGCATCGGGGGAAACAGGGAGCATGGCGGTCCTTGGAAAGCGTTGTGCGGGGGCAAGGATACCAGCGAACACCATACCGTGCAAGCATGCAGGACGCCATGCATGCCATGGCGCCCGGCGCAACGTCATGCCGGCCCGCCCCCGTGAGCGGGCGTCCTGGCGAGCACGGCGACGTCAACGCGGGCGGCGCCGGCGGCGAGCAGGGCTTCCGCCGCCCTGCGCAGCGTCGTCCCGGTGGTGCAGACGTCATCGACCAGCAGGATGCGCATGCCCGCTGCCTGCGGGGCGCCGCGGAAGACCCGGCCCAGCTTTTTCCTCTCTTCCCTGCCCAGCCGCGCCTGTTCCGGAGTCGGCAGGATCTTTTCCAGCAGTTCCTGGCGGACAGGGACGCCCAGCGCCTTTTCCACGGGGCGGCAGATCTCCCGGCACTGGCTGTACCCCCTTTCGCGGAGCCGCGCCGGATAAAGCGGCATGGGCACGATGGCGTCCGGGCGGAGGGTGACGCCGTAGTGCGCCGTGCATCTCCCGGCGATGAGGCATCCCAGGAGGTGCAGCAGCGGAAGGCTCCCGCCGAACTTGGCCTGCACGATCAACTCGCGCAGCAGCCCTTCATGCACACCGTAAAAAAGGAACTCCGACCAGGGAGGCAGCTTTTGCATGCACGCCCCGCAGGGCGTGCAGGGCGCTTCCTCAAAGGCAAAGATCTCGCCGCAGTAGGGGCAGTATCCCGCTTCCCGCGTTTTGAGCATGCCCGCGCAGCGCCCGCATAAAAGCCGTCCGGCAGCGTCCGTTCCCCAGGGGAGGAACGGCTCCCGGCAGGCTGCGCACCGCCGCTCAGCGAGCCATTCCGGCCGTTTCAGCCCGGGAAGGCGCATGGCGGACCTCCCTGCCCTCCAGCATATGCCACGCTGCGGCGGCAAAGCTGCGGATGCGTCCCTGCGCGGCGCTGTCGTCCCTGAGGGCCCCGGGTCTGTCAAAGCCATAGAGGCGCAGGGCGGGATGCCAGTCCATGCCCATGACGCGCGCCATGCAGCGCAGGGAGCGCTCCGCCCCGTCAAAGAGATGCTCCCCTCTTTCCCTCGCGCCGATGAGGATGGCGCTCAACACGCGGCCGGCAGCAGGCTTTCCCGAGGGCGGCAGCGCCCAGAAGCACTGGGAACGGTCGACCCAGGCCTTGGCCTGCGCCGGCAGATGGTAAAAATATACGGGGGAAACGATGAGGGTGAGCCGTGTGCGCACGACATGGCCGAAGATCGCTGCGGCGCCGTCGCCGGGACCGTCCAGCGCGCACTCCCCGGGATGGGAAAGGCAGTGTCCGCAGGAGGCGCAGGGCCGCACGCCGGCGTCAGCCACCCTCCTGACGAATGCCGGCACGGGCAGGGCCATGCGCGCCGCTTCAGCCGCGCAGTCGCTGTTGCCGCCCCTGCGCGGGCTGCACGCCGCTATGAAGACGGAAGGCTCCACGTCCTTCCCCGTCAGTCCATGGCCGGACAGAAGGGATTGCCGCGCTTCTCGGCACCCACGCTGGTCTCAGGACCATGCCCCGGACAGACCAGGGTATCATCGGGCAGCGTGTATATCCGGCTGCGGATGGACGCCATGAGCTGCGCCGCATTGCCGCCCGGGAGGTCGGACCGCCCCACCGAACGGTAGAAGAGCACGTCTCCGGTGACCACGATCCCGAGGGAAGGGAAATAGTAGCACAGGCTCCCCGGAGAATGCCCCGGGGCATGCAGCGCTTCGCATTCCAGCGACCCCCAGCTGAAGTGCCCCGCGCTCACGGGCATGGCCGTGAAAAGATCCATGTCCATGCCGAAGCACATGCCCTTGCAGAGCAGCAGTTCCCGCTCTTCCCAGTCTTCCCTGCCCACGATGGGCAGCAGTCCCGTCGCCGCGGAAAAAGCGGCGCAGCCAAGGCAATGGTCGGCATGCAGATGCGTCAGGGCAGCCCCCTGCAGCTGCAGGCCTTCTCGGGCGACTGCCTTGAGGACGGCACCGGTGTCGTCGGCCGGGTCGAAAACGACGGCGTCCCTGCCGTTATGGACGATATGGCAGTTTGCCTCAAGCATCCCGAAGGGATAGGTGATGACAGGCATGGAGCCCCTCCTTCCTCCGCCGTGACATGGGCCGTGCGCCCGGGCGGCTGCTCCAGGAGCTTCCCACAGTCCCCGCCCCATGTCAAACGGCGGACCGGGATCCTGCCCTGGCGTCCCGCACGCCCGGCAGGATTGACGTAATCGGCGCATGGGATATGATGCACGCACATCTTTTCCATTCCAGGGGACGCTCCATGATCGTTTCACTGCTTCTCTACGGCGCCCTGGGCGCGGTCGCCGGCCTCCTTGCCGGGCTCTTGGGCATAGGCGGGGGCGCGGTCATCGTGCCCATGCTGGTCTTTGCCTTCAGCTGGCAGGGCATATCCCCCGATGTCGCCATGCACATGGCCATCGGCACCTCGCTGGGCAGCATCATCTTCACCGCCTTCTCCAGCGCCATGGCGCATCATAAGAAGGGCGGCGTGCTGTGGAACGTGTTCAGGAACATCGCCCTGGGCATCCTCGTCGGCACCTACTGCGGCTCCTTCGTCGCGGCGCAGATCCCCGGAAAGTGGCTCCAGCTCTTCTTTGCCTTTTTCCTCTACTATGTGGCCACCAACATGCTGCTCAACAAAAAGCCCAGCCCCACGCGCACGCTGCCGGGCTTTGCCGGCATGACCGGCGCCGGGCTCGTCATCGGCGGCGTCTCCAGCCTTGTCGGCATCGGCGGCGGCACGCTCTCCGTGCCCTTCCTTGTCTGGAACAACGTGGACATCCGCCGTGCCATAGGCACATCGTCCTCCATAGGCATACCCATCGCCCTTGCCGGATGCCTGGGCTACGTCACCAATGGCTGGGGGGTGCCTTCGCTGCCCAGGTATGCCCTTGGCTACCTCTACCTCCCCGCGCTCGCCGGCATCGTGGCAGTGAGCATGCTCACCGCGCCCATCGGCGCATCCATCGCGCACAGGCTGCCCGTGCCAAAGCTGAAAAAATTCTTTGCCTGCTTCCTCTATGTCATAGCCACGAAGCTGCTTTACGATGCCCTCCGCGCCGTGTGCGGCTGACCCGGATGGCGCAGATCCCCCGCTGCTGGCGTCCAGAGAACAAGCCCCCCCCTTGACAGGGCGGTCCCGAGAAAATATAAAACTCAAAGCTGCGCGCACGCCGCTGCCGCGGAAGCGCCTGTGGCCGTCCGACAGGGAAGGGCGGCCTGGGGACCTCCAGGGAATTTGGTCCCTGGCGCAAAAACGGCTGCCGTTGCGCTGGTCATTTATTTTTAAGGAGCTGTTTTATGGCCAACTGGACTTCTTTGCCGGAAAAGCTTTTCTCACTGGACGGGCATGTCGCCCTGGTGACGGGTGCCGGTTCCGGACTTGGCAAGTATATGGCGCATGCCGTCCTGCACGCCGGCGCCAACGTCATCCTGGTGGGACGCGGGCTGCAGCGCCTGCAGGTCGCCGCCATGGAAATGTACGCGAGCCTCAGGGACGACAAGCCCATGGGGCATGATTCCTACGTGGAGGACTTCGACCAGGCGAAGTGGGACGCCCTTGCGCCCGAACTCTCCAAGCGCCTCGCCTGCATCGCCTGGGACGTGAGCAAGCTGGAAACGCTGCCCGAACTGGCAGCGCAGGCCAAAGCCATCTTCGGCGCGCCCGACATCCTCATCAATGCCGCCGGGCTCAACCCCCGGAAGCCTGCGGAAGAAGTCACGCCCGAGATCTATGAATACACCCTGCGCCTCAATCTTTCCGCCCCGTTCTTCCTGGCGCAGGCCCTCGTGCCGGACATGAAGGCCCAGGGCTGGGGGCACATCATCAACTTCGGTTCGCTCCAGAGCTTCCGCGCCTTCCCCAACGGCCTGCCCTACGGCGCCTCCAAGGGCGGCGTGGCCCAGCTCACCCGCGCCATGGCCGAAGCCTGGTCCACGCCCGGAACGGGCATCACGGCCAACGCCGTGGCCCCCGGCTTCTTCAAGACCCAGCTCACGGCGCCGCTTTTCTCCAAGCCGGAAGTCATCCGCGCCCTTGAAAAGCAGACGACCATGCGCCGCCTCGGCGGCTGCGACGATGTGCAGGGTCTGGCCATCTTCCTGGCCTCGCACGCTTCCGACTACATCACCGGGCAGGTCATCGGCGTGGACGGCGGCTGGCTGGCCATCTGACGGGCCCAGTCCCTCCCTTTTCCTTGAACCATCACATGATGCATAATGGAGATCTCCTATGAGAGCTTTGCTTCTGGAAGACACCCACAAATTCAAGATGATCGAAAAAGAGATCCCGGAACCCAAGGAAGGCGAAGTGCGCATCAAGGTGCTCAGCGCCGCCATTTGCGGATCCGAGATACACGGCTACCACGGCAAGCATTTCGGCCGCAAGGCGCCCGCTGTCATGGGGCATGAAGTCTGCGGGCTGGTCGATGCCTACGGCCCCAACACCACCGGCAAGTTCCCCGTGGGCAGCCGCGTCGTCGTGCTGCCGCAGTGGTCCTGCAACGAATGCCGCTGGTGCCGCACCGGGCATCCCGACCTGTGCGACAAGCGCGTGATGCTGGGCTTCACCAAATGGCCGGGCGGCTACCAGGAATACTTCATCATCCCCGCGCGCCTGCTCTTCCCCATCAGCGACGTCTATACCGACCAGCAGGGCACGCTCATCGAGCCCTTCGCCGTGGGCATCCACGGCATCCGCAAGGCCGGCGTGAAAATGGGTGATTCCGTGCTCGTCGTCGGCAGCGGCGCCATCGGCCTGATGGCCACCCTGGCCGCCAAGGAAGCCGGCGCCACCACCATCATCACGACCGACATCCTGGACTACAACCTCGAACGCGCCAAGCAGGTGGGCGCGACCCATGTGTTCAACTCCAGGGAAGGCGACATGGTCGAATTCGTGAAGAGCGTCACAGACGGCGTGGGCGTTGACCACGGCATCCTGTGCGTTGCCGCGCCCAAGCTGCTCGACCAGACGGTGCAGGCCGTGCGCAAGCTCGGCAACATCGCCATCATCGCCTCCTACACCGGCCCCGTCACCTTCGAGATCGAAAAGTCCCAGCTGCGCGAGCAGGACATCATCGGCTGCGTCACCTACGACGAAGAGGATTTCCGCATCGCCACGTCCCTTGCCGAAAAGGTGCATCCCCGCATCGCCAACTTCATCACGCACACCTTCCCCATCGAAAAGGCCCCCGAAGCCTTCGACCTGGTGGACAAGCGCAAGGAAGACCTCGTGCGCGTAGCCTTCACCTTCTAGCCTGGGGGGGGCTGCTCCCGCTGCCGGGCTCCTTGCCGGTCCGGCGCGGCGCTGCCCCCGCGCGCCCTTCCCGGGCAGTCCTTCCGGCGTCCTCCGGGACGCTGCAGGACCAGGAACAGCAGCAGAGATGCCTGCCCCCCCGGGCAGGCATCTCCCTTGCAGGGGCGGAGGACGGCCTCTTGTCCCTTCCCGCACAGGCATGCGGGATGCCGCTGCACATCTTGACCATGCCGCGGCATGCTACTAGGCTGGGGAAAAACATTGCCTGGAGGTCGGACCATGCGCTGCCTGTGCCTTTTCCTGCTCTGCGCGTCTTTGTGCGTCCCGGGCGGCGATGCCTGCGCCGGGCAGAAATTCGACATGGAGCAGGCGGTGCTGCACGCGCTGGACAGCAACCCTTCCGTGGAAAGCGCCTCGCTGGCTGCAGAGGCCGCGGCTTCCGGGCGCAAGGCCGCGCGCAGCGCCTTTGGTCCTTCGGTCTCGGCATCCTACGAATTCGACCGCTTCAACAAAGACCGCCCGACCCGTGCCGAGCGCAATGCCGCATCGCTCACCGTGCGCCTTTCCCAGCCCCTGTTCACGGGCTGGCAGCTGCTCAATGAATACCAGCGCTCCCGCCTGCAGGAGGAATACCAGCAGATCAGGCTGGGTTCCCAGCGCCTTTCCACGGCCCTCCTGGTGCAGCAGGCTTTCCTTTCCTATGTCAGGGCCGAAGAAAGCATACGCAGCAGCAGGAAACGGCTGGAACGGGCGCGCAATCAGCTCGCCATGGCGAAAACGTCCTGGGAGATCGGCCTCAAGCCCCGGCTGGACATGCTCCAGTCCGAGGTCGAGGTGTCACGCGCCGAAGCGGCGCTGATCACGCATGAAAACGAACGCGGCGTTTTTTACGAACGGCTGAATTCCCTTCTGGACATACAGCCGGGCACGGGGGCGGAATACCTGGGAAAGCTCGACATCCCCCCCTTCAGGCGCACGCTGGAAGAGTGCCTCGCCAAAGCGCTGGAACAGCGCCCTGACCTGCTCCTGGCGCGCAAATCTGCCGAGATCGCCGCTGCAGACCTCGGCATCGCCAAAAGCCAGTTCTGGCCCAGGGTCTCCGCCGTATTGGGATGGACGACCAGCGGCAGCCGCATCGGCGCCGACGGCGGCAAGTACGCCAAAAAAGACTATTCGTACGCCCATGTGGGACTGGCGGTGACCTGGACCCTCTTCACCAGCGGCCAGCGCGCGCACCTGACAAGGCAGGCACAGCGCCAGGTAGCGGCCATGGAAGCCGCCGTGCGGGCCGCCATCAACGAAAGCGCCTACGCCGTGCGCTCCTGCCTGATCACCGCACAGGATGCCTACCGGACCGTCAAAGTCGCTGAAAAAGCCGTGTCTGCCGCCCAGGAATCGTATGCCGACGCGAAAATGCGCTACGAAGTGCAGTCCGGCACCTACCTGGAACTGCTCACGGCGCAGTCCGCGCTTTCCGAGGCGGAGCTTGCCGAGATCTCATCCCGGGCGGAATGCCTCCTTGCCCTGGCCCGCCTGTATGAAGCCATGGGCGAGCTGCATCCCGGACTGCGCGAAGGAAAGACCATCCCCTGAACCGGCATGCCGGCAGCGGAACAGGCGGCTATTTCCCCTGGAGAAGGTCCGCAGCCCCGTCGAACAGCCTGGAAAGCACCCTGCCCAGGCCATTGATCATCTCTTCCGCCACTGTTTTCCAGCCCGGCATCCGCGCCTTGGCGCCATCGATGCCCTCATCGATCCAATGGCGGAGGCCGGACGCCTGCCCCTTCCGTTCCGGATCCATTCCGCCCAGGAACGTTTCCACGGCGCTGCCAGCCTTGCCGCCCAGGGCCCTGCCGATCGTTTCCAGCTTCTCCGCAAGGTCCTCTGCCTGGCCGGGCGTCAATCCCTTCTCCCTACTGCCATCCCAGAACGGTCTGATCTCCTTTTCGAACACGGAAGACGGGATGTGCCTTTTCAATTCCATCAGGCTGCCCTCATCGAGCTTCAGCAGCTCCTGCGGCGCAGCAGGGACTTCCGCCTGCTGCTTCTGATGGAAATAAAAAGCGCAGATGCCCAGCAAGAACAGGACCAGCACAGTACGGACCATGGCTCGTTCCCAATGTGCCGTCCGGCGGACCAGCCGCCGGACGGCACTGTCAAGGTCACTTGATCTTTATCTCGATGCGCGTGCCGAATTTCTCTTCCAGGACGAAGAGCCTGTCACGCTTATGGTTGAGCACATACAGGGCAAGCTCCGCATCACATTCGTAACAGAAGGGCGCATGATCCTGGCGCTGCTCGTTTTTCTTGCCTTTGCCGCCGCCGTCCTTCAGCTTGCCCATCTTGATCTCGATGTCGCGCAGGGCGTGCAGCGACTGCCATTCCATGTTCCTGCGCAGTCCCGTGCCGTGGCAATGGGGGCAGGGTTCCGTGGAGATGGATATGGCCGAGGTGCCCGTGCGCTGGCGGACCAGTTCCAGCAGCCCGAAGGAACTCATGTGTCCGATGTCATGGCTCGCCTTGTCGCGGCGCATGGCATTGCGCAGGGTGCGCTCGACTTCGGCGCAATGGCTCTTTTCGCGCATCTCGATGAAATCGATGACCACCTGCCCGCCGATGTCACGCAGGCGCAGATGCCTGGCTATGGCTTCGGCCGCCTCCATGTTCGTGCGGAAGACCATGGCCTCGAAGCTGCTCTTTCCCTGTGTCTTTCCGGAGTTGATGTCGATGGCCATGAGGGCCTCCGTCTGATCGAAGACAAGGCGCCCTCCGGAGGGGAGGAGGACCTCCCTGCTCGTCACGCTTTCCAGCTGCTTGAGCAGGCCAAAGCGCTCCCACATGCCATGCCGGGGATCCTTATGGAGCTTGACGATCTCCTTGCCGGGGAAAAGGATCCCCACGGTCTCCTCAAGGCGCTTCTGGGTCGCTTCGTCGTCCGTCCATATCTCGGTGATGCTCTCGGAGAGGTAGTCGCGCACGGCGCGGGAAGCCAGGTCTGCTTCCTGGTAGATGAGGGAGGGGCTTTTTTCCTCGCCCGCCTTCTCCAGTATCTCTGCGTAAAGCTTTTTAAGGAACTGCAGGTCCTGCTGGATGCTGTCGGTGCTGGCTCCTTCGCTGGCGGTGCGTATGATGACGCCCATGTTCTCTCCGGGCTGGATGCCGGCGATCAGTTCCTTGAGCCTCGCCCGTTCAGCCTGGTCGGTGACCTTGCGTGAGACACCTATCTGCTCCTGTCCGGGCGTAAGCACCAGGAACCGTCCCGCGATGGAGAGCCATGTGGTGAGGAACGCGCCCTTGGAACCAGCCGGTTCCTTGACCACCTGGACGAGGACTTCCTGACCGACTTTAAGGGCTTTCTGGATGGGCGGATATTTGGCCCCCGGCGTTTCTTCATGCGGGATGAGATAGTATTCCGGATGCACCTCGTCGATCTGCAAAAAGCCGTTCTTGCCGTTGCCGAAGTTGACGAAGGCCGCCTGCAGGTTGGTATCGATGTTGTTGATGACGCCTTTGTAGATGTTGCCGCGGATCTTGACCTGGTGCGCCAGCTCCACGAAATACTCCGTGACCTGGCCGTCCTCTGTGATGGCCACTTCGGTCTGCTCACCGGGCACGACGCCGATGTAAAGCACGCGGCGGACCTTTTTGACATCCGCGGCATTTTTCTGCTCGGTGCGCAGCTCCCGCGGGCTTTTGCGCGTCCTCCGCGACTGCCTGGCTTCCTTGGCCGCCTGCTGGACAGGAGCGCCTATGCGGTTGCCGTTGACGGCGGCATCGAGGGCTTCAAGATCTTCTTCCTGCAGGTCGTCGCTGAACTGGGGGATGGCCATGGGCTGCCCGGGAAGAGCCGGCTGGGGGCCGTCATCCTCCTGCATGAAGTCGGCGTCCTGCTTCTGCACCTGGGTCACACCGAGGATGCTGTCGCTGAGCATGGCCGCCGTGTATTCGCTGTCCTCCTGGTGGAAACCGATGGCGGAGCGCCCGCCCCGGCGGAGCTTTTTGTCACGGAGCCTCCTCTTGGGATACGCTGACGCTTCAAACGAAGCGTCCGGATCATGGAAGGCATCCTGCCGGTATGGCGCAGGGGCATACGGGGAGGCATTCCCGAACGCCTTCCCGTCGCCCCCCTGGCGGTTGCGGCGCGTACGGCGGATGCTGCGCACATCCTGCGGCTTTGCCGCAGGGAAGGAAAGGATGCTGGTGACGATGCCTTCGTCCTGCCATTCGGGCTGGGCGTCGCCCGGGACCTGCTGCGGTGCCGGTTCGGCCCTGTTTCCTGCATCGTCATCCGCTGCCGGCTCCTTCCTGGCCGTTTTACGCCGGCCGGCCGGCCGGCCGGGAACGGCCGCAGCAGGTTCTGAGGGGGCCTCTGCAGTGGCCTGGACCGCGGGCTCCGCGGCAGCTGGCTCCTGCACCGCTCCTGCCTCCGCCTTTTTGGCAGGAGCCTTGCGGGGGGCGCGCTTTTTGGGGGCATCGGCACGCTTGCCGCCGGAAACGTGCGGCGCAGCTGGCTCTGCCGCAGAAGCCTCCGCCGGGAGGACGGCATCGCTCCCCTCCCCTCCCGATCCTGCCTTGGCGCGGGAAGATGCCCTGCGGGCAGGCTTTTTCTCCTCAGCGGGAGCTTCGGCCGCCGCGCGCTTTTTCGGAGCGGCCCGCTTTTTCACAGGAGCGGCTGAGGACGCTTCTGCAGGCGCATCTTCCTTGGCCGCCGCCTTCCTGGACGAGCGGCGGGCAGGCTTCTTTTCGGCTGCGGGAGCGGCCGGAGCGTTTTCTTTGGCTTCTGTTACGGGTGAAACAGGGGATCCTTCGTTGATCTCAACATTCTGACTCATGATTTCCTCAAAAATTTCGGTCGAAAAACTCTGCTGCAGCATGATCGGGAAAGACCGGCGGCAGGGCGCCTATGCATGCAGCTCCGCAGGCGGGAGCCCGCGGGGAACACAATGGACTGGCGCTTGGAGCGGAAAAACGGGCAGCTCCGCCTGAAAACCGGTCAGTGCGGCCAGCCATGCCAAAAAACATCCTCTGGAAGGGAAAAGCTGCGCAGGGCGCGACGCAAGGGCCGGCAACGGCCGCATATCATGGAACGATTCTTCCAGAAGGGGAACGTTCCTCCGCCCCGGGAACAGCCTGCCCCCGCCTGCATGCCCTCCGGGGAAAAAACCGGAGCGGACCAGGCGGGAACGTCATCCCGCCTCAGGCGGGCATATGATCTTGATGTCGTGCCTGCCTGCACGGCAGGCACAGCAAATCGGCTGGGCGGTACTATAGACAAAAACTTTTCGTTTGACAAAGGGAAAGATACGCCCAAATTTAAAAAGGTTCGGTCATGGGAGGCAGCATGGGAAAAAACAAGGCAGAACTCCGCCGGCACTTTGCCGCCCTGCGCAGGGAGATGCTCTCCGGGCCGCAGGGGCTCTGCCGCAGCACAGCAGCGCAGCATGCCCTCCTGGACAGCCCGGTCTGGAAACGGTCACGGCGGGTGGCGCTCTACGCATCACTGCCCTGGGAAGTGGGCACGGACATCCTGCTCGCCGAAGCCTGGCGCAGCGGGAGGGAGGTCTTTTTGCCGCGCTGCCGGCCCGGCGAGCCCGGCGGGATGGACATGATCGCCTGCGGCTCACGGGAAGACCTTGCCGTTTCCCCCCTCGGCATCGCCGAACCCCGCCTCCTCCCCGGCTCCCGCATGCTCGCAGCCGGAGGGTCCAGGGAAGAGACGCTCATCGTCGTCCCGGCGCTGGCCTTTGACCTCATGGGGCACAGGCTGGGCTACGGAGGCGGGTACTACGACCGTTTCCTGGACCCCTCGTGGTGCGTCTCTGCGGGGCTTGCGCTGCAAAGCCTGATCGTCCGGGAAGGCCTGCCGCACGACCCGTGGGACGTGCCTGTTTCCCATGTCTGCACCGAGGAGGGGATGTTTTGCTGCACGGATTGATCCCTTTTTGCTTTCCCGGCGTCCCGCACGTCCGCTGCGCGTTCGGCACCAGGAGCTTTGGCAGCATCGCCTGCGATCCGGCCGGGGGCGTGCCTGCCCCGCCGTCCAGGCAGCGCCTCGCCTCCTGCCTGCCCGGGGCGGCCGGATTTGCCGAAGCGAGGCAGGTCCATGGCGTCGATATCCTTTATGAGCCGGACATGCAGGATCCCGGGACGCCCCCCCTCAGGGAAGCCGACGGGATGGCCGGAACGCGCGCCGGGCTTGCCCTGATGATCAAGACCGCCGACTGCCAGCCCATCCTGCTGGCCCATGAAGGAGGGCGGCACATCCTGGCGCTGCACTGCGGGTGGCGCGGCAGCCGGCAGGATTTCCCCTGCCTGGCCGTGCAGGAGTTCTGCGCGCATTACCGGCTGGATCCCGCGGAACTCTGGGCTGTCCGGGGCCCGAGCCTGGGGCCTGCGGCAGCGGAATTCGTGCATTTCGACAGGGAATGGGGAAGGGACTACCTCCCCTGGTACCGCGAGAGGGAACGCTCCATGGACCTGTGGTCCCTGACACGCAGCCAGCTCGTCCGCGCCGGACTGAAGGCAGGACGCGTCCTCGGGCTGGACCTCTGCACGTTCGAAGGGCATGAAACGTTTTTTTCCTACCGCCACCACCGCAAATGCGGGAGCGAAGACGGACGGCAGCCTAACCTGATCTGGATAGCGCAAAAATAACGCTTTATTTTTTTTTAAAAGAGGCATAATGAATGCCCTTGCTTCTTCCCCCGCAGCCAGAGAGAGGCTGGCTGCGGAAGGCATCCTGCTTTTCCGGGAAGGCGCAGCCTGCCGGCCTGTGCCGGTATTTTCCAGTTTTTTCTGAGAGGAAAGAAAATGAACGTATCTCGCCGCACAGGGCGCGCGCTCCGTCGCGTCGCCTGTGCTCTGCTGGCGGCCGCCGGCCTGTCCGCCCTTCCCCTGTCCCATGCCTGTGCAGAAGGCTTTTTCGTCACCGAATGGAGCGCCCGCGGCGTATCGCTGGGCGCAGGGATCACGGGCGGCATGGTCGCCCGCGCCGATGATGCCTCGGCCATGGCCTACAACCCGGCCGGCATCACCCAGATCCCCGGGACCATGTTCCAGGCAGGCATCTCCCTGGCCATGCTCAATTTCGACCTGTCGCGCCACGACACCGGCAAGCACGTCTCCAGCGCGGACCAGGTGTTCCCCATCCCGCACATCTACATGACGCATCAGCTCAATGACCGCGTCTGGCTGGGCCTGGCCACCTTCACCCGGTACGGGCTCGGCTCCAAATTCCCCAACAACTGGGGCGCCCCGGAACCGGGCAAGACGCCGGGCACCTTCCCCCTCTATCCGGGAGGTCCTTCCCTTCCGGCATCGGGCGTGCTCCGCTCCGTCAAGCTGCTCTCTTCCACCGTCAACCCCAACATCGCCATCAAGCTCAACGACACATGGTCGGTGAGCGCAGGCGTGAGCTACACCTGGGGCTACCTGAACATCAACCAGCAGTACAACGTCCTCTCGCCCTATGGCATGGGTCATGCCGATGCGCGCATCCACTCGGAGAACGGCTACGCCTTCGGCTGGAACGTGGGCGTGCATGCGCGCTTCAATGACCAGTGGAGCGCCGGCTTCGCCTACCGCGCCAAGGAGGACATGACGTTCTCGGGCAAGACCCGCTTCCGCCACAGCGGTTCGCCTGCGGTTTCGGGCGTCATGCAGCAATTCCTGAAGACCTGCGATTCCCGCGGCAAGCTCAATGTGCCGGACACGTTCGTCCTGGGCGTCATGTACAAGCCCCTGCCCAACCTGAGCTTCGAAGCGGATCTTGGCTATACGGTATGGAGCCGCTACCGCAACCTCTCCATCTCCATGCAGAACGGCACCCCCCAGTTTTTTGAGCAAAAAAACTGGAAGGACGGCTGGACGTTCACGCTGGGCGTGGAATACCGCCCCGTCGACTGGCTCGCCCTGCGCGCCGGCTATACCTACGAGACCACGCCCCTGCAGGACAGCAACTGCTACGACTACCTCGTGCCCTCCAACGGGCGCAACTACTATACGGCAGGCGTGGGCTTCACGTACGGCAACTGGACCCTGGACCTCGCCTACATGTACATCAACGTGAGGGACATCACCTACCCGGCCTTCGGCGGCGTGGGCAAGGTGGAGAACGGCATCATCAAGGAATACTCCGGCAGGGCCCACAACAGTTACTGCCACAGCGCCGCCATGACCATCGGATACCGCTTCTAGGGGCATGGCCCCGGAAAGCGGCAGGCAGCAAAGAGGCGCCCGGCGGGCGCCTCTCCTGCTTTAAAAACTCCGTTCCTGCTACGGAGCGACCGGCGTGATGATGGACAGCTTTTCAGGCGCGGTGACCTTGACCCCATGCTCGATGACTGCCGACTGATGCGGCGGGACATCCAGCTCCCATACCAGTTCAGACTTGCCTTCCCTGGCAGCCGGGGCCGAGGTGTATTCCACCTTTACGTCTTTGTTCACGCTCCTGGGCAGCGGGCGTTCCACTTCCACGCGGACAGGCGTTTCGCGGTCGTTGCGGACGGTGTACTGCCATGCCCATTCCCAGATCTTGTCCTTGCCGATGAAGCCCTGCGTCCCGCTCTTGCGCGGCTCGGTCCTTGCCAGGAGCTGCACGCGCGGATCGTGCCCGAAGGAAAGCGCGACCTTGCCTTTGCGGGGGCTGAAGGTGTCGGTGCCTATGGCCGCGCCGTCAAGGCTCAGCCTGGACGGTCCGGCAGGCCAGGCGACCCCGGTCTCCAGCTCATGCTCTGCGCAGAGGAACACCCTGGCATCGCTGTTGAGCGGACGCACCTTCCAGACGATGTCTTCCTTCCACTCCGCGCTGTGCAGGAGGATGCGGCTCTCACCCTGCGCCAGCCCCCTCATTGCAGGGATCCACGAGGCGAAAGCGCCCGAAAGGTCGGCAACGGCGGGCTTCTTGGGCTCGGCATTGCGCTCCATCACAGGCACAGCCGCCATCATGGCCCCAGAGGCTGCAGCGCCGTCCTCCATGGAACGGCGGCGCTCCCTGACCTGTGATGCTTCCTGCCCTATGTTCCAGGAGCGGAGGGACGGGGGGCGCACGCCCGATCCCGTTCCGGTGGTGACGAGCTGTATCACCGTGCCGTCCCAGTCGAAGCATGAGGACTGCTGCACCACGGCCTCCAGGCGCACCCGGATCGTCCCCTTGCCGTCATCCTGCGGCGAACAGGCTATGTTGTATTCAGGACGCCATGAGCAATCCGGTATCTTGTAGCTGTATTCCGCTTCGATGCTGGCTCCGGGCTGGACCGTGGATCCCTGCAGGGAGCTGGCCTGCTTTTTGACGCCCGCGGCCTCCGCAAGGGCTGCGGTGACGAGCGTGCGCCGCTCCATGGATTCCGGATAGGCTTTCAGCGTCTCCTGCAGGGTCTTGATCTGCTTTTTGATGCCTGCGTTCTCCACATGCAGCGCCTGGATGTCGATGCCGCGGGAGATGTCCTCCGCACCGTATTCGATCCTGGCGAGGATGGCCTTGGACCTTCCCTCCAGTTCGGCGATCTCCTTCTCCATGCGCGCGCGCTCGCGGGAGAGCCCGCCGTCGGGCGCGCCGATGACGGCGCGCTGCGTCATCCTGAGTATCTGGGCGCCTTCCAGTTTGATCTGCAGGTCGGCGGCGTTGGCGGGGAGCAGGATGCGTATGCTGGGCGCGCCGCCGATCATCTCGACGGGGATGCTCCCGTGCACGAACAGCGTGGCGAGGGAAGGCGAAAGGACCGCCCGGGCCGGGGAAGCCAGCTGGGGCAGCGGAGCCTCCTGGGCGGCGCTTGCCGCAAGAGGGAACGCAAGCAGGAACAAGGCAGGCAGGCAATGCTTGAACATGGCGACTCCGTTGTTGATGGTGGACGCACACGTGCTGGGCAGGTCATCCTCCATGGTCCGGAAGCGGCGCGGGCAGCGTCACGCTCCTTCCCAGGGCGCGATGGCGCCGAGCAGGGGCTGCTTTTCCATCCTGATGACAGAAAGCTCGTATTCCGCCTGGAGGAACGTCCAGAAGCGGGCGCTGTTCCCGAAAAAACGCGCCAGACGCGAGGCGGTGTCCGAAGAAATGCCCCTGCGCTCGTTGACGATGTCGAGCATCCGTGAAACAGGGACGGATATGGCCAGCGCGATCTTGTTGGATGAAAGCCCGAGGGGCAGCATGAACTCCTCGCGCAGGACCTCTCCGGGATGGGTGACGATCCTCTGCTGATCTTCCGCCGGCAAGGCGGACGCACCCGCTTCTCCGCCGCATGCCAGGCGCACGCCGCGGACGCCCCTCCCCTCCCAGGAAAAATGCAGCTGCCAGCCCTTGTCCACGGGGATGGAGCATTTTCTCGCGTTGCTCCGCTGCGCGGCGGGGCGGCAGGACCGGATGTCTTTTGGCGAGGTCGCACAGTGGATGAGATCGAGCTTGCGCAGCGCGGCATGCCCGGCATCCCCAAAGACGGAAGCGCGGCCCGTGGTGAACAGCTCTTTTGTCGCCGGGCAGCCAAAATCCACGATCATACCTGCCTCCTTGCTGGGATCGGATGTTTGCAGTCCATCATACATGACTGCTGCGGCAAGTCAACCTGTGCGCCGCAGCGGACCTTCTGCCTGCGCATCTGCAGGCGGCCGGGACGCGGGCGGACGTTGCGGCAGCCCCTGCGCAGCAGGGATCCGTCCGTGCGCCGATCCGGCAGGGGAGTTTACGTCCATAGCGAAAAATGATAAGCATGGCATGGGAAAAGACTTGGGCTGCGGGGGACTGCACGCCTGCGTCCCCTCCCATGATCTTTCATGCACCGCTCATCAACATCCCTGCAGGAGTGTCCATCATGCGCAAAAACATCTGGCTGAGCTGTTTCCTCGCCGCAGCGCTGCTGCTCCCTGCGGCATCTCTCCGTGCTGCAGAACGCCTTCCCGTGACCATTAGCGAAGATTCCGCGCTGCCCCTGCGCGTGCTCACGCGCCCGGCTGCCACGCTGTATCAGGATATGGAAGGAAAGACCGTCCTCCAGAGCAACCTGCCCACCTTCCGGTCCTTCTTCGTGTACACCCGGCCCGCGGGCGAAGAACTGGGCGCCGGCACCGGATGGTATGAGGTCGGCACCGACGACAAGGGCAAGATCGCAGGCTGGATGAAGGCCGAAGACCTTTTTGAATGGAAGCAGACCATGTGCCTTTCGTACACCAATCCCGAAGGGCGCCATCCTGTGCTGATGTTCGACGACGACGAATACCTGGGGACGCTCGCCGGGATGCCCGAAGACAAGCGCGCCGGGCAGGTCGACGGCTTCTACAAGGCCATCGATGAGGCCGCCGCGCAGGGCAAGCCGCTGCCCGCAGACTTCCCCATCATCTCCATGGAGCCCAAGATGGCGGTCGGCGAGAAGGACAGCTTCACCCTGCTGCCCATCCTCGACCATTCCTCCATCACCATCGACGAGCGCGAAGCCCGCCTGCTGAGCATCGCCGCCGTGAACAGCAGTGCGAAGGACAGGGTGAAGAGCGACATCCGCCAGAACACCGAGGTGCTGCAACAGGTGACGACGTCAAGCGAAAGCAAGGCGAAAAAACTTGAAGACATGAAGTTCGACGTGGTCTGGGTCATCGACACCACGAGCAGCATGCGCCCGTACATCGACAAGGCGCGCGAGGTGATGAAGGGCGTCTCTGAGACCGTGGCCGCCAATCCCAACATGAACGGCAAGATCGCCTTCGGCGCCTGGGCGTACCGTGACTCCAGCGAAGTCGAAGGACTGGAATACGTGACCAGGAATTTCACGCCTGAGCTCCTGCCCATCGACCAGTTCCTCCCGGTCATGGACCAGATCCAGGAGACCAAGGTCGACAGCCAGACCTTTGACGAAGACGTGTTCTCCGGCGTGAACGACGCCATCAACACGACTGCATGGCGCCCCGATGCCCTGCGCATCATCATCCTGGTGGGTGACGCACCGGGACATGAAGCCGGGCACAAGTGGAACGCCTCCGGCATGGATCCGCAGACCCTGCGCGCCATCGCCAGCGAAAAGAAAGTCAGGCTGTACGCCCTGCACCTGAACCCGCCGAACGCCAAGAAATACAACCGCATCGCCGCCCGCCAGTTCAAGACCCTTTCCCTCAACGCAGGCAGCGACAAGCCCTTCTACTGGGGCATCTCATCCAAGGACGTGCCGGCCTTCGGCCAGTCTGCCCGGGAGATCGCCGAAAGCGTGACCATGTTCGCCGAAAATGCAGAGAAGGTGTTCAAGGAAAGCCAGCTCGCCGCGCAGGAGGAAGCCGCCCCCGCAGCACCGGCCCCTGAACCGGCCAAGGAACCGGCGCCTGCCGTCGCCAACGCCCCCACCAAGGACGACATCATGCAGAGCCTGCGTGCTGCCGCTGTGGAATGGCTGGGCGCCAAGGAAGGCGTGGAAGCCCCGCGCGACATCGAAGCATGGGTGGTGGACAAGGACCTGGAGGACGCCACGCGCCAGTCGCTGGAAGTCCGCCTGCTGCTCACCAAGGCGCAGCTGGATGCCCTTTCCACGCTGCTCAAAGACGTGCTGATGGCCGGCGCCCAGCAGCAGGTCAGCGGCGAGGACTTCTTCTCCTCCCTGCAGGCCGCCTCTGCCGTCGCGGCCCGCGACCCGGACATGCTGGCCGAGGCCGAGACCCTTGGCAAGTCCGGACTGGCGCCCAGCTTCCTTGAAGGCCTGCCGTACAAGAGCCAGCTGATGTCCATGAACAACGAGCTCTGGGCAAGCTGGGGCCCCGATGAACAGGATGCCTTCCTGAACAACCTCGAGGCCAAGATCAAGGGCTACCAGGCCATCCACGATGACACGTCGCTCTGGTTCCCGCTGAACGAAGGCGACGACCCCTCCGAGCATGTGTCTCCCGTGCCGCTGGAGCTGATGCCGTGAAGACATGCATGGTCGCGGAAGGCCTGAGCATCCGCCGGGAGAAAAACGGCTCCAGCTTCACGCTGGTCGTCCCGAGCCTTAAGGTCAGCTACGGGCAGGCCCTGGCCGTCGTCGGGACCAGCGGCTGCGGCAAATCCACCCTGCTGGACATGCTGGCGCTGATCCTCCGGCCCAGTGCGGCCTCCCGCTTCACGCTGGAGCTTGACGGCCGCAGCGAAGACCTGTTCGCGGCCGGTCCGGCAAGGCTGGCGCAGATCAGGGGGGCGAACATCGGCTACGTGCTGCAGTCAGGCGGACTGCTCTCCTTCCTTTCCGTGCGGGAAAACATCCTCCTGCCGGGGCGCCTGATGGGCTTGCCCATCACCGCCCTGGACAGGCGGGCAACGGAACTGGCCGAGATGCTGGGCATCGCCGGCCAGATGGAGAAAAAACCGCAGCATCTTTCAGGCGGCCAGCGCCAGCGCGCCGCCATAGCCCGTGCGCTGATCCACCGCCCTGCGCTGGTCCTCGCGGACGAGCCCACGGCGGCCGTGGACCAGGCATCCGCCGAAGATATCTGCGCCATCTTCAAGACCGCCGTGCACGAAACAGGCTCAGCCCTTGTCATCGTCAGCCATGACAGGCCCCTGATGGAGCGCATGGCCGATGCCATGGTCACCTTCCGCGTGGAGAAGCCCACGCCTGTCGACGCCTGTTCCACGCTCATCCCAAGGGAGGGTGCCCTATGAGCCGCTGCGGGGAGATCATCCGCCTGGCGGCGGCAGACGTGCGGCATGAATGGCGCATGAGCCTGTGCATGATGCTTGCCGTTGCCGCCATCGCCACGCCGCTGCTGCTGTTTTTCGGGCTCAAGTACGGCGTCATCGAAACGCTCCGCCAGCGCCTCCTGGACGACCCGTCCAGCATGGAGGTCCTCCCCCTGACCGACAGGCGCCTCGACGATGCCTGGTTCGAACAGAAGAGGACCGATCCGCGCGTGGCCTTCGTGGTCCCGCACACCCGCAAGCTCTCGGCCCAGGCGGAATTCGCCGTCCAGGGGAAGAAAAAGAAGGTGATGCTGGACATCGCCCCCACCATGGAAAACGACACGCTCCTGCTGCGCTACGGCGCTCCCGTCCCCAAGCCCGGCGAATGCGTCCTCACCGCCGAGGCTGCCTCCAGGCTGAAAGCGGGCCCCGGAGAAATGCTGGACTGCCAGGTCTCCCGCGACAAGGGAAAGGTGCGCGCCTCCCGCACATTCCGCGTTGCGGCCGTGCTGCCAAGCCGCGCCGGCTCACTGCCTGCGGCGTATGTCCGCCTGGAAGAACTGGAGCAGATAGAACAGTTCAAGGACGGCCGCGCCGTCCCGGAACTGGGCTGGCCGGGCAGCGACCCGCTGGCCTACCCCGCCGCCCCGGGCGCGCTGCTCTCGCTCCCGGCGGAACTCGATGCCGTGCGGGAAGCCATGCTCACGCAGAACACGGGATTTGCGCTGAAAAAACGGCTGGGCGAAGGCGAAGGCGGCATCCTGCCCCCCGGCATGCCGGAAGGACGGGTGCTCTATATGCTCTCCACCGTGGGGAGCCTGGCCGACAGCCGCGATTTCGCGGCGGTGGCCGACCGTGTGCGCGGCAAAGACGCCTTCATCCTGCCCCTGAATGCCGCACTGAAGGTGTTCCTGCCCGCCGGTGGAAAAGAGGAGGCGCTCTCCCTGCTGCCTGCCGCCGGCATCGGCAGGCCCCTGCCCGGCATCGCCCTGCCTGAAGGCGGGCAGGACTGGACCGAGTTCTCCTCCAGGCCGGCGCCGCGCATCCTGCTGGTCGCGCCCGGTCTTGCCGCACGCATAGGCCCCGGGGAGGTCAGGGCCAGGATCGTGAGCTCCCTTTCCGGCAAGGGAGGTGCCTTCCAGGAGCGCGAGGCCGCGCTCTCCCTGCGCGTCCAGGCAGAAGATCATGTGCCGGGCGGAACAGCCCTCGCCGCGCCCTCGCTGCTGGGGCAGCTCGGCCTCCTGGCTGAGCGCCCGGTCATCGACGGAAAAACGGCTGACGGAGGACCGGCCCTGCTGCTCGGCAGGCGCGGCTATTCCGGGTTCCGCATGTATGCCGCCGGGCTGGAGCAGGTCGCCCCCCTGAAAGCCGCCCTCGAAGAAGAAGGGATCACCGTGAGCACGCGCGCCGACCGCATCGAAGAGGTGCTGGCGCTCAACAAGTACCTGGACATCCTGTTCTGGATCATAGCGGCGGCGTCCCTTGCCGGGGGCATGGGCTGCCTTGTTTCCAACGTCTACGCCAACGTCGAGCGCAAGCGCAGGGAGCTTGCCGTGCTGCGGCTGCTGGGCGTGCACGGGACGAGCCTGTCCCTGTTCCCGCTCACGTCCGCCATGATCCTCACGCTGGGCGGCATCCTGGGGAGCCTGGCGCTGTTCCACGCCCTGGCAGCGACCATCAACGGCGTGTTCAGCGCGCATCTTGCGGAAGGAGAAATGTTCTGCCGGCTCACCACTGTCCATCAGATGGCGGCCCTGGGCATGGCGCTGGCGCTGGCGGTGCTCACCGGGCTCGCGGCTTCCCGCAGGATGCTGCGCATCCAGCCGGCAGAATCCCTGCGCGATGAATGACCGGAGGAAGACCATGCGATTGCGATCACTGTTCGGCAGCCTGGCCCTGGCGGTGTCCTGCTGCCTTCCCCTTGCGGCTCACGCCGCGCCGCAGGACGGCGACCTTGTCATCAGCGGTCCGGAAGGGACGCGCTTCGTCTTCCGCCCTGTCGTGGTAAGGGGCGGCACCGGCCCCCTGGCCGGGCAGAACTACATCATGGGCGACGCTTCCGGGACCTTCCGCACGCCGCCGACGTCTGTCGTGCTCGGCGGCGGCTTCGTCAGCGGCGGGGACAGGCTGTTCTACATCGGCAAATTTGAAGTGACAGAAGCCCAGTACCACGCGGTCCTGGGCGATGCCATGCCCAAGGCTGACAAGGCTGACCTGCCCGTCACCAATGTCACCTACTTCGATGCCATGCGCTTCGTCGACGCCCTGAACACGTGGTTCTACGCCAACGCCATCAAGGAGCTTCCGCGTGCCGGCGCATTCCCGGCGTTCGCCAGGCTGCCCAGTGAAGAAGAATGGGAATTCGCCGCCCGCGGCGGGATCCTCGTGGAACCGACACGGTTCGACGCGGCGACCCCCTATGAGGAAGATGAGGAACTGGCAGCCTACGAGTGGTTCTCCGGCCCGGACTCCTCGCACAACAAGATCCAGAAGGTGGGCAAGCTCAAGCCCAACCCCCTTGGCCTGCATGACATGCTGGGCAACGTGCAGGAAATGACGCTTTCCCTCTACCGGGTGGAATATTACCAGGGGCGCTCCGGCGGCTTTGCGGCCCGCGGCGGGCATTACCTCACCCCCGAAGACAAGATGGTCTCGGCCCTGCGCTCGGAAGAGCCCTTCTACCTGGGTTCCGCCGACAAGGGCATGAAGCCCAATGCCAAAGCCACCATGGGTTTCCGCCTGGTGCTTTCGGCACCGGTGCTCACCGACCGCAACGCCATCGCCGAGATGGACAAGGCGTGGAAGGAACACAGGGAAGGCGCCGGCGCCACCATGCCCGCCGCCCTGTCCGTATCCAGCGTGGACAAGCAGGAAGAAGTGCCGGCCATGGAAGCTTTGAAGCGCCTCGCCCGCATCCGCGACGCCCTGGAAAAAGCCGGGCTCTCGGCAAAGCTCAGGCAGGAGATCGGAGGGACGGAATCGGCCTTGCGCGACATGGCGAAAGTCCGCCGCCAGGCTGATGAAGACACCGCCCGCG
>JAEEGL015630512.1_pt1 | contig 49329 bp, 41 predicted proteins | sample 9134231 | NCBI WGS metagenome assembly JAEEGL01 (sample SAMN16246548, study PRJNA631951) | gut metagenome | biome: gut microbiome; feature: rumen; material: fiber-attached | host: Bos | place: Iran: Karaj | collected 2018-10 | reverse complement strand
CTGACGGACAATATGCAGCTGGCCTGGGATATGCTTCAGTCCATCGTGCGGCACGTTCTGAACAAGTGTCCGGATGAATTGGCATTCTTGAACCAGTTTATCGATAAGACCGTTTTGGACCGTCTAAACACGCTGGCCAAGAGCGACTACAAACGTGTCACGTATACGGAAGCCGTGGATTTGCTGAAGAAGAGCGGGGAAACGTTCAAATATCCTGTGGAATGGGGCATCGACCTTCAGACAGAACATGAAAGATATCTGACCGAACAGATCTTCAAATGCCCGATCTTTGTCACGGATTATCCCAAAGAGATCAAGTCGTTCTATATGCGTGTCAACGACGACGGGAAAACGGTCGCTGCTATGGACCTCCTGGTTCCCGGCGTGGGCGAGATCATCGGCGGATCCCAGCGTGAAGAGCGGCTGGATGTGCTGCTTGCCCGCATGGCTGAGTGCCATCTGACCGAAGAAGACTACTGGTGGTACGTCAACCTGCGCAGATACGGTGGCACCCGTCATTCAGGTTACGGCTTGGGATTCGAACGGATTCTGATGTATGTGACCGGCATCTCGAATATTCGGGACGCGATCCCGTATCCGAGAACGGTCGGTTCCGCAAACTATTGATCGACAAAAAAACAAATAGAGCAGGGAATTTGATCGGTGGTCAAACTCTCTGCTCTTTTTTCTATAGCGTGATGCCGAACTCTTTTTGCATCATCTCGATGATCTCGTGCCGGTAAGGCATGGAGGGCGAAGAACCGTGACGGGTGACTGAGATCGCTGCCGTGGCCGAAGCGAAATACAGCGCTTTCTCGATCGTCATGCCTTCCGCGATGGCCGTAGCCAGTCCGCCGTTGAAGGCGTCGCCCGCGCCGGTCGTCTCGACGGCATGGACCTTGGCTGCCGGGACCAGGATCTCCTTTTTGCCGTCGGTAAAGTAGGCGCCTCGGGTGCCCAACGTGATGATCACGTTTCGAACGCCCATCCGGATAAAAGCATCGGCTGCCGCTTTGCAATTCTCGGGCGAGTCGACAGGACAGCCCGTGAATTGTTCAGCTTCGGTTTCATTGGGAGTCACATAAGCGACCCCATCGAAGATGGACTTCGGGATATCGATGAAGGGAGCCGGATTCAGAATGAAAGGCTTATGATATTTTTGTGCCAGTTCTTTGGCTGTAAAAATCGATTCGACGGATGTTTCGAATTGGGACAGAACGGCATCGCAATCGGCAAAATCCTTTTCCGCCTTCAAAACGTCCTCTCTGGTGAGCAGCTCGTTGGAAGCAAAGATCACGATGATCCGGTTCTGCGCCGTCTGCTCGTCGATTTCGATCAGTGCGCTGGCGGTTTCTCCGCCCGGAACGATTCGGATATATTCCTCGCTCATCTTTTCTTTTGCATAGTGAGCTTTCAAAAAATCTCCGAAAGTGTCGTCGCCTCTGCAACCGATCAGCCGGACATCCGAACCGGCCCGGTGCGCGGCGGTCATCTGATTGCTGCCTTTACCGCCGGGTCCGAGACGGAGCATGGAACCTTTCGTGGTTTCTCCGGCTACGGGCAGATGAGGAGCAAAACCCGTCACGTCGACGATCAATGACCCTGGACCTATAATTTTTGCCATGATGTGCTCCTTGGGATCAAGACTGCGGAGCGTCTTTCAGGATATTCAGACCTGCGGACGTGCCAAGTCTTTCGGCTCCCGCGTCGATCAGAGCCTTGGCATCGGCATATGTGCGGATACCGGAAGAGGCCTTCAGTTTGACATTGCCCGAAAGATTGGCCTTCATGATTTGAAGATCTTCAACGGTCGCGACGCCGGCCGATACGCCGGAACAGGTTTTGACAAAAGAAGCGCCGGCTTCACATGCCAACCTTGTGGCAAGGGCTTTTTCTTCGTCTGTCAGCAGTCCGGTTTCAATGATGACTTTGACGACTTTGCCTTTGGCTTCGGCAACGACTGCGGCGATTTCCGAGCGGACATAGTCCGCTTCTCCGTCCTTCAGGCGGCCTACGTTGATGACCATATCGAATTCATCGCAGCCCATGGCATAAGCCTGCCGGGTTTCGAACACTTTCGTTTCGGTCGTGTTCTGGCCCAAAGGGAAGCCGATGACGGTACAGACTTTGACGTCCGTTCCTTCAAGGAGTTTTTTGGCCAGGCAGATGTTGCACGGATTGACGCAGACGGAGGCAAAGTCCGCGTTTTTAGCGTCTGCGCACAGTTTTTCAATGTCTGCCTTGAGGGCAAACGGCTTGAGGTTCGTATGGTCGATGTATTTGTTCAAAGGTTTCATGAGTTGAGTACTCCTTAAGGCTCATCTACTGTTTTGAAGGACTTGCCCCATTGGCGAAGCCTTTCTTCATATGCGTCATTGAATCTCCAGTCTCTCCAAAACGTCAGAATGCAGAGATCTTCATCGGATTCGCGGTTATCCAGAGCGTGGAAGACGCCTCCGGGGATAAAAACGACCTGATTGGCGGTTACGTCGATGATCTGATCATCCAGACGCAGTTTGCCGTGACCGGACAGAATGTAATAGATTTCATCTTCTTCGTGTGTCGCCCCGTCCAGCGCAAAGCCGGCTTTGACTGTCCCATGGTTGATCTGGATCACATTGTCTCTTCCGGTGATGACATGATCCAGAATCATTCTGGATTCATATGCATCTCCAAAAAGCAGCGGTTTGACTTTGGCGACCTCGACGCTGAGAGGAGGCAGTTTTTTGTTTCCCATGATATCCCTCTTTACTCATCGAATGTGATGATGATTTTGATCTTTTGATCCCGGTAGCGGTCTTCATGCTCGAAAACGTCCAGCGCCTTTTCAAAAGGAATGTGATGGCTGAAGACGGGCGTGAGTTTGACCGGATTGTTTTTCATGATCTCGCACACAGCGGTCGCATTGCCGTATCTTCCGGCTGCGCCGACCATGGATAAACAGCCGAGGACGAGCGGGTCGATCGGCAGTCCGTCGAGATCATGCTCATAGAAACTGACTACGGAGATGCGAGCATATCTTCTGCATACGGAGATGCTGTCTTTCAAAGCAGAACCGGACCCTGAGGTCTCTACGACAAGGTTTGCACCGTGCCCGCCGGTCAGTTCGAAAACTTTTTTGACCGCGTCTTCTTTGCGGCTGTTGATCACCTGATCGGCTCCGATCTGTTTAGCTACATCGAGTTTACTATCATTTCTTCCGACGAGGATCACTTGACCGGCACCGTAATATTTGGCCAGCCAAGCCGAAACCATCCCGATGGCTCCGGTGCCGAAGACGACGGCCGTGTCGCCTTTGCCCAGACTGACTCCGCGGAATGCGTCGTAAGCGATGGAGGCAGGCTCGATCAGTGCGCCTTCATCCATCGAGAGTTCATCCGGCAAGTGATAGACGTGACGTTCCGGCATCTGCATATATTCCGCAAAGCATCCGTCCCAGGTGTTCACAGTCCCGACCGAACGGTTGTTCGGACACTTCATATAATCTTTGGCCAGGCAGGCAGGGCATTTGCCGCAGGACACAAAATTGTCTGCGTAGACCCTGTCTCCCGGGTTGAAATCCTTAACTTCCGGCCCGACAGCCGTTACGACACCGGCCCATTCATGGCCGAAGCGGACCGGATACTTGATTTCACCGGACCGGATAAAGCTGGAATCTCCGGAATAAATGGACAGATCCGTTGCGCAAACACCGGTCCGCATGACCTTCGCTACGATCATGTCGCCGGTTGCTTCCGGGATCGGAACGGTTTCCATTCGGGCATCTTTCGGCCCGTAAACCGTGATGGCTTTCATCGTTTTTGATACAGTCATAAAACCTCTGCTATTTCAAAAGGAAGAATTCACCCTGGCGCATGAGCATGTAGGTCTGGTCCGGACAATTCGATTGCATATTCTCAATGAATTTGCCTGGATTGCCGAAATGCTGAGCAAAATTCCAATAGTGACAGGGAACGGAGAGAGAAGGCTTCAATGCTGCAATCACTTTGACGGCAGTCTCTTCATTCAGATTGCCGAAGGCCCCGTTGATCGGGAGGATAAGCAGATCCGGATTCTGGATGAACGGATCGTCCAGCCAATCGGGCCGATATGCCGTATCACCCATGATGTAGATCTTTTTTCCTTCCGCTTCAATGACGAAACCTAATGCGTCAGGAGTATCCGGCCCGTGATCGCAGCGGACAGCCGTGACCTTAGCGCCGTTTAGATCCGCACAGTCTCCGACCGCCATAAAGGTGAGCCTGTCATGGAGATTGAGCCGGTCACATTCGGCTTGGGTGTCTTTAGCGCCGTACAGCCGGGTGATCCCGTTGGCCATGAGGGTCGGGATGCTGTCAGGATCAAAATGATCATAATGGGCGTGCGTGATCAAGAGATTGTCGAAAACCATATCGTCGGCCGACATGATCTTGGCCATCAGCCTTTTGAATCCGAAATAGCGCTCACAACAATCCGACAAATAAGGATCCAATGCGATGGTGACCCCGGAAGGAAGCTTGAAAATGAAACCCGCCTGGCCTAAAAAAAACACACCGATCTGACCTTTCGGGACGGATGTTCCCAAAACCGTGTTAGCAAAATCAATCATCTCAAAATCCTCTCGTTTTCAAAAATCTCTCGCGAATCCGCCGCAGGTCCAGCCTCCGTCCACAGGGAGGACGGCACCGGTGATGTAGGATGCGGCGTCTGAAGCCAAAAATTCAACTGCGCTGACGACCTCAGAAGGTACAGCTTGCCGGCCCATGGGAATGTGCGACAGAAGACCGGTCATCGCATCGTTTTTAGGCCAAAGACGGTTTGTGATCGCGATCCCCACCGTACCGGGACATACAGCATTGACGCGTATGCCCTGAGGAGCCAGTTCCATAGCGCATGCCTTTGTCAGGTTGATGACCGCTGCTTTCGCCGCGGTAAATGCGCACTGATTGCGCAAGGGAACCATCCCAACGATGGAACTGATGTTGACAATGGACGAACCTTGAGCCATGAGCGGAACAGATTGCTTGGTGCAATTGTATGTTCCGTCCAGATCGACCTTCAGAATCGCATCCCACCATGTGTCGTTGAACTTGTCAATGTGGTTTCGCTCTTCAGGCCCGACGTTGATGCCTGCGTTGTTGACCAAAACGTCGATCGCACCATATTCTGCCCTGATCTTTGCAAAACTGTTTTTAACGCTTTCACGGTCGGTGATATCAAATTCCAATCCGTAGGCGTTGAGACCCTTCTCACTCAGTTTTGCGGCCAGCTCTTTGGCACCTTTCAAATCGCAGCAAATAACGGTGGCACCGTCTTGGGCGAATTGCTCGCACATGACGCTTCCGATTCCTCCGGCGCCTCCCGTGATGACAACTGTTTTTCCTTTAAAAGAGATCTCCATATGCGTCCTCTTAGATCTGTGAAATGTGGAAAAATAATACTCGTTAGAGGGATGAAAAACCCTTTATCATTATTTCACAACTCAACAAAAAAAGCAATACGAAAAGGATATTTTTAGATTCGGTACTTGACAGTTTCGAGTCTGTGTGATACAATACCCCTCGCATGGTTGGAAACAATCATGCCGGTGTGGCGGAATCGGCAGACGCACGGGACTTAAAATCCCGCGATATGAGAGTATCGTACCGGTTCAAGTCCGGTCACCGGCAGTTGAATAACGCGGAGTAGAGCAGTCTGGTAGCTCGTCGGGCCCATAACCCGGAGGTCGTGTGGTTCAAATCCCACCTCCGCAACCAAATCTGGACCGGTAATTGATACGATGTGTCGATTACCGGTCCGTTTCATTGTTTTCTGAAAAGCCTTGTGAATAGTCCTTTTTCACACAACAGCGGGTACAGTTAAGGTTCCGTCAGAGAGCGAAGATGAACCGTTTTCTATTGATAGATCTGCTTTGAGGGAATCTGTTGGAGGTCCGTATCCTATCGTTTTGAAAAATGACTACCGTATTGCTGGTGAAGAGTTTATGACTTTGGCAAATGAGTAGGAGGAAAAGGTATGAAAAGATTGATTGTTGCCTTAGGTGTCTTGGCTTGTTTGGCGGCTATACTGATATCGTGCGGGCAGACAGTTCTTGACTGGGAGAGAACCCCGGTTGAGGGAATAGACTTCGATTTGTTTCATATACAAGTTTCCTCAGGAGCGGAAGATGGCGCGTTCAAAACTGAGGCAGTGGAGCCCACCGGATATTATTCTGAGGAGCAGGTTGAGAGTGCTGAAGTTGAAACGATCCAACTCGGAAAAAGGAATTACAAAGTAAAGCTTCAAAAAATCATCAGAAGAGGGCAAGATAGTGAAGAGCGGGTCTTTGAGGATGAAAGCGGAACAATTGAGTGTCGTTTATTATCGCTCAAGCAGTCATTTAGAATTCGTGCCAAAACAGGGTTTCTTTCTGCTTTTGATGAACAAACTGTATTATCCGAGGAGACTCTTAAAGATCATGCGCTGCGCTTTTTGTCGGATTACATCGAACTGTCTTTTATAGAAAAGTATGACTACAGTTGCACAACAAGGGATGCTGTTCACACTCCAAATGCTGCTTGGGGCGAGACAAGAGACGAGTTCTTTATTCCGCCTACAGATAATCCGTCAGATGAAACGATAGAGATTATCTACTACAGTATGACTTACTCACTTTATTGTGGATCGTATCGAACCAACGATTATGTGACGATTACTTTTGATCCGAATGGCAATATCCAGGAACTGCTCGTTTGCTTTACGGGTGTGGATTGGAGTTCGGTCAGACTGCCAAACGCGGATATGCTGCAGAAGAAAGCTATAGAAGCCATCAAAACATCACTGAACAGCAATTACAGATACGAAGATTCGGAACTCGTTTCACAAAGAATAACTTATGCTGAAGACGGGAAGATTTTTCTCACCTGCTCTTATTCAGTGAAAATCAGTCGTGATGGGGACCATGATTATTCAACTCTTTGTGCCGTGAGGATAACGTTTGATAGTCAACAGATAACATAGGCTTTGTGTTTTCAGGGTTTCCTGAAGATTTTGCGGTCATCTCTGACCCCGTGCTGTTACTCTTTTACGAGTTCTTAGCAGAGATGGTGTATCTTTGAAAGTTGTTTGACGAAAAAGAAACCTCCATCATCTACCAGGGCAAGAGAGCCTTTTTGTAGTTTGACCGAGTAAAAATGATAATAGTCTCTAAAAATCGGGAGTTTTGAGGGAGAAATAATGGTGGGTTACAAAATTATCGACAAAGAATCATATTACAGAAAAGGCATTTATCGCCATTTCACAGAGGACTGCAAGTGCTCAACGTCTATGACAGCCAGGATAGATGTTACCGAACTCGTCGAGTTTTCGAAAAAAACGGATACGAAGTTTTATTTGAATTTTCTGTACATTCTTTCAAAAGTACTTAACTCGCGCGACGACTATAAAATGGATTACCTTTATAAATCGGACGAATTAATCTGCTACGACGTCATCAATCCGTGTCATTACGTGTTCCATGAGGACACGGAAACATGCACGACCGTTCACTCCAGATATTGCGAGGACTACGGAACCTTTTATAAAGATGCACTTGCTGATCTGGAGGAGGCAAAGAAAAGTCGTGAGTATGTTTTCGATAACAAAAAGTATCCAAATTGGTTCGACGCATCCTATATTTCTTGGCTTTCCTATGATTCACTGAACATTGAACTGCCAGACGGGTATTTGTATTTTCCTCCGATCATCAATTGGGGGAGATATCATGAAGAGAACGGCAGATTATTGATGCCTGTTAGCGTCCGCATGAATCACGCGATTGCAGACGGTTATCTGGTAGCGAATGTTTTCCGCCTCCTGGATCAGGAAATCAAATCTTTTGTCAGGCATTGATTACTTCTCATGGCTTCTATTCCATGCTCGGCGATTCAATTACCTCGCGATTGTACAAATCCATTACCATCGCTAGGACTCAACTCTTCTTTTCCGCAGGTGAATTAACCCAGTTCACCAACGTGTCGGTTATTGTTTTTAGATATCGACTCGATTCATCGATCCCTGTTCGCGAAAGTTTTTTGCTATATTGCCATGCATCGATTGCAGCTTTGCAGCCTCCATAAAAAAAGATAAGTCGGTCAATTTGTTCATTCGTCATGCCTCCAGCCGATGCTTTGTTCAGAATGCACTCATGAAACCCTTGATTTTGCGCCAAAACCTGTATGACTACTTTTCGAAAGAGAGGAAAATACTCCGTCAATAATAATCTAATCTTAAGAACCTCCAATGACAAGTTTTGCACCATTCCGTTTTGAATTACCAACCCCTTCTCTTCAAAACTGGAAAATTTGCTGTACAGTTTCTCAATCATATCTCGGACATTGGAGTATCTGGCATAAAATTTGTTCTTGCTACAATTCAAATTAGATATCATGTCTTTGACAGTTATCTTTTCCAAATCTTTATGTTCCAAAAGATTTTCCAATTCGCAGAGACACTCCAGTTCAAAATCACTTAGACGAAGATAGTAGCAAATCAGGTAATAATCATCGTCTGGGATATATCCTTTTTCAAAACAACTCATCAGTAAGATCTCCTTTTCCAAACGCTACAGGTACTAAATAATGATTAGCCCGACAATCTGTTTCAAATCATTGGTCAAATAGTCGTTTCACAGTCGAATGCATGTTTCTTTGCTAGATTTGACTATTGTTCCTTTACTATACCACTATATGGGTGTCAAAAACAATACGCGGTGTAATAATTATACCATTTTCAGAAGATGGGGGTCTTCTGCCCGTATAATGATAAACGTCAACGATATTGCAATTTCCAAGATAAATCCATTCCGGCAAAACGAGACACATTTATCATATTCGTCTCATTGAGGAGACGCATCTTGCGTCAATTGCCTTGACAATAACAATCTTCCACAGTAGAATTGAATTGTTTCGGATCCAAACAAATCATTTCATCTACAGGAGATTCATATTATGGTTTTTTTAACAAAAAAGTCCCTTTTGGCCTGTTTGTTGGCCTTAACCATCATTATCTCGATGGTTTTGCCTGCTTTGGCGATACATAATCAACCCCTCAACATCACACTGTCCTATGATCCGATTACAATTCAACATAACGCAACCACGGGACGTGGGAGAGGTTATCATAGCAGTTCTGTCGTGTCGGGATCTACAAATCTTGGTTATGTGGAAGCCAACCTGGTACACAACAATAGCGATGAGGTTTGGCTATATGCCGAAACCATATCTTATATTTCCGGAGAAACACGCACATTGCGTGCAACTGTTAAAATGTGGGGATATGTTGAAACAACAATATTCAACCAATCGGGCACATCAAATCAATTATATCATAACCAGATTTCATTTGATCAAAGTTCACAAGGATTTATTTGTGTAACTCATTTGACAGGATCCTTCTCCAGAGAGCACTATTACTTTTGGAATACCTATACCGGTGTTAGTCCTTCTATTCAAACAATAACGAGTGGCTATTACGGAAGTTAATCACTGTTATCTTTATTCACGCATAAACAAACTCGATTTTTGAGGTTCGATAAATGAAACGTTCTTTTCTGCTGTTTTTAATTTTCATCATCTCTGTCACAGTGTTTTCTTCATGTGGTTCCGGATCATCTGTTTCTGAAGATGACGGTTCGTTGCTGTCCGCTCACTGGGACATGGTACTTCAAAATGACACATATCTCATCGGCGACCACAGCGCTATTCTTGGCCTTGCTTCAGGAGGTGCACCGGGAATTTCCAATGAAGTAGACGTCAAACTGAACTTGAAAACGCTTACAGTGACTCCTCTCTGCACAGATGAACTCTGCACGCATGAAAAAGGCAGCGACTGCAAATTTCAAGACGTGGTATCCTACTGTTTCCTGTCAGACAACGATCTGTATTACCGTGTCAATGTTCATATGATCGTCAGTTCATATGAAGACAGAGATGAGGAAGGAAATATTACGACTGTTCCGATATGGGATTACAAACAGGAATTTGTCCGCTATAATATCATTACGGGAGAATACAAAGTACTGGTCTCCTTATCTTCGACAGAAGCAGAAATGACCGGTGGTCGGTTTGTAAAATATGGTGACAAGGCATACTATCTGCGATATATTTCCCTTGTCGAAAAGCCGCAGTCCGAATCGGACTATCGCCTCTATCTTTGCTCAACTGACTTAACGGCAGGAGGCGAAGAACGTATATGTGAAGCTCCATCCATTTTGGGTGAATCATCCGTTTTGCTGTTTGGAAGGAACAATACTTTTTACTTTTACGACAACCAGACACAAAAACTGTATTGTGTCCCGATGTCAAATCCTTCAGATGCGGAATTACTCCTTAACGGTTCCGGCGAACAGACTGTACAAAGCGGCTCGGATGGAATCTTTATGGTTGGCTCTTATATCTACTATCCTGTCGCAGCGCGCAATGTCAATCAAGACTACGCTTCTCTGTCTGGATTCTTTCTCTACAGAATCAATACTGACACGAAGCAATACGAACGGATCAGCGACGAAATCGTTGAACGATTCAATGCCACCGATGAAGGTTTGATATGCATCCTGAGTTCCAGCCAATTGCCCGATTTCAAACATGACGCCGAGCCTGCCCCCGGAAGCAGTTGCAGTCCTGTCATTCGTTTGAGTTTGGATGGAAAAACCCGTGAGTATTTGGGCTTTTACAATCCCGCCGTTACAGGTACACCTTTTATGTCTTGGATCGCAGGCGATGACATGTTCATGTGGTGCATGCTTGACACATATCGTTTCTCTCTTTCGACAGGACAGGTTTTCTCTGTTTCCTCAACGGATCCCGTCCCTCAATCATAGTTCATGACCATATTCAAACTCGCCCTTTATGAGTTTAAAAAAATCAGTTCATCACGTCTGCTGATCGGTCTATCGGCTCTTCTGCTCCTCATTGCCCTGTTTCTGTGCAACAGAACCATCCAGTCAACGCAGGAGCAGAAATGCTTGAACGATCTCGTCAGCGCGTATCAAGAAAACCCGGAAGAAATCTTGGAATACCGGCAAAAGATTAAAGCCTATGCGCGAACCCCTGAAGCCGATATTCCTAGACTGTACTCCGGGTCGTCTGCGTATAACGATTATACTCTTTTTGAAGATTTCAACGATCTGCTGGAAGCAAAAGAGATTTACCGGCAGTCATTAGAGCCGGTCATTCGATCGCTCTCCTATCAGGAAGCGGAAATAGCAGCCACATCAGGTGAAGATTCTTATGCCGCCAGCCGTGTGGCCCGCATGATACGCTTGTATGAGGAAAAATATGAAGAGACCGTTTTCCCTGTGGAAACCTCCCGCGGATGGGATGTGCTTTTTTCCTTTGATCTGGTCAACATTCTGATTCTCTCGGTGACTGTTCTAGGCGCCTCTCTGCTCTTCACTTCAGACGGTCCGGGACACCTCACCTATGTTGGGATCACCTGTTTAGGCAAACGTACGAGAATGATGTCAAAAATGTTGGCAGCGAGCGTTTATGCCCTTGCAGTGCCAGTTGTTTTCATCCTTGCCATTTCTCTGTTGATCGGAATTCGCACGGGCTTTTCAAGCTGGAATATGCCGCTGGCTGCATTTGAACAATTCAAATTCGAACCATATGGGTTCTCAGTTGGCCGGTTTTTCATTTGTTTCCTTGCTGCCAAATGTGCAGGATCTCTTTTCGCTTCAGTATTGACAGGCTGTGTGTCGCTTTTTGTGAAACGTCCTGGGGCTGTTTTCGTTTCAGGCATGATCGTACCCGGCATTGGTTGCTTGGTTTATCTTGCCGGGGGGCATCATCTGAATCTTTACGGATGGATGCACTTCTCTCCGCTTGTCGAAAGATACTATTCCTTCAACGGTTTCGGGCAGCTGTGGGATCTACCCGCTTTTGCGTGTGGAACGATCATGTTCTTAATCTTTGCCTTGTCCGTGGCTTACGGTGCCCTTTCGAAGCGATTCGCTGTTTTTGCGCCGGCCGACATTTTTGTTACCCGTTTACGAGATATCATATGGCGACTGCGGAATCGGTTCAAATCGAAAGATCGTGCTCCAGTCGAAGTCCGGAATCTGTTTTCCGGAGAGCTGTTTAAAACCATTGTCGCGTCACGTCTTTTGCCGGCAGTGCTCATTTTACTCACCGTCTCAATCTATGTCTCGTCTTTATCCTATACAAAATCTGAATCCATTGAGGAAACGATGGTAAAGAACTATATTCTCTCTATTCAGAAGCTGGATGAAGGTCAAAAAGCGGACTTCATTCTATCTGAGCGTCTTCGTATTGACAGTGCCATGGAAAACGAAAGGCCCATGAACCTCAAATTCAAAGCCGGTGAAATCAGCAGCCTCGAATACTCGGCTTTTCTAGATGAACTGAACTATGCCAGAAAGCATGATGTTGCATTTGGAAAAGTTGAGGCGCAATGGGATTATGTCTTATCTCGTCGTAACATGGGTTATCGCGCCGAACTGATCTATGATGCAGATTGGATGCGGTATTTCGGCAGTGAAATCAATCTGCCGTCCATCTTCCTCGTGATTCTTCTAGGCGTGAGTCTGTTTGCACAGGAATACGGATCCAGGCGGGATCGAAACGGATGGATTTTCATTCTGCGAAGTACCCCGTCCGGCCGCCGGAGATTGTTCTGCACCAAACTCACGGTCTCTCTGTGCATAGGCTTTTTGATGTTTCTCTTGGTGACAGGCGCAGATCTGTTTTTCGCATTTCGCAATCTGGAACTATCCGACTTTTCTTCAGGCGTAGCATCAGTCAAACAGTTTTCCAACATCCGGCTCGACATCTCTTTAGGATGGTTCTGCGTTCTTCGATATGCCGTCAGGCTGTTCGGCTTCTTGGTCGTATCCGCACTATCCTGCCTGTCCGGATTATGGCTGAAACACCACGTTTATGCTTCTTTCGTTGCGGGCGCTGTCCTTCTTGTACCTTATTTAGCTGACAAAGCGGGATTTTGGCCTTCAAGATTTACAGAACTTGTTCTCATCCTGAACGGAACGACAGGAATCGTCTGGCTCGGAGATCTATCGGGTGACAGACTGCCATTTTTGATGATCGCTCTTCTTTCCGGATGGATCATTTTTGTAACGGTTCTTTCATTGCTCAGTTCCCGCTCGTATACGACTACACGGTCGTCAATCTTAATGCCCAGGAGGAAGACCAATGGTCCGTCTGCTCTTGAAAGCCGTTGACAAATCCTATGGATCTGTCCATGCACTCTGTGATTTCAGTTATTCCTTCGAGCCCGGCATCTATGCTCTGCTTGGTCCAAACGGCTCCGGAAAATCGACTTTGATGAACATCATATCCAACAATATCCCCGCAGACAGCGGTTCTGTTCTGTTTTCCCGAGACGGTTCAGTTGAAGCAGATGTTTTTGACATGGGAGATCTTTTCAGACAAGAACTTGGGTATCTGCCGCAAGATCCGACCTTCTATCCCTCTTTTTCAGTGAATCAGTTCATGTGGTATATGGCCGAGTTGAAGCGCGTGCGCGGTCAATCCCGCGGAAAGACCGGCCGACTTGCCATATCCGCACAAATCGATCAACTTCTGCGCGAGGTCGACCTGGAACAAATCAGGCATCAGCCTATCTCATCCATTTCAGGCGGAATGAAACAGCGTCTCGGTATCGCACAAGCACTTCTGGGCAACCCCACCGTCATCCTGTTGGACGAGCCTACGGCCGGGCTGGATCCAATGCAGCGTGTCAATATCCGCAATTATATTTCAAAAATTGCCAAAGACAGAATTGTGATACTTGCAACACATATTATTTCGGATATAGAACAGTCTGCCAAAGACATCCTGATTCTTAAAAATGGCATCCTTGCGAATCACGGCAGTTCACGCGAACTGGCAAATCGGATGCAGGGACATGTCTGGACCATACAGACGCGGGAGAATCAAATCAATACTTTCGCCAATCGGTTTAGGGTCATAGGGATCAGTCAGATCGGAGATCCGAATAGCGAAATGGTTTCCATCCGACTGATCGCAGCGGAAAAGCCTACCGAAAACGCTCTTCCTGTGCAGCCTGGTCTTGAAGATTACTATTTGAACATATTCGGAAGTCAAGGATCATATAATACCTTTGACGTGTCTTGATGATAATGCGGCGCACACTCGTAACTTCAGAGTTGTGTGAGGCTTCACGAAAAGGAACTGCCAAAAGGATGGGATGAAGTCCCTGCGGTTCTGAAATTGTAAGACAAATTCTGATTTGTAAAACGTTGAGTTTACGTGTATATTTTGTTAGAAGGGAGGCAAAACTGAAATGAAAGAAGTCTTCGATTTTTTAAAGAAATGCGGAACATATTATCTGGCGACGGTGGATGGAGATAAACCGAAAGTCAGGCCTTTTGGCACGGTAGAGATTTTTGAAGGAAAACTCTACATACAGACAGGCAAGGTCAAACCGACGAGCCGCCAAATCCACGCTAATCCGAACGTAGAGATTTGTGCATTTTTGGACGGCACATGGTTAAGACTTTCAGGTGAACTCGTTTCTGACGACAGGAGAAAAGCGAAAAAACATATGCTGGATCATTATCCTGAACTTCGCGCCATGTACAACGAAGATGACGGCAATACGGAAGTGTTTTATTTCAAAAATGCGACTGCGACTTTCTCGTCCTTCACAAAACCGCCAAAAACAATCAACTTTTAATTCACAACAGTCGCAAGCTTTGCCAGAAGAATCTGGTATGACAGGGTAATAATAGACTGGGTGGTGCAAACCAACCTAGGAAGCCCCCACCTCAGCGTAAGCAGGTGGCGGGTAGTTCACAAAGGAAATTCAAACTTACAAATTCCTTTTTCAGGGGAAAAAAAGCACAGCCACGGGTGACCGTGGCTGTTGTCATACATATTCTGTTTCGGATGAAGTTCACCCGTATGTGTTGATGATTTCCTCAGCGATTGAACGCCTTGAGATGCAGCGATTCATCGCCTGTTTTTCGATATAGCGATGAGCGTCCGGCTCGGACATGTTCAGTTCGCTGATGAGCAACCACTTGGCGCGGTTGACAAGCCGGATTTCGTTCATCTTTTCTTCAATCGAAAGCGTTTTCTTTTCTGTATTCCGGATCCGCTCTCGAGCACTGATCATCCATCCGGATGCCGTCTGAAAGAGCATTTTGGAAATGGGTTTCTGCATCAAGAAGACGCCGTGCGGAACGAGTTTTTCGAATGCGTCGGGGTATTGATCCGTTCTTGCCAGAAAAAGGACGATGGTATTATACGATGAAACCGAGTCTATGGCGAATCGCATTCCGACGTCATCGGGCAAAGGCGAATTGATGATGACAAAGTCGAAATCGCGTTCTGAAACGGCGCGTTTGGCCGAACTGACATCCGTGACGATGTTGACCGGCGAGAATGATGCCTTGGGGAAGAGTTCCGGCAGAGCCCGATTGAAACTATCCGCTGCGGACACGACCAGAACACTGTATATCTGTTCTTTCAGGCTCAAGCTCATCCCCCCCCTTTCACAAAAAATGTATGATTCTTACTCGCTGTAGATTCTCAATATTTCAGCCGGGATGTATGTCCGGATAAAATCATCCGATGCAGCCGCTTCACGCGCTTCTTCGATCGTGGCGGGCAGTGACTTCAGCTTGGACAGCATCTTTTCATCAGCTTTATACAGGTTGATGTCAAGCGGATCCGGCAAATCGATCTGGTCCTGTATACCCCGGAGACCTGCCCAGATCATCAGTGCAAAAGCGATATACGGATTGGCTGTCGGATCGGGTGAGCGGAGTTCCGCACGGCGGTATTCGCCGCTTGCTGCGGGCACACGGATCAGTTGTGAGCGGTTTTCGGCAGACCAGGAAACATATCGAGGCGCCTTCATTTTACCGAGCCGTTCGTATGATGAGACGGACGGATTCAGAAACAGGGTAGACGGAACTGCTTTGTCGAGCATCCCTGCAATGAGTTTGCACAGCTTTTCGGAAGACAGATCCGGTTTGACCGAGCAGTTGATATGAAAACCGTTTCCAGGGGCATTCGGCAGAGGCTTCGGTGAAAAGTCTGCGTAAAGACCGTTGCGCCGGGCGACAGTTCTGACGACCGTCTGGAAAGTCATCACATTGTCGGCAGCGGCAAGCGCTTCAGCGTATCTGAAATCGATCTCGTTCTGACCGGGACCTTCTTCATGGTGCGAGCTTTCAGGGCGGATCCCCATTTTTTCAAGCGTCAGGCAGATCTCGCGGCGGACATTCTCCCCTTTGTCATCCGGAGCGATATCCATATATCCCGCGTTGTCGTACGGTATGTTGGTCGGAACATTCTTATCGTCCAGCTCGAACAGATAAAATTCCTGCTCGGCTCCGAAATAGAAGGTCAGACCTGCTTTTTCCGCATCTTTCACTGCCTTTTTGAGCAGATTCCGCGTATCGCATTCGAAGGGTCTGCCGTCGGGGTAGGTGATGGAGCAGAACATACGGACGACTTTGCCCTGTTCCGGTCTCCACGGGAGCCAGGTGAGCGTTTCCGGCTCCGGGTGCAGGAAGAGATCGGAATGGGTCTCGTCTCCGAACCCCTTGATTGCCGAAGCGTCGAACGCAATACCGTATTCAAATGCGCGCGGCAGTTCCTCAGGCATAATGGAGATATTCTTTTGTTTTCCGAATACGTCGCAGAAGGCGAGCCGGATAAACTTGACGTCTTCCTCACTCACGTACTGCAGGACTTCTTCTCTTGAATACTTCATCACTAGACCTCACTATCTTTAATTTGGTGTATAAAGTTGTTTGTACGGATTCTTGCTGTCCGGCGTCACGACCGTGAAAGGAGAATCCAGGACGAATTTCTCATCAAAGCCGAAATGGCGGCAAAACTCCAATATGGTTTTTTTGATTTCTCTCATATCTTCCGGTGAAGCGGGTCTTGCCGTGACCTGCGCGGGAAACAGAACGTCTGCGCAGTCCGAACGGAGGATCATTTTTCCGCCGTGCATACCGGTGCAGGGAAAATTGCCTACGATGCGTTTGCTGTCTTCACCCAGTCCCAGAACGATAATGATCCCGCCCGCCTGGTATTCGCCGAGAAAGCTGCCCGCACAGCCGCCGATGACCATGACCGGAACTTTTTCCTCATAGGCCTTCATGTGGATGCCGGCACGATAACCGGCGTCACCCTGGACGAAGATGCAGCCGCCACGCATGGCATAACCTGCGGCATCGCCGACGCTGCCGTGGATCACGATCTTTCCGTTGTTCATCGTGTCTCCGACGGCATCCTGGGCATTGCCTTTGACAATGACTTCAGCACCGTTGAGATATGCACCGAGAGCGTTGCCCGGAATCCCTTCCACCGTGACGGAGATATCCGACATGCCCGCGCAGATGAAGCGCTGGCCCAAGCAGCCTTTCACGGTCGCTTTTTTGCCGGATTTTCTGATGGCTTCGTTCAAAGCGCGATAATCAAGATTCTTTGCTTCGATAACCATATTATACAACACCTCCGAACATTTTCCTGCGTTTCTTTTGTGAATAAATCATACTGGAGGCCACTTTTTTCGTAAAATCGAGATCGAGTGTGTCCAGCGGAGTCTTTTCGCGGATCAGGGAAGTGTATATGCCCGTGCGCTCGACGTCGCCGATCAGGATGAATCCTTTCAGCAAATTGTCCTTAACGAAGAACCGCCGCATGCCGGCGTCTGTCTTTTCTTCCGTCATGTCTCCTTCGTAAACGCCTGCAGTCATCATATGCAGACCGAAAAAGCCGATCGAGTTCATGGGCACGGCGTTGTTGAACGAAGCTTCGCCTCCCGCCATGTTGACGCCTGCCGTGTGACCCTGCATATAGGCGTTGGGCAGGATCGCCAGCACGCGATTGGCTCCGAGAGAGGAGTCAAAGCCTTCTGCGCAGTCTCCCACGGCATAAACGCTTGGCAGATCCGTTTTCATTCGATCATCCACAACAATTCCGCGGTTGACGGTCCCGCCTGCGCTCTTGACTATTTCCGAATTGGCTCTGACGCCTACGGCCAGCACGAGGATGTCGAAATCTACGGTCTTTCCACTTTTCATAAAGGCTTTGTCCCCGTCGAACCGCACGGCGCTGTCGGACAGCAGAAAATCGATCCCGCTGTTCTCAAGGTGCTTCTGGACGACTGCGGCGCAGTCCGAATCCAGAATACTGGAGAGCACTCGGTCTGCAAGATCGCAGACAGTGATGCTTTTGACTTTGTTCCGGATCCCTTCGGCGCATTTCAGTCCGATCAGACCGGCGCCTACGATCAGGACGTTGGATTCTTGCGTTAAAACCTTGTCGAGACCGAGCGCGTCGTCGAGCGTCATGAAACTGAATTTGTTCTGGACCGTGTCCAGCCCCTCAAAAGGCGGAACGAAAGGACGGGAACCCGTTGCGATGCAAAGCTCGTCGTAGGGAAGGGTCTGACCGTTGTCGAGCGAGACCGTTCCGGCGCCCGTGTCAAAGGATTCCGCACGGGCATACATCAGATTGCACCCGTTATCTTCATAGAAAGAATCTCCACGGTATTTCATCCGTTCCGTGTCCGTTTTGCCCTCAAGAAGATAAGAGATCAGCGGACGGCTGTAAACAGGATGTTTTTCTGCTGACAGGACGGTAATTTCGCCCGTCTGATCGACCGAGCGTATGCCTTCGATACAGCCGACAGCGGCGGAGCCGTTGCCTACGATCACATATTTTTTCATTCCGCATCGCTCCTTTCCTCGTAAACGATGGCTTTGTTCGGGCATCCGGAGACGCATGCGGGAGCGCCGCACAGGTTCTGCAGGCACAGTTCGCATTTTTGCATCGTCCCGTTTTCACCCAAAGCCAGCGCACCGTACGGACAAACGAGCACGCAGGTCAGGCAACCGACGCATTTGCTTCTGTCGATCCTGACCACTCCGTCCCGTTTGGATATCGCTCCGGCGATGCAGCTTTTCACACAGATCGGATCTGTGCAGTGTCGACAGGAAACGGCAAATGTGATCTTATCATCACCCTCCACGTGGATACGCGGAAAGATCTTCTTGTCTTTCAGTGCGGCGACCATATCGCGCATGCCGGAATTGGCAAACGCGCAGTTGTATTCGCAGAGGTGACAGCCCAGACACCATTCTTCATTAACATAAACACGCTTCATATCATTCACCTGCATGGTTGATACCGAGTATATCCAGTTCCTTCGCATTCAGCCCGACGCCTCGGAGCATCAGACGGTTGCCGCGAAGGGCCTCGACGGAATTGATCCCCATTCCGCCCATAATCTCCATGATTTCGTGTCTCCATGCGGTCATCAGATTGACCAGACGCTGTGAACCGATATCGGGATTGAGACGCTTGACGAGATCGGGACGCTGTGTCGCGATACCCCAGTTGCATTTGCCGGACTGGCACGTGCGGCAGAGATGACAGCCAAGCGCGAGCAGAGCCGCAGTGGCGACGTAGCATGCATCGGCTCCCAGTGCGATCGCTTTGACTACATCGGCAGCCGAGCGGATCGAGCCGCCCACGACCAGGGAAACATTGTTCCGGATCCCCTCATCGCGCAACCGCTGATCGACCGCGGCGAGCGCGAGTTCGATTGGAATGCCGACGTTATCGCGGATTCTTGTCGGAGCGGCGCCTGTGCCTCCGCGAAAGCCGTCGATCGCGATGATGTCCGCTCCGCTTCTGGCGATGCCGCTGGCGATCGCGGCGATGTTATGCACCGCAGCGACTTTGACGATGATCGGTTTTTTGTATTCGGTCGCTTCTTTCAGAGAGAAGACGAGCTGTCGCAGATCTTCGATCGAATAGATATCGTGATGCGGAGCAGGAGAGATGGCATCGCTGCCTTCGGGAATCATTCTTGTCCGGGAAACGTCTCCGACGATCTTTGCGCCGGGCAGGTGCCCGCCGATTCCGGGTTTTGCACCCTGTCCCATTTTGATCTCGATCGCCGCACCTGCGGTCAGATAGTCCTCGTGAACGCCGAAACGTCCGGAAGCCACCTGAACGATCGTGTTTTTTCCGTATTGATAGAAGTCTTCGTGCAGACCGCCTTCGCCCGTGTTGTAGAGGATCCCCAACTCCGTTGCGGCCCGGGCGAGCGAGGCGTGTGCGTTATAACTGATGGACCCGTAGCTCATCGCGGAGAACATCACCGGCATGGCCAGTTCGATCTGCGGATCGAGCGAGCAGTCTATCCTGCCTTTGCGGTCTCTCTTGATCGAATCGGGCTTTTTGCCCAGGAAGACTCTTGTTTCCATCGGTTCACGCAAAGGATCGATCGGGGGATTAGTGACCTGAGAGGCGTTGATCAGCATTTTGTCCCAATAGATCGGAAGCGGTTTCGGGTTGCCCATAGAGGACAGCAGCACCCCTCCGCTGTTCGCCAGTTTGTATATTTCTTTGATCGTATCGTTCTGCCAGTTGGCGTTTTCCCGCAAAGTACAGTCGCTCTTGACGATTTTCAGAGCCCTGGTCGGGCAGAGCGACACACAGCGCTGACAGTTGACGCATTTCGTTTCGTCACTGATCATTCCGCCTCTCTCTTCGCTGAACGAATGGACTTCGTTCGCACACTGCCTCTCGCAGACGCGGCAGGCGATACAGCGGTCGTGATTTCTTATCACTTCAAATTCGGGATATATGAATTCGACGCCCATCAGAAAGCACCTTCCTTTACATTAACGATCACAGGCTCGCCGCCGGACGGAGCCCAAATTTTCTCAACGTCAGGCTCCATTACGCGGATCGCAGCCTCCTCGCTCGCTACATAGACGAGATCTTCTTTTTCACCGACGACCATCGAACGGAGTTTCAGCCGGTCATTGAGCGCCATCAACCCTCCGTCGAAACCGAGAACGATGGAAAAGGGGCCAGTTACGAGCAAACTCGGGAAAACAGTCCGGAGGAACTGAAGTTTTTTCTTTTCATATTCATCTGTTTTGCGTTCGATCGTGCTCCAGAAAGGCGCTGCGATCACGTTGGCCGCCTCAGAAAGGGTCAGTCCCTGCCTGCGGACCAGGTAGTCCAGAATATAGGTGATGACCTCGGTGTCGGTCTGCAGCGTGCATTTATATCCGAACATCTCGATGAAACGGCGGTTGGCGTCGTAGGATGAGATTTCTCCGTTGTGAACGACTGAGAAATCAAGCAATGTGAACGGATGTGCGCCGCCCCACCAACCGGGTGTGTTCGTCGGATATCTGCCGTGCGCCGTCCAGCTGTAGCCCTCGTACTCGTCGAGTTTGTAAAATACGCCGACGTCCTCCGGGAAGCCCACGGCCTTGAAGGTCCCCATGTTTTTGCCGCTGGAAAAAACGTAGGCTCCGTCCATCTCGACGTTGATCTTCATGACAGTGCGGGCGACGAATTCCTTTTCGTCCAGTTGCAGATCGGCGAGCACGGACCGGAGAGGCGCCACGAAATAGCGCCAGATGATCGGCTCGTCTGTGATTTCGGGCAGTTTACGTGTGGGGATGATCTCACCGTGGACGACCTCAAAACGTTCCTTGAGGAACGCTTCGCACTTTTTCCTCGTGTCACGGCAGTCAAAAAACAGGTGGAGCGCATAAAGATCCCTGTATTCGGGATAAATGCCGTAACCCGCAAAACCGCCGCCCAGACCGTTGGACCGGTCATGCATCGGTTTCATCGCCTCGACGATCGATTCGCCTGTCATGCGTCTGCCTTCTTTAGATATGACCGCCGCGATCGCACATCCGGACGGTATCCTTACGTTGCCTTCCAAAATCATGAACCATCACCTCTTGCTAAAAAAAGAAAAAAGACGTCCGTTTTTGCGCAGGATTGTCCGCGCAAAAATGAACGCCATTGCTCATTACCGGATTATTGTACGCCATCCAAGCGATTTTGTCAAGAGGGAAAAACCATTTTTCGATTTTTTTGGCGGGTTTCGAAAAAAGTTGCAAAAGAGGCTTGACAAATCTTCCAAGGCGTTGTACAATGACGCCGTGTTAAGGCAATGGCGTCTTTGAACCGTGGGTTCATTGGCGCGTTTTTTGTTTGACAAATAATTCAACAGATGAAGGCAAAGGCGTCTTTCATGTCATTTCAGCATGAGAGACCCTTTTTCTTTTTAAGATCGGAAAAGGAGATCAACATCATGAAAACAGTATCGGATACTTTCGGAAGCCTCGTTTTTGACGACCGCGTCATGCGGGCAAACCTTTCGGCAAAAGTATATGCGTCTCTGCGCAAGACGATCGATGAAGGCAAAGAACTCGATATCGGCGTCGCCAATGCCGTCGCCGAGGCTATGAAAAACTGGGCGGTGTCAAAGGGAGCCACACATTTTACACACTGGTTCCAGCCGCTCACAGGTATCACCGCTGAAAAGCATGACGGCTTTATCGCTCCTTCTCCGGACGGAAGCGTGATCATGGAGTTCTCGGGCAAGGAACTGATCAAAGGGGAACCGGACGCCTCGTCCTTCCCGTCCGGCGGACTCCGCGCCACATTCGAGGCCAGAGGATATACCGCTTGGGATCCGACGTCTTACGCGTTTATCAAAGGGAAAACCTTATGTATCCCGACAGCCTTCTGCTCCTACGGCGGGCACGCGCTGGATAAGAAGACGCCGCTGCTCCGTTCGATGGAAGCACTGAACAAGCAGGCATTGCGTATCCTGCGGCTTTTCGGCAACCAGACGGCCAAACGCGTCGTTTCCTCCGTCGGACCGGAACAGGAATATTTCCTGATCACGAAAGAAATGTATGAAGCGCGTCCGGATCTCCGGTTTACCGGCCGCACGCTGTTCGGTGCAAAACCGCCGAAAGGGCAGGAACTGGACGATCACTATTTCGGAGCGATCAAGCCCGGTGTCGCGGCGTTTATGGAAGATTTGAACGAGGAGCTCTGGAAACTGGGCATTCTGGCCAAGACCGAGCATAACGAGGTCGCGCCTGCTCAGCACGAGCTGGCTCCGATCTATTCGACGACCAACGTGGCCACGGACCACAACCAGCTGACTATGGAGATCATGCAGAGAGTCGCGGCCAAACATGGGCTCGTCTGCCTGCTCCAGGAAAAACCGTTCGCCGGTGTCAACGGCTCCGGCAAACACAACAACTGGTCCATCGCCACCGACGAGGGACAGAACCTGCTGTCTCCCGGCGACACACCGTATGAGAATGCTCAGTTTCTGCTTTTCCTCTGCGCTGTGATTAAAGCAGTGGATGATTATCAGGACCTGCTGCGCATCTCCGTGGCAACAGCCGGAAACGATCACCGTCTCGGTGCGAACGAGGCACCGCCCGCCGTGATCTCCATCTTCCTGGGCGACGAACTGGACGCTGTCCTGGAAGCGATCGAAAACGATACCCCTTACACCGGCGCTGAAAAAACCGTGATGAAACTGGGTGTGGACGTGCTGCCGAAATTCAACCGCGACACGACAGACCGCAACCGTACATCGCCGTTTGCGTTCACCGGAAACAAATTTGAATTCCGTATGCTCGGCTCGTCGAACTCCATCGCCTGCGCGAACATCATGCTGAACTCCGCCGTCGCGGAGAGCCTCAAGATCTACGCGGACCGTCTGGAGAGCGCGAAAGACTTTGAAACGGCGCTGCACGACATGATCCGGAAGACGATCAAGGATCACCGCCGCATCATTTTCAACGGCAACGGATACGATGATGCTTGGATCAAGGAAGCGACCGAAGTCCGCGGACTTCTCAACTATCGCACGACGGCGGACTGCATGCCGCATCTGCTGGATGAAAAGAATGTGAAAATGCTCACTTCTCTCGGTGTCTTTACCGTCGACGAATTGAAATCGCGCCGCGATATCATGCTGGAAAACTACTGCAAAACGGTTCAGATCGAAGCGAATACCATGATCAGCATGGTGCACAAACGCATCGCTCCCGCCATTACCCGGTTTACTGCAGATCTGGCCAAACAGGTATCCGAAAAGAGAGCGGTCATCCCTGAACTCGCCTGCGCTTATGAGAGCGAACTCATCACAAAACTATCTGCGCTGTCCGACAGGATCGCGGCAAAGACCGACGAACTGGAAACCGTCGTTCTCGGACTGCATGAAGCTGAAGATGTGATCGAAGAATCAGCCCTGATACGCGATACCGTTTTGCCTAAGATGAGCGAACTGCGCGTGCCTTGCGATCAAGCGGAACTGCTGACAGGGAAGGACTACTGGCCGTTCCCGACTTACGGGGATATCCTGTTCAGCGTGAAATGATGATTAAGGAGGAAAAAATATATGTCTGTTGAATTTTGGTATCTAATAGGCACGGCACTTGTGTTCTGGATGCAAGCCGGATTCGCTATGGTGGAAACCGGTTTCACACGTGCGAAAAACGCCGGCAACATCATCATGAAAAACCTGATGGATTTCTGTATCGGAACAGTTGTGTTTTCGCTTCTCGGATATACATTGATGATGGGAGAGGATGCGCTGTTCGGACTCATCGGGATGCCGAATATGGATCTGTTCGCACATTTCAAAGAATTCATCGCGTCTCCCGCAGAAGGGTTTACAGACGCCAGTTATTTCGTTTTCAATCTCGTATTCTGCGCCACGACCGCGACGATCGTCTCCGGTGCCATGGCGGAGAGGACTAAATTTTCCGCTTACTGTGTGTATTCCGGTGTGATCAGTCTGGTGATTTATCCGATCGAGGCACACTGGATCTGGGGCGGGGGCTGGCTTTCGCAGCTCGGTTTCCACGATTACGCAGGATCCACCGCCATCCACATGGTGGGCGGGATCGCAGCGCTGATCGGAGCCATCGTTTTAGGTCCCCGTATCGGCAAATACGTCAAAAACAAAGATGGTAAAGTCGTGAAAGTCAACGCGATCCCGGGTCATTCCATCCCGCTGGGAGCTCTGGGTGTTTTCATCCTCTGGCTCGGCTGGTACGGATTCAACGGTGCCGCCGCCACCTCGGTTTCCGAACTCTCTTCCATCTTTCTGACCACGACGATCGCACCTTCGGTCGCGACCTGTACGACGCTGATCTTTACGTGGATCAAAAACGGAAAGCCTGATGTGTCTATGTGTCTGAACGCCGCGCTGGCCGGACTGGTCGCCGTGACCGCAGGATGCGACGCGTTCGACGCGGTAGGCTCAGCGGTCGTAGGACTCGTTGCGGGTATTCTGGTGGTTGTCGTCGTGGAAGTGCTGGATCTGAAACTGCATGTCGACGATCCCGTCGGTGCAGTCGGTGTACACTGTGCCAACGGCATATGGGGTACGCTGGCCGTCGGACTGCTTGCTAATCCGGACGCGCCTGCCGGGCTTCGCGGACTGTTCTATACCGGTGATTTCACACAGCTCGGTCTGCAGGCTCTCGGATTCGTTTCCGTCGCGGCCTGGGCTACGGTCACTATGCTGGCCTTCTTCCTGATCTTGAAAAAAGCCCACTTTCTCCGCGCAGATCCTGCGGATGAACTGGCCGGGCTGGACGTCAGCGAGCACGGACTGCCCAGCGCCTATGCGGACTTTATGCCCGCGGTGGACAAATATGCCGAATTCGGTACCGGTGACGGTGTCGTTGCCGTGACCGGAACGACGCCTGTAGCGGAAGCGATACCTGTCAAACGCGAGCCCTCGTTTGAAAGCGGAGGGCACAAGTTCACCAAGGTGGAGATCGTCTTTAAAGAAGAAAAACTGTATGCTTTGAAAGATGCCATGAACAAACTGGGCATCACCGGCATGACCGTTTCTCACGTGATGGGTTACGGGATGCAGAAGGGACATACTGAATTTTACCGCGGCGTTGAGGTCCAGACAGACCTCCGCCCGAAAGTACAGGTGGATATCGTCGTCAGCGCGATCCCGGTCCGCGACGTGATCGAGACCGCCAAAAAGGTGTTGTATACCGGTCATATCGGCGACGGCAAGATCTTTGTCTACGATGTTGAAAACGTGATCAAAGTCCGTACCGGTGAAGAAGGATACGACGCTTTGCAGGATGTGGAGTAAATATGTGTTCGATATTCGGTTACTGCGGCGAGGTCAGCGATCTTGCCGCATGGAAAAAAGGATTTGAAAGAACCAAAACACGCGGACCGGACGACAGCCGGATCGTAGAGACAGGGAAGGGCATTCTCGCCTTTCACCGTCTCTCGATCATGGGGCTGACGCCATCGGGCATGCAGCCGTTTGAAAAGAACGGCTGCTTTGCCGTATGTAACGGGGAACTCTATGGCTTCCGGAAGGAACGCGAACGGCTTGAGAAAAAAGGATATGTCTTCGACAGCGACAGCGACTGCGAGATCATCCTGCCCATGTATTTCGAGTACGGTGTCAAGATGTTTTCCATGCTCGATGCGGAATTCGCCTGCGTGCTCTACGACGGAAGAACGGGCGAATATATTGCCGCGCGCGATCCGATAGGCATTCGCCCGTTGTATTACGGGTACGACAAAAACGGAGTCGTCCTGTTTGCAAGCGAACCGAAAAACCTGGTCGGGCTCACGGAGCATATTATGCCTTTTCCTCCCGGCCATTACTACAAAAACGGTCAGTTTATCTGCTATAACGATATCGCGAAAGTCGAGTCGGTGTGCCGGGACGATCTGGAAGCAGCCTGCCTGAAGATCCGCGAAAAGCTGATCGCAGGCGTGGAAAAGAGGCTCGTTGCGGATGCCAAGGTCGGATTTCTGCTCTCGGGCGGTTTGGATTCCTCGCTCGTCTGCGCCATCGCGGCGAAGAAAAGCGACAAACCGATCCGGACCTTCGCCATCGGCATGAGCGAAGACGCGATCGATCTCAAATATGCCAGACAGGCCGCTGAATATATCGGTGCAGATCACACCGAGGTATTTATGACGCCGGACGAGGTCGTCGAAAGCCTTGAAACTGTTATTCAGTTGCTCGGCACTTACGACATCACGACAATCCGCGCCAGTATGGGTATGTACCTCGTGTGCAAGGCGATCCACGAACAGACCGACATCCGGGTTTTGCTGACCGGCGAGATCTCCGATGAGCTGTTCGGTTACAAATATACCGACTTCGCGCCGAATGCGAGCGAATTCCAGTCGGAAGCCGAAAAGCGGGTCCGCGAACTGCACATGTACGACGTGCTCCGCGCCGACAGATGCATTTCGGTGAACAGTCTGGAAGCACGCGTTCCGTTCGGAGATCTGGATTTCGTCAAATACGTGATGTCGCTCGATCCCGAAATGAAGATCAACAAATACGGAAAGGGAAAATATCTGCTCCGTCATGCCTTCGAAGGACTCGGTTATCTGCCGGATTCGATCCTGTGGCGTGAAAAAGCGGCTTTTTCCGATGCCGTCGGGCACAGCATGGTGGATGATCTGAAAGCCTATGCCGAGAGCCTTTATTCCGGTGAGGAATTCGAAGAAAAAAGGAAAAAATATGTGCACGCGCAGCCTTTTACCAAGGAATCGCTTCTGTACAGAGAAATATTTGAGAAGTACTATCCGGGGCAGTCGGACATGATCGTCGGCTTCTGGATGCCCAACCCGTCTTGGGAAGGATGCAACGTCAACGATCCTTCCGCCAGAGTGCTGTCAAACTACGGCGCGAGCGGGAAATAATAGAGAAAGACAGTCGAAGAAAGAAATCCCGCAAACAAATCGGCCGCCGGTGAGGGCGGAACGAAAAGAGGAGAGATGAATATGACCAAGTATATTTTCGTGACCGGGGGCGTGGTCTCCGGACTGGGAAAAGGCATCACAGCCGCATCGCTGGGCAGACTGCTCAAGTCGCGCGGGCTGAAAGTCGCAGCGCAGAAACTCGATCCTTATATCAATGTGGATCCGGGTACGATGAGCCCGTATCAGCACGGTGAAGTGTACGTGACCGAAGACGGAGCTGAAACCGATCTCGATCTCGGTCATTACGAGCGTTTTATCGATGAAGATCTGAACAAATACTCCAATCTGACGACCGGCAAGGTCTACTGGAACGTTCTGAACAAGGAGCGCAGAGGCGAATACCTCGGTTCGACCGTTCAGATCATTCCCCATATCACGAACGAGATCAAGGCATTCGTTTACAATGTCGGCAAGCACAGTGACGCGGACGTGGTCATCACCGAGATCGGTGGCACCATCGGCGATATCGAATCCCAGCCTTTCATCGAAGCGGCCAGGCAAATAGCCCTGGAGGTCGGACGGGAGAACAGTCTGTTTATCCACGTCACGCTCGTCCCGTATCTGCACGGTTCGGAAGAGCATAAGACGAAGCCCACCCAGCATTCGGTCAAGGAACTGCAGGGCATGGGCGTAAATCCGAACATCATCATCCTCAGATGCGACGAACCGTTGGAAGAAAATATCTTCGATAAGATCGCGCTTTTCTGCAACGTCAAGAAGGACTGCGTGATCGAAAATATCACGCTGCCTAACCTGTATGAGGCGCCTCTGATGCTGGAAAAATCGAATTTCTCGGCCGTTGTCTGCCGGGAACTCGGGATCAGCACCAAAGAACCGGACCTTTCGGACTGGTCTGCGATGGTCGCGCGCATCAAATCCCGTCCCTACACGGTTCATATCGGACTTGTCGGGAAATATGTCGCGCTGCATGACGCCTATCTCTCGGTCGCCGAAGCGATGCGCCATGCCGGATACACTCACAACACACATATCAAGATCCACTGGATCGATTCCGAAACGATCACCGCAGAAAACGCCGGCGAAGTGCTGGACGGCCTGGACGGGATCATCGTTCCAGGCGGTTTCGGCAGCCGGGGGATCGAAGGGATGATCACAGCGGCGCAGTATGCGCGGGAACATGATATCCCGTATTTCGGCATCTGCCTCGGTATGCAGATCGCCGTGATCGAATATGCGCGCCACGTAGCCGGCATCAAAGATGCCAACTCGGGCGAATTCGCAGAGAGTTGCGAGCACAAAGTGATCGATTTCATGCCCGGACAAAGCGACGAGGTCGACAAGGGCGGGACTCTCCGTCTCGGCGCATATCCCTGCGTGATCGCGGCGGGAACGAAGATGGAACGCTGTTACGGAACGCGGCAGATCCGCGAACGGCACCGTCATCGCTATGAATTTAACAATGACTACCGCGAGATCCTGAAGAAATCCGGTTTGACGCTTTCGGGCATGTCGCCGGACGGACTGCTGGTCGAAACAGTCGAATTGTCCGAACGAGAATTTTACGTCGGTGTCCAGTATCATCCGGAATTCAAATCCAGACCGAACAAACCTCATCCGCTGTTCCTGGGCTTTATCGGTGCGGCGCTGAAAAGACAGCAAAGCTGAGACCTATGAGCATCCATGAGGAATGCGGCGTTTTCGGTATCATGGCTCCGAGACCGACCGACGCCGCGGGTATCTGCTATTACGGATTATACGCCCTCCAGCATCGGGGACAGGAAAGCTGCGGGATCGTAATCAACAATGACGGAGTTTTCCTGTCTCATAAGGATATTGGAACGGTTGGAGAGGTTTTCGATAAGGAGACGCTGGCAGCGTTCCCAAAAGGCACGATGGCCGTGGGACACACGCGGTACGGCACCACAGGCGGTACCAGCCGGAGCAACTGTCAGCCGCTCGAAGTGAACCATCAAAAGGGTCATATGGCGATCGCGCACAACGGCAATTTGTCGAATGCGGCGAAACTTCGCTCGGAACTGGAACTGAACGGCGCGATTTTTCACACGACAAGCGATACAGAAACGATCGCCTATATCGTCACGAAAGAGCGCCTGACCGCTCCCTCGATCGAAGATGCTCTCAGCCGAGCCATGGATATCCTGGAGGGAGCCTATTCTCTGATCCTGATGTCTCCGCAAAAGCTGATCTGTACCCGGGATCCTTTCGGATTCCGTCCGCTCTGTTACGGGGAAAAACCGGACGGAACGTATGTCGTCGCATCGGAAAGCTGTGCGCTTTCGGCCGTGGGTGCGGATTTCGTGAGAGATATCGAGCCAGGCGAGATACTCGTTTTCGGGAAAGACGGCATCGTTTCCCGCCGCGAACATTGTTGCACGAAGGAAAAGAAACTGTGCGTCTTTGAATATATCTATTTTGCCCGTCCCGATTCCGTGATCGACGGACAGTCTGTGCATCAGGCGAGGATCGATGCCGGACGGATACTGGCACAGGCTCATCCCGTGAAAGCCGATCTGGTGATCGGCGTTCCCGATTCCGGGCTGGATGCGGCGCTCGGCTACAGCAGAGCGTCGGGCATTCCGTATGAGATCGGACTGATCAAGAACAAATATATCGGCAGAACTTTTATTTCACCGGAAGGCAGAGCGGATCAGGTCAATATCAAACTGTCCGCTGTGAGGGAAGTCGTGAACGGGAAGGACATCGTATTGATCGATGATTCGATCGTCCGCGGTACGACCAGCGGGCATATCGTAGCGCTGTTGCGGAAAGCCGGAGCCAAAAAGATCCACATGCGCGTTTCCGCACCTCCGTTCCTTTACCCCTGTTTCTATGGCACCGATATCGATTCTCAGGATAATCTGATCGCGTGCCATCATTCCGTCGATGAGATCTCTAGGCTGATCGGAGCGGATTCGCTCGGCTTTCTGCCTCTTGAGCGTCTTTCGGAATTATCCGGAGGGCAAAACTACTGCAGTTCGTGCTTCGACGGGAACTATCCCACGGAAATATCGAGAAACAGCCGGAAGAACCGCTTTGAGCAAAAACTGTCCGAGCGGCAGGTACGCGGATGAAATACCGCGTATGAAAAGATTGACGAAACCGGTCAAAGGAGAAAAACATGCAATTCACCAAAATGCAGGGACTCGGGAACGACTATCTCTATGTCTGGGGCGAAGTCCCGGACAGAATTGAAGAGATTTGCACCAAACTGTCCGATCGCCATTTCGGCGCAGGATCGGACGGCATGGTCTATATTTCGCCCTCCGACACCGCCGATTTCAGGATGCGCATCTTCAACGCCGACGGAAGTGAAGCGAAAATGTGCGGCAACGGGATCCGGTGCGTAGGGAAATATGTCTACGACAAAGGCTATACAGACAAGACCTGTCTGACCGTTGAAACACTTTCGGGGCTGCGGCGTCTGAAAATGCACCTCGCTGCAGGAAAAGTCAGGAGCGTATCCGTTGACATGGGAAAAGCGAAAGTATCGGAGGAGAGGACTCTGACCGCAGACGGGAAACCGTTTGTCGGCATCCCCGTATCCGTGGGCAATCCGCATTTCGTGATCTTTGTCGATGATGCGGAAAAGGCACCTCTCCGGTCTGCCGGTCCGATCATCGAGAAACATCCTTCGTTCGATGACGGTGTAAACGTCGAATTCGTTCAGGTCCTCGAACGGGATACGATCCGGATGCGCGTATGGGAGCGGGGAAGCGGCGTGACGATGGCGTGCGGGACCGGCGCCTGCGCGGCAGCGGCAGCTGCGGTAAAGTGCGGATTCTGTTCATTTAACGAGCCGATCCGCGTCATCCTGGACGGAGGAAAACTGGAGATCACCGTATCAGCGGACTACGAGATCACGATGACGGGTCCAGCTGAGACCGTATATGAAGGAGAAACGGCGCTATGCTGAAACCGAATGCGCATTATGCGGAATTGAAGGATTCTTATCTCTTTTATAACATTTCGCAGAAAGTCAAGGCCTACCTCGGAACTCATCCCGACGCGCGGCTTCTGCGCCTAGGCATCGGCGATGTGTCGCTCCCGCTCTGTGATGCGGTCATCAAAGCGCTCCACGAAGCGGTAGACGATCAGGCTGGCCGGGATTTTCATGGTTATATGCCCGAATGCGGAGCGCCTTTCCTGCGCGCGTCGATCGCAGATCATTATCGCAAGCGTGGCGTGATGCTGTCAGACGATGAAGTCTTTGTCTCGAGCGGTGCCAGCGACGAATTGGGGGACATCCTCGATCTCTTCGACCGTGACAGCACGGCTCTTGTGATCGAACCGGCCTATCCCGCATATGTGGACGCAAACGTCATGGCAGGCAGAAAGATCATTCATCTGCCTTCGGGGAAAGAAAACGGCTTTTTGCCTGACCCCGGCGAGGAGGCCCGCGCCGATATCCTGTATATCTGTTCCCCGAACAATCCTACGGGTGCCGTGTTTGATCGAAATCTTTTGCAGCGATGGGTGGATTTTGCAAATGAAAACGGATCAGTCATCCTGTTCGATGCCGCCTATGAGGCGTTTATCGAGGATGAGACCCTCCCGCACAGCATTTTTGAGCTGGACGGTGCGAAAAGCTGCGCGATCGAGATTTGCTCGCTTTCGAAAACGGCCGGTTTTACCGGCACGAGACTCGGATATACCGTGATCCCGAAAGCACTGACACGCGCCGGCATGAATCTGAACGATATGTGGGTCCGCAACCGGACGACGAAAACGAACGGAGTCTCATTCATTATTCAGAAAGGCGGCGCAGCCGTTTTTACCGATGAAGGGCAGAAGCAGATCAAAGAAAACATTCAGGTCTATAAACGCAATGCGCGGGTGCTGACGGATGTGCTTGACCGTATCGGGGTCTGGTATTGCGGAGGGACGAATGCCCCTTATGTCTGGATGAAATGTCCGGATGGTATGGGAAGCTGGGAATTTTTCGATTATTTGCTGGAAAGGGCTCAGATCATCGGAACGCCGGGCGCCGGATTCGGCGCGTGCGGCGAGGGCTTTTTCCGCTTTTCATCATTCGGTAATCCGGAAGATACCGCATTGGCCGCAACTCTTTTACAGAAGCTGCTGTCCTGACGGATAACCACAATTACAGCGAATATGTTTGCAGCCACGGAAGACCGTGGCTGTTTTTGTTCCTTGGCCTTGAGCCTTCCATGCCGGAACTTTTGTGCCTGAAAAAGTTTCTTTCAAAGAAAGAATATGGTACAATAAGGGTACGAAGCGCAGCGGCAAAAACCATGACAGTTTTTTTTGACAACAAGGTGAATGGGAAAACCGCCGAAGGCTGCTGCGCGCAAGTAAACGTCGGCGATCGGACAAGGGGCTCAGCGCTCAGGAGGCCTATAATGAAAAAAATCGCATGGGTATTGGGACTGCTTTTCCTGTTGACTGCCTGCGGAACAGCCGCAAGCGAGGAAACTGGAAAGCCTACAGACAGTCAGACGGAATCTGCATTTGAAACGGACGGCGGCACCGAGTCGGAGGACTCGGGCAAAGAAACCGGACAAACGCCCCGTCCGGTCAAAACGACATATGATCCGGAATATAAGGTCATCCAGACCGCTCTGACCGACTACTCGGTGGGCACTTTTGTGGCTGCATATGACGTTCTGGATTACGGCGTTGATCCGACCGGGAAAAAGGATTGCACTCAAACCGTGCAGAAACTGATCGACAAACTCGGCAGTCTGGGAGGAGGCGTCATCTATTTTCCGGACGGTCTCTACCGGTTCAACAAATCCCTCACGCTGCGCAAGGGCGTCACGCTGAGGGGCGAATGGGCAAAACCCAAGGCCGGAGAAGCCATCCGCGGCACCGTGTTTTTGGCTTATTATGGAAAGAACAAGACTATCAAATCTTTGCCTTTCATCCAAATGGAGACGAACGGCGGCGTGATGGATCTGTCCATTTTCTATCCCGAGCAGGATCCGAACGAAATCGTTCCGTACGCACCCGCCATTACGATGGGTGTGGATGGATATTGGGGCAATGAATACAACAACGTCAAGAACGTGACTTTTGTCAACGCGTATATTGGTGTTCATTATTCCTATACAAATATGGGCGCCTCTCCCGTTGTCAACGGGGTGTACGGCTCACCTCTGGCCATTGGCGTCGAAGTGGACAGCATCGCGGACGTTGGACGTGTTGAATATATGGATCTATCCCCCGAATACTGGATCGGCTGCGGTCTCTATGCCCGGATGGGCCTCGAAGACCCGTTCAAAAACGAAGCGGCGAAAAATGCTGTCCGGCAGTTCATTTATGAAAACGGCGTCGGACTCATCATGCGTCGAAACGACTGGTCCTATTCCAGTTACTTGACGATCGAGGGCTACAACAAGGGATACGCGGGATTGTATTCAGTCGGAAGCGAAGGCGCGACACCGAACGGTCACAATTATGCCTATAGGCTGAAAAACTGCAAAACGGGCATCTCGTTCGAGGCTTCCAGCTATACAGGCATCATGTTTGCGGATATCGAGATCACAGGTTGCGAGACCGGGATCTGGATCGCTCCGGGCACGGCGGATACGGTGCAGTTTACCGGCTGTACCATCGATGCGGACACGGCGATCTTAGTCGACGCGTCCTCGACTACCCGTGTGCTTTTCAATCAGTCGACCGTCTTGCGCGGGGAAGTGCGTATCGAAGGCGGCATTTTCAATGCGACCGATTGCGATTTCAATAATTCAAAAGCATCCGCTCATCTGACAATCGGGACTTTCGGCTCGGCCAATCTGACGTCTAACCGGTTTGCGGGATCGATGAATGTCAAAAACGATTCCTTATACACGGTTTCGATCGACGACGAGGTGCTGTATGATCTCGTCGATATGCCTCAATACGAATACGGAACATTCGGCAGCCAAACCAAACTGCCCGCCAAAATGGATCTGTTTCTTGTAACGGACTACGGCGCGGTGGCTGACAAAACCAAAACAGACAATACGGAAGCTTTCCGGAATGCTTTAGCCGCAGCGGAAGCGAACGGAGGCGGCATCGTATTTGTCCCTGCCGGTCATTGGCGACTGAACGGGGCGATCGTGATCCCTTCCGGGGTGGAACTTCGCGGCGCGACGGATACGAGTTCGATACCGCACGGAGAAGGCACGGTGCTTGAATGCTACTGGGGCAAGGACGATCTGAATGCTCAAGCCTTTATCTCGATCCAATCCAAAGCCGGTCTGCGCGGGGTGACGATCAACTATCCCGAACAGGTCTGGGACAGCATGGACGGAGGGCCGGCTCCTTATGCCTGGTCCGTCCGGGGCTGCGGTTCGGATCTGTACGTGATCAATGTCGGATTCAGAGCCACTTATGCTGCGATCGATCTGTTTACGAACCGCTGTGACAGATTCTACGTGGATTTTGTGACCGGTCATATGTTCAATTACGGGCTGAGTGCCGGTGCGGGTGCGGTCGGCGGAACCTTCAACAACGTCATGTGTAATACCATCGCCTATGCCTGCGGCAACGAATCCAAATTCGGTTCCTTCCCGAACAGCCCCAAAGGGGATATCAACCCGGTCTATGATTACGGCTATGCCAACCTGGAATTCTTTACGCTGGGCGATCTGACAGATCTCCGCATGTACAATTGCTTCAATTTCGGCGCCAACAAAGGCATCGTCCTGACCACGGAAGGAGCCGGTGGACCCAACGGAGTTTCGGTCGGATTGGGCCTGGACGCCGACGTCAAGGCCATGTATGTTACGGAAGACGTGAGCTGTGATTTTGTCTTCATCAACACCCAGTTCGTGTCTCTCGGATCTTCGGACGTCTACTACATCTATTCGGAAGGCAATAACGATTTCGACATCACGCTGTTTGCCAGCGACTATTGGGGCGGGCCCAACTATGGTCTTCACATGGGTCAGAGCAGCGGCATGCTGAGACTTGTCGGCGCTCATTTCCACAATCCCGGGAACACGGCCTTTGCCGAACTGGAGGGCGGATATGTCGCGGTTTTGGGATCCGGAATCAATTCAAAGGATCCTTTGATCAAATCAGGCACGAGCGGACACATGTTTATCACGATAGGCGGTTCCGTGGCTGATGCGAAGGGCATCAAGGTCACGATCGACAACTGGATCAACAATATCGGGACGGCGCGAACCTTTTCGGAAGATAACGACATATTGAGCGCGATCAACCGGAAAGCCTGGAAGGGCAGCGCAAGCCACAATTCAGGAAGCGTGTCCCGTGCCTTCGACGGCAACGTCTCCACTCGGTGGGACACCGCGCAGGTCCAGCAGCCGGGCATGTATTTCCAGGTGGATTTCGGCTCCGAACTGACGTTCGACACTCTGATCCTGGACCTGGGGACAAGTACCAGCGACATGGCAGCCAAGTGGTCTGTCTATGTTTCGGATGACGGCAAAAACTGGGGCAACGCGATCGCGACGGGCGAGCGCGGTTCCGGTCTGATCTTCTTCGACACGGTCAGCGCACGTCATCTCCGCATCGAACAGAGCGGGAGTTCTGGAGGCTATTGGTCCATCCACGAGCTGTACGTATGCGAACTGCCGTCCTGAGCCACAGAGTTTTTGCTTACGAAAGGACAGACCATGCCATCTAGCCAATCCTATCTGGATTTCATCTTGGATCAGCTTTCATCACTGGACGGAGTCTGCTACCGGGCCATGATGGGTGAATACATCCTTTACTACAAAGACCGGGTCATCGGAGGGATCTATGATGACAGATTCCTCATAAAACCGACGAAGACCGCCGCATCCTTGATGCCGGACGCTTCTCTCGAAAGACCTTATCCGGGAGGCAGGGAAATGATCATGGTCGACAATGTAGACGACAGCGATTTTCTGTGCCGGCTTGTGGAAGCCGTGGCGGACGAATTGCCCCTGCCGCGAAAATATTGTTGAAAACCGCGCAGAAATATTATATAATCTTGCTGGTAAAAGTATGAGTTGCGGACCGATCCCTGATTTCGGGTATCATCCATTCTTTTCCGGGCTTCTTCCTTCAGGTGTATCGGCCTGCCGAACGCATCCCGCGCACGGATGGACGGAGAAGTCTCGGATCACCGATCCGGAAAGGTCTGCCGACGGGAGATACATATGATTGAGGACAAGAACAACAGAGCCCAAACGCCGGCTGATCGTGTCAGGACTTCCAAACGCAGGATCCTGATTGTAGAAGACGAACCGATCAACCAGCAGATCCTTGCGGCCTATCTGGAGTCGGATTATGAACTGATCATCGCAGACAGCGGCGAACAGGCGAAAACTATCATCGAGCGGGAAAACCGGGCGATCAGCCTGATCTTGTTGGATCTGAATCTTCCCGATTTGCACGGATTGGACATCCTTCGCTGGATCAAAGCCGGTTCGACTTTTTCAAAGATCCCCGTGATCGTGATGACGTCGGATGGGGAAGCAGAAGTTGAAAGTCTGAATATCGGCGCGATCGATTTTATCACCAAGCCTTATCCGCTTCCCAAAGTGGTTCAGGCTCGGGTGAGACGCACGATTGAGCTGAGTGAGGACCGGGATCTGATCAGGGAAACGGAAAGAGACGGACTGACGGGTCTTTACACGAGGGAATATTTCTTCCGGTATGCAGACCAGTTCGATCAGTTCCACAAAGACACCCCGATGGACGCCTTGATCCTGGATATCAATCATTTCCATATGATCAACGAACGGTTCGGAAAAGGATATGCCGACAGGCTGCTCCAAAGGGTTGGACGCGCTTTGTACGATTACGCAAACCGGGCGGGCGGGATCGCATGCCGCCGGAACGCGGATACTTTTTTGCTTTACTGCCCCCACGGTTCCGACTATGCCGATGCGGTTGAAACCGTCACGGCCGCGGCCTGTGAAGAAGAGCCCGGCCACGTCCGTATCCGTGTCGGAGTATATGCGAATGTCGATCCGTCGATCGACATGGAACTCCGGTTCGATCGGGCCAAAAGCGCCGCAGATTTGATCAAAAACGATTATACGACCTGTATCGCGACATACGACAACGATCTGCACGAGAAAGAAATCTATGAAGAACGGTTGCTGGAAGATTTTCACGATGCGCTTGTCCACAAGCAGTTCAAGGTCTTTTTCCAGCCGAAGTTCGATATCAGGCCCGAAAAGCCCCTGCTTTGCGGAGCGGAGGCGCTGGTCCGCTGGGTCCATCCCGTACTCGGCTTTGTCAGTCCGGGCGCGTTTGTCCCGCTGTTCGAAAGCAACGGACTGGTCAGACAGCTGGACGATTATGTCTGGCGTGAAACGGCTGCTTGCCAGGGCAGGTGGAAAAAGAAATTCGGCCGTGAGATCCCGGTTTCCGTCAACGTGTCTAGGGTCGATGCGCTGGATCCAGATCTGGCAGACATGCTGTGCCGACTGACGGAAGCGAACGGTATTTCCAACAGTGCTTTGCATCTGGAGATCACGGAATCGGCCTACACGGACGATGCCAAACAGATCATTTCAACGGTCAGCAAACTGAGGGAAAAGGGCTTTGTGATCGAAATGGATGATTTCGGTTCCGGCTATTCCTCCATCAGTATGATCTCCACGCTGCCGATCGACGTCATGAAACTGGACCGGATGCTGATCGTCAATGCGCTGAAAGAACAGGGCAATATCCGCATGTTGAAAGTAATCATCGATATGGCGGACTCGCTGTCCGTCCCGCTGATTGCCGAAGGTGTTGAAACCGAGGAACAATTCAAAGCCCTCAAAGACATGGGGTGTGAAATGATCCAGGGATACTATTTTGCAAAACCGATGCCCGAGCAGGATTTTGAACAATATCTGGCCGAAAAGCATCAGAACAACGGCATAGTCACGAAAGGCTAAGGAAAAATCGCTATGTTGACAATCGACAAATTAACCTCATTCGGAGCCAACGTAAAAGAAGGCATGAACCGCTGCCTGAACAACGAGCAGTTTTATCTGATGCTGGTCGACAAATCTGTCCGGAGTCCGGCTTTCGATCAGTTGAAGGACGCATTGGATCAAAAAGATCTGACCAAAGCTTTCGAATTTTCGCATTCACTCAAAGGGGTCGTGGCCAATCTCGCGCTGACGCCCATTCTCACTCCGATCAGCAAGATGACGGAAATGCTTCGCAACAGGGAAGATGCAGACTACAGCGAACTTGTGACGGAAGTCCTGCTTCAGCGAGACAAACTGCTCGCCTGTTGCAACGGCTAAAAAAGGATAAAATTTCAAACGCGGCCTCGTGCCGTTCGAAAAAAGCGTTCCGCTTTGAAGCCCCGACCGGGGCTTTTTTTGATGTTATGCCCCCGTATGAGCACAGCGGCTGGTCGCCACCTGTCAGAAAATTGTCAGCTCAATGCAGTCTTCACAGAAAAAACATGGTCGGGCCATGCCTTTTGCATAGAATTGACAATTGACATCCGTTTGCGCGCGCGATATAATAATAACTGGCAGATTGTGCCTGGAGGTAGGAAAATGCGGTCCAAACGTTTTGAAACACTGGATGCCCGTTCGGTGAATTTGGATGGATTTATCAATGAATGGCCCGAAATGGGTTTTGTTGCCATGCACAGTCCATATGATCCGAAGCCTTCCGCAACCGTCAGGAACGGCGTCATCGTCGAGCTGGACGGCAAAACGAGGGATGAATTCGACTTTTTGGATCGTTTCATTGCAGACTATGCGATCCAGATCGACCGCGTGGAAGAAATGATGAAGATCCCCTCTGTCGAGATCGCCCGCAAGGTCGTCGATATCTCCGTCAGCCGGAAAGAAGTCCTGAAGATCTGTTCGGGAATCACGCCGGCTAAAATTGCCGAGGTCGTCGGTTATCTCAACGTTGTGGAAATGATGATGGGCATGCAGAAAATGCGTGCACGTCTGCAGCCGGGGAATCAGGCTCATATCACGAACCTGAAGGATGATCCGGTCCAGATCGCCGCGGATGCGGCAGAAGGATCATTCCGCGGCTTTGCCGAGGAGGAAACAACCATGGGCGTGGCCCGGTATGCACCGTTCAATGCCATGGCCTTGCTGATTGGTTCCCAATGCGGACGTGGAGGCACGCTGACACAGTGTTCTTCCGAAGAGGCTACCGAACTGGAACTGGGTATCCGCGGTCTGACGACATATGCCGAAACGGTTTCCGTTTACGGGACCGAGCAGGTTTTTGTCGATGGAGACGATACGCCTTATTCGAAAGCCTTTTTGAATTCCGCCTACGCTTCCCGCGGACTCAAAGTCCGGTTCACTTCCGGAGCAGGTTCCGAGGTCCTGATGGGGAACGCGGAGAAAAAATCCATGCTGTATCTGGAATGCCGCTGTCTCTATGTGACGAAGGGCGCCGGATCTCAGGGAACGCAGAACGGATCCGTCAGCTGTATCGGTATACCGGGCTCGGTCCCGGCCGGTATCAGGGAAGTCCTGGGCGAAAATCTTGTCGCAGCCATGCTGGGACTGGAATGCGCCTCATCCAACGACCAAAGCTTTTCCAACTCGCCGATGCGCAGAACGGCCAGGACCATGCTGCAGTTCCTGCCCGGAACGGATTTTATCTTCTCGGGTTATGCGGCTGAACCGAACTATGACAATATGTTTGCCGGATCGAATTTTGATGCGGAAGATTTCGACGACTACAACGTGCTCCAGAGAGACATGCAGGTAGACGGAGGTCTCCGCCCGGTCAAGGAGGAAGAAGTCATCGAAGTCCGCCGGAAAGCGGCCAAAGCGGTCCAGGCAGTGTTCAAGTATTTAGGTCTGACCGAGATCACGGACGAGCAGGTCGAAAAAGTCGTTTATGCCCACGGCAGTCACGACACCCTGAACCGGGACGTTCCTGCGGATCTGATGGCTGCGGAAGAAATGATGAAGCGCGGAGTGACCGGCATCGACGTCGTTCGCGCACTGGCCGAAAGCGGATTCGAAGAACTCGCAGGCCGGATTTTGAACATGCTGAAACAGAGGGTCATCGGAGACTATATGCAGACTTCCGCGATCCTGGATGAGCATTTCCACGTCAAGAGCGGTGTCAACACACCGAATACATATCAGGGTCCCGGGACAGGGTACCGGGTCAGCGGGGAACGCTGGGAGGAGATCAAAAAGATTCCTCACATCATCGACCCCGATCAGGTGTAAGGAGAAAAGTCATGGATGAATCAGTCATAAGACAGGTCACGCAGGCGGTTCTCAAAGACCTGGAAAAAACGGGGAAGACGGTATCCGAACAGGAACTGACCGCCCTGATCGCCAAGATCCTGATCGAGAATCCGCCCAGACAGGAATGTCCTGCAGGCACAAAAGAATCTCTGGAAAACGTCCGCAAGAGCGACTATTCCACATATCCGGCAGCCAAAAAAGGAACGGATCCAAAGGAAGTCGTGATCGGTGTCGGTCCTGCGTTCCAGCGCGAGATCAAAAATACGATCAACGGACTCTCCCATGATGACGTGCTCAGAAATCTGAAAGCCGGTATCGAAGAGGAAGGCATGATCCCCAGAGTGGTCAAGGTTTTGAAGACATCCGACGTTTGCTTCATGGGTTTGGAGGCTGCCAAACTGAGCGGATCTGGAATCGGGATCGGGATCCAGTCCAAGGGGACCGCAGTCATTCATCAGAAAGATCTGTATCCGCTTTCCAATATGGAACTGTTTCCTCAGGCTCCGCTGATGACGCTCGAGCATTATAGGAAAGTCGGGCAGAACGCAGCCAAATATGCAAAAGGCGAACAGGTCAAGCCTATCGAATGTGAGAACGACCCGATGGTCAGACCGAAATATCAGGTCAAAGCTGCTTTGATGCATATCAGGGAAACACAGCAGTTGGATCCCGCACATCCGTTTATTGAATGGGAGGGTCGGTGATGGCATATCGTTATCCCATAGGAGAAAATCACGCGGAAGAAGTTCGGTCCAAAACCGGGAAAAAGCTTTCCGACATTTCGCTTGACGAAGTCAAAAAAGGCCATGTTTCCGCGGATGATATCAAGATTTCGAAAGAAATGCTCAACGCACAGGGTCAGATTGCAAGAGACGACGACAGACCGGCCATGGGCGAGAATTTCGACCGTGCGGCCGAACTGGTCGATGTGCCGGACGCAGAAATGCTGAGAATGTACAATCTTCTCCGTCCGAACCGCGCCACCAAGCAGCAGCTGCTTGATATGGCGAATGAACTTGAAACGAAATACAAGGCCGTCAAATGCGCCAAAATGGTGCGTGAGGCAGCCGACATTTATGAAAAGCGAGGCATCCTTTTGTGAGAAAAATCGTTGGTGTCGACATCGGTAACTCAACTACCGAAGTCTGCATCGGCCAAATCGATAACGGAGCACTGACCTATCTGGCCAGCGCATCCAGAACCACAACAGGAACCAAAGGAACCGTGGCCAACGTCCACGCCATCAAAGCGGCGATGCAGGAGGCTCTCGAGTCCTGCGGCCTGCGTATGGAGGATTTGGACGAAATCAGACTGAATGAGGCAGCTCCCGTTATCGGGGATACGGCCATGGAGACGATCACGGAGACTATCATTACCGAGTCCTCCATGATCGGTCACAATCCGTCGACCCCCGCCGGATTCGGGCAGGCCGCGGGTATGCTGCTGTCGATCAAAAATCTGTCTTCCGCTCAACCGGGCATCCCATATATTCTGACCGCTTCCCGTGCATATCCTTTCGAGGATGTCGCAAAAAGGATCAACGCATTGCCAGAGTCGGTCCGGGTCTGCGGGCTGATCCTGCAGGCAGATGAGGCCGTCCTGGTCGAAAACAGATTGAACAAAAAAATACCGATCCTGGACGAAGTGGCCAGGATCGAGGATGTTCCGGAGGGCAAATTGGCAGCGATCGAAGTGGCTCTCCCAGGTCAGTCTATCCGCATGCTTTCCAACCCGTATGGTATCGCGACGCTTTTGAAACTCGATCCGGAAGAAACCAGACAGGTGACACCGATCGCGAAGAGCTTGATCGGCAAAAAGAGCGCCGTCGTGATCAAAACGCCTCACGGTAATGTCCGGGAGAACGTTTTGCCTGCGGGCACCGTGACGTTCCACGGCGATACGGATCACACCGTTGAGATCGATGCCGGTGCTGCGGCGATTATGCAGGGACTCGAGGACAGCGGTCAGGTCCGGGATATTTCGGGTGAAACCGGAACCAATATCGGAGCTATGCTCGGACGGATCCGGCGAAATATGAGCAACGTGTCGGAAGTAGGCATCGATGACGTCAAGATCACGGATCTTCTGGCTGTCGATACACTGGCGCCGGTCGAGATTGCCGGGGCCCTTGCAGGAGAGACCTGCATGGAGAAAGCCGTAGGCATCGCCGCCATGGTCCGCACCCAGAAACTGCCGATGCAGCAGATCGCCGACAGACTCAAAGAAGATCTGCACATACCGGAAGTGAAAGTAGCCGGTGTGGAAGCCGTGATGGCTACGTTCGGTGCTTTGACAACGCCCGGAACGACGCTCCCCGTCGCAATTCTGGATATGGGAGGCGGGTCGACCGACGCGGCACTGATCACCAGGGACGGGAAAATCTCGCTGACCCACCGGGCCGGCGCAGGCGAACTAGTCACCATGCTGATCCGGACCGAACTCGGTCTGAAAGAACGCAATACTGCAGAACAGATCAAGAAATACCCCCTGGCCAAGGTCGAAAGTTTGTATCATCTCCGGCTTGAAAACGGGGAAATGCAATTCTTCGATCAGTCTCTGGACCCCCGTTTGTTCGGGCATGTCGTACTCCTTACCGGAACGGATATGATTCGTATCGACGAGGATATTCCCATGGAAAAGATCGTTCAGGTTCGCCAGGAAGCCAAGCGGAAAGTTTTTGTGGTCAATGCTCTTCGCGCGCTTCGGACCGTGGCGCCGCAAGGCGACCTGAAGAATCTGTCCTATGTCGTTCTGGTCGGCGGTTCTGCCGAAGATTTCGAGATTCCCGCGATGCTCACGGAGGAACTTGCTTCCTATCGCATCGTTTGCGGACGAGGCAACATACGTGGGACGGAAGGCCCACGAAATGCGGTCGCTACCGGTTTGGTGCTCAGCGCCATGGGGGACGGCTTATGATCGTGACCAGACCCGCCGTCAGGATCTACACCTATGAGCCTGATCTGGAAACGCTTTCATTTATCTGCGAAGGCATAGAAGAAGAAGGAGTCCTCTACGAAGTGATTCCTCACACCGGCGGCGAGATCGCCGCCATGGCCCTGCAGGCAGCGGAGGATTCGATCCTTGGATCGGGTATCGCGCTGTACCGCAAGGAAGCCGTCCTTCAACTCAAGGGTTTGCCCAAGAACCATCCCGTTGCGGACATCTGGGCTGACACGAAAGAGAAGGCGCGCATGATCGGGGCAAACAGCGCAAGGCTGATTCAAAAAAGACCCCTTAAAGAGATTTGAAACATCATTCAGCAATTTTCGGAGACATTGTATGAAGATTTATACGAAGAAAGGTGACAGAGGGCAAACATCTCTGATGTCCAGCGTCCAGGTCCTGAAATCGGATGAACGGATTGAAACACTGGGCTGCATCGATGAATTGACTTCGCACCTGGGTATGGTGAAAGCCATCACGACACACGAGGAACTGCGGCAGGCCATCGAACGAGTTCAAAACAATCTGATGACCGTCATGGCCGGGATCGCGTCTGAGAATCTGCAGTCCTATGTGTTGCCTGCCGGCGAAATCGATTTTCTCGAAAAAGAGATCGATAGAGCGGAAGACGCTTTCAGCCGAGTCAGGAAATTCATCTTGCCCGGCAACTGTGAATTGTCTGCAAGACTTGACGTGGCACGTACGGTATGCCGGAGAGCGGAACGTTCGCTGACGGGAATGATCAGAAAATTCCCGGCCCAGGCCAATACCCAAAAATACATCAACCGTCTGTCAGACTATCTATATATGATCGCGAGATGGGTAGATTACGAGTATTCACTTGGACATATCGCAGACTATTCCGGACGTGTTTCAGGACCTGTGCCTGCCGGCGAGCAGCCCGTGATCGGAACTTTCTCCGCATCAGGTTCTTCTCCTGTTCAGTCCCCAGCTCCGCAGCAGTCTCCGGTTGCGGCTGAGAAACTGAACGACCGCGAAAAGGCAGTGGTCGATGAAGTTCTGAAGAGAGTCAGCACGACGTCTCTGCTGACGTCTAAAAAGGCTGTTCAACTGATCGAACAAATCGAAGAATATGCGGAAAAGATAGGCAAAAAAGCCGTGATCGCCGTCTGCAATGCGCAGGGCAATCCAATCGCGCTCCACGTCATGGATGACGCTTTCCTGGTCAGTTATGAGGTCGCCGTCAAAAAGGCTTATACGGCCGTTTCGGTCAAGATGTCGACGATGGAATTGTCCAAACTGGTTCAGCCCGGTCAGACATTTTACGGTTTGCAGGCTATCGACAAACTGATCACGTTCGGCGGAGGCGTTCCGCTGAAGATAGGCGATAAGATCGTCGGCGGTTTGGGCATCAGCGGTGGAACGGGCGAAGAAGATCATGCTTTGTGCGAGTACGGATTGAAGTGCTTTGCCCAGATGTTCAGTTGACGAAATTAAACAAGAGGTTCCGGATGGAAGAATACAAACAACAATTATTCAAAGGCGAACGTGCTCTCTTCGGAAGACAAGGTGTCAGGATTATAGATTGCATTTTTGAGGATGGCGAATCACCGCTCAAGGAGAGCTCGGAAATAGAGCTGACTACTTCTGCTTTTAAGTGGAAATATCCGCTCTGGTATTGTAAAAACGTCAAAGCGAATTGCTGCGCCTGGTTTGAAATGGCCCGTGCCGGGGTATGGTATTCCGAACATGTCGATATCTCAGACACGATCATCCAGGCCCCGAAAAATTTCAGAAGATGTAAAGACCTGATTTTGACGGACGTGTCGTTCACGCATGCACAGGAGACGCTTTGGAATTGTGAAAAAGTCAAAATAACCCGGGTCAACGCGATCGGGGATTATTTTGCGATGGGCTCTTCGGACATCGAAGTCGACGGATTGATCCTGGACGGAAACTATTCCTTTGACGGGACGCGCAATGTCACGGTCCGCAATTCCAAAATGTTGACCAAAGACGCATTCTGGAACAGCGAGAACGTGACGGTGTACGATTCATTCATTTCAGGCGAATATCTCGGCTGGAATTCGAAGAATCTGACGTTGATCAACTGCACGATAGAAAGCCTTCAGGGCCTTTGCTATATCGAGAATCTGGTCATGAAGAACTGCAAGCTGATCAACACGACATTGGCCTTTGAATATGCCGATGTGGACGCGGATATCTGTTCGTCCGTCGACAGCGTCTTCAATCCCAGATCCGGACGGATCAGCGCCGAGCAAATCGGTGAGCTGATCATCGAAAAAGACAAGATCGATCCCGCAAAAACGAAGATCGTTTGCAAAGACATCGTTAAAGCATCAGACCGCCCGGAATGGATGAGATGACCGTATGGAATACCGCTTTGATGAGATCATAGACCGGAGAGGCACGGATTCTTTGAAATGGGACGTGGCCCCCAACGAACTTCCGATGTGGGTCGCAGATATGGATTTCCGGACTGCTCCCGAAATATTGGACGCCTTGAGAGAACGTTTGGATCAGGGCGTTTTCGGCTATACGGACGTTTCGGATAGGTGGTATGAAGCCTATATCCGCTGGTGGAGCGATAGACATCATGTCGTTTTCAGAAAAGACTGGCTGCTGTTTTGTACAGGAGTCGTTCCTGCAATCTCCTCCATCGTGAGAAAACTGACGACGCCCAACGAAAACGTCGTGATTCAGACACCGGTATACAACATCTTTTTCAACAGCATACTGAACAACGGCTGCCGGGTTCTCGAATCGCCCCTGAAGTATGAGAACGGGCAGTATCAAATGGATTTCAAAGATCTGGAGACCAAACTTTCAGATCCGCAAACATCTCTGATGATCCTTTGCAATCCTCAAAATCCTGCCGGTATGATCTGGTCCCGGTCCGATCTGGAAAAAGTCGGGAAACTGGCGCACAAATACCACGTGACTGTGGTTTCAGATGAGATCCATTGCGATCTGACCGCACCGGGGAAGGATTATGTGCCTTTTTCTTCGGTGAGCGATCTGTGCAAAGAGATCAGCATCACTTGTCTGGCTCCGACCAAAACTTTCAATCTGGCCGGACTGCAGACGGCCGCCGTCTGCGTTCCTGACGCTGCGCTCAGACACAAAGTCTGGAGAGCGCTCAATACGGATGAGGTGGCTGAACCCAACGTGTTCGCCCTGACCGGGGCAATCGCCGCATTTGAAAAGGGCGGCCCCTGGCTGGATGAACTCAGAGAATATCTGTTCCGTAACAGACGCATGCTTGAGGATTATCTTGCAGAAGAAGTGCCCGGCGTGTTTGCCGTTCACGGCGACGCAACGTATCTGTGCTGGGTAGACGTCAGTTCTCTCGGAGCAGACAGTTCCGAAATCGCGTCTTTTATCCGTAAGCATACTGGACTTTTCGTATCTGCAGGTTCGGCCTACGGTGAGTGCGGAAAACATTTTTTGAGGATCAACGTGGCCTGCCCCGAAGCGACATTGAAAGACGGTTTGAACAGACTGAAAAAGGGGATCGAACTGTTCAAAAAGCAAAAATAGCCCCATCTACGACCATGCCCGGAGGGTTCCTTCGCATGGCCGTTTTCTTTGTTTCAGCCCGTGAGGATGATACAATAGGATCGAAGGAACCGGGCGGAAGGAGTCTTATGAGGTTGGGAGTCTGTACATCGGTCGACCGAGCGGATTATGTCCGGGAATGCGGGTTCGACTACTTCGAGTACGGCTTGCGCAGGCTGCGCGAGACGACTATCGAACAGATCAGGGAGTGGCGGACGCACTTTGACCGGATCGGGCAGTATCCCGAATCCTACAACGGTTTTTTTCCGTCCGATCTTCCGATCGTAGGCGAGAGAAGAAATCTTTCGGATATCACGGATTACGCCGATGAGCTGCTGGCCAAAGCGCACGAACTAGGCGGTCAGATCGCTGTTCTGGGCAGTGGAGACGCCCGGAGGATCCCTGAAGGTTCGGATCTCAAAAAAGCGGAAGACGATTTTCTGATCCTCCTGGATCAGCTGGGAAATGTGGCCCGAAGGCACGGGATATGTATCGTGCTGGAACCGCTGAGAGCGGTCGAGACCAACTTCATCAACACGGTTGAGGAGGGGTGGACTCTTGTTCACAAACTTGGACACCCTCAGGTCGGGATCATGTGCGATCTTTTCCATATGGTCGAAAACGGGGAAGATTTGACCGTTCTCAGAAAAACGGGAGCAGATCTGTGGCACGTCCACGTGTCCAACCCTCTGACCCGGCACTGTGTCGGTGTTCAGGATGATTATGATTATTCCAGATTTTTCCACATACTTAAAGAAGTGGGATATGATTCCCGTATTTCAATCGAGGCGATCATGCCGGATTTCGAACAAGACGCCCGGATCGGCATTCAAAAACTCAAAGAGATTTTCAGACCTTAATCAGGTCAGGATATAGATTCCCGAAAGGAGAAATAGGATGACATACAACGAGTATGACGGCAGACTGTATGAGAAAATGGACAGGATCAACCGGATCTACGAAGGGCGGATGTTCAACCGCGTCGGAGAACTGGGAGACGTGGTCGGCTTCGAGACCAAAGACCATCTGAGACAAGTCCCCGAAAAAGGATGGAAAGAACTGCCAAGCGGAACTGTTTGGGGAGGAGAATACGGCAATCTCTGGACGCGCGGCACATATACCATCCGGAAAGAGGATATCGGAAAAAATCTGTATATTCTTCCGGAGACCGGTGCCCAGGAGGGACTCGTCTTCGTCAACGGCAAACCGGTCGGCAGTCTCAATCAGGCTCGCAGCGGACCGGACGGCCACTATTCCGTCTGGATGGCCAAGCCAAAAAAAGCAGGCGAAACATTTCAGGTCGCGATCGACAACTATGCGTGGCACTATGTTCCGGGCTGCAGTCCTTACGAAAATTACGGGCAGGACACGGTTCCTGACAGTTCTTTCAAGAAGACTTATTCAGGAATCTATATCTGTGTCCGGGACGATGAGATCTTTTATTTTACATATGCATTGCGCAACCTGATCCAGATGGCCCGTGTGCTCTCCGATGAGAACGTGCTCAAATTCGAGGCGCAAAAGACGGTCCAGCAGATCCATTCGTTCCTGTGCATGGATCCGATCCACCGGGACTATGACGTCTGGCACGGCAGCATCCTTCAGGCCAATCAGGTGCTCCGGGCGTTCTATGCCAAAGCGAAAAAAGAAAATCCCTACCGGGGTTATGTCGGGATCCTGGGCCATTCCCACATGGACACGGCATGGCTCTGGCCCTATACCGAAACGATCCGGAAATGTGCCCGGACCTATGCAAACGCTTTATCCATGATGGACCGCTATCCCGAATACCGTTTCATCCAGTCGTCTGCTCTGCACTGCGATTGGATGCGGACTGAGTATCCGACCATTTTCGAAGACATGAAAAAGCGTGTTGCCGAGGGACGTTATGAAGTCAACGGCGGCGTGTGGGTCGAGTGCGACTGCAACATCACGTCGGGAGAACTGATGATCCGCCAGTTCCTGAAAGGGCAGGAGTTTTACAGAGATTATTTCAACAAGACGACGGATTCGTTCTGGCTGCCGGACACGTTCGGATACAGCGCCGCCATTCCCCAGATCATGAAAGGGTGCGAAGTCGATTATTTCTATACCACCAAAATGGCATGGAACGATCTGAACCGGTTCCCGTACGAAACCTTCATGTG
>JAEEGL013324839.1_pt1 | contig 49330 bp, 42 predicted proteins | sample 9134231 | NCBI WGS metagenome assembly JAEEGL01 (sample SAMN16246548, study PRJNA631951) | gut metagenome | biome: gut microbiome; feature: rumen; material: fiber-attached | host: Bos | place: Iran: Karaj | collected 2018-10 | reverse complement strand
GAACAAAAACTCTGCCATCGTTACGGTCGGTATAAGCGAAATTCGGAACAGGCATATCGGTTAAATTTCGATCAACAGCAGCCATAATTAAAACCTTAAAAATAAAATCTCGTATGGGATATATTATAGTAGGTTTTAATTTTTAAATCAAAAGTGTTTTAGGTTAAAAAACTTAGTAAATTCAAGGGCTCAGATGATCTTTGGTTATTAAAACTCATGATGTTTGATCCCAAATTTTAGGAAATTTGCGGATGAAGTATTTGAAAAAATAGATCTCGAAAAAGATGCAAAGTTACCCGATTGGAACTACGTAATCCGAGGTTTAAAAATTGGAATTAAATAAAGGACAGTTCCTCAGGGACTGACAGTTCATTCTTATAGCATTGGATCTCATTGCTGATCTTTGCAAGTTCTTCATCTCCAAAAGAACTCTTCAATTTAGAGTATTTTTCTCCATCAACTTCAAAGCCGTGATGAAGTATCCACATTGAGTCACTGGCAACTAATGAGTCGTATGTACTGATTGATTCCAGGTTTTCATTCCGTCCTGATTTTCTTAAAACGTATTCAGCCGGATAAAAAACATATCTGGTTTTGCAGATCTCTATTTCGCTGCAGATTAGAGGTGTTTCATGAAGCGAACAAAGTGTAACTGCCGGTAACTGATGAGACAGGTGCCAGTAAGTTTCACCATATGTTTCTCTGTCATTCTGAACACAATCTCTGCAATAACAGAGTTTCCTCTTCTGTCCATCCTTGAAAGCTACAGTTTTTGTCAGTCTCTTCAGTTCTTCAGACGACAACCTGAGATTGTTGCGCCAGTTGATAATCAGTTTCTGCTCATGTTCTTCAAGCGAAGGATAGCAATATTGAAAAACACTGTGCAAATCAAGATAATCCTTCTGGCGATTTGCGGCATCATTAAACCACCGGGATAAATCCTCAACTCTGAATGGCTGATACAAAAGTCTTGTCAGATTTCGCTGCCCCCCAAACAACTCACATGTGAAGCGGAATGATGAATATGCAGCACGAACCATAGATCTGCAGAGAACACTATAGCAGTTCTCATCCGGATGCGGAGCCATAAAGCATGGAACAGGGTATGAACATTCCTCCATTTGTTTTCCTCCTGCTTTTTGCTTTGTCGCATCATGTCTTTTTCTGCTCTGCTTCCTGATTCAGTGCCAGGAGCTTTTTAATGTCTTCATATCCTTCCGCATTTCTGAGATCAGACTGGGAATAATTCTGTTGTTTTTTCTCTGGAGCGCTATCTTCCTGTTCATTCTTATTTTTGTTTTCAACTTCCGCGTTGTACAAAAGAAGGGCATCTCGAACAAGAGCAAGAGTCTTCTCCTTCGGTTTTGTTTCCAGTGCCTTAGCGGCGTATTTTTCCGCAAATTCCGGTGTCAGCCCCATCTCAACCAGGTAAGCTGATATGGTTCTCTCTTCCAGTTGCTGACTGGATGATTTGTCTGTAGTTTCTTTCTCTATATCCTTGTGGTGTCCGGAACGAAAATCATCAACGAAAACAGAGATAATGTCTGAATACAGAGCGATTTTCTTTGGATCTTTAGAGCGAAGAGCATTCAGCATCGGCTGGACTATTTTCATATTTTTCTGTGCTGTCTCTCTGACATTGTTCACATCAAACGTTTCTGTCTCATTCCTCATGGCTTCTTCCTGAAGCAGAATGAACAGTATCACGGCAAGAGCTTCTATTCCCTGCGTTTCATCATGCATGGCACTGACAAAATCAGGTGATATCTTCGGCGGATTTCTAATCCACTGGTACTTCCAAATTCTTTTCAAAAACAGTTCCCACTCACTGTTTTTTACTGTTTTATCCCACTGAAGCGGATTCCAGAAGATATCTCCATGAGCACAGCATCTACGTGCGGAGCGGAAGTCTGCCTGCAGCAGCGACAGTGCACCGGGAGTTCCCATCAGAACAACCGGAACTCCGATGGTATTTTCCAGAGTGACAAAGAAGTTGAGCATTTTATTTGTGTCCCTGCCGGATGCCAGATGCTGCAGTTCATCCACCAGCAGGAGTCCAAGTGAATATGACGATGCAATTCTGGTCATGAGAGTGAGCAGAGTATCTACGGTTGCCCTTTTTTCATATGTCCTGTAGTACTGAGTTCCTGCCAGATGATCAATCTGAGCCAGAAAGCTAAGACACAGACCGCGCTCGGAACCCTTATGCGGACAGTCTATTTTCAGCCATACAATCTGCTTTCTGTTCAGTGCCTGCTCTTTGTACGATGTATGTGTTATCACCTGGGGATACAAATTGAGTATTGCTGATACAGAGGTGCTTTTACCGACTCCGGACACTCCGATAACTGCAAACCCAACCGTGTTCGGAATAAATCCAGGATCATACTTTGGTTTTCGTTTCTCCATGGCCGCAGCATACAGTTCGTTGGCCCGTTCCGCTGATGTTGCATTCAGAGGGTTTCTCCTGATATATCCCTGCCGGATGCATACTGAAAGATAATCCCAGATTCGGATATGCTGCTCCATAGGCTGGAAAAAATTCCAGAACAGTCTGGCAACAAAATGAAGTCTTGTTTCCCGGGAAAAATTGCGTTCACTGATATCAAAGACCGGTTCTCTGCGCAGGGATTCAATCACCTTTGAGTGAGGCATTATGCCGGGAAGAGCTTCAATCAGCGGATTTCCTGCATATTCCTGAGGCAGTTCATCAGTTTTGTAAATAGCTCTGACTGAAGGTGCTGTCAGAGGCTCCTGCTCAACAGAAATCGTATTGTCCATGCTTATCCCGGTAATGTTGTCTGCCATTTACACTTTGTTTTCGGTACTGTCTGTGTTTCTCTTTTGTTCCGATTCCGATTCCGATTCTGATTCTGTTTCTGCCTCAGCTTCATAACCTGTATCAGCCACATAATCTGCATCTGTCTCATAATCTGCATCTGTCTCATAATCTGCATCATCTTCGATACCCCAGAGCATTTTTTCCAGTTTTGTCATTTTTCGCATTCCCCTGGTGTCGCTCTCATTGTCATGTTCTGACAGACTGCCTGCGGTATTTGATGAGTCAGCCTTTTTAACAGTTCCGGTATTCGATGCTTTCGTTTCATTTACAGTTTCAGAGGCAGAAGCTGCAGAGTTTCCCTTTCCGGTACCGCCTGCAGAACTGTCGATACCGCTGTTGTCCCTCATAAAGGTTTCTTTTTGCCTCATGGCATCTTTTTCATTTTGGTGATTGTTGCTTATTCCGGCGATCCTTTCTGTTTTGGTTGAGTCTGATGTGTCCGGAGCCATGGCTTCAGCCTCTGCTACAACAGAGTCGACATAATGATCCAGTGTCAGTTTTGCATCGCGATCTTTCTGCCTGTTTTTTTGCTTCTGAAGACTGATGACATCCATTTCATAATCGCATTCATCACAGCTTTTTCCGTCAAACTTCTGCTCCCAGTCCAGCAGAGTGGCATATTCCGGCTTTTCGCTCTCATCCGGCCACACGTAGACAGCATGCATATCACGCGGATCATACGATACCTTCATTTTGTATGTGCCATTCCTGCAGGCATTTTCAAACCACTGCTCCTTTGCTGCTCGTTCGCAGGTGTAATAAAGTTTACGGAACTTTATTCCCCGTCTGGTAATCTCACAGGTGTCTTCCGGCAGAAGTGCATACCGGCATATGCTTTCGTCTACTGTTCTTAGAAGCCCGGAACTGCAGTTCATTCCCCATTTCCACAATGAAACAGGAGTCAGCTCTATCCCTGCCTTCATCATATCCTCACTGGGTTCTATCGATTCAAGAGTTGACTTATTGTAGGTAAGAACATTGAAGATCATAATCCTGGTGAACTGTCTCAAATCCAGTTTAGCATCAAGTCTGTAGTCATGACCGCCCCTCTGGGACATATCAGGTCTGACATGTGCCGGCAGACGATGGACGGTGGTATCATTCATGCACCTGAAATATCTCTCCACAACAGATTTCAAATCACCACGGTAGGGAGGAGTATTGTCAATTCTGATGTTCAGTCTGTCAGCTATTCTGCCTCCGTTGATGCTTTCAAGTTCACCACGATCACCCAGAATTGACTGGGGAAGATGATGGCTCGGCCATGAGTCCTCGGTGATCTCAATGCCGTAACTGTGGCAGTAGTTCACCTTGTCGGTGAATGCGTTGTACAGAGCCATGGCCATTCCCATCCATGACGGACCTTCAAGACCGATATACATTCCGGTAACCATTCTGCTGAACACATCCATCACGAAATACACCACAGGTCTCCCGATGATGTTTTTACGATTGAACTGGGAAACCAGGTAGATGTCTGCAACAGTTGCGTCAATCTGGTACTGATACCCCGGTCCTGTCATTCCAAAATCAGATTTCCCTGTTACGGCTCGTTCTTTTAAATTCAAAGCCGATGTTCCTTTACGTGCAACTGTTTCCTGGTTGCCGTCCCTGAATTTGGTATACCAGTAATGAAACTGGCGGAATGTGGGAGCTCTGTTCATACCCCATGAAACAATCTTTTCGATTCCGTTTTCTTCCTTTACTACATCGGAGTATTTTTCCCGTATCAGAAGATCATAAACATCATGCAGAGTCATGTTCTTCTCGCGATTCAGATAATACTTCCGGATATACTTGTCAAAGAGTGTAAGATCTTCCTCTGTAAGAACCTTGGAGCAGACGGCGGTTTCCGACGGCTTCCTTCCGCTGTTCCGCTTCAAAAGACGTGATTTGCCTTTTCCTCCCTTCCTGTCATCGGAGTACAGAAATGCATCCCTGACCTTGCCGTATCGCCAATAGCGCTTTAGTTTGGGATACAGGTTGGGAACAGCAATGCCACACTCATCCGCAGCTTTCTGCAGCATTTCTTTACGGGAGTTTTTATCAAAGATTTCCGGTTCACATTCCAGGTATTTCCTGAGATGCTCCCACAGAAAATCCCTTTGGTTCATACTCTTTTCTGATGCTCTGACAGGCGGTATCCATTCATCACTGATCTGACTCATTACTCCTGCGGCAAGCATGGCGTCAATTTCAGAAATGTTGCATACATCAGGCATTCCTCCATCTTTAGACAGTTCAATCCAGAATCCACTCCTGCGATCTTCTGATATATGAAGGATCCTGTATTCTTTTGCGGAGGTGGTGTCCCGCAATACCTGATTTACAGAAACGCTTCCGAACATGAGTATTCTCCTCTGTTGATTTTATCTAATCTTGGTGTCATCAGTGCAAGTGGCTTGTCGATTGAAATAACTAACCGCTTCTCCCATAGCAGACGCTGAAAAACTGTCAGTCCTGCTCCACCTTTAAGATTAAAATATTTCTCTGCCTCCTTTGCTATTTTGAGGATTGAATATCCTGTATTTTCGTACAGGAAAATCTCATACCTCATGACTTCTGAGCGAAGTTTCTCATCCGGAAATAAGTTGTCGATGTCCCACGCATTGTAGATCCATTGAATGTTTTGAACCTGATTGTAGTTTATCTCCTGCTCTGTCACTATCTCCCATGGTATACCAAGCCATTCCCAATATCTGCGTTCAAATTCCTGCAATTCTTTGATTCTTGGAATGCTGTAAGCCTTTGACTCCTTGATGCTGTACGCATGGAGTCCATCCTTTTGAGTAATCAGAAAATCAGTCGTCATGACATACGGATAGTGATTTTTGGGATCCCGCGGATATTTGATTCCCATGGCATCAGCCATTTTAACAATACCTGTCAGATCATGAAGATTACTCGGATCAAGAAGAGGATACTGCTCACGAATATCTGTTACTTCATCATCAAAATCCTTGAGATAGAAGAAAGCCAGTTCATTCCTGGACAGCAAATGATGAACTCTTCCAACTGTAACGCTTTTAACCCGACTGCAAATCCCCGTGGAAGGTATATCATGAATTTGGATGAATGGTATGTAATTCTTGAGAACACCCTGACCTCGTCCTTCTTTAAGAAGATTATGAAAACGAGTACCACTCCAGCAACTTCTAATCTTAGACATACGTACACTCCACCAGGTAGACGATAGTTATATTATAACATTTTAATGTACGTAATTATAGTGATTTAATGTGATACAGTATTATATTTTGATGTAAATTTCTAGCAAATTAGAAATTATATTCGGGTAATGTAATTATATTGTTTTATTGTAACTCATTATAGGAACATAATGTTTCTATACACTTTTTTCCAATCTTTGAAAGCTTGTCTGTTGGGAATTACATCAACAGGAAGGGCTACTACCGTTCTTTCTTCGATTCTGCCATGACCAAGTTCCTCATCGGTAGTATAGATGTCACCATACGTTTCTACCAGCAATTCATTACCCAATGCTTCACTGACACCCTTTCTGATTGATTTGTGGTTATCTTTCAACGCCAGAACAATTCACCACCTTGCTCTGTGATAGCTTCTGCTACCGAACGCTGAGTATTAAGAGCATCCGCTGTTACTACAGTACCTGTAAGATCAAACAATTTGATTGCTCTTACACATACCTTGTTCTTGTTCTTGTTCTTGTTCTCATTCTCCTTGTTTTCAACCTCATCCATGGCCAGTGCCAGTCCTGAAGTAGTATCATAGAGAGTAAGGTAATACACGTGGTTTTGCAGTCTCCGATCATCGTTTGATATTCCCAGTTTGCCTTCCCTGACCTCATATTCAGCCGCTCCGGGAGACTGTCCATCCAGAGAAAGAATCCATTTGATATCCGTCTCTCCGGTAACTGCACTGCTTAAAATCAACCAGCTGACAAAAAAGGTGCATTAGCACCTTAAGATCATCCACCAGCATAGACTCAGCAAACGATTTACAACGTCATGTGAGATGAGTTCATCGGAGAAATTGGGAATGCATTTTTTTAATTTTTCAAAGTGTTCATCCCAGAAACTTTCTACAGCAAGGGCTGCCGAACATCCTGCTATCCAGGCGAGTATTTATCGCAAACAGAGTTTAGTTGTAACCAGTGGATATTTCACCTTAGACTGATCCCTTGGATCATCAACCACAATCATCTTCGACTTTTTTCTACTGCATCTAAAATGCATAATAAATCCTGTTTCAAAAAAACATTATTTGATCATACCCTCAGTGCTATTGTCAATTTGCCGTTTTAAACTCATATGCGATCCTTGGATCTCTAATAGTTCAATCTCTCATGCGTAGGCCCTGAAGTCTCCGCTACTTTTCTTCCTCACATAGTGGTAAAATTAATCCAGTTTTTGAATGAAAACAACGTTTGCATTGATATACACCACATAACTCTAGTGCATTTGCATATATTTTCATCAATTTAAAATTTCAACTATCTCTTCTTATCATACAGTAAGGTTTTTTCATGCTTGAAAATGACATAAAAAATATAGTTAATGAGGCACTAAAAGAAGATCTTGGAGGAACTGCTGATCCTGCCAATGATGTCACCGCTCAATTGATTCCTAAAAACAATTACAGTAAAGCAACTGTCATTACAAGAGAGAATGCAGTTTTCTGCGGCAAAAAATGCGTCGAGGAAGTTTTCAAACAATTGAGAGAATCAGTAAAAATAGAATGGTGCGTATCTGATGGCGATGAAATTTCAGCAAATGAGGTTTTATTCAAAGTTGAAGGTAATTCACGTATTATTCTCAGCGCCGAAAGAACATGTCTGAATTTCGTGCAAACCTTATCTGGAGTTGCAACTGAAGTATCTGAATATGTAAAAAGACTGGAAGGAACAAATTGCCAACTTCTCGATACACGGAAAACAATACCAGGACTGCGAAATCTTCTTAAATACGCTGTTACAGCAGGAGGTGGCAGCAATCACCGTATGGGACTGTATGACGCATATCTCATTAAAGAGAACCACATAATGGCATGCGGCGGTATCACTAAAGCTGTTGAAACTGCACACCATCTGAATCCTGGTAAAAAAGTCGAAGTTGAAGTTGAAAATATAGCGGAGCTTGAAGAAGCTATATCTGCAGGAACGGATGTTGTAATGCTGGACAATTTTGAATTGCCAATGATGTATGAAGCTGTAAAGGTTAACGCAGGCAGAGTAAAACTCGAAATTTCAGGAAATGTCAGCAAAGATACTATTCGAAAGTATGCAGAAACCGGAGTTGACTTCATATCCGTTGGAGCAATAACTAAAAACATAAGAGCTATAGATCTTTCAATGAGGTTTACAGCGTAGGATTACCTGTCCTAACTTTATTTATGCGTTAATTCGCAGAAACAGATACCGGGATAAAAGCCTGAGAAAATAATCACTTAAAACAATCCCAGTATCTTTGCTTTGCTCTGGTCTCAACACCACTCAAAAACTAAGTTACATGCTTTACCAACAACTGACTATAAACAAAAATGGGTGGCTGGAGGAGGTAACAGCCATACCGACCAGCCATTACAATTCAAGGCCCCTTTCAGAAATATCACTCCTTGTAATCCATAACATCAGTTTACCTCCAGGTGAGTTTATTGATGATCACGTAAGCGATTTCTTTTGCGGGAAACTGGATACCAGAATCCATCCTTATTTCAGAGAAATATCGCATCTTCAGGTATCATCTCACTGTCTGATAAGAAGATCCGGTGAAATTATTCAGTATGTATCATTTCTAAATCGAGCATGGCACGCTGGAAAATCTTCCTATGAAGGAAGAGAATCCTGCAATGATTTTTCAATAGGCATAGAACTCGAAGGAACAGATACCACACCATACACGAAAGAACAGTATAAAAACCTTGCACTTTTAACAAATTCACTTATAACTGAATACAGAGAACTTACAAAAGAAAGAATTACGGGACACTCAGATATTGCTCCAAATAGAAAGACAGATCCGGGTTCAAGTTTTGACTGGAACTTTTTCTTCAGTCTTTTATCTAAGTTAAGGAAGTGAATAAGAGTTATTTAGCAACACCAGGAGATACTCGTTATGAACCTAATGGCGAAATTGTTAGCACTTTTCGTACTTTCAGCTTTACCTTGCATGAGTGCAAATGCTTATGTCAGTGTCAGGATTGGTCCTCCAGTATTATACAGTGCACCCACCTACAGTTACGGCTGCGGTCACGTAGGGGAACCTCCTTGTCAGTATTATAACGGATATACCTACCCGACAGTGTCCGTTCCATACCCTGGATTATATTTTGATCCTTGGTTCTACTATGACAGAGGTCCAAGATATCATCATCACCGCGGTTACGGCCCTGCACCACGTCCTCACCATTATCATGGCCATGGTCCTCAAATGATGCGACACGGTTTTGCTCCGCACCATCGCGGAGGGTTTGGTCACCATGGTGGTCACGGACACAGTAGATGGCACAGATAAGGATTAAACAGTAAATATCAGTCAAAAAAGAGGAGTTTCAAAATCCTCTTTTTACTTTAACTGAAATAATTACTATATTCTCTAATCCTTCTGATTGCTGTACTCTTCCATCAGATTAAAATTCATATAACGATAAATATCATTTCTGCACAGAGAAAGAACTTCAACCTTTTCCATATATTCGGCAACAGAAGGAAGATATCCAAGGATCGCAGTAACTGCAGCCAGTTCTGCCGATCCAAGATAAACATTAGCGCCCTGACCCAGACGATTTGGAAAGTTTCTGGTGGAGGTCGATATAACCGTAGCATTGTCTTTCACTCTGGCCTGGTTACCCATACAGAGTGAGCATCCGGAAATTTCAATTCTGGCTCCACACCTGCCGAATATGTTGAAGTAACCTTCATCAGATAACTCTTTTCTGTCCATTTTTGTCGGAGGAGCCAGCCAAAGTTTTGATGGAAGCTGAGTTTTCAATTTCTCCAGCAATTTACCGGCAGCTCTGAAATGTCCGATATTTGTCATACAGGAGCCAATAAAAACCTCGTCTATAGGAGTACCTGCAACATCAGAAAGCAATCGCACATCATCCGGATCATTCGGAGCACACAATATCGGCTCTTTTATCTCATTCATATCTATATCGATAACTGCGGCGTAGTCAGCATCAGGATCAGCAGAAAGAAGAACTGGCTCTTTAAGCCATTTCTTCATTGCTTCGCTACGCCTTGCAATAGTATCTGAATCTCCGTATCCTTCCTTAATCATCCACTCAAGCAAAGCAATATTTGAATTAAGATATTCAATAACAGGCTCAGGATTAAGTTTTACAGTGCAACCGGCGGCAGATCTCTCAGCAGAAGCATCGGCCAGTTCAAACGCCTGCTCAACCTTGAGATCTGGCAGACCTTCTATTTCAAGAATACGACCTGAAAATACGTTCTTCTTGCCTTTCTTTTCAACGGTTAAAAGACCTTTCTTAATTGCGATATACGGAATTGCGTGAACAAGATCTCTAAGAGTAATACCAGGCTGCATTGTACCGTGAAATCTGACAAGAACAGATTCCGGCATATCAAGCGGCATCACACCGGTTGCAGCAGCGAAGGCCACAAGTCCGGAACCGGCAGGAAAAGAAATACCCATAGGAAAACGTGTGTGTGAATCTCCGCCTGTGCCAACAGTATCGGGCAGAACCATCCTGTTTAACCAGCTGTGAATAACACCATCCCCTGGTTTTAATGCAATGCCTCCGCGTTTCATTATGAAATCAGGAAGAGTTCGGTGTGTCTGAACATCCACTGGCTTTGGATAAGCAGCTGTATGACAGAATGACTGCATAACAAGATCTGCAGAAAAATTAAGACACGCTAAATCCTTCAATTCATCACGGGTCATAGGACCAGTTGTATCCTGTGAACCAACAGTTGTCATCTTTGGCTCACAATAAGTTCCAGGTCTAACACCGGCAACACCGCAGGCCTTTCCAACAATTTTCTGAGCCAGAGTGTATCCTCTGCCGGTATCAGGAACCGGTTTAAGCTTACGGAACACAACAGATTCAGGTAATTTCAGATATTCTCTTGCTTTTGCTGTAAGTTTACGTCCCAGAATGAGAGGGATTCTTCCTCCTGCCTGAACTTCGTCAAGAAGTACGTCAGTCTTAAGTTTAACTTCGGACAATACCCGGTCACTGTTATGAACTGTTACCCTGCCATCATAAACGTAAAGATCAATTTCGTCTCCGGTATTCATACCCGATACATCAAGTTCAACAGGAAGAGCACCAGCATCTTCCATGGTATTAAAGAATATAGGGGCTATCTTGCCACCGAAAACAAAACCGCCCGCCCGTTTATTTGGAACATGAGGAATATCATCACCAATAAACCAGAGAACAGAATTTGTAGCTGATTTGCGGGAAGAACCGGTACCGACAACGTCACCGACATAAACCAGAGGATTTCCCTTTTGTTTAAGTTCATTAATCAGCGTAATCGGTCCCTTAACGCCATCCTGATCAGGGATGATACCTTCACGAGCGTTTTTCAGCATTGCCATGGCATGCAGCGGGATATCAGGTCTTGACCAGGCATCCTGAGCAGGAGACAGATCGTCAGTATTCGTTTCACCTGAAACCTTAAAAACAGTCAGAGTAATCCGATCCCTGAGTTTTGGCCGGCTTGTAAACCATTCGGCCTCAGCCCAAGAATTCAGAACATTCATTGCATATGAATTACCCTGATCAGCCAGTCTGGCTACGCGATCAAAGGCATAAAAAGACAGCACCATATATTTCAGTGCTTCTGAAGCATGCGGAGCAAGTTCGTCACATGAAAGAAAATCAACAAGAAAGTTGACATTGTATCCACCCTGCATGGTTCCCAGCAGTTCTACCGCCTTTTGAGGATCCAGAACAGGAGAACTGATTTCTTTCTTTGCGATCCTGTTTAAAAAATCTGCTTTTATCTTCGCAGCATCATCCACTCCCGGCGGAACTCTGTCAGCCAGCAGTGATAATAATTCAGATTCCTTTCCGGCAGGAGGAGACTGCAGAAGATCCGTTAGTTCCGCAACATCAACTGCTGTCAGCGGTTTGGGTGCAATTCCTGACTTCAGGCGTTCTTCCGCCAGTTCATAATAATTATCTAACACGATTTCCCCTAAGTTAAATACAAGAAAAACTTTTAAAGAAAAAAGATATTCTAAAGTTAATTTGAGAACATTGAAAAGTTAAAAAAACAAAAAAACGACTCAATATTAAAGTCTGCAGATAAGACAGAATCTCAGAATTATCTAATCATACACAAATTACAGGCAAACTTCTGATCCATTTATTAGCCAAATAATCTTAATTTCTCTATTTAATTCACTAAACAAATAACTGCTTGTTCACTGGACTGATGAACCGGCATTAAAACAAACTAGCGCTCACCTCTGATATCAGCATCTGATGTTTCATTCTGGCAATAAAGAACATTTTTTAGTTCATCGGATATACTGCCATCAGCAGAACATCTGTCAGAAATAACCATTTTCTCATCAAGCCATGCACCAAGATCTATAAGTTTGCACCGCGATGAACAAAAGGGGCGAAATTTGTTGTCAGATGACCATTCAACTGTTTTGCCACAGGTCGGACATTTCACTATCATTTTTTCACTGCCTGCTGAAGATATAATTCATGAAATTTTTCAACCGCCATACCTTTCTCATAAAGGCTCTCACAGTTATAAATTATATCATCAGACTTATTTCTCCGCTCGCATCTCGACATCTGCTTTGACATAATCATTCTGATTTTTTCAGCTGTAGTATTATCGCGCTCAGCTGCACGGAGGATCTGTAAATCAGGTTCAAGATCAACACACAGTGTTCTGTCAGCCAGATCATCAAATCCTTTTTCAAAAAGCAGCGGTACAACAGCAATAACATAAGGTGAATTGAAAGATAGAATGGCATTCTGCAGTTCTGCACGTATTCTGGGAAGAAGTATTTCTTCAATAAAATCCAGTTCAGAAGGCTCTGAAAAAACAATATCACGGATCTTAGCTCTGTTTATTCCACTGGAGGAAATCAGTATATCAGCCCCGAAATGTTCCCTCATGGTCTGCAAAAACAAATGATCATTTTCCCATATAGTGCGAGTAATCAAATCCGCATCAATTACAGGAACGCCATATTTTACAAAAAAAGAGGCAATGGTGCTCTTCCCTGCACCAATGCCGCCAGTCAATCCTACAGTAAAAGGTCTCACTAAACTAAACTACCCAGGTACCAGCTGTTAATATCCTTACCCCACCACATGACAACGACCCCCGCCATGGCTATATAAGGTCCATAAGGTATCGGTCTGCTTTTACCCTTATTCACAAGAACAAGATAAGTAATTCCAATAACAGCACCAAGAACAGCAGAAATGAATATTGTTGCAGGAAGCATCTGCCATCCGCACCACGCCCCAATGGCAGAAGTCAGTTTAAAATCACCATATCCCATACCTTCCTTACCGGTAACTAATTTAAAAAGCCAGTAAAAAGACCAGAGAACCATATAACCGGCAACAGCACCAATAAGGGCATCATGAAGCGAGCAGAAAGTGTCAAAATAATTAAAAATGAGACCAATCCAAATCAAAGGCAGAGTAATCTCGTCCGGCAGGAGCATTTTATCAAAATCTATAAAACAGAGTGCCAGCAAAAACCAGACAAGCAGAATACTCCCGATAAGATTAACGGAAGGCGGGAAAATAAAGGCACAGGATAAAGTAAGAACAGCTGACAGAGTCTCAATTGCCGGATATCTGAAAGATATAGGCTGTTTACAGCCTGAACATTTTCCTCTTAGAAAAAGCCAGCTGAGAACAGGAATATTCTCCCACGCAGTAATTTTATGACCGCAGTTCGGACAGCGGGATCTTGGAACAAACAGATTAAACGGCTCTTCTTCCTTTTTCAGCAATTCTGACTCAGGTTCAAAATATTCAAGGTAATCCCTTTTGAATGCTCTCTCCATCATGACAGGAACACGATATATCACAACATTGAGAAAACTTCCGACAAGCAATCCCAGCACAAAAATATAGGTGTAATATAAAAAAGGACAGCTGTTATAAAAGTTTAATATTTCAGCCATACAGTACTAACCAAAAGTGGGCACAAATGCCCACCAATAAATACATCTAACTTTGAATAATTACTTGATGACATCGCCCATGGTGAAAATCGGCAGGTACATGGCCACAACCAGACCACCAATCAGAACACCAAGGATAACCATAATAAGAGGCTCAAGCATACTTGACAGACCGTCAACAGCATCATCAACTTCCTGCTGATAAATACCTGCAATTTTTGCGAGCATTTCGTCAATAGATCCAGCTTCCTCACCTATCATAACCATCTGAGTCAGCATATCAGGGAAAACCATGGTCGTGCGCATTGCCATATGCATCTGCATACCGGCCATAACCTCATTTCTGACATCCATGACAGCTTCTCTGTAGAGAGCATTACCGGAAGCACCTGCTGCAGAAACAAGAGCATCAACAAGAGGAATACCCGCAGCAAAGGTAGTAGACAATGTAGAAGAGAAACGTGCAAGGGCCGCCTTCTTTAGTATATTGCCAACTACAGGAAGCTTCAGGGAAGCTCTGTCAAGAAAATCCTTAAATTTAGGATAATGAACAAGACAATATTTAACAACAAAGAACAAAGCGACAATTGAAATAAACGGTATTATCCAGTTACTTTTAAGCCAGCGCGACAGTTCAACAACAAACTTTGTGAATGCAGGAAGTTCAGCACCAAATCCGGCGAAGATATCTTCAAACTGAGGTACAACGAACATCAACAGGATTGCTGTAACCGCAATAGCAACAATGATAACGACTGTAGGATACATCAATGCCTTTTTAATCTTTGACTTCAGCATTTCTGTTTTTTCCTGATACGTTGCTATTCGATCATAAATAGTTTCAAGAGCACCGGACTGTTCACCAGCAGCCACCAAATCACAATACAGGGAATTAAAATACTGCGGATACTTCGAAAGAGACTGTGACAGTGGCACACCACCCGCGACTTCGTTGGCAATATTGCCAAGAAGCTCGCGCATTTTACCCTTTTCATGGCTTCCAGAAAGGAGTTCTATTGCCTGAATAATCGGAACACCGGCTCCAAGCATTGTACATATCTGTCTGGAGAACATGGCAATATCCATAGGCTTGATTTTCGGTTCTAGAAAATCAATTGTCTGGCGCTTGTTCATCTTAAGGATGGTTACACCCTGGCGCTTTAATTCAGCCCTGGCTGCATCCTCGGATGCACCCTGAACAATACCGCTTACATTGTTGCCTTTCTTGTTCTTACCCTTCCAGTTATATTGAAATATTTTCCTTTTTGGAGCTTCTTTTACCTTTGTTTTTAAAGCCGTTATAGCCATGAATATTTTCCCCTAATCAACTTGTTACTCGTTTAACTTCGGCAATACTGGTCAAACCTAACTTAGCCTTTTCCAGAGCAGATTTACGAAGTGTCATCATACCCTGCTCAACTGCAATCTTGTTTATTTCTATGGAATTGGCATCATTCATAATCGCCTCTGCGATTCGATCATTCATTACCATTATTTCATAAACACCGACACGTCCCTTATATCCGCCTGAGCAGGCATCACAACCCACTGGACCATACAGTTGAATACCTTCCTTGATTTCCTCCTCGGTAAATCCGACCGCTCTCATCTGCTGTTCAGAAACATCCTGAACCTGTTTGCACTTTGAACATAATCTTCTGGCAAGACGCTGAGCCATAATCAGGGTGCAGGACGAAGCTATATTAAAACTCGGAACACCCATGTTCAGAAGACGGGTCAATGTTTCAGCTGCAGAGTTGGTATGAAGGGTTGACAGCACCAGGTGACCTGTCTGTGCCGCCTTAATGGCTATTTCCGCAGTCTCAAGGTCACGAATCTCACCAACCATGATTACATCAGGATCCTGACGCAAAAAAGCGCGAAGTGCGGATGCGAAGGTCAATCCGGCTTTTGGATTCATCTGAACCTGATTTATACCGTAAAGATTAATTTCAACAGGATCCTCTGCAGTAGAAATATTGGTTTCCTCATCATTCAAGATGCTGAGACCGGTATAAAGAGACACAGTTTTACCGGAACCTGTTGGACCAGTAACAAGAATCAGTCCCTGAGGCTTCGAGAGAGCATCAAGATACTGTTTTTTCTGAACGTCATTATAACCGAGCTGATCAATATTAAGCTTGGCAGCAGATGAATCAAGAATACGAAGAACTATCTTCTCGCCCCACAGGGTAGGAAGCGAGTTAACACGCATATCCATAGTCTTGTTCGGGCCAATTTTCAGTTTGATACGACCATCCTGAGGAAGTCTTTTCTCAGCAATATCGAGTCTGGACATAACTTTCAGACGGGCAGAGAATCTTTCTTTAAGATTAACCGGAGGAGTGGCAATCTGATGAAGAATACCGTCAATACGGAAACGGATACGGTACTTTGTTTCATAAGGTTCAAAGTGAAGGTCAGATGCTCCCATCTGAATTGCTTTCAGAAGCATCTGATTTATGAATTTAACAACCGGTGCATCATCTTCTGAGTCCGTCTCAACAGCAGCTCCCTGATTGTTGGTATCATTCGGCTCATCATCAGCACTTAAGGCCTCCAACGAATCCATATTAGCCAAATCATCATCTACACCATCATTAACATTCAGCTGCTCAGCAACCGAATCAGTAAGGATTTTTATTGCCTTCTGAAGTTTCAGTTCATCGACAAGGAACGGCTCTGTATGAAGACCAAAGGAAAAACCAAACTCTTCCAATGCCTCAAGATTGGTAGGATCCGATAAAGCAAGATAAAGAGTACGTCCCTGCAGATAAACCGGCAATGCGTGGAATTTTTTAATCAGTTTTTCATTAAGGAAGTTTTTCGGAATTTCCTGGAGATCGAATTCATCCAGATTCAGAAGAGAAAGAGAAAAATGTTCTGTACAGAAATTAGCAAGATCATCACTGGTAATCAGTTTGGTTTCCACAATACCCTGTATTACAGGAATATCTCTTTTTTCGCAATCCTTGATGATCTCATCAGCCTGATTCTGAGTTAACTTGCCTTCACCTACCAATACCGGCAACAACGTACTCTTCACAGCCATATCAACACCTCTACGAGATTATATATTTTATATTACATACTAACCTGCATTATGAAATTATACTTTATCGGCCGTATACGGATATAAACAAAATGTTATAAGAATGATGTACTACACAAAATTAGACACTTTCTGCATAAAAAGCAGAGCAATAGCAAAAAGGATTAAAATGAAAAAGGGGTGCATGTGCACCCCGGATGAATACAAATAAAAAACTAAAGTTTTCCGCAGCAGTTTTTGAACTTCTTTCCAGAACCGCACGGGCACGGATCATTTCTCCCCGGCTTCCTGACAGGTTTATTTTCCTCGTCGTGATTGGTCATGGACTGCTCATTCTGTCTTCTGGCCTCCTCACGGCGTTTCTCCTCCATTTCCTCCACCTCGCTCCGGGTACGGATCTCAATCCGCATAAGAACAGAAACGACATGATACTTGTACCTCTCAAGCATAAGTCCAAACATCTTTGATGATTCCGTCTTATACTCATTCTTTGGATTACGCTGAGCATACCCCCTGAGATAGATGCCCTGACGCAGACAATCCATGGAAGCCAGATGATCCTTCCAGAACTGATCAAGGAACTGGAGCATTACAGTCCTCTGCAGATTGAGTTTTCCTTCACTTCCGATTACGTCAAGCTTTTCCCTGTAGCGATTAACAGCCATTTCAGATATTTTGGCACATAAATCACTCTCACTGAAAAGTTTGTTTTCCTTCAGCCAGTCTTCAACCGGAGGATCAAGGATAAAATCCTTCATGAGCTGAGCTTTGAGACCGCTGATATCCCAGGTCTCCACAACCGAGTTAGGAACCACATACTGACAGATCACATTGTTCATGACATCAGATATGATCTGTTCAACCTCCGGATCCAGAGCATCAGCCTCAAGAAGAGAATTACGGAACTCATATATGTTCTTGCGCTGCTCATTTGCAACATTGTCGAACTCAAGAAGATTTTTTCGCATATCAAAGTTGCGTTCTTCTACCTTGCGCTGCGCATTCTCAATGGCACGGGTAACAAAGCGATGTTCTATTGACTCGCCCGGCTTCATTCCGGAACGTTTGAAAAGATTTCTGATCTTGTCAGTATTGATAAAAATTCTGAGCAAATTATCATCAAGAGAAAGATAAAATCTGGATGAACCGGGATCACCCTGACGGCCGGAACGACCGCGAAGCTGATTATCAATACGTCTGGACTCGTGACGCTCGGTTCCTATGATGTGAAGACCTCCGGCCGCAACGACCGCATCGTGCCGTTTCTGCCAGTCGGCCTTAATTGCAGATATCTGCTCATCAGTAGGATTCTCCAGTGCATCAATCTCCGCCTGGAAATTACCACCCAGCACTATATCAGTACCGCGACCTGCCATATTGGTGGCAATGGTAACTCTTGAAGGAGCACCGGCCTGTGCGACTATCAGAGCTTCCTTATCATGAAACTTCGCATTAAGAACACTGTGCTCTATATTTTTAGCTTTAAGAAAGTTTGAAAGCTTTTCCGAATTTTCAATTGATATCGTTCCGACTAGAACTGGACGACCTTCATTTACCTTCTCTTCAATATCACTGACAATAGCCTGATATTTGTCAGCATCATCCATGAAAACCAGATCCTGGTAGTCATTACGGATCATAGGACGGTTGGTTGGAATTACAACCGTGTTCAGACCGTAGATCTGCTGAAATTCAAAAGCCTCAGTATCAGCGGTACCGGTCATTCCGGCAAGTTTCTCGTACAGGCGGAAATAATTCTGGAAGGTTATGGATGCAAGAGTCTGATTCTCATTCTGGATCTGCACTCCCTCCTTGGCTTCTATTGCCTGATGAAGTCCGTCAGACCAGCGGCGACCCACCATGGTTCTGCCTGTATGTTCATCGACAATAAGAATTTCACCGTTCTTTACTATGTAGTCGATATCACGCTTGAACAGTGTATGCGCACGAAGACAGGCGATCACATGATGAAGAAGCTGAATATTCTTATAGTCATAAAGTTTTTCATCTTCAGGAAGCAGACCTTCCTTATGCAGAAGTTCTTCAACATACACCTGACCGTTCTCAGTCAGATAAACCTGTCTGAATTTTTCATCAATAGTAAAATGTCCGTCACCTGTATAGGTATCAGAATCCTCCTTGTCCTGCTTCTTAAGGTTAGGAATAATTCTGTTCACTGCTCTGTACAGTTCTGTTGCATCATTCGCAGCACCTGAAATAATGAGAGGTGTTCTGGCCTCGTCAATAAGAACCGAGTCAACCTCATCAACAAGTGCATAATAAAGATCCCGCTGAACTCTGCCCTCTTTGGAGTAAGCCATATTGTCGCGAAGATAGTCAAAACCGAACTCATTATTTGTTCCGTAAGTGATATCTGCAGCGTAAACCTTCTGTTTTTCCTCTGTGCTTATACCTGCAAGATTGCAGCTGACAGTCATACCGAGAAAATTAAACAGTTTGCTCGACCAGTCGGCATCACGTTTGGCCAGATAATCATTTACCGTAACAATGTGCACACCGCGGCCAGTCAGAGCATTCAGGTATGCAGGAAGAGTTGACGTAAGAGTTTTACCCTCGCCGGTTCTCATTTCTGCGATCTGATCAGAGTTAAGCACTATACCGCCCATCATCTGCACATCAAAGTGGCGCATTCCGTAGACACGCTTTGAAACCTCCCTTACTACAGCAAAGGCATCAGGCAGAATATCCTCAAGACTTTTTCCATTCTCCAGTTCCTTTTTGAAAAAAGGAGTCATTGCTCCAAGTTCTTCGTCAGAAAACTTCTCATATTTTGGTTCAAGACTGTTGATAAGATCCACAGTTTTACGAAGACGCTTCAGTGTTCTTTCATTTGAACTGCCGAAGATTTTCGTGAAGATACTCATTATTGACATTTAAAATAATCCATTAAATTTAACGATAACCGTATTTTACAACAAATCGGATGATGTTTGGACTGCAAGCAGAACTCTAAGAGAATATATGGACGTTTTGCAAAAAATCAAATCATGGCAAATCTGCCGGATCTGCATGAAAAATGCCGGCATATGCCGGCATAATAATCTTACTTATACTTCAGATTAAACGTTTGCAAGTCCGAGCGGCGCAAGGAAAGACAGAGAGGATTTTCTTTCCGGCACAGTCTCGTCAAAGGTTACAGTTTCGTAGCAGTCAGCATGGGAAAGAAGCTCCCTCAGCATCATGTTGTTCAGATGATGACCTGTCTTATGAGCTGAAAATTTTCCAAGAATGGTACGGTTGGACATATACAGATCTCCAATCGCATCCAGCAACTTATGCTTTACAAACTCATCATCGTAACGCAAACCTTCCTCATTGACTACGCTGTAGTCATCAAGGACGATGGCATTATCAAGAGAACCGCCGAGGGCAAGATTATGAGCATGCATAAACTCAACATCCTTCAGAAAACAGAAAGTTCTGGCTTTCGATATTTCATCTCTGAAGAGTTCACCGCTGAAACTGATATCAATATGCTGATTTGTTGATTCAATTGCCGGATGCCTAAAATCTACTGTCAGAGACATCTGCAGACCGCAGGCACTCGGCTCAAGCATTGCCCATTTGTCTCCGTCCTGAACTCTGATAGGCTTTGTAACCTTTATGAATTCCTTGGGAGCATGCAGTTCCTTTACTCCAACTGCAGAAATCTGATAAATAAACGGATAGGCACTGCCATCCATTACAGGGATTTCAGGTGCATCAACATCAATATAAAGGTTGTCAATTCCAAGAGCAAAAAGAGCTGCCGACAGGTGTTCAACAGTCGAAATACGCACCCCATCCTCATTGACCAGAGCCGTGCACAGCTGTGTATCCCTTACGGCATCCGCAGTACATTTGAACTGCACATTAGGACTGATATCAGTTCTTGTGTATATCAAACCGGTTCCTGCAGGTGCCGGACGAAGAGTCGCGGTAACCTTATGACCGGAATGCAAACCAATACCCACAACCTTGATAGTCTTTTGAATAGTACGCTGCATAATCATGACCATAACCTCATTTTTTGATAATTCTATCACATTTTTTATAAATGGTATAAATTATCTAAAATTTAATCTGCCTGTTTTCTGAAGAACGCCGGTGTATCCAGAGACTGATCCTCATGAGAGAAGCCTCCCATACCGGAACCAATGCCGTCCTGAATAAAAGGAGAGGCATCACCAATCATTTCCTCAGGATTGATATCAATCACAGTTGAGGCAGGCTCCAGCACCTTCAGCTGAACCGTATTATTTTCACCCTTTCTTCCAACGCCGGTTGCTATCACGGTGACTCTGATTTCACCTTCCGGCACATCTGAGCCATCCTTATCAGCAAGAGATATTTCGTCGTTTGGAGAAGATGTATACGCTATGCCTGTAATAATTTCAGCACTTGGATCCGCATACCCCTGAACAGTGTTGTTGATATATTCCATCTCCTCCATGCTGATGTTGGCAGGAGCCTCTATGTTAAGAAATACTGAGCGGGCACCCTTCAAATCAATATCATCAAGCAGCGGGCATACAATAGCCTGCTGAACCGCATCCTGAGCTCTCTCCGCACCGCGGCCGACACCGATGCCGATAATCGCATTGCCGCCGTTTTCCATACACCTCTTCAAATCATTGAAATCCAGATTTATTACACCGTCATTGAGAAGAGAACCGGAAATACCCTTGACAGCCTTCAGCAAAACATCGTTTGCCTCTGCAAATGCGTTAAGCACGGTAACTTTTTTACCGAGAACCTTGAGCAGTTTGTCATTCGGTATAACAATCAGGGTATCAGCGTACTGTGCAAGTTCCTTAATACCCTGCTCCGCGTGCTCTGCACGCTTTTTTCCCTCATAGGAAAAAGGTTTGGTAACAATTGCAATGGACAGAATACCAAGTTCCTTGGCAACCTGAGCCACAACAGGAGCACCGCCTGTACCTGTACCGCCACCCTCACCTGCAGTAATGAATATTATGTGGTTACCCATCAGAGCGTCACGGATTTTATCAATATCCTCCTCAGCTGCAGCCTTGCCCTTGGTAGGATCCGCACCGCATCCCAGACCTCCGGTCATTTTGCTGCCAATCTGAACCTTGACATCAGCCTGAGTCTTGTTAAGAGCCTGAGCATCGGTATTTATACACAGCGTCTTTACGGAATCAATATTTGATCTGGCCATATGCGAAACTGCGTTTCCACCGCCACCGCCGATACCGACAACGATCATGGAAGGACGAAAACTGGTTGTTTCCGTGCTGACTTCTTCAGGAGGAGTAACCTCAACACCCATAATACCCATAATTAAAAACCTCTCTCTAAAAACTTTTGGCGACTAATAATTTTCTTTGATTTTCTGCCACAGCAGCTTAAATATATTCGTGATCGGCTTACCGCTGTTTCTGGTGCCATACTCGGTATATTCAGAATGCTGACTTCCGCGGATCAGAAGTCCTACAGCGGTGGAAAACTCAGGTTTATTGACACTTGCAGTAAGTCCCAGGGTAAGTGACGGCTTTCCGATCCTGACCTGGCAGCTGAACACGCTTTTTGCAAGACTGAGAAGACCTTTAATATTAGATCCGCCGCCGGTCATTACTATTCCCGCACCGAGCTGAAGTTTTTTACCTTCCATCTGCATTCTGGAACGGACATTTTTTATTTCATTGTTGATCAGTTCCAGAAGTTCTGCATACCTGGAACTTAAAACCTGGGACACCGTCTCCAAGTTAAGGCTCAGATCCTCGTCTCCGCTTACCGATTTGATCACGACCTGCTGGTTTTTGTCGCGATATTCATCCAGATCAACTGTTCCGTACTGAAGTTTCAGTTTTTCTGCAACCTGAAACGGTGTACTGAAGGTTGTAGCCACGTCCTTGGTAGCATAATATCCTGCATATTTAATCGCCTTGCAGAACCTGAGTTTGCCATCTGAATATATGGCAAGATCTATTGTTCCGGCACCGATATCAACCAGACAAACACCGATATCCTTCTCATCCTGGGTAAGAACTGCATCAGCGGATGCCAGTCCGCTGTATATCAGCGCGTCAACCTTAAGGTTATTAACCTTTGCTACACATTTTTCAATATTTCTGGCTGAATCAGCATGACATGCAATCAGATGAACGTAAGCCTCAAGACGGCATCCGGTAATTCCGACAGGATTCTTTATCCCTGACTGTCCGTCAATACGGTAACTCTGCTCCAGAGCGTGAAGAAGCCGGTTGCAGTCATCAGGCAGCTTAATACTTTTTGCCGTATGTATTGCCGTCTCCACATCATCCTCGGTAACCTCATTGGTTATGGACACCATTCCGGTCTCGTTAAAACTCCTTATATGAGCACCGGAAATTGCACAGTACACGGAATGAACCTGGCAGTTGGCAGACAGCTCAGCAGCCTCCACCGCCCTCTGTATTGATCCAACAACCTTTTCAATATCGGTAACCGCACCTCGTGATATGCCTTCCGATGCGTGAGTGCCAAAGCCAAGAATATTAATCCTCTGATCCGGCATAACTTCACCGATAAGAGCTCTCACAGTCTGAGATCCCACATCCAGACCGACAACAATTTCATTCTCTGAATCAACGTTTTTCAACTTCAAACACCTCTTATCTGCGTTGACCTGATTTTTCATCTTCCTGCAGCGGCTTCCATCCTACAGCAAGTCCGTTGTCATAGCGCAAATCTATATATGCAATCAATTCCCGATTCTGAATCAGGTTGTATATTTTTACAAATCTCTCCAGGCGGGCATCAAGTTCCTCAACTTCTCTCCCCAGGATCAGTTTCGGACCGTTTCTGAGTTCAATCTCCCAGGATCTCCGATCTGATATTCTGACAGAATCTATAATAAAGCCAAAACCCGCCAGCATGGTCTGAAACCTTCTGTATCCGGAGTATATCTGGTCGGCCTTTTCAGCCGGTCCGTCCAGAAGCACAAGATCCTCATAACTTCTGTCATCGGGACCCTTAAAAACCCCGAGGGTGGAACTGTACAGTTCATTTTCCCCCCACCTGGCCTGGGGAATCTTTTCAACAATGGTAAGGTAAAGATACGACGGCCACTGCTTTCTTACTGAAGCTGAAGCAACCCACGGAATTTCCTCTACCATATGCTGAACTTCATTCACATCAAGTTTGATGAAGTTGCCCATTACACCGGAAGTCGAAAGCTTTCTGCTTATTTCCTCCACTGAGTCCTGATCAAGACTTCCCTTTATGGAAATTGTATCAACCGGAAGAAAGTTGCTGTCATAGTAGTACCTTTTAAGTGAAACAAACAGCAGCGTGACCATTGCAAGCACAAGCAGAGTGAAAAAAACTCCGGCCAGATACTCCCACAGAGAGAAACGAGGAGACAGTTCACCGCTGCCATCTTCAATCCGATCCATATTTCCTCAAAGCTGTCAGATCCAGTTTCATATCAGCAAGATTACGGGCAATTTTATTTATATTGCCGGCACCCTGGGTCAGCAGAATATCACCCGGACGGAGAACATCGGCAAGAACACCGGGAACGGCTTCGGCACAGGACACATATATAGGATCAATAATGCCGCGCTGTCTTATGGAACGGCATAAACTGTGACCGTCGGCTCCAAGGATCACAGTCTCTCCTGCAGGATAAACATCCAGCAGAACAAGAGCATCAACCCTGCTCAGTACCTCAACGAAGTCATCGTACAAATCCCTGGTTCTGGTATACCTGTGCGGCTGAAACACCATAACAAGCCTGCGATCCGACCAGCCGTTTCTTACTGCGTTAATCGTCGCCCGAACTTCACTCGGATGATGACCGTAATCATCCACAAGTTTAACTGTCTTTTCATCATCCGGTTTCAGTTTGAATTCTCCGTACTGTTCAAATCTTCTGCCTACTCCCTGGAAATTTTCAAGAGCAGAAAGTATGTCCCTGTCTGATATGCCGTCATCCGTGGCAACAGCAATGGCGGCTGCCGCATTCAGAGCCATATGGATACCAGGCAGAGCCAGTTTCACATTAAGAACCGAACCGTCTGCACGCCTTACAGTAAAGCAGGAATGATCCTCGTACTGTTTAAAATCTCTTACCTGAACATCAGCATCATCAGATTGACCGTAGGTTATAACCGAACGTCCGATACGGGGTATTATTGATCGGATCACCGGATCATCTATGCAGACAACCGCCAGACCGTAAAAAGGCAGATTGTGAAGAAAATCAACAAAGGTATCCTTCAGTTTACTGAAGTCTCCCTGATATGTCCCCATATGATCAGCTTCAATATTGGTCACCACCGATGCAAGAGGCTGAAGATGCAGAAATGAAGCATCGGACTCATCCGCCTCGGCTATGAGATAAGGACCCTGACCAAGTCTTGCATTAGAGCCGGAACTGTTTAGAAGTCCTCCTATAACGTAGGTTGGATCACGTCCTGCCTGGGCATAAATACTTGCAATAAGACTTGTGGTTGTAGTTTTTCCGTGAGTTCCCGCAACAGCAATACCATGTCGGTAACGCATGAGTTCAGCAAGCATTTCCGCTCTTTTTACTACAGGGATCCTCAGTTCCTCAGCAGCGACAAGTTCAGGATTGTCCGGTTTTATGGCTGTGGAAACAACAACCACGCTTGCACCTTTGACATTGGCTGCATCGTGTCCCCTGAAAATCACGGCTCCCATTGACGAAAGATGCTCGGTAACAGCACTGCTGCCAAGATCAGAACCCGTAATCTGATAACCCTCATTTCCGAGAACCTCGGCAATGCCACACATACCGGATCCGCCGATACCGATAAAGTGGATCCTTTTGACACGTCTCATTTCAGGAACTTTAATGCCATTCTTTACAGATGATTCCATACCACAATCCTCAGAAAATTAGTTCTCAGCCGCTTCCTCACAAATCGCAGCCACCTTTTCCGTTGCATCCAGTATTGCCGCATCACGTGACTTGCGCGCCATATCAGAAAGAAGTTCGCGATCCTTGTCCAGTTTAACAATCAGTTCAGTCAGAGCTTCATCGTTAAAATCCTTCTGCTGAAGAATAAATGCAGCTCCGACAGACTGAAGACTCTCAGCATTTTTTGTCTGGTGATCGTCTACTGCTGTCGGCAAAGGAACAAAAATTGCCGGCTTATGCGCTGCCGACACCTCGGCCACAGTCAAAGCTCCCGCTCTGCAAATAATCACATCAGCCCATATATAGGCATCAGCCATATCAGATATAAATTCAAGCACCTCAACCCGCGGCAAAACACCGAGTTCTTCATAGCGTTTGCGTGTTGACTCGAAATTTCCCCGTCCGGTCTGATGTTTTATTTCCACATTATCCAGTTTTGCAAAGACACCGGGAAACCGCTCATTGAAAAAAGATGCACCGAGTGAACCTCCGACTACAAGAATTCTCAAAGACCTGCCATCCTCCACTGTTTCTATAGGAAAATCAGATATGGCGGAAATTTCCTCTCTGACCGGATTTCCTACAACTACTGCATTCTCACACTGGAATGCTCCGGCAAACCCCATACAAATCCTGCTTGAAAAATGAGAAAGGGCTCGATTTGTAAAACCGGCAGCAGCATTCTGCTCATGAAGAATGACTGGAATACGGTTAAGCCAGGCTGCAATACCTCCAGGTCCGGAGGCATACCCACCCATTCCAAGAACCACGTCGGGTTTGTACTCCCGAATAATCCTGTTTGCCTGCCATATTGCCTTGATAATCATGAACGGAGCATACAGTTTACGAAGAATGCCGTTACGGCGGACACCGGAAACGCTGATGTAGGATATGTCAAAGCCGTACTCAGGAACAAGTCTGGACTCCATTCTCTCCCGTGTACCGAGCCATCTGATCTCCCATTCTCTGTTACTTAGATAACGGGCGACAGCAAGACCAGGAAACACATGTCCCCCGGTTCCTCCGGCCATAATCAATATCTTTTTTCGCATACTCTGTCAGCCCCCTGCTGACTGAACAGGCTTTGACGCATCTGTCTGCCTGAACTTGATTCTGAACTCGTAATCCAATTTCAAAACGATTGAAATTGCCGCCACCACCATGGCCAGACTTGAACCGCCGTAACTTATCAGCGGAAAGGTTAAACCTTTGGTAGGAAGCATTCCCGATGCCGCACCTACATTGATGAAAGACTGGATGGATATCAGCATTCCAACACCGAAACTTACATAGCCGCCGAACAGTTCCCCGGTTTTCAGCATTTTTTTGCTGATCATAAAAACTCTGGTTATAAGCCAAATCTGGAGAAGGATGACAAATGCAACCCCGACAAATCCAGTTTCCTCACCTAAAATTGCGAAAACAAAATCAGTATGAGCCTCCGGCAGATATTCCATCTTCTGCACACTGTTTCCAAGTCCCTCACCGAAAAGTCCGCCGCGTCCGAACGCCATCAGAGACTGTGTCAGTTGATAACCCTTGCCGAAAGGATCCTGCCACGGATCGAGAAAGGTCGTGACACGAAGCATTCTGTACGGTTCCCAGATTGCAAGAACCGAAAGAACTACCAGCAAACCGGCAATACAGATCAGAAAGCTGAAAAGATGTGCGCCTCCCACAAACAGAAGAGATATAAAAATACCGGATATCACCACCAGCGAACCAAAATCAGGCTGCGTAAGAAGCAGCGCGGCCATAATTACCAGCAGTACAGTCTGCTTTAAGAAAGAACGCAGTTTCCTGGTAACCTCTTCCCTCTTTCTGGTAAGAAAACTGGCCAGATATATAATCCATATAAGCTTTACAAATTCTGCAGGCTGAAGATTGAAACTTCCAATTCTAATCCATCGTCTTGCATAGTTAATCTCGGTACCTACAAGCAAAACAAGTCCTAGCAGACCGAATCCGAAAAGCAGAAGTTTAAATCCGTTTCTTCTGAAAAAATCCCCGGGGAAAAACATTGCCACGGCACCGATGAACACTGCGGCCACAATGGCAACGATATCTCTGATGACAAAGAAGAACATATTGTCATATTTGTTGGCAGCCTGGGTTATGGATGCGGAAAAGATCATAACCAGCCCGATAAGGATCATCGTCAGCGTCAGAAAAAACAGCTGACGATCGTACGGGGCCTCATCCCTGTCTTCAGAAAAATTTTTCCAGAGATTACGCATTATCTGCCTCGAGCTTCTTTACGAGAGCTGTAAACACATCGCCGCGTTCTTCAAAATTCCTGAACATATCCATACTGGCACATGCCGGGGCCAGCAGCACCGCATCTCCAGGTTTTGCTGCAGAAAACGCCTTTTTAAGAGCATCCTCCATATCGACTGCTGGCTCTGCCCCTCTGCCCAGTTTAAGAAGATCTGAGGCATCACGGCCAAAGCAGAACATTTTCCTGACCTTCTGATCCAGCAGTTCACCCACCGGTTCAAAATTCTGGCCTTTTCCTATACCACCGGCCAGAAGGTATATATCTCCGGTAACAACTGCGGACAGTCCGTCCACAGCAGCAATTGTCGAACCTACATTGGTTGCCTTTGAATCATTGTAATACCTGACTCCCCGGATCTCAGAAACAAACTGGCACCTGTGCGGCAGACCGGAAAACCTGCGGAGTACAGAAACCTGAGCCTCTTCAGAAATTCCAACAAAATCGCAGAGTGCCATGGCTGCCAGTGCGTTCAGTTGATTATGACGTCCTACAATTTTCATTTCTGAAGAATCAAGAACTTTCCTGCCGTTCTTTACAAGCCAGGTTTTTCCATGCTCCTCCATAATGCCGTAATCCGACGAGTCGACTCCAAAACTGGCAGTTCTTATGCTGCCTGCGGGAGGATATGTTCTCTGATCATCACGGTTGTAGATTACAGCTTCAGCATTGTTATAAATTATCCTTTTGGCTGCGGCATACTTTTCTATATCAAAGTCATACCGATCCATATGATCTTCAGTAACATTAAGAATTGTGCACGCAGCAGCCTTCAACGATTTTGTTGTTTCCAGCTGAAAGGATGACAGTTCAAGAACATAAAGTTCGGCAGGATCTGAAAGAAGATCCAGAGCCGGCACACCGATATTGCCGCCGACCGATGTTTTAATCCCTGCCTCATTTCCCATGAGTCCGACAAGAGTTGTAACTGTACTCTTGCCGTTTGCCCCTGTTATGGCAACAATCGGAGCTCTGGCATCCCGGACAAAAAGTTCGATATCACCTGCAATCTCCACACCTCCTGCTATTGCTGCAGCTATGGAAGGAGAGGATATTGGAATTCCGGGACCGGTTACCAGAAGCGAAGCACCGGCAAACAGTTCCCTGAATGAATCAAGAGTTCCGCTTCTGAATTCAACGCCCTCCGGCAGTTCATTCAGCAATGCCGGCTTTTCTCTTGTATCCACCACCAAAGGCACAGTTCCTCTGTCAAGCAGATACCGTACCACCGACAAATTACTTTTGCCAAGACCAACAACAATTGTTTCACCGGACATTTTGCTACCCTTTGCCGCCTATCTGATTTTAAGTGTGATAAGACCGAGAAGAACCAGAACGAAAGTTATAATCCAAAATCTTACAATAACCCGCGGTTCAGGCCATCCGCCAAGTTCAAAATGATGATGTATCGGAGCCATACGGAAAATACGCTGTTTTCTTAGTTTGAACGAACCTACCTGCAGAATAACAGACATGGTCTCCATAACAAAAATACCGCCCATAATGAAGAGAAGGAATTCCTGTCTCACAAGAACTGATATTACTCCAAGAACAGCACCAAGGGTCAGCGAACCCACATCGCCCATGAAAACAAGCGCAGGATACGTGTTAAACCACAGAAAACCTACCGATGCTCCCACAATAGCCGTACATACAATCACAACTTCTGAAGCGGATTTAATATACGGAATGTTCAGATATTCAGCATAATTTACATTACTTGTGATCCATGCAATAAGTCCAAGAGCTGCAGCAACAAGAGCTGTAGGAACAATTGCAAGGCCGTCCAGACCGTCAGTTAAATTCACGGCATTCGATGAACCCACAATCACGCAGTAGACGAACGGTATAAACAGCAGTCCCATCTCAGGCATGAAATTTTTAAAGAACGGAACAACCAGAGTGGTTTCAGCCGGAGTCGGAGCCGAAATGTAAAGAAAAATTCCGATTACAAGAGCAAAAAGCGACTGCCAGAAATATTTCCACCGTGCTCTCAGACCGTCGGTGTTATGGCGGGTAATTTTCCAGTAATCGTCGATGAATCCGATGGTACCGAAAGACGCTGTGGCAAACAGAATAACCCAGACATATATGTTGCGAAGATCCGCCCACAGAAGAGTGGATATAATGATGGAGCCCAGGATCATTACTCCGCCCATGGTAGGAGTACCCTGTTTCACCAGATGGGACTGAGGTCCGTCATTTCTTACTACCTGACCGTACTTGAGCTTATGCAGATATTTGATAACCCTCGGTCCAACCAGAAGAGAAATCACCATTGACGTAAGAACAGCCATTACAGCCCGAAATGACAGGTAGGACACCACGTTAAAAGCTGATGCCGCATTTTTTGTCAGCCATTCGGATAAAAAAACTAGCATAAATGCTCCCTTATATAATCCGCAACCTCATTCATCTTCATATAGTGAGCGCCTTTTACCAGAACCGTAGTCTTCTCGCCTTTCACCATACAATTTCGGAGTGTATTATACAGATCATTTTTTGAAGTTAAAAATGTTGCATTTTCTCCTGCTTCCTGAACCGTATATCTGGTAAGTTCACCCAGGGTAAGCAGCAGATCTATGCCTGACTGTTTAAATTTTCTTCCGACCTCACGATGAAGTTCCTCTTCCATATCACCGAGTTCTCCCATCTCACCCAGGATCATGATTTTTCTGCCTTCCATCTCACTCAGGGTATTTATGGCCGCAAAAACAGCATTTACCGAAGCGTTGTAGGTATCATCAATAAGAGTTACAGCGTTGTGCCTTGTTACCAGGAGTCTTCCCCTGAAGGTTTTGTATTCACAAAGTCCCTGTCTGATAACCGAAGACGATACACCTAAAATCCACGCTGCAGCCGCGGCAGCACATGCATTTGAAACATTATGTATCCCGGGGACCCGAAGTCTTACGGTTTCTCTGTTTCCTGCTGCGTTAAGAGTAAATTCATAGCAGCCGCCCTCTCTGCATACAGGATTTTCAGCATAAACATCAGCCTCGGGAGTAAGGCCAAAACTTACATGACGATGATGATCAACTGAGGCAAACTGTTCAAAAAATTCGCTGTCCCGCGAGAAAACAGCAGTTCCATCCGAAGTCAGTCCCTCGTACACTTCCATCTTTGCCCTGAAAACACCTTCAAGAGAACCGAATCCCTCAATATGAGCATATCCGATATTGTTAATCAGACAGATATCCGGTCTGACAAGATTGGTCGTATAAGAAATCTCGCCGGGATGGTTTGTTCCCATTTCAATAACAGCATACTTATGTTCAGGCTTCAGTCGAAGCAGCGTCAGAGGAACTCCGATATCATTGTTGAAATTACCGTCGGTTGCCAGAGTACTGCCATCAAGACGGAGAATGGACGAAAGCATATCCTTGACGGAGGTTTTGCCGCAGGTTCCGGTAATACCCACAGTTTTAGGTGCCAGCAGACTCTTAAGGTACGCACCAAGTCTGCCGAGAGCTATTCTTGTATCATCAACCAGGATATAAGGTACGGAAGTGTCCGGTTTTCTGGATACAACCAGAGCTCTGGCTCCGTTTGCAACAGCCGAGGCCACAAAATCATGGGCATCAAACTTCTCGCCTTTCAATGCCAGAAAAAGTTCATTTCCCTCTGTAACTCTCGAATCCGTTGTTACAGATGAAACCTCAATATCTTCACCGGTGAGTTTTCCGTCAACAGCCTGTGCTATCTGCGACAATTTCAATGAAATCATATACCCAGAATATTCCTCAAAACTTCCTGATCACTAAAATGCCTTTTCTCAGTTCCGATAATCTGATAATCCTCATGTCCCTTCCCTGCAACAATCACCGTATCAGAAGGGGAGGCAAGAGAAACAGCCTTTCTTATAGCCGCCTCACGATCATGGATAATCTCGTAGCCGCAGGTAATATTTCCCTTAAGCATATCTCTGATTATCAGCTCAGGATCCTCTGTGCGGGGATTATCGTCAGTTAAAATAAGATAATCACTCAAAGCCGATGCAGCAGTCGCCATCATCGGACGCTTTCCGGTGTCCCGGTCGCCGCCGCAACCAACGACACAGATAAGTCTTCCTGCCGTGTGCTCCCTTGCTCCGGCAAGAGCCTTCTCAACGCCGTCAGGAGTATGGGCGTAATCTACAAGGCAGAGAGGATGAGATTCTGCATGAAACATCTCCATTCTTCCTCTAAGAGGAATCAGCGAAGAAAACGCTCCAATCAGTCTGTCATCCGAAATTTTCAGAGATGCACAGACAGCAGCATAGGCTTCAACGGCGTTATAAACATTAAAAGCACCGATTAAAGGGACTACAACTGTATTTTCACCGTGTTCCGTTTTTAATCTGAAGGACGTTCCCTTCTTTTCAGCTTTTATGTCTGTAATACGGAATTTTCCTGTTTTTCCCACGGTTATCAGCGTGTCCTGATTAATTTCAGATATCAGACCGTTAAAAACCACAGGATCATCACTGTTTATAACAGCACTTTTCCCGTTATTTGCCAGAATAAATCCCTTCTTGACATTGAAATAGGCATCAAAGGTCTTATGAAAATCAAGATGATCACGGCTTATATTTGTAAATACCGTGGAGGAAAAACTGAGTCCGTTTATCCTTCCCTGGGCTATTCCGTGACTTGACACCTCCATTGCCACATACTCTGCTCCGGAATCAATCTGACGCGTAAGTTCACGCTGGATCTCAACCGGACCTGGAGTAGTATTTACAGAAGTTCTGAGATCACCGACAAATCCGTTGCCTACAGTTCCTACAATTCCGCATTTTATTCCAAGATAACCGAAGAACTGGGCTATGTAATAGGCAGTTGAACTTTTGCCGTTGGTACCGGTAATCCCAATAAGTCCGATCTTTCTGCTTGGTTCACCATAGAAAACACTGGCTATGGCGGGAAGTTTCTGCTCAAGATCTGATACACCGATGGAAACAATCCCGTCCTTTTCATATCTGAATCCGTCGGAATTCTCATATATGATAGCAGCTGCACCTTTTTCTACCGACTGATCTATATATTTTCTGCCGTCCTGAATCTGTCCGCGAACAGCGACAAAAACATCACCAGGCACTACCTTGCGACTGTCAGACTGAAGATCACCGACTTTGAGCTTAGAATCAAAACCGGTAAAAGTCTTTATAGATTCCAGACTGTTCATTTGCGATTTCCCAATTTAACCACCTTAACAGGATCCTTCGAACCGTTTTCATCAGGCGGAACGTTATACAACTGCAGAGCAGCTCCCATTATTTCTGAAAACATAGGACCGGCTACAACACCTCCGTATACACCACCCTTCTTAGGCTCGTTTACAATGGCAACCATGACAAAGCGGGGATTTGAAGCCGGAGCAAATCCTACGAAAGTTCCGACATAATCCTTGCCGTAGCCACCGGCAACAGCAACCTTCGCCGTACCTGTTTTACCAGCAACCGTATAGCCGCTGATCCGTGCCTGCTTTCCTGTTCCGCCTTCTACAACCGTTTCTAGGGTCTTGCACATCCGCTTCATTATCTTTTCACTGGCAACTCTCTCTCCCTTCGGATACTGTTCCGGATCAAGTTTCAGAATTGACAGCGGCTTATGAATACCGTAATTGGCTATCGTAGTATACGCACTTGCGAGCTGAACCGGTGAAATTCTGAGGCCGTAGCCGAATCCTATTGTAGCCTTTTCTATTTCCGACCATCTTGAGCGATGGGGAACCATACCGGAAACCTCTCCAACAAGTCCGAGATCCGGACTCACCCCCAGACCGAAATCGTTAAATGTTTTTACAATATCATTTGGATTCATCCTGAGTGATATCCTGGCCATACCAACATTGGAAGAGTACTTGATTATGCTCTCCAAATTGCCTGAAGCCATATGATGACTATCAGTAACCGTCTTGCGGTACACTCTGAACGGACGCGTGTCAAACACTTCTCCCCAGTTGGTAATGTTGTGTTCAAGCGCACTGATGGCAACAATCGGCTTTACCGTAGAACCAGGCTCATAGGTATCAGTAATTGCGCGGTTTCTTGCTCTGAAACTCTCATACTTGGTATGCAGATTAGGGTTAAAGGAAGGAGCATTGACCATTGCCAGAATCTCTCCGGAGCGAATATCAACAAGGACAACAGAAATAGAGGTTGCCTGCCTTTCCTCATAATTTGACTTGACAGAACTGTACGCTATTGACTGAAGACGCTGATCAATACTGAGAGCTATGCTGCCGCCCTTCTTGCCCTCTTTAATCACACCAAGCTGTTCTATGATATGACCGCGAGCATCTTTTCTTACTCTCTGCTCCTCCGGAGAAGAACTGAGCCAGTCGTCAAAACTGCGCTCAACACCTTCTATGCCATGATCATCAATATTTGTAATACCCACCAGCTGTGCGTTAATCTCTCCGGTCGGATAGTACCGTTTATACTCATTTTTGATATAAACGCCTTCAAGCTTCAGACTCTCAATGTACTCCGCCACAGAATTGGTAACCTGTCTCTGAAGATAAACAAATCTGCGTCTCGGATTGGATATTTTTTCCATCATTTCGTCATACGGAACATCCAGCACTTCAGATATCGCCTTCCAGGCCTTTACCTGATCAATAGAATTTTTATCATGAAGAATCTTCGGATCGCAGTAAACAGCCTTCACTGGAATCGACACAGCCAGCGCAACGCCGTTACGATCAGTTATAATTCCTCTTGTCGAATCCGTAGAAAGCTTGCGAACAGAACGCATATCGCCTTCCTGAATGAGACGGTCAGGATCTATAACCTGTATCCACGAAAGTCTTAAAAAGAGAGAACAAAGGGCAACAAACACACAGGCAACAGTAAGCCTGTACCTCCACCTTATAAAGATCGGTATCGGTTTCTGTATTTTTTTTCGACTGTTCTTTCCTTTCACTGCAACCATAACTGATATGCTATTCTTCCACTATTTTTTCATTAGACAATGACGGACGGATCATGTGAAGTTTATGCTCTGCTTCTGTCATAACTCTGGAATGCTCAAGCAGAGTCTGTTCCTCCAGAAACAAATTAAGCCACTCATTGTTCAGTTCATCAGCCTCTCTGCTGATCCGCTCCACCTGTGTAATTTCAACCTTGGTATCAGCGGTAATGATGATTGTCATAAACATCATCAGAACAATCAGTCCGTACAGAAAGATGATGAACCTGTGTTCTACAAGATCACGCAATATAACCTTGTGTAAACTGAAGGAAAAACCGCTCATTTATACTCCTGTCCGCTCCGCCACCCTAAGCACTGCGGATCGGGATCTTGCATTCATTTCAATCTCTGCTGCAGATGGCTTAACCGGTTTACCGAGCACCGAAAGATGTAAACAGCTTTTGATATCGCATTCTCTTAAAGGAAGTCCCGGTGGAAGATCCTGCACCTGAGATTCACTTCTGAAAAAATTCTTAACAATTCTGTCTTCAAGTGAATGAAAACTGATTACTGCGATCCGACCTCCCGGTGCTAGTACATCAAGACTGTCCTTCAAAGCTATCCTGATTTCTTCAAGCTCCGAATTTATGTATATGCGAATGGCCTGAAAACTCCTGGTGGCAGGATGCTTATGCTGTTCCCTTGTCTTAACAACCCGTGAAATCATTTCAGCAAGTTCCACAGTTCTTTCATAAGGTTTAATCATGCGATCAGTAACAATCGCACGGGCTATTTTCCTGGCAAACCTTTCCTCCCCGAATTCCTTCAGAACCCAGGCAATATCATCCTCCGAAGCGGTGTTTAACCACTCAGCGGCACTCATACCCTTCGTGGGATCCATTCTCATATCCAGCGGTCCGTCCTGATTAAAACTGAAACCGCGTCCAGGATCATCCAGCTGGGGAGAAGACACACCAAGATCAAAAAGCATTCCGTTTACCTTTCCCGTAAGCTCTAAAGCATCAGCCACAGACCTGATATTGGAAAAACGATCATGGATTATACAAAATCTGGAATCATCAATAGATTTAGCAGCCTCAACAGCTCTCGGATCTCTGTCAACGGCAAACAGCCTTCCCTCTGGTCCAAGTTTTGAAAGGATCAGTCTGGAATGACCTCCCCGACCAAAGGTACAGTCAAAGTAAATTCCATCGGGAACCACAGACAAACCATCCACTGCTTCATTAAGAAGAACAGTTATATGATTATTCGGTGTCATTTAGCGTAAAACCTTTCAAGCCCTCTGATTCTGACCATGTAGCAGCAGATAATTTTTCCATGTCGGAATTGATTGTTTCCTTCCAGCGGGTTTCAGACCAGATTTCAAACCTGTTCAGCTGACCCACAAGCATAATATTTTTCTCCAGAGAAGCGTGATCCCGCAAAACAGGAGTGATAAGAACTCTGCCATTCGAATCCGACTCGCAGTCAATGGCATTTCCAAGCAGGAGTCGCTGAAGTCTTCTTTCATGTTCGTTAATACTTGATAATCTGCTGAGTTTCTTCTCCAGCACCTCCCATTTATTGAGAGGAAAAAGCAACAGGCACGGGTGCTGGATATCTACGGTGCATACAAACTTTCCTTCGCACTCCTCAGTAAGAAAAGAGCGATATCTAGTAGGTATTGTTATCCTGCCCTTACTGTCCAAAGTAACGGCATGAGCACCACGCAGCATACCAGCGACTCTCTACAAAAACATAAAAATCCACAAAATCCCACAATTATCCACTTATTGTAAAAAACATGATGTATAAAAGCAATATATGATTAAAAATTCGACAGAAACATAAAGCTGGTAAGTTACTGTTCATACAGGAACTGGATGTTTTTTTGTCTTACTGACGAAGACTGAGAACCGGAAAAACACTTGTGGGTAAGATTAAAAGATGAGAAAAACCAAAAGGCAGAAAGTGAAGCAAAACCTGATGCTGAAGATTTATTGCAGCAGCAAAACCAAAGCCAGTCAGTTCAAAAGTGTCCGAGAACAGTAAGAAAATTACGAACATTCAACCGGATCAGAAATCTGAGGAACTTACTCACAGAACACAGAAAAGACATGCTCTCAAGACTCCTCATGTCCCTTATCTATTTGGACTTTTATCATGACCATCTTCATGATCCCTGTCATGATCCTCAACCTGATCACTGAGGGGTCATGTTGAATCATTGCTTTCCTCAACCACATAATTCTTATTCTTAAGTCTTGCACTCAGCATGAACCAGATCTGCCTGTATTCCGGCTCTGGGAGACCTGCAGCTTTCATATCCTGACAGATTCGATCAACACCCTCACCAGATTCCTTCACGAGACCGTATTCTTTCAACAATTCCGCGATTTCCGGATTCCTGCTGAAATGAAATTCCCGTGTATTGTTAACTGTGACAAGTCCAGGAAGGATTCCAGGACTTTCAACATCAAGGTGATCGTCATACATCCTGATCTGTATGTATGTCCGTTCCTTTGATACTGTAATCACGGTGTGCAACTGCATTCACTATCAACTCGATCCAGCAGAATTCCGGGTATTCCGGCACTGTTCTGAACTTCGCACCATCGCCGAGCCAGGTATATTCCCTGATTTGGGTCTTTACGAAAGCAATTGCATCCTGCACCTGTTCAAGAATGCGTCCGGTGAATTTCTGATCTTTAACCACATTATACGTTCACCAACCTCAGCAGTCTTTCCTTCAAACCTTACAAATCTTAGTCTCGCTCTCGGAAAGAACTTCTGAGGATTAACGCCAAACAGCAGAATTGCAGCTACGGATACTTTATCCTCACCATCCACATCGGAATCAGTGGTAACAAATCCATTATTGTGGCGAAGGTAAAATTCGGCATCACCCCTGATATAACCAATCTTCTCGATATATTTCGCCACATACTCCAAATCAAAATCTGACAGCTTCGCTCCGACTACTGTCTCATTATCAAAGTATTTGCCACCTTTTTGCACGAATTCCATTATTGCCTGTAACCAATTTACGAAGTTCAACAGCCTGTTCAGTCTTCAGAATGTTCAAGACCAGCCCGGTAAAGTTCATTTTTTGATAAATTAAAAAACTCAGAACATACTGAAGCTGATGTTTTCAGTGGCAGATGTGAATTAAGAAGTTTAAGAAGGCTTAAAGCCTCAGCCGGTATGCCGTCATTTTTCTTTTCACACCCAGCTATCATTACGACAAATTCGCCTTTCTGGCGGTTTGGATCTTCTTCCAGAAACGAAATCATTTCACCTGCAGTCAAATCATAAAAACTTTCAAATGTCTTGGTCATTTCTCTGGCTATAACCAGTCTGCGTTCAGATCCCAGAATTTTTGCCACTGCTCTGACGGTATCCAGAATTCTGCGAGGGGACTCATAATAAACACAGGTTTTAACTTCAGATACCAGCTGAGACAGTTCATCAGAAAGAGCCTTCTCCTTAACAGGAAGAAAACCGCAGAACACAAACCTGTCAGTTGGCAGACCAGATGCAGAAAGTGCTGAAATTACAGCACACGGTCCCGGTACAGGTATAACCCGGATCCCCAGTTCTCTGCAGTATGCCGCCACATGATAGCCCGGATCTGATATCAGCGGGGTTCCTGCATCAGATATCAAAGCAACACTGAGCCCTCGATTTATGCAGGATGCTATATATTCTTTTTTGTCCTGCTCATTATGATCATGCAATGAGAACATTTTGGTATCTATGCCATAATGATCAAGAAGAATTCTGGAATGTCTTGTATCTTCAGCACCAATCAAATCAACATTTTTCAGCACAGAAACCGCACGATAAGTTATATCATCCAGATTGCCAATGGGAGTAGATACAATGTACAGAGCATTCTCTATTTTGTCAGCCATAAATAAACCTAATGAACAGATAAGACTTAAATCATTATACTTGATATCAGATCAAGGCTGAACAGAATCACTCAGATTCACGAAAAGAGAATAGTTTATGGCCGATAAAACTGGAGAATGTGGTTAATGATATTCCGATAAAATGAGAAACTTCGGCAGAATAAAAATTAAAATTAACCAAAGGAAAGAGATAATAATAGAGACCGGAACTTACTGACAGTGTTACCAGAATGCCAACAATATTTACCACAACAAAACCAAACAGTGATCTGCCTATGGAATTGGAATTCTTTCTGAAAACAACATAGTTGAACAGAAGAAAAGCAATAACCATTCCGAACAGATAAGCCAGAACCACCGCCAGATAAAACGGCACACCCAGATAACTTAAAATAATTCTTGACAGGAAATTGGCAAGGGCGGCAATTCCTCCCGCCATAACAAAGTAAATAAACTGTCTGGAAAAAAATATATTACGAACGACAGCAACCATAAAACAGAATCAAAAAGAGTTTCCAAAAACAAATTCATTCATCTGCATAGCAACTTCTGCTTCATAAACTGGCAGAAGATGTCAGCAGGAACAGTTCCTGAGATATCAGATATTAAGTTTGTTAAAAACAAAAGATGGCATATTCCTGATAATAAACATAATCAAACGCCATTTTAAAGGTGCATACACAACTCTTTTACGATTTCTTATTCCCTTTACAATACATGCTGCAACATCTTTAACGTCAGCCAGTTTAGTTTTTCCTATCAAATCAACTGTCATCGGAGTCATTGTTGGACCAGGCTTAATCACGGTAACAGTTATATTCAGCTTTTTCAGGGCAAAGTAATGAGCCATACCTTCAGCAAAGGAATCTATAAGAGATTTACCGGCACCGTAAACATAATTTGAAGCTCTGCCCCTGTCTCCAGCAACAGATCCAAACATAACAATATGACCGTAGCCTTTCTTTTCCATATACCTGGCAAAGCCCTGGGCATAGAGCACCGGAGATATCCCGTTAAGAAGAAGTGATGACTTAAGTCGGGACAAATTCTCCTGAAGATCAGTATTTCTGTCCAGTGAAGATCCCTGAGCGATAATTACAAGATCAGGAACATCATCAGAACAAATCGAATCTATAACTTCAGATACGGACTCTGCATCTGATCCATCGGAAACGACCTCACAGGAAAAGGTGAAATCATCACGATTTGCTCTGACGACAAGATCCTTTCCCACATTTTCAAGACGCTCTCTGCTGCGACCTATAAGAACAACATGATTAAACTGTTTCTCTACAAGAATTCTTGCACAATTCTGGGCAATAAGTGATGTTGCCCCAACAATTACAATTTTACCGCCGGTAGCACTCATTTTAAAAACCCATTAAACGTCTGGATAAATCGGAACTGATACGTGGATCTACATACTTAAGAAATTCATCCATAACCGAGCCATAGCCTGATTCAAACAATTCCTTAGGCTGTCTTGCATCTTTTGCAAGATAAAGTCTTCCGCCAGCTTCTCTTACAATACTGTCAAGATTACGAAACAGTTTTTCCGTGCGTTCGCCACGATTTGGAAAATCAAGAGCATAGGTTACTCCATGAAATGGAAAACTCAGCAATCCCGGAGATTTTTTACTGCCAAAAGTCTTCAGTACACCAAGAAAAGAGCCTTCATTAGCATCTGCTATCTGCTGCTGAATCTCTGAAATTGCATCCAGTCCCTGAGACATTGGTACAACGCACTGATACTGAAAAAAGCCTTTTCTTCCATAGATTCGATTCCAGTTACCCACATGATCCAGAGGATAAAAGAATTTCTCATACTGAACCCAGAATGGTCTTGTCTTCAGACTCTGAGCATGAAAATAAAAAAAGTTAAACAGCCTCAGAGATAAAGAATTAACCAGAGAGAAAGGTGGAGTAAAAGGAAAATTAACCGCTCCGTCTAACAATTTACAGTCAGTACGGTCAGAATTATTACCCCGCATGAATATGCCTCTATCTCCAGAACCTGTAATACAGTCAATCCACGAAACTGTATGCTCATATCTGAATTCTGAAGCTTTTGCCAAATCAAAAAACTCATTCAGATTGTAAAAGGAAATATTTTCAGCGTTAATCCATGAGCCTGAAACTTTTTTCAAAAGAAGAGTTGCTTCAGTAATAAGACCGGTCAGTCCAAGACCGCCAATTGTAGCCCTGAAGAATCCTTCATTCTCCAATGGAGAACATTCCAGAATTTCACCGTCAGATCTGAGCAGTTTAAACGATTTTACATTACATCCGAAGGTTCCGTACAAATGATGATTTTTACAGTGAACATCACAGGCTATGGCTCCTCCTACTGACACCGCCTGTGTTCCAGGAGTTACAGGAAGCATAAAGCCTCTGAGAACAAGAAACCGCTGAAGTTCCCTAAGTAACATACCTGATTCGACAGTAACAGTCATATGCTCAGGATCAAAATCTATAAACTTATCAAGAAATCCTGTCCAGATCAGCGTTCCTTCTGAATTTGTGCAGACATCACCGTAACTGCGTCCGTTTCCTCTTGGAAGAAAAGTTCTGTTTGTCAGGCTCTCATCAATCTGAAAAACACCCCTGACAGATCTGTCAGTTATGGCACATATTCTATGCTCTGCCTGCTTTAACAGACCCCATGATGATACAAGAGCCATTAATAAATCACTCCCCGCAAAAACAGTGCTATAAATACCAAACCAGACAGCAGACTTATTTTATCCTTTACAGCAAACATTACAGGATCCTCATCCATATTTCCTCTGTGTGTCTGCAGAAAAATATAGCAGAACCAGAATACCAGAACAGGTCCGCAAAAATAAATAAAGGCAGGATGAGGAAAAAGAACCCCCTTACTGCTGTTAACATAAAGAGCAAAAACAAGAGTTGACATCATTCCGCAGGATACTGCTATCTGACTTAGCATTGGATAATCAGAAGTGACGTAACCTCTGCCTTTTGTTTTCTGAACACCTTTAATCTCCTGATTCTTCAATTCCGCCATACGCTTCACCACAGCCAGGGACAGAAAGAAAAATCCTGAAAAGGTTATTAACCATAAAGATGTTGGAACCCGCAGAACAGCAATTCCGGAAAGCATTCTGAAGGTGTAAAGAAATGAGAGTACAAGACAGTCTGCAATAACCAACTGCTTAAACTTAAAAGAATATAAAGATGTAACAATCAGATAAATGAAGAGACAACTTACAAAAGTATCGGAAACAAAAACAGAAAGAGTAACAGATGCAAGAAATAAAAGGGGCATAAGGATCATGCCGAAAGCAATTGACAAATCACCTGAGGCGAAAGGACGTTTACGTTTAATCTGATGACTTCTGTCACTTTCCAAATCCAGAAGGTCATTCAGGATGTATACAAAAGACGACATAAAGGAAAAAGAAAAGAAGGCTATTATCAGCGATTCCCAGGCATGATAATCAAAAAACAGTTTCGCTGTTACAAGCGGAACAAAAAGCAGAGTGTTTTTAGCCCACTGGTGAATTCTTACAGCTTTAGCCACAGCAAGAAAAAAATTCACTGAATCGGAAATTTCTCTGTAACCAATTCCAAGCTTCCTCAGTTTTTGCTTCACGCCTGACGGAGCATTTACGCAAACTGCAGAATCAGAAACCTTCCACACGGGGATATCATCATTAGAATTGCCACAATATACAAAGTTATTTTCACCAAACTTCTGTAACAGAAAAGAAGCTTTCTTCGTCGAAGATAAATTATTGACATTGCTGGAGCCGAAACAACCGGAAAAAAAGCCCAGATAATCAAAAATAATCTTTACAATCATTTCATTCGATGCTGAAACCAGGTAGATATTCCAGCCATCTGAACGTCTGCTCTTTAAAAATTCAATCAGTGACGGGTTGTATGGCAACAAGGACGGATCAAAAACAAACCTGTATGCCAGTTCAGATTTAAGTCTGGCCTTACCTCCTGTTACAAGCCAGTACAGGCACTGAAAAAACACAAAAGGATTTTTCTTGAATGAAAAGAGAAAGGACTCCAGAAGCATATCGGTCCTGATGAGAGTACCATCAAGATCCACGCATAAGTTTTTATTTGATAATTCCACAGGAACTCAACTCTATGGTTCGTCGGAAGCAGTCTATAATGTTTGTTTCTTCATAATATTCAAAAGAAACAAATACAAAATGTGTATAGCGAGTCAGCCATAAGCCGGGTTCTGTACCTTGAGGTGACAATCATTCATCTACGCCTGCAATCACTTGCAGACTCTAGCGATCTACCCGTTCCCAATGCGAGCAGCATTAACGGGAACCTATTTGATCTTGCTCCGAGTGGAGTTTACAATGCCACATACTATTACTAGATGTGCGGTGAGCTCTTACCTCGCCATTTCACCCTTACCATAAAGGCGGTATATTTTCTGTTGCACTTGTCGTGGGCTCACGCCCCCCAGGCGTTACCTGGCACCCTGCTCTATGGAGCCCGGACTTTCCTCTCCCTATAAAAGGCAGCGATTGTCTGACCAACTCAGAAAAATTATAACACAAATAGATATTTTGCCTAAAGCCCGAACAACAAATTATTAAAAACTGTCAACGGCATGAATTATTGTTAGACTCTGTTCAACAAATATTGATGCAACAGTAAACCAGTACATTTCATAAAACATTTATATTTTTGAACTTAAAAAATAAATTTTTAGTCCAAATAACTTAATGATGTACTTCGTTGATTCTAGGATCAACCCTATTCTATAACAGAGCCTATTGTTAATTTAAACAGCCAATTAAAAAAGATGATATACAAAAGTCCAAAATCAATATCAAAAAAAATGTATCTGTCATAATCTATATGATACGGTCGTTCTTTTGCAAAAATGTGTCCAAGAAGGTAAAAAGGTGAGAACCTGAAAAGATACAATTCAAGTCAGATTCAGAAACTTCATGATAAAAATTCAAAATACGTAAACTTCAAATTTAATTAATGTGTTGAATATCAATCTTTTTCATAATCCACGAAGACGATGACGGTTCAATATTTATAATAAGACGCGGGTATTTGGCTACTACTGAAGGAGAAAAATCTAATACATATTCACTTACAGCATCTCTAGGAACCTGTATTCTGTAGTCAAAAATCTGTATAAACTTAAACTCATCCACGTCATCAGGATCAAATTTGCTTTCGACAATTATTTTGGTTTTACCATATGTCTGCAGGGATCCAGGAAACTTATTACCTTCACTAAAACATAGAATATCTGAATAATCCTGTTTCAAATAAAGATTATGACTGTTATCAAAATTGAATTTTCCCAAAGCGGTATAAAAAAGATCATTATCAACTATAAAAGGTTCTAATATAAAACTTCTTCCTCCTCCCATATAATCAAATATCGTTGGAGTCATAACCATAAAGTAAGTGCCAAAACTCCTCATAGGAGGAAGAATCAATGTAAGAGCAGATATAGCCAAACCCAAAGAAAGAACCACAGTTTTGAAAAAGGTAAGAGAACAGGATAATTCCTTCTTTTCGCCTTCTGTAGATAAAAATACGAAGGAACAAACAAATATAAATGCAGAGAAGATGGAAAAACCAACAAATCTCCAAAAATCAATCGATACCAAATTTAAAAGTAAAGTGCCAAAAACAGCACTAACAGCCAGTACGACAATCAATATTTTATTTACTAAAGTCTGATCTCCTAACTTAAGAAAAGATAAAGAATGAATAAAATAAATAAATGAAATGCCGCCCAAAATCAGAAAAGACAGCAATACGACCATAAAATTGGACAAAATAAAATTTAAACGTTCAGGAATATAATTTTTTAAATCATATTGCTGGCTAAAGAGTCCATTAATTCCTTCCTGTATAGAGATATTAAGAGAAAACGAAAATTCTTTATAGAATTCAATTAAATGATCTGTCGGTACTCCAAAACTATGAATGGTAAAACCAACCACTAGCGGTATTAGCAGAGCAAAAGATTTCTTGGTAAATCCGTATTTGATCCAGTAAGCAGCTAAAACAGACCACCAAAAAACACAGCCAAGTTCTGTAAAAAAACAACTAAAACAAGCAAGAATCATTGATGAATAAACAAAATTTCTCGCAAGAAGAATTAAAATCACAAGAAAGAAATTAAAAATCCATAAGTCAATATATCCAGTCAAAGAAAAAACATTCTTTACAAAAAAAGATGACACTAAAAAAACGAATATGCAGAATACTTCAAATTTACTTTCTAGCTTCTTTAGAGTATCAATGAATAAAACCACCAAGAAAACGCATGACAACAATGAAAGAAGCACTTGAGCTGTGAATATGTCTCGTTCCAGGATCCCATAATTCAAATCTGTACCCACAAGATAAGAATACATATGATAAAGAAAACCAAGCATTCCTCTTTTACAGAATCCATAGCGATAATCTATAACCCAATTAAAAGTTGAATAAATATCTAAATAAGAAACAAGAGAATTACTAAGAGCTAAAAAAAGTAATATAGTAAAAAAAACGATCAACAAAAAATTAACCTTTGACATATTTATTCATACTCACTAATAAGGAATTATACATTTGATAATCCAACAAAATCTTAATTATAAAATTACCAGTTATTTCAATCAATTAAATTTTCGCGTTTTCATTTTTCTCATTAAGTTGAAAACTTGAAATATTCCATTCTTTTTCTCAGATTATCCCGATTTATGACTTACCAAAATTTATATTATGATGAACCTCATTATCAACATCAGTAACAGCAACTCTAGAAATAAACCAATCAAATGATGATGGTTCAACGACAATTACAAAGATAGGAAATGATTTAGACTGTACTCGAGAAATATCAACAAGAACTGAAAATTGTTTATCTCTCTGAATTTCATAAACATGATCATAAATCTTTATATATTTAACTTTATCAGGATCATCTTCATTAAAGTTTGCTACAACATCAATACGTACTTTTCCATATGGTTGAAGTTTACCATATATTCTTCCTCCTGAAGAATGGCAGTAAACATTGTGAAAAATTTGATTTCGCAACTTAGGATTAAAATTTATGGGTACAACAGAAAGCATCTCATAAAATAAATCAAAATCGTAAACCAAAGGGTAAAAAACAAAAGACGAGGTTCCAACAATATTAATTGAAGTTTTAGGTGAAACAACACTAAACCATGTACCTAAGGATGTTAAAGACGGCGAAAATAATGAAAACGAAGATAAAACTCCGCCTAAAAGAAAAATAGATTTTTTTATATAATCAAGTAAAGATGTACGATCATAATCAATTTGATTAATATTATTTTTAGATAAAATAATTAAAACTACATTCAATATAAAACCATTCAAGACAACAAATCCTGCGAATCGCCAGAAATCAATAGCAACAAAAAAAAGAGTAAGAGGGATAAAAATAATGAAAACCGATAGCAAAAATTTAAGAACATTAAAATGCTTATCATATTCACATAATTGAACGACACTGAAAACAATAAAGACTAAAGAAACAGATCCTAAAACAAAAAAAGTAAATAAAAGATCAAAAAAATGTCTTGATAGAAAGTTTATACGATATAAAATATAATTAAAAATGTCGTATTGATCTTTAAACGACTTTATTATATTAGCCATATTTTCTGGCTCTATTTTTATAGAAAAAGACTCATAAAAAAGAGGTAGTTTTTCTGCAGGAAAGCCAAAAGAATGAGTTATAAACCCAAAGAAAAAAGGCAGAACAAGTCCAAAATATGTACTAAGACAACTCCTTGAAGGTTTAAAAAGAAAACAAAAAGAAAAAGCGACAGGCACCCAGAATACGCAAGCAAGTTCATTAAACAAGCATCCAAAAGCGGCCATACAAGAAGCTAATATAAGTTTTTGATAAAAAATTAATAACAATACAATCAAATAAATATTAAATATTAGAAGATCAAAACTATAACCATTTAAATCAAAAGAATTTTTTAAGAAAAAGGAAGAAACCAGGAATACAAACAAATAGAAAATCAAAAAACGTTTATCTTCAAACCGTGCAGAAAAAATTTTAAACAAAAATAAAATTAACGCAACAGCAACAAGAACCATTGTATAATGAAAAAACAATATATGGGTTTGCAGTATCTCAATATTCCAAGGTGAATCGCTTATATCAAGAAAAAAGTGATATAAAGTACCCCAAAACCCCCTTTTACAAAATCCATATCTAAAATCAACAACCCAACCCAATTCTGCATATGCAACAACTTTTGTATTCAATGTATTGTTAATAACAAAACACAACAATACAAAAAGCAATAAAATCATAACATTATTTTGTTCTTTAACTTTCACTTGTTTCTCTTAAATCAAATTAGCAACTACATACTTAAACTAATATTTTAAATCCAAAGTAAAGCATGATAACTCCGGATCTTGCAAATCTGGATTACCTATAAATTCATCACTTTCGTATTCAGAAGGTAGAAGTTTATTATAAAAACTCAAATTAAATAAAAATATTACTTTCAATCTTTCAATATCAAACAAATCACCAGAAACAATTTTATTTAGATAATCATAGTATTTGCTGATTTTTTTGTCATAAAGTCTATTTTGTCCAGTAAGCAAAGTATTAAGATATCCCTTAGGAACAATCCTAACCATATGTCCTACCCTCCATTTATTTTTATAGGCAGGTAAACGCGATAGAAGTTCATCCGAAAGCCCAATCATATCAACAGTTATTATATTGTGGTATTTACGTTTGATGAAATATGCATTTCGCCCGAAAATAAATTTTCTTAGCAAAACCATTTTGTCACCATTTGAATAAACATGATCTTTATTTGAAGGATACAAATTATCACTACCATAATATAATATATTTAAATCCTTCTTAAAAAAAATTTTATTATAAATATATCTATATACATTAAATTTATAAAAAGCTTTTTTTTCATCCTCCATAGAAGTTTGGATATGACAATGATTATATTGTGTATATAATAGCTCATTCATCATAGGTGAGTAAGAATTATATAGTCCAAATAATAGAGTAATTCCTATAAAGCAAGATAAAGAAGACTTGCTCATTTGAAATCTAAGAGCATAAAAAATAATTATCAGTGATAAGAGATAAATTACAGTAAGATGGCGTCCTGCCATAAAATCTCCACCTATGTATATTACGTAAAGAACATAAAGAAACACTCCCATACTAGAAATAAGTATTTTGTGATCTTTCTTAAGCAATAGTACGATAATCAGAGTAATAAAAGTGGCAAAGATCACCAGATCACAAACCAGGGAACGCCAAATGTAATCCAGTCCCCTGTACAGGTACTCAGTAATTGGAAAACCAGTATTCAATTTTGCGTAGGCCGTATTTGGAAATGGGAAACCATAGTACCAGGTTGAAAAAATTATCCAGATAAAAAAAGGCAAAAAGCCCAGCAAACAGAAACCAATTTTTTTTGCTATGCTACCTTTTGTCTCTAATAACGAATGCAATAACATCGGCATAACAATTAGTATGTTATCCATTCGTGTACCAAGAACAAGAGCTGTCAGCAATGATAAATAAAATAACGTCTTAAGAGATTTATCAGAATTCTTAAAGTAAATTATTGCAATAATGGATACCAAAAAGAACAGAGCAGAATTTTCCAGTCCAGATGTCGTAAAACTCATAAATGAATAGCTGGATAACATACAAACAAGTAAAATACAGTTCTCAAAATTGCTTTTACAGATATTCTTTAAAAGAAGAAAAAAAGTAAGCGACGAAAAAAAAGTTCCCAGTATCACACCTGTAAGATACATATCTCGTATCACGAGATTAACTAAAGCAGTTAACAAAGTAAAGAATGGACATGTAGACGCATTTACCCTGTAACCTACATTATAGACAAAACCGTTTCCATCTATCAGATTCTGAGCCATTATGAAAGCATGGTAGGCATCATCGCAAATCCAGGCAGATGAAAAAACAACTATTGTAAAAATCGTCAATAAACTGTAGATAACAAAATTCGTGCTGCGTGAATCAAATTGTTTATTTTTTAGATCAAAAAAGAATTTATCAAACATTTTGCTAATGCATCCATTTTTATATGCAAAATTATTCCCTGAGACCTTTCTAAAATTAATTGTCAATTTTTCAAAATAAAAATATTCGGGAGTTAGGGATTAATTCCAGGGCCTACGCATGAATGCTCAAACTTATGTAAAAAATCACTGTTTGTTTTTTAAACAATTCAAAACATCATGCTCTAAATGTTTTTATCCTTTTAGTTTCATTATCTGGTCCTTTTGTTTTATACACTTCCAATTCAT
>JAEEGL017051197.1_pt1 | contig 49331 bp, 43 predicted proteins | sample 9134231 | NCBI WGS metagenome assembly JAEEGL01 (sample SAMN16246548, study PRJNA631951) | gut metagenome | biome: gut microbiome; feature: rumen; material: fiber-attached | host: Bos | place: Iran: Karaj | collected 2018-10 | reverse complement strand
GGTGCCTTATCAGGTGGTCAAAAAGGTAGGTAATAACCTCCGTGTCGGTCTGCATCGTGCATTTGTAGCCGAACTGCTCTATGTAGCGGCGGTTTGCGTCATAGCTCGAAATCTCGCCGTTATGCACTATTGACCAGTCAAGAATGTTGAACGGGTGCGCTCCTCCCCACCAGCCGGGCGTGTTTGTGGGGAATCTGCCGTGAGCCGTCCACAGGTATGCGTTGTATTTGTCGAGCATATAGAACTCGCCCACATCCTCAGGGTAGCCGACCGCCTTGAAGCAGCCCATATTTTTACCCGAGGAGAAAATATATGCTCCGTCATAGGCGGAGTTCACCTTTGTCACGCACTGCACAACATACTCGCTCTCGTCAAGGCGGGAGTTCTTCATGCGCACACGGTTCACCCTGCCGAAATAACGCCATATATCGGGGCCGTTGCTGATTGAATCAACTTTTTTTGTCGGAATCCTCTCCGCAACATCAATGTTGAAATGCCTGAAAAGAAACTCCTCGCACGCCTGATGCGCCTGAGCGTTCTCAAAAAAGATGTGAAAAGCGTATTCGTCCCTGTGCTCGGGGTAAATGCCGTAAGCGGCAAAACCGCCGCCCAGTCCGTTTGAGCGGTCGTGCATAAGCGATATTGATTTAATGATTTCCGAGCCGTTTATCATTCCGCCTTTTCTGTCGATAACCGCCGCTATCGCACAGCCGGACGGTATTCTTATCTCGCCTTCTCTGAGCATAAGCCGTCTTCCTTTACTTATTCTTAAAAAGCAGAGGACGGGCAGTGTCACACTGCCCTTTCTGCCGTTTTATTCTGTTAAATATCGTCCTCGCCCTGCAGAGCGTCATAACCGCGCTCGCCGGTGCGGACCTTGACAACGTCGTCAACCTCATAAATGAATATCTTGCCGTCGCCGATGTTGCCTGTGTAGAGCACCCTTCGCGCCGCATCAACAACATCCTGCACAGGCACCGCAGATACAACCATTTCAAGCTTCATCTTCGGGTTGAGATTCATCTCTTCGATTTCAACGCCTCTGTATTTTCTGATGTTATGCCCCTTCTGCGTTCCGCAGCCCATAACGTTTGTTACTGTCATACCGGTAACGCCTATTTCGTTCATTGCGTCCTTGACCGCCTCAAAACGCGCGGGGTTGAATACCATAACAATCTTTGTAAGAGCGGGTTTGCTCCTGGCAATATATGATTCCACCAGCACTGCCGTCTCGACCGGCTGAGCGGGAACAAGAGGCGCAACATCCTTTGCATCGGGGAGTATCGCCTTCATTGAAGCGGATGTTGCGAAAGCCATGGCGGGCATAAAATCCGCATAGGCGGAGGGGAGATTGTGCTCTGTAGCGTCAAGCCCTTTGATTTCCTCCTCTTCGCTGACACGCAGACCGTGGAATTTTCTGATTGCCGTGAACACAATGAGCATTGTGCATACCGTCCACGCCGCAACGCAGGCAAAGCCGAGCGCCTGAATACCGAGCTGTCCGAAGCCGCCGCCATAGAAAAGCCCTTTGCCGACTCCGTTTGCCCCGGTTGAAAAAAGACCTACGGCAAATGTGCCCCAGATGCCGTTTGCAAGGTGAACCGCACATGCGCCCACGGGGTCGTCTACGTGAAGCTTTTTGTCAATCACCTCAACTGCGACAACCACCAGAACACCCGAGACGGCGCCGATTATTATCGAGCCGAGAGCGTCCGTGCAGTCGCAGGGCGCCGTTATTGCCACAAGACCCGCAAGGGATGCGTTCAGACTCATTGAAACATCGGGCTTGCCGTCTTTTATCCAGGTAAAAATCATTGTAACAACAGTGGCAACCGAAGGGGCAAGCGTTGTGGTGACAAATATTGAAGCGAGCATTTCGGCGTCTGTTGCGGCCGCGCCGTTGAAGCCATACCAGCCGAACCAGAGTATGAATACGCCCAGAGCGCCGACGGTCAGGTTGTGACCGGGAATCGCCCTCGCCGTCTTTTTGCCTGTTGCCTTGTCGATTTTATATTTGCCTATTCTCGGGCCGAGCATTGCTGCTCCGATAAACGCCGCTATACCGCCGACCATGTGAATTGCCGTTGAACCTGCAAAATCGTGAAATCCGAGTTTTGCAAGCCAGCCGCTGCCGTTCCATATCCAGCCCGCCTCAACGGGGTAAACAACGGCGGAAATAACAGCCGAATAAATGCAGTATGATGAAAATTTCGTTCTCTCCGCCATGGCGCCCGAAACTATTGTGGCGGCAGTGGCGCAGAACACAAGGTTAAAAACAAAATTTGCACGGTCAAAACCGGCATAGTCGGTAAACACTCCGAGCGTCGGCATCCCGATTAAACCGCCGAGGCACTCCTCGCCCATCATAAGACCGAAGCCGAGCAGAATAAACATAACGGCGCCTATGCAGAAGTCCATCAGGTTTTTCATTATGATGTTGCCCGCATTCTTCGCCCTTGTGAATCCGCTTTCGACCATTGCAAAGCCGCACTGCATAAAGAACACAAGTGCCGCTCCGATTAAAAACCACACGCCGAATACGTTTTGCGTCACGGCTGTTAAAATTGAATCCGTCATATCTTTATAATCACTTTCGTCTGATTACGGCACGCATGCAAAATGCTTATGTGCCGTTTTTTTCTGTTTAAATGCCGGGAACGCCCCCGCCCGCAAGCAAAGGGCATTCCCGTTGAAAAGGAGCAAAATGTAAGAAGTGTTCTGAATAAATAATCAATAGTTAATCATATATCTGTCAATTTCCCACTGACTTACCTTTGTTCTGTAATCGTCCCATTCGGCTTTCTTGCCCTTGATGTAGTTGTCAAACGCCTGTTCGCCGATAACCTCTTTGATGAACGGGTCTTTCTCCGCCTCTTTTATTGCCTCTTCGAGGGTGCCGGGCAGGCAGTCAATGCCCTCCTTCGCAAGCTCTTCGTCGGAGAGAACAAACACGTTCTTGTCGTATGCGGGCTTAGGTGTAAGCCCTCTCTTTATGCCGTCAAGACCTGCGGCGAGGCACAGCGCCATTTCAAGGTAGGGGTTGCAGGTCGGGTCGGGGCAGCGGAGCTCAACACGGGTGCCCTTGCCTCTTGCGGCGGGGATTCTCACAAGGCAGGAGCGGTTCGACGTGCTCCACACAAGGTAGCTCGGCGCTTCATAGCCGGGCACAAGGCGCTTGTAGGAGTTTACCGTCGGGTTTGAGAACACCGCCATACCCTTGATATGGTCCATAATGCCCGCTATAAACGAATACGCCTCTTTTGAAAGTCCGAGGTCGCCGTCCGGGTCGTCAAAAATGTTTTTGCCCGTCTTTATATCGTAAAGACTCATGTTCGTGTGCATACCGCTACCGTTAATGCCGTAAATCGGTTTGGGCATAAAGGTTGCGTGCAGTCCGTGCTTTGTGGCGTAGGTTTTTACAACGTGCTTGAAGGTCATAACCCTGTCGGCCGTTGTCAGACCGTCGCCGAACTGGAAGTCGATTTCGTGCTGACCTTCCGCAACCTCGTGGTGCGACGCTTCAATGGTGTAGCCCATCTTTTCAAGCGCAAGGCAGATATCCCTGCGGCAGTTCTCGCCGTGGTCAATGGGGTTCAGGTCAAAGTATCCCGCCTCGTCGCCCGTCTCAAGCGTGGGCTTTCCGCTCTCATCAAGCTTGAAAAGGAAGAACTCGCACTCGGGGCCTACGTTGAAGCCGCAGCCCTCCGCCGCCGCCTTGTCGATTACCTTTTTGAAAATGTTTCTCGGGTCGCCGTCAAAGGGAGTTTTGTTGTCCGCCTTGTATGCCGAGCAGATAAGACGCCCCGTCTGAATTTCATGGTGCTTCCTCCAGGGGACTATCGCCCAGGAGTCAAGGTCGGGGTGCAGATACATGTCGCTCTCATCTATTCTCGCAAAGCCGTCGATTGACGAGCCGTCAAACATACAGTCGTTGTCAAGCGCCTTCTCAAGCTGCGAGACCGTAACGGCTATATTCTTCATTATGCCGAACAGGTCGGTGAACTGCAGGCGTATGAATTCAACATTGTTCTCTTTCGCACTCTTCAGTATTTCTTCTTTTGTGATTTTACTCATTGTTTTTTCCTCCGTATCTTTAATAATTATTGTCAGTCTCTTGTTGTTTCGTTGGCGCAGTAGATTTCATCGCCGTTCTGCGGATCCGCTTCGACGTGATTTTTTTCAAGCTCGTCGCAGCCAATCGGTTTTACCTGAGGTTCATCCATAAAGAAATAAACCTCGTCTGAATTGTCGAATCTGCCGTTATTCATTTTTTTACCTCCTTAAAATGCGAAGGGCGCTCTTCCCGAAGGAAAAGCGCCGTTGCTTTTTTAACTTAAAATAAAAATATTAAAAGGCGTCAATGAGCCGTAACTCAAAGACGCCTTTGCCTTGTATAATTTGATTTTACTCTCTGTATTTTCTTTTGTCAACCGTATTTTGCCCGAAACGAAAATTTCGGAATATGTGTTCATTCTGCCACAAAAAAGAATATTCTTTTTGTGCAAAACAACAATCATTCCCACCCATAGAAATCCGCTTAATTCTTACAGTAAATTCTTTAAGTATAAAGTTTTTACTGTGATTTCTTATGCCTGTTTTACACGCTCTATCTCTTTTTCAAACTTTTCAGCGTCAAAATAGCGTCACGGATTTGGAAAGTTATCCTCTGTCATTGGCAGAGGATTTTGTTTGATGTTTCATTCAACCATTGGTAGAAACCTTTTCAAGAATCGGGTTATTGCGTTCAAAGCTGATATGCGTTAAGATGAAATCAGACGGAACCGCCAATATAAATTGAGGTGATAAAATGAATATTTATTTCAGCGAAAACATTAAACGCTTGCGCAAGGAGCGTGATTTAACGCAGGAAGCGCTTGCCGATTTCCTCGGCGTTTCTTTTCAGGCAGTCAGCAAATGGGAACGCGGCGAAAGTTATCCCGATATTGAAATGTTACCCGAAATTGCGGTGTATTTCGGCGTTTCCGTGGATGAATTGCTCGGTGTAAACCGTGCTCAAAACGAACAAGAAATACTCAGCATAATTGAAGAATATGACAATCTTTCGGATTCCGCAACAAAGCACGAAATCATTATGGATGCAAAGGAAAAGTTCCCAAATGATTTCCGTATTCAACTGCGGTATATGGCAGATTTGGCGTTTCGGAACAACGGCAGGGATTTCAAAGAGCAGTTACCGAAAATCAAGGCAATTTATACGAACATTCAGAATAATTGCAGAATTGACACAATTCGTATCTGTGCCAAGCGATATTTAGCCGCCTATTACAATACGCTGGCTTATAATAAAGACAGCGGCATCACCCACGAGGATTGCGAAGAAATCCTCAAGGAAATGCCGTATATGCGAGACGGACAAGAGTTTTTGCGCTCTTATCTTCATCCGCACGACACAGACAACTGGAGAGGATATACTATGGAAGCAGTGGAGGAGGAAATCAGCCTGCTTTGCCACGGCATATCGCATCTTTTTTATGTTCCGAACGAAGACAACAAACCGGATGAATTAATCCACGGCGTTCAAACAGAAATCAATATGCTGAATCTGTTTTATGATGATGGCAATTACGGAAGAGCTTGGCGAAATATCATATTTTCTTACGGCTATCTTGGCTATCTGTTCGCTAAAACTGGCGATTATGAAAAAGGAATTCAATATTTGAAACACGAAGTAGACCTCGCAAAACAGTTTGATGCTTTAGACAGAATAACAATCATGCACTCTACCTTTTTTGAAGGAAGAGAGTTTGATAAACACACGCTTGGCAGCACCTTTGTTGCAAGCAGCCGTGTTAAAACACTTCTTGAAGAAAAATACCCGCTTCCCGATGAATTTAAAGCAACACCTGAATTTCAGGAGATAATTGAAACACTGTAATAAAAAATCCCCAATCATCTAACTTTCGTTAAATGATTGGGGATTATCCTTTTTAGAAAAACAGCGTCATTTTAGCATCACGGAATTGATTTTATCCCCGCAAACCGCCTGTTTAAGCCATTTTTTGAAATTTGGATATTATTCCCACTCCACCGTTGCCGGCGGCTTTGCAGTTATGTCGTAAACAACCCTGCTCACCGAGCGCACCTCGTTTGTGATTCTGTTTGATGCCTTTGCGAGAATTTCAAACGGTATTCTCGTCCAGTCCGCCGTCATAAAATCGTCGGTTGTAACAGATCTCAACGCCACAGTGTAGCCGTAAGTGCGGGCGTCACCCATGACACCCACCGTGCGGCAGTCGGTCAGAACCGCAAAATACTGGTTTGCCTCTTTGCCGAAGCCGGAGCAGTCAAGCTCCTCCCTGAAAATCGCGTCTGCCTCACGCAGTATTGCGAGCTTTTCTTCGGTCACCTCGCCGATTGTTCTTATGGCAAGCCCCGGTCCCGGGAAGGGCTGACGGTTTACAAGGTATTCCGGAATGCCGAGCTGCCTGCCCGCCGCGCGGACCTCATCCTTGAAAAGGTTTTTAAGCGGCTCGACTATTTTTTCAAATTCGATTACGTCGGGCAGACCGCCTACATTGTGGTGGCTTTTTATAACGGCGGCGTCGCCCTTTCCGCTCTCGATTACATCGGGGTAGATTGTGCCCTGAACAAGCACGTCAACCTTGCCCGTCTGTTTTGCGACATCCTCAAAAACCCGGATGAACTCTTCGCCGATTATTTTCCTCTTTTTTTCGGGCTCGGTAACGCCCTCAAGCTTTTCAAGGAATCTCTTCTGAGCGTTTACTCTTATGAGATTGAGCCCCATCTCGTTTTTCATAACGCGCTCCACCGTGTCGCCCTCGTCTTTTCGCAGAAGGCCGTGGTCAACAAACACGCATATAAGATTGCTCCCGATTGCCTTATGCAGGAGCACCGCCGCCACAGAGGAATCCACCCCGCCCGAAAGGGCGCACAGCACCTTTTTGCCGGCAAGCTCCTCCCTGTATTTTTCAACAGATGTGTTTACAAAATCTTCGGCAGTCCAGTCGCCGCGGCAGCCGCAGATGTTTTTGATGTAATTTTCAAGAATCCGCCCGCCGTATTCGGTGTGCGTCACCTCGGGATGAAACTGAACGCCGTAGATTTTTCTTTCTTCGTCGGCAAAGGCGGCGCAGGGGCAGTTTGCCGTCGCCGCAGTTATCTCAAAGCCGCCGGGTGCGGTTCTGACATAGTCGGTGTGGCTCATCCAGCACACGCTTTTTTCGGGAACATCCGCAAAGAGCGTGCTTTTTTTCACGGTAAGCCCTGTTTTGCCGTATTCGCTTACGCTTCCCGCGCTGCAGATTTCACCGCCCGCCATATACGCTATGAGCTGGCAGCCGTAGCATATTCCGAGAACGGGTATGCCCGCATTGAGAATTTCAGCGTCAAAATGCGGGGAGCTCTCATCATAAACGCTGTTCGGTCCTCCCGTGAAGATTATACCCTTATAGCCGGCCTCCGCAATACCGGCAACGGAGGTTTTATTGTAAGGAACAATTTCGGAGTAAACGTTCATTTCACGCACACGCCGCGCAATAAGCTGATTGTATTGCCCTCCGAAATCAAGCACAAGTATTTTTTCCATAATAAATGCCTTTCAGACAGAATTGAAAATTTTTCGGAAAACCCGCAGAAACGTTAATTTCTGCGGGCTTCCGAGTGTGTGTATAGAAAGAGAGAGGGATTGTCGTCAATCAGCAGACGCCCTGTTCGACCATGGCTTCAAGAACCTTCTCAAAGCCGGCGATGTTTGCGCCCGCAACATAGTTTTTCTCCATGCCGTATTTCTTTGCGGCTTCATCCATGTTGTGGAAGATGTTTACCATAATATCCTTAAGCTTTGCGTCAACCTCTTCAAAGGTCCAGTTAAGACGCTCGCTGTTCTGTGACATTTCAAGAGCGGATGTTGCAACGCCGCCTGCGTTTGCCGCCTTTGCGGGGGCAAGAAGCACGCCGTTTGCCTGAAGGTATTTCACCGCCTGCGCCGTTGTGGGCATGTTTGCGCCCTCGGCTACCGCTATGCAGCCGTTTGCAACAAGATTTTTCGCGTCGTCAATGCGCAGCTCGTTCTGTGTGGCGCACGGAAGGGCTATGTCCGCCTTGATCTGCCATACGCCTCTGCCCTCGTGGTATTCCGAGTTCGGACGATACTTTTTATATTCCGTCAGACGGGCTCTGTTTTTCTCTTTGATTTCTTTTACAGCCGCAACATCTATTCCGTCGGGGTCATGGACCCAGCCGTTTGAGTCGGAGCAGGTAAGAACCTTGATTCCGAGCTGTTGCGCCTTCTCCATGGCGTATATGGCAACGTTGCCCGAACCGGAAACAACTGCGGTTTTGCCCGCAACATCAAAGCCGTTGCATTTAAGCATCTCTTCCGTCAGGTAGAGCAGTCCGTAGCCGGTCGCCTCCGTTCTTGCAAGCGAGCCGCCGTAGGCAAGACCCTTGCCGGTGAGAACGCCCTCGTGGGTGCGTCTGATTCTTTTATATGCGCCGAACATGTAGCCGATTTCTCTTGCGCCCGTGCCGATGTCGCCTGCGGGAACGTCGGTGTCTGCGCCGATGTATTTATAAAGCTCGAGCATGAAGTTTTTGCAGAAAGACATAATCTCTCTGTCGGTTTTGCCCTTGGGGTCAAAATCCGAGCCGCCCTTTGCGCCGCCTATCGGCAGACCCGTGAGCGAGTTTTTGAAAATCTGCTCAAAGCCGAGGAATTTGATAATGCTTATATTTACGGACGGATGAAGTCTCAGACCGCCCTTGTAGGGGCCTATTGCGTTGTTGAACTGAACACGGTAGCCGGTGTTTACGTGCGCCTTGCCGTTTCTGTCAATCCAGGGCACGCGGAAGGTTATCTGCCTGTCGGGCTCAACAAGGCGCTCAAGCAGAGCGTCGCATCTGTATGCCTCTTCATTTTCTTCAATAACGGGGCGGATGGATTCAAGAACCTCGGTGGCCGCCTGGATGAATTCGGGCTGAGTTGCGTATTTTTCGTTCAGCATCTCAATGATTTCATCAACATACTTTTTGCTCATTTTGTATTTCTCCTTTTCATTAAAAACCGGTTTTCGCCGGAAATATAAACATATAAAAAAGGCGCACTGCCCTTACGGGTAATGCGCCTTTGCATCCGTATAATCAACCGTTTATTATTTTTTCGGCAACTTCTTTTTTCGTCTGCCTCGAGTCCATCGCTTCCTTTTCAATGTATCGGTGCGCCTCGGGCTCGGTTATCTTCATTTTTTCCATAAGAATCATTTTCGCCCTGCTCACAAGCTTTGTTTCTTCAAGCTTGTCCTGAAGGCGGCGCGCTTTCTTCTCCTCATTGAGAAGGCGTGCGCTCGTTGCGGTAATCAGCTTCAACGCCGTGTAAAAATCCGCTTTTGAAACGGGCTTTGCAAGCGTGAGCACTCCTGCGTCTTCAACCTTGCGGCAGGTCAGCTCAAACAAATCGCTCCTGACCGTAATCATTATTCCCGCGCGGGATGAAACTGTTGCGTCAACTGCAAAATCGCTCCCGAATTCGTCGGGCAGAGGCGGGTCAACAATGAGAATATCATAAGCGTTTCTCAGCATCTTCCTTTTTGCCTCGCCTGCGCTCGAGGCGGAGTCAACCGGTCTGTAAACAGAGGGGTCGAGCATAGCCGCGAGCATATCCGTATTCTGCTTTTTGCCTGACACGGCAAGCACACTGAAGCATCTTTTTTCCGGCGGCATACTCTCCCTCCTTTTTCCGGAAATGAGGTTGTGATTTCGGCTCTCACAGAGTGTAGGTGTCTATTACTCTCTGCGGTAAAAGCCTTTTCACAAATTCGCTGCTGCGGGCAATCCTGTTTGCGTCGTCAAGGCTGCCCGGCAGTATCTCTATGCCGCTTAACTGCTCTTCAGTTGCGCTGTAAAGGTTTAAATCGGTGGGCGCGGGGGCTGTCATTCCCTCTTCAATCCCCTCAATGCCCGCATAAATAAGAAGGGTGCAGGCGATGTATGGGTTTGCCGTTGCGTCCGGCGACCTGAGCTCCATTCTTCTCTGCTCGCCGCTGCCTGCGGGTATTCTTATAAGCTGCGACCTGTTCTCTTTTGACCAGGTGATATATTTCGGCGCCTTCTTCGCTCCCAGCCTTTTGTATGAATCTTCCGTCGGGTTGAGAAAAGCCGTGATTTCTTTGACTCTTCTGAGCACGCCCGCCATAAAGCTTTCAAGGCAGTCTTCACCGGAGCCGGATTTTACCGAGATGTTTATGTGAACGCCGTTTCCGCTCTCATCGGGCAGGGGCTTTGGTGAAAAGTCCGCATAAAGCCCGTATTGCTCCGCTATTGTGGCTACAACCGATTTGAACGTAATTGAATTGTCCGCCGCCGAGAGAGCGTCACTGTATTTGAAATCTATCTCGTGCTGACCGGGACCCTCCTCGTGGTGCGAGCTTTCGGGCAGAATCCCCATTTCGCTGAGCGTCAGGCAGATTTCCCTGCGCACATTCACGCCTCTGTCTTCGGGGGCTATATCCATATATCCCGCCCTGTCGTGAACCTGCTTTGTGGGGTAGCCCTCGTCATCTGTTCTGAAAAGATAAAACTCGTGCTCCGCTCCGAAGTTTACGGAATATCCCTTTGACTGTGCGTATTTTACCGCCTCTTTGAGCATATTCCTGCAATCCATCTCAAACGGGGTGCCGTCGGGGTAACGGATGTCGCAATACATTCTCACAACACTGCCCTGCGAAGGTCGCCACGGCAGAACGGCAAGTGTTGATGCGTCGGGGAAAAGGAACAGATCGCTCTTCTCCTCGCTGCCGAAGCCCTTTACGGCGGAAGCGTCAATGGCAATTCCCGTCTCAAATGCGCGGTCAAGCTCGGTGGTCATTATTGATATGTTTTTCTGCTTTCCGAACACGTCGCAGAAAGCAAGTCTTATAAAGGTTACATCTTCCTGCTCAATGTAGTCCTTAACATCCTGAATGGTCAGCTTCATACTTTCCGGCTCCTTAAAAAGTCAAAAGGCACCCATTGATTGCACTTATGCCTGTAACCAATGAACGCCTTTGTTCAATGCCGATTATATTCCTGTTTTTCCGTCAAGTCAACTTTTTTTTGAATAAAAATGCACTTTCTTTGTTTTGCACAAAAGCAATTCTGCTTCAAAACAGGTGTTTTGTTAAAATTGCGAAAACGGAAAATTACCGCTTGACATTGGTTTTTTGCGGTGTTAAAATGCAAGCATACAAAGGCAAAGACGCCCGCAGAGGGCGTCTTTGCCTCTTTTTTATTTCAATATGTATGCAAATGAAGGAGGCGGTAATATGTGCAGTGTTATGGGAGCGCTTATCTACCCCGATGATTATGAGAATTTTGTAAAGGCGTTTGAAAAAACAAAATCGAGAGGTCCCGATGCCTCCCGTCTGCAAAAGGCGGGCGCAGGCGTTCTCGGCTTTCACCGCCTTGCAATAATGGATCTTGAGCACACGGGAATGCAACCGTTTGAGCTTGACGGCAACCTTCTTGTCTGCAACGGCGAAATCTACGGCTTCCGCAAAATCAAAAAGGAGCTCCAAAAAGAATACACCTTCACAAGCGACTCCGACTGCGAGGTCCTTCTGCCGATGTATGAAAAATACGGCTTTGATATGTTCGCAATGCTCGACGCCGAATACGCCCTCGTCATCTATGACAAACAAAGGGACTGCCTGATTGCCGCAAGAGACCCCATCGGCATCAGACCGCTCTTTTACGCCTATGACAAAAACGGTGCGGTTATGTTTGCCAGCGAAGCCAAAAACCTCGTTGATTTAAGCGATAAGGTTTACCCCTTCCCGCCCGGTCACTATTACGACGGCGAAAAATTCGTCTGCTACTGCGACATTGCCGCCGTTGACGAATACATCGACGGCGACCTTGACGAAATCTGCAAAAACATTCACGACAAGCTTGTTGCCGGCATTGAAAAACGCCTTGACGCCGACGCCCCCGTCGGATTTCTCCTGAGCGGCGGTCTTGATTCCTCGCTTGTCTGCGCCGTTTCGGCAAAGCTTCTCGGCAAACCGATAAGAACCTTTGCAATCGGTATGAGCGAAGACGCCATTGATTTGAAATACGCAAAGCAGGTCGCGGACTATATCGGCAGCGAGCACAAGGAAATTATCATCACCGCCGAAGATGTAATATCCTCCCTTGAAGATGTAATAGCAGCCCTCGGCACATTCGATATAACAACCGTGCGCGCAAGTATGGGAATGTATCTCATCTGCAAGGCGATACACGAAACAACCGATGTCCGCGTGCTCCTGACGGGCGAAATCTCCGACGAGCTTTTCGGCTACAAATACACCGATTTCGCTCCGTCTGCGGAGGAATTCCAGAAAGAGGCGCAGAAAAGAATAAGAGAACTTTATATGTATGACGTTCTTCGCGCCGACAGATGCATTTCCGTTCACTCAATGGAGGCAAGAGTTCCCTTCGGCGACCTTGATTTTGTTAAATATGTCATGTCAATCAACCCCGAAAAAAAGCTCAACACCTACAACAAGGGCAAATATCTTTTAAGGCACGCCTTCGAGGGCGATTACCTGCCTTACGATATTCTTATGCGTGAAAAAGCGGCGTTCTCCGACGCCGTGGGTCACTCCATGGTTGACTACCTCAAGGAATACGCCGGAAAGAAATACACCGACAGCGAATTTGAAGCCAAATGCGCTCAATACACACACGCAAAGCCCTTTACAAAAGAGTCGTTGCTATACAGAGAGATTTTTGAAAAATACTACCCCGGTCAGGCGCACATGATAAAAGATTTCTGGATGCCCAACAAGGAGTGGGAGGGCTGCAACGTCAACGACCCGTCTGCGAGAGTCCTTTCAAACTACGGCGACAGCGGAAAATAAAAGTGTGAAAGAAAGAGGAATTGTTATGACGAAGTATATTTTTGTAACCGGAGGCGTTGTTTCGGGTCTCGGCAAGGGCATAACAGCCGCTTCTCTCGGCCGCCTTCTCAAGGCGAGAGGTCTTAAGGTCGCCGCGCAGAAGCTCGACCCCTACATTAATGTTGACCCCGGCACAATGAGCCCCTTCCAGCACGGCGAGGTCTATGTTACCGAAGACGGAGCCGAAACCGACCTTGATTTAGGTCACTACGAGCGCTTCATTGATGAAGATTTAAACAAATACTCCAACCTGACAACCGGCAAGGTTTATTGGAACGTTCTCAACAAGGAGCGCAGAGGCGAGTATCTCGGCTCCACAGTGCAGGTCATTCCGCACATCACAAACGAAATAAAGGAGTTCGTCTATAACGTCGGCAGGCACAGCGACGCCGATGTTGTCATAACCGAAATCGGCGGCACAATCGGCGACATCGAGAGCCAGCCCTTCATTGAGGCGGTGCGCCAGATTTCACTTGAAGCCGGCAGAGAGAACAGTCTGTTTATCCACGTCACTCTCGTGCCCTATCTTCACGGCTCGGAGGAGCATAAATCAAAACCCACCCAGCACTCCGTCAAGGAGCTTCAGGGTATGGGCGTTCTCCCGAATATAATCGTTCTTCGCTGCGACGAGCCGCTCGAAAAATCGATTTTTGACAAAATCGCTCTTTTCTGCAACGTTAAAAAGGACTGCGTAATTGAAAATATCACCCTTCCCAACCTCTACGAAGCCCCCCTTATGCTCGAGCAGTCGCATTTCTCCGATGTTGTCTGCCGCGAACTCGGTCTTGAAACAAAAGCCCCCGACCTTGCCGACTGGAGCAATATGGTCTCAAGCATAAAGAACAGTGAAAACGAGGTTGAAATCGGGCTTGTCGGCAAATATGTCGGTCTGCACGACGCCTATCTCTCCGTGGCGGAAGCTCTTCGCCACGCGGGCTATTCGCTCAACGCCCGCGTCAATATCAGCTGGATTGACTCCGAAAAAATCACGCCCTCAACCGTTGATGAAACGCTCGGCGGCCTTTCTGGAATAATCGTCCCCGGCGGCTTCGGCGACAGAGGCATTGAGGGTATGATTCTCTCGGCAAAATATGCAAGGGAGCATAAAATTCCCTATTTCGGAATCTGCCTCGGCATGCAGATTGCCGTTATTGAATTTGCCCGTAATGTTGCTGGTATAAGCGATGCAAACTCGGGCGAGTTTGACGAGCAGTGCAAAAACAAGGTCATTGATTTTATGCCCGGTCAGAGCGACAGCATTGACAAGGGCGGCACCCTTCGTCTGGGCGCCTATCCCTGCGAAATCGGCGCAGGCACGGTTATGGAGCGCTGCTACGGCACAAACACCATAAGCGAGCGCCACCGCCACCGCTATGAATTCAACAACGACTACCGCGATATCCTGAAAAACGCGGGGCTCACCCTGAGCGGTATGTCCCCCGACGGCACGCTGGTTGAAACGGTTGAGCTCACCGGCCGCCCCTTCTTCGTGGGCGTGCAGTATCACCCGGAATTCAAGTCAAGGCCAAACAAACCGCACCCTCTTTTCAGGGGCTTTATTGATGCGGCTTTAAACCATAAAGTGAAGGAGGGCTGATTTATGCGCTGGACTAAAATGGAAGGTCTCGGCAACGACTACCTCTATCACTTCGGTCAGATTGACAGCCCCGCAGAGGTCTCAATAAAGCTCTCCGACCGCCATTTCGGCATCGGCTCCGACGGCATAATTCTCATTGACAAATCGGATAAAGCCGATTTTAAAATGCGTATTTTCAACGCCGACGGCAGCGAAGCAAAAATGTGCGGCAACGGAATACGCTGTGTGGGCAAATTCGTCTATGACAAGGGTCTGACAGACAAAACCGACCTTGAAATAGAAACGCTCTCCGGCATAAAATATCTTAAACTCAATGTGCGCGGCGGCAGGGTTGAGAGCGTGCGGGTCAATATGGGCAAAGCTGTTGTTTCGCCCCCCGTAACCCTTGATGTCTGCGGCGAAAAAATCGTTACATCCCCCGTCTCAACGGGCAATCCCCACACCGTCACCTTTGTTGACGATGCCGAAAACGCACCGCTGACAACAACGGGCGCGGCTCTCGAAAAGCATCCTTATTTCCCCGACGGGGTCAACGCCGAATTTGCGCAGATAATTGACAAAAACACAATCAGAATGCGCGTCTGGGAGCGCGGCAGCGGAATAACTATGGCTTGCGGCACCGGCTCGTGCGCGACGGTTGCGGCGGCAGTCAGCGCCGGCTTCTGCAATAAAAACGAAGAAGTCACGGTTATCCTCGACGGCGGAAAGCTTGTTATAACGGTTCTTGACGATTACACCGTAATTATGCAGGGTCCCGCAACTGCAATCTGTGAATGCGAGGTGGAGGATTTATGATACCGAATCAGAACTACGGCAATTTAAAAGACTCTTATCTTTTTTACAATATAGCGCAGAAAACAAAGGCATATCTGGAAGCCAACCCCGGCAAACGCCTTCTGCGTATGGGAATCGGCGATGTCTCTCAGCCGCTGTGCTCCGCAGTTATTGAGGCGCTTAAAAAGGGCGTCGAAGACCAGGCAAATATTGAAACCTTCAACGGCTATATGCCCGAGTGCGGCGCCCCCTTCCTCAGAGAAGCTATAGCCGCCCACTATGCAAAACGGGGAATAAAGCTTGAAACGGATGAGGTTTTTGTTTCAAGCGGCGCGAGCGATGAACTCGGCGACATCCTCGACCTCTTCGGGCACGGCAAAACCGTGCTTATCCCCGAGCCCGCTTACCCCGCCTATGTTGACGCAAATGTTATGGCGGGCAACAAAATCGTGCATCTCGCAACCTGCAAAGAAAACGGATTTTTACCCGAACCGCCCGAAAGCGACGGCATTGACGTAATCTATCTCTGTTCTCCCAACAACCCCACGGGTGCGGTCTGCGGCAGTGAACTGCTTAAAAGATGGATTGATTACGCAAACAAAACGCAGGCGGTCATCCTCTTTGATGCGGCTTATGAGGCGTTCATTGAGGAGCCGGACGTTCCGCACAGCATATTTGAAATCCCCGGCGCCGAAACCTGCGCCATAGAAATCTGCTCGCTCTCAAAAACAGCGGGCTTCACCGGCACAAGATGCGGATACACCGTAATTCCCAAAGCCCTCGTGCGCGGCGGTATGCAGTTAAATTCAATGTGGGTGCGCAACCGCACAACAAAAACAAACGGCATTTCATACATCCTGCAGAGAGGCGCGGCGGCGGTTTTTACCGATGAGGGTCAGCGGCAGATTCACGAAACACTCTCGGTTTACAAGCGCAACGCAAAAACGCTTATGAGCGCTCTCGAAGAAGCGGGAGCATGGTTCACAGGCGGCAAAAACGCCCCGTATATCTGGATGCAGTGCCCCGACGGCACCGACAGCTGGTCGTTCTTTGACAGACTCCTCAACGAAATTCAGGTGGTCGCCACCCCCGGCGAGGGCTTCGGCGAATGCGCAAAGCAGTTCATCCGCTTCACCACCTTCGGCAACCCCTCCGACACACAGGAAGCCGCCGAAAGAATCAAAAACCTGCTGAAATAACCCCCAACCCCGTCCGCCATTCCGCAGCCTAACCCCTACTGCCTAAAACCTAACCTCTAACTCCTACCACCTAACCCCTAAAACAAAACTCCTAACCCCTAAAATCTAACCCCTAATATGTCATTCTGAGCCGCAGGCGAAGAATCTCTTATAGCCTCCCCTCATAGGAGAGGTGGCTTGACCGCTTGCGGTCAAGACGGAAGGGTCAAAACCCTCACCCCTCCAACCGCCCCGACAAAAAAGGCACGGTCCCCCGTGCCTTTTATATTTCCCTTTTAAATTTTCGCCGCCCACCACTCGGTGTATGCGTCGGGGTAATTCGTCTTGAAGCCGGTTACTCCCATGTCGCAAATCTGCTGCCACCACTCCGGGTAGTCGCCGAGGTTTGAGAAAACCTTTATTCCCATCTTCTCAAACATTTCAACGTCCTCCTTCGTGAACGCCTCGTTGTTGAGACCGACCTCCCACAAATCGGAACGGCGCACAAAATCCATCGTCGTATCGTTTATAAAGCGGATGTTCGCGCCCAGGCGCAGACCTTCGGGCTTGCCGTTTTTGCGGTAATGCTCCTGCATCTCCTCGAGCACATCCCAGTTGCCCGAGAAAAGAATATATCTCGAAACGTTCTTCGATTTCGCAAGAATCTCATCCATGCGCGGGCACATTCCCGTGCACTTGAACTCGACCTCGACTGTCAGGTCGTAGTCAACCGTCGCGAGCCACTCGTCAAACTCGGGCATCGTGATAAGGTGAGTCACCCTGTTTTCAACGTAGTCGGGCGGCGTAATCATGCGTCTGCCGCCGAAATGCTCCGTCCACGGATACGGCGGATATTTCAGCTTGAGCGCATTGCGGTAGGGGATGTCAAACTGCTTTATCTGCTGAGCCGTCAGGGCTCTCAGACTGTCCCTGTGCTCCTCAAATGTCATATAGGCAAGGTTGTCGTTGTGCGTTACGATTATTTCGCCGTCGCCGCTGAGCTGAATATCCATCTCAACTCCCTCGCAGCCGAGCTCGGCCGCCTTGCTGAACGCCTCAAGCGAGTTTTCGGGAGCAAACTGCGTAACCCCCGTGTGTGCGAATCTCATCGGAAAACCGCTGTATTCTTTTGACATAATCCGTTCCTCCCCGTCTTTTACGGTTGAATATCGGCTTTTTGCCGCAGTAATATTTTATCAAAGCCGTCCGCCATATTCAATAACAATCGGCACATTTGTAATAATTATTTATTGCCCGCACTGCAAAGCCCCGCCCGTCGGATGACGGGCGGGGCTTACCTTGGCACCCCCAGTAGGAATCGAACCTACAACTAGCCCTTAGGAGGGGCTTGTTATATCCATTTAACTATGGAGGCATCTTTCTGCCCTTTGCGGGCGGATATTATTTTAACAAACCGCGCCGCCTTTGTCAACGGCGCGGCTTTAATTATACATTACATTTTTTTAAACGTTGAATCTGAACAGCACAACGTCGCCGTCCTGCATAACATATTCCTTGCCCTCGCTGCGCACCATGCCTTTTTCTTTTGCGGCAGTCAGCGAACCGATTGCAATAAGGTCCTCAAACGCAATAACCTCCGCGCGGATAAATCCCCTCTCAATGTCGGAGTGGATTTTGCCCGCCGCCTGAGGCGCCTTTGTGCCCTTTCTGATGGTCCAGGCGCGGCACTCGTCTTTGCCCGAGGTGAGAAAGCTGATTAACCCGAGCAGCGAATAGCTCTTCTGCACAAGGTTGTCAAGACCGCCCTGCTCAATGCCGAGGTCGGCTAAAAACATCTCTTTTTCTTCCTTGTCAAGCGAGGCGATTTCCGCTTCAAGCTCGGCGCAGATAGGCAGCGTCTCGCTCCCCTCTGCGTCAGCGATTGCCTTGACCGCCTGGTAGTATTTGTTGCTTTCTATTCCGCCGGCAAAGTCGTCTTCACTCATATTGCAGGCGTATATCACGGGCTTGGCAGTCAGGAGCGAAACCTCCTTGAGCCACGCCTTCTCGTTTTCATCCGTTTCTATGTTGCGCGCGGGAATGTTGCTCTCAAGCGCCTCTTTGACTCTTCTGAGGAACTCGTATTCGCCCGCAAGCGTCTTGTCGCCCTTCATCTGCTTGCCTACACGGTCAATGCGGCGCTCTACCATCTCGATGTCGGAGAAAATCAGCTCAAGGTTTATTGTTTCAATATCCCTCGCAGGGTCTATTGTTGCGTCAACGTGAACAATGTCATCATTTTCAAAGCAGCGCACAACGTGAACAATGGCGTCCGTCTCCCTGATGTTCGCAAGGAATTTGTTGCCCAGACCCTCGCCCTTTGATGCGCCGCGAACAAGCCCGGCTATGTCAACAAATTCAATAACGGCGGGCGTCGTCTTCTCCGGCTCATACATGGCGGAGAGTTTGTCAAGGCGCGAATCCGGCACCGCAACCACGCCCACATTGGGGTCGATGGTGCAGAACGGGTAGTTTGCGGACTGTGCGCCCGCATTTGTGATTGCGTTAAAAAGCGTTGACTTGCCTACGTTGGGCAGACCGACTATTCCGAGTTTCATTTATGTTCATATCTCCTTTGCCTGTTAAACAATATGTATATTATAATAAAACAGCAGTAAAAAAACAATACTTAACGCAAATTATGTCGGGATGTTGATTTTTACGGCGCAAAGTTTTATAATAGATTGAATATCGAAAAAGCTTTTATTCCGAAAAGGAGAAAAAAATATGAGAAAACTCATCGCTTTATTAATCTGCCTGGCGGCGGTTGTTTCGTTTGCCTCCTGCGGCGCACCGGAGGAGCCCGACACGGCGGCGCTCGCCGATGAAAGCTACAGCCGCGCCCTTGATTTATATAACCGCGGCGCCTATGTCAGCGCGGAAATCGTAATCAACAAGGCGGTTGAAGAATACGGTCCCGAAGAGAGATTTGAAGAGCTCAGAGAGCAGGTCAAAGCAGCCGCCGACGCCGCCCTCACAACAGAGCCCGAATACTCCGAAGAGAGCCCCTATGAGAGATGGCTGACCGAAACACAGCCCGTCACCGAGCCCTCAACAACAGCTCAGACAACAACGGCTCCCGAGTCCTCAACAACAAAGGCGCAAACCACCACCACAACAGCAAAGAAAGAAACAACCGAAAAGAATACAACCACAGCAAAACCGACAACCAAGCAGAGCACAACAACCACAAAGGCGACTACCAAAGCCACAACAAAGGCAACTACAAAAGCCACCACAAAAGCTACCACAAAGGCGACAACAAAGGCAACCACAAAAGCAACCACAACCAAACCGACCACCAGACACCCCGTAAAACCGCTGACAACAAAGCCGAAGGGCAAACCCACAACCACGGCACCGGCAACAACGGCTCCGGCAGGCACAACTTCCGCTCCGCAGGAAGAAACCGCAACAGTAACCGAACCCGACACCACCACCGCCCTCGTATAATTTCATAAATAACAAACAACGGCGCCGTCAGGCGCCGTTTATGTATTTATAATGCGTTCCCCGCTTATTCCCCGATTATGCCGTAGTAGCGGCCTATCCAGTAGGGAAGCAGGAAGATTGTCGGGTCGGCGGCTCCGCCGGCGCCGCTGTCCGCCTTGAAGGGCGAGCCGTCCGGGCGGTGAACGTTGAACTCGTCATAGGGCAGAGCATTTTTGAGCTGCGGCTCCTCGTGCCACTCCTCCTGCTCTGTGTCCCAGACGAGGTCGCGGCGCAGGGAGTTCTGCGTTCTGTAGTGAATGAGGTCAAGTGGAATTTCGCGAAGAGATGCAATGCCCTCGCCTATGTCTTCATCCCTGCCCGTCAGGGCGGCGTGAATCATGCAGAACATCGGTTGCCTCTCTGTGCGCTCATACTGCCAGTGATCCTCAAGGGCGCACATAACTATCGAGCGGATGGCTTCATCCTCCTCAAGGCGCATAAGCGTGAGCGTCGCGAGGAAGGCGAGGTTGTCGTCTATGTGGCAGGTGTGGGCGTCCTTGACCTTGTGGCATATCAGGTTGAGCGGGTAGCGGTGCCTGGTAATGAATTCATCATAGAGCTTCCTGTATTTTTCTTTGCCGGAAATATGATAGCTGACTTTGAGGAAGCCGAGCAGTTCAAGTGAATTTATGCCTCTCTCGGCAAACCAGCGCTCGTCGTGGTTGAGCGCCTCCGGGTCCCAGCACGCCCAGGTTGTCGGTCGCCCGTCAACATCAACCAGGCGGTATTTGTTTTCAACAATGTGGTCCGTAATTGCGCACAGCGCCTTGCGGATTTCTTTTTTCTCCTTTTCGTCGGCGCAGAGGTCGTAGTAGATTGAAAAGCCGAAGTAGTGCCCGGTCATCTCGTCGCTGGAGGTTTCGCCCTTCCACTCGCAGCTGTAAACCGGTGAGGAATGCCATTCTTTATTGCCGTTGCCGAAACCCTCTTCGCCCTTGTAACGAACGGCTCTTGCGGTGAAGCCGGGTATGCCCGTAACTCTTGTGAGAAGCAGCATCGCCTTCATTCCGCGCCTTGCCTTGCCGAGCGCCTCCTTGCTTCCCGTTGCCGCATATCGAAGTGACTGTGCCGCAACATAGCAGCCCGTCCATAGGCCGTCGTTGTCGCTTATGCAGACCTCGCCGTTGTCCATATCGTAATTACGCACACTGCGCGAGGCGGTGAAGCCCCTGCGGATGTGGTATTTTTCAATTCTCTCTTCAAATTTTTCCGCCTTCTCTGCAAGGGTTGTGTATGATGAAACAACGGCGCTCACGCCCTTGTCGGTGGCTGCATAGATTACCGAGCCGTCGGATGTGACGGCTATGTCGTTGATTTTGTTGCAGGGCACCCATCTGTCGGCGGAGAAATATTTTGTTCTGCCGTTTTTGAGGTATGCAACACCTGCATCTGTTGCAAAATACGTGCCTCCGCAGGAGTCGAACACCGTTTTGTAAACGGGATTTTTCGGCAGGGCGGAAACGTCAGAGGAATCCAGCCAGTGCGAAGCGTTGTCATAAATGACGGCTCCGTTCTCGGTGCCGGGGTGAAGGTATCCGAGCGAATCGAATGCAAGCGAGAGAATTTTCCCCTCCGGCATGGCAGAAAAGCGCGGCATAATGTTTTTCCACTCGTTTCGCTTGCCGTGAATAAGGCTGAGGTAGCTCTCTGTGGCGGCATACATATTGTTTTCATCAACAGCGAGCGCAACTCCCTGCCCGCCCTCGAGAAAGCGGTTTGTCACGTCATCGTCAAGCCCGTAAGCAGAGCATACAAGCTTCTGTTTTGTAAGAATCCAGATATACCCTCTCGCGCAGGCAAGGGCGACGATTTCACTCTCAAACGTGCGCATTTTTTTGAGCGAAGAGCCCTTGATATAATAAATATCACAGCCCGAAGCCGCGGCAACGGTGCCGTCGGGGAGCAGGGCCAAAGCGGAGATGTTCCCCTTTAACCTGTTGGCAAAAAGAGGAGCAAAGGTTTCGCTTCGAAGGATGTAAAGCCCCTGCGCCGTGCCCGCATAAAGCTTTGACGCTCCGTCAAGCAGAAGGGCGTTTACCTTCTCACAGGGGATGCCCGTAAGAAGCTTTTTCTCTCTCATAATGAATTTTTCAGAATTGTAGGTTCCTGCAATATTTTTCATTTTAACCACCTGCTTTATTTAAGATTAAAAAGAATACCGGGATTTTCTTTAAGGTCATATTCCCTGAAGCTGTCGTCTGCGTCAAAGTAGCGGACCGTCTCTGTGCCTTGCGAGGTGAAAACGCTGTTTTCGCCGTCAATCAGGCAGAGGGCGGCGCCGTCTTCAACGGCTATTCCGCTGATTTTGCGGGTTCTGACATCCTGCCTGAAGCTCTGCCAGTTTTCACTCTGAAAATGCGGGCAGATGCAGTAGGGGTGAAGCCCTGTGCCCGGGGTGAACATCTTGCCGTCATAGGGTGCGCAGTTGTCATATCCCTCGGCAAACCAGCACATACTGCCTGCGCTGCTGCCGAAAAGGAGAGCTCCCCTCTCATAGGCGCGTCTGATTTCATCCGTTGTGCCGGTTTTATCCCACATCTCTTTGAGATATTTCAGGTTCCCTCCGGGCACCCATATCATATCTGCCCACTCGGTTTTCTGCCTTATTGTTTCGGGCGAGCCGCCCTCGCGAGTCAGCAGGAGCAGGTCCACGCTGCAGCCCGCCTTGTGGTAGCAGTTGAGTGTGCCGCGGTTGTAATCATCAAACGTAGAGGTGGGAATAATCAGAAAATTCGGGTTGCTTTTGCCCGTGAATTCAATGGCCTTGAACGCAAGCTTCCATATCTCTTCAAACTCGCTGTCAAAGCCGCAAAGCGCCATTACCTTGCCCATAAAAACGCCTCCGTCAAAGATTATAAAAAAAGCATACCACAAATTGACGGATATTGAAATATTATTTTTTTGATATATAATAAAAACGGTGATTTTAATGATTTTAACAGCTGAATTTGAAGGCGGGCAGGCGCAGTATTTAAAATTCGGCAGCGGCAAAACACCCTTTGTAATGCTGCCGGGGCTCTCGCTGCCGAACGTGCTGAGAAGCGCAGACGCGGTTGAGAGCGCCTATTCCGCTTTTTCAAAGGATTATACGGTTTATCTTTTTGACAGAATTAAAAACCCTCCCGCCGGCTACACTCTCGGGCAGATGGCGGAGGATACCGCCCGCTCAATAGAGGCGGCGGGGATTGAAAACGCCTGCGTTTTCGGAGCGTCACAGGGAGGAATGCTCGCCCTGCTGACTGCGGCTGAACATCCGCGGCTTGTTTCAAAGTTGGCGGTCGGCTCGACTGCGGCAAAATCGTATAAAAATATACAAATAATTATGGAGCAGTGGGTAAAGCTCGCAAATGAGAAAAACATCCGCGCCCTTGCCGAAAATATTGCCGGGAACGTGTTTTCGCCCGCCGTTCTTAAAAACGCAAAAAAAATGATTGTGGATTTCAATTCCGATGTGTCGGCGCAGGAGCTTGAAGATTTCTCCGTTCTTGCCGGTGCCTGCCTCAGCTTTGATTTTACGGCGGAGCTTGAAAAAATCAGTTGCCCGACTCTTGTCATCGGCAGTGAGGGCGACGCAATTATGCCTCACGGTGCTTCGGAATATATCGCCCGGCACATAAAGGGCTCGGAACTGTATATGTATGATGAAAAATACGGTCACGCCGTCTATGACGAGGCGCGGGACTATAAAAACAAACTGCTTGATTTTTTCGGCGGATAAAGGAGAACTGCTATGAATAAAGTGCTCTTGGTTTTAGTTGACGGAATGCGTCCCGACGCTGTTGAGAAGTGCGGGCATCCGTTTGCGGAAAAGCTCTGCGAAACGGGCGTGTATTTTAACGCGGCAAGAACGGTTATGCCGTCCGTCACCCTGCCCTGCCACATGTCGCTGTTTCACAGCGTTGAGCCCGACAGGCACGGGATTCTTACAAACACCTACGTCCCGCAGGTGCGCCCCGTCAGAGGAATCTGCGAGGTTCTGCGCGCGGCGGGCAAAAAATGCGCGCTCGTCTATAACTGGGAAGAAATCAAAGACCTCTCAAGACCGGATTCACTTGCGTTTTCCGCCTATGTTTCGGGGCATATCTACGGCTATGAGGAGGCAAACAGGCAGGTCTGCCGCCTCGCCCGCAGCTATATTGACGCCGATGCTCCCGATTTTGTGTTTGTTTATCTCGGCAGAACTGACGCCGAGGGGCACAACCACGGCTGGATGAGCGAAGAGTATATGAACGCCGTCAATCAGAGCTTTGACTGCATTGAGCAGCTTTGCCGCAACCTGCCCGATGATTACCTCGTGATTGTCACAGCCGATCACGGCGGGCACGGCAGAGGGCACGGCTCCGACCTTGACGAGGATATGTTTATACCTGTAATGCTTTATAATTCATCACTCGCCCCGTCGATAAAAGAGGGCGGTAATATTATCGACCTGGCCCCGACCGTCTGCAGAGTGCTCGGCGTTGAACCCGATCCCGAATGGGAAGGCACCCCGCTTGAAATCTGAAAAAACATAGTCAAAGAAAAAACGAGCCGTCCGGCTCGTTTTGCTTTTTTCTTATGCTTACTCTCTTGCGAGAATTACGGCGGTGTTCTTTTCAAAGCGCAGAAAAGCGCCCTTCGTTTCAAAAAAACATTCGCCGTCAGGCGTGTCATATTTTATTTTTCCGCACTTCACGGCGGCAAAAAGCGGCGTGTGGTTTGCTTGAATACCGTAAAGCCCGTCGGGCAGCGGCACAGTCAGCGACGTGCACGCTCCGTCATAACGCACAAGCCCGTTGACCGTAATCTGAAGCCGGAATTCTGTCATATTCCTGACTCCTTCTTTGCCTTACGCGCCGCATCCGAAATTGTGCCGACATTGAGGAGCGCCGCCTCAGGCCAGGAGTCGCAGTCGCCGCCGAGAATTGCGGCAAAGCCCTTGACCGTGTCGGCAACGTGAACGTATTTGCCGTTTACGCCGTTGAATTTCTGGGCAACAAACAGCGGCTGGGTCAGGAAGTTCTGAATCTTTCTCGCCCGGTTTATGGTAAGGCGGTCCTCGTCACTCAGCTCATTTTCGCCTAAAATTGCTATAATATCTTTGAGCTCGGAATACTTCTGGAGCACTTCCTTGACTCCGCGCGCCACTCTGTAATGCTCGGCGCCGACAATATCCTCCGAGAGAATTCTCGACGTGGAGCCGAGCGGGTCAACGGCGGGATATCTGCCCTCCGAAGCGATTTTTCTGTCAAGAACGGTGGTGGCGTCAAGATGTGCAAACGTTGTTGCGGGCGCCGGGTCGGTCAGGTCGTCGGCAGGCACGTAAATTGCCTGTATGGATGTAATGGAGCCGTTCTTTGTCGATGTGATTCTCTCCTGAAGAGTTCCCATTTCCTCAGCCAGAGTCGGCTGGTAGCCGACGGCGGAGGGCATTCTGCCGAGCAGGGTCGAAACCTCGCTGCCCGCCTGAACAAAACGGAAGATGTTGTCTATAAACAGAAGCACGTCACGGTTCTGCACGTCCCTGAAATACTCAGCCATGGTGAGCCCCGAGAGCGCCACCCGCATACGCACGCCGGGCGCCTCGTTCATCTGACCGAAAACAAGGGCTGTCTTTTTGATTACTCCGCTCTCGTTCATCTCTTTCCACAGGTCGTTGCCCTCTCTTGAGCGCTCGCCTACGCCCGTGAAGATGGAGTAGCCGCCGTGCTCGGTGGCAATATTGTGTATCAGTTCCTGAATAAGAACGGTTTTGCCTACGCCCGCTCCGCCGAAAAGTCCGATTTTTCCGCCTCTTTCATACGGCTCGAGCAGGTCGATTGCCTTGATTCCCGTTTCAAGAATCTCAACCGAGGGGTTCTGCTCGCTGAACGGGGGCGGCTCGCGGTGGATGCTGCGTTTTTCAACATTTTCGTCAAGGGGCTCGCCGTTGTCAATGGTCTCGCCCATAACGTTGAAAAGACGCCCGAGGGTTGCGTCGCCGACGGGAACCTTCAGACCGCTTCCCGTTGCGGTAACCTCGAGATGGCGCGACATTCCGAAACTCTCCGAGAGCATTATGCAGCGCACCTTGCCGTCGCCTATGTGGCGGGCGACCTCCATATATTTTGTTGCGCCCCCGACATTGACGCTGAGGGCCTCGTTTATTTTCGGCATTTTGCCGTCGGGAAATAATACATCCACAACGGAGCCGTTTATCTGAATTATTCTGCCGGTCATTGTCTGTTCCTTTCGCCGGAGATTTCGGCAATCTCCGTGGTGATGGCGTTCTGACGCAGTCGGTTATACTGCTTGTCAAGGTCGTCGAGAAGCTGTTTTGCGTTCTTGTTGGCGCTGTCCATGGCAAACATACGCGCGGACTGCTCGCCCATATATCCGCGAAGCAGAATGCTGTGAAAAACTCCGCTTATGTAAATCGGAACAAGCGAGTCAACAACAGCCGCCTTTGAGGGCAAAAACTCAATTTCCGTTTCGGTTCTGCCGCCTTCGGGGGGCTCAATCGGGAGCACGGTTTTAATTACCGGTCTCGCCTGCATGCCGTCCGTTACGGCATAGACCGCAACAAGGCGTGAAATCTCCTCTTTTAAAAAGAGGTCGCAGAAAAATGACGAGATTCCTTCAGAGAGCTCTTCATCGGGCTTTTGCATTATAAAATCGAAATTTTCCTCAACCGGAATCTTTGCCGAGGCAAAATACTTTTTTCCCTTTTCGCCCATTACATAGATTTTACAGCCGGGGTTTTCGTCAACAACCTGCCTCGCACTGCGCAGAATCTGCCTGTTGTAGTCACCGCAAAGCCCTTTGTCGGAGGAGATTACGAACACCGCCGTCACTCCCTCGGACTGCCTCATAAACGCGCAGTCTTCCGCCGTCACTCCGCCGCTGACGTGTTTAAGCTCACTCTCAAGCGAACGGATATACGGCTCCTTTTCGGCAAGGACTGCCGCCGTCGAGCGCTGCTTCATTGATGAAACCGTATACATCGCGCCCGTAACCTTGCTTGTGTCGCGCACGCTTTTTATGTGGCCTTTTATCTTCTTTAAATTTGCCATATCAAATCTCGTAGTTACCGATATAGTCCGTCAGCGTCTTTGCATCTGCCGCGCTGAGAGTGCCCTTTGTTTCAATCTTTTTGCAGATTGCCGGCAGCTCGTTTTCAACCGCATCGCAAAGACCCGACGCAGCCGCCTCGATTCCGCTCTCGGGCAGGTCAATGAATTTTTTTGCAAGAGCCGCCGCGAAGATTGTTACCAGACGGTGGCGTGAAACGGGACTGTATTGCTTTTGCCTCAGCAGGCGCATAAGCCCTCCGCCGAACTTCAGCGTTTTGACCGTCTCTGCGTCGAGGTCGCCCGAAAACTGCGTGAAAACAAGCTTTTCACGGTATTGCGACAGCTCGAGTTTAAGACTCTTGCACGCCTTTTTGACAACTTCCGTCTGCGCGTCGCCGCCCACTCGTGAGACGGACTCGCCGACGTTTATCGCGGGGCGCTGCCCGCTGTTGAACAAATCCGCTTCCAGGAATATCTGGCCGTCGGTGATTGAAATTACGTTTGTGGGAATATACGCCGAAATGTCGCCCGCCTGGGTTTCGACAATCGGCAGTGCTGTTATGCTGCCGCCCTTTGTGTCGCTCAGGTTTGCCGAGCGTTCAAGCAGGCGTGAGTGCAGGTAGAAGATATCGCCGGGATATGCCTCTCTGCCGGGCGCTCTGCTGAGAAGCAGGCTCAGCGTTCTGTAGGCGACGGCGTGCTTTGACAAATCGTCATAAACAATCAGCACGTCTCTGCCCTTGTCCATAAAATATTCCGCAAGGGCGCAGCCCGCATAGGGCGCTATATACTGCAGGGGCGCGGCATCGCTCGCCGATGAATTTACAACAATCGTGTAATCCATGGCGTCATATTTGTTCAGCGTGTTCACAAGAGCCGCAACAGAGCTCGACTTCTGCCCTATCGCAACGTAAATGCAGATTACGTTCTTGCCCTTCTGGTTGATTATTGTGTCAACTGCTATGGCGGTTTTGCCCGTCTGCCTGTCGCCGATAATCAGCTCTCGCTGACCTCTTCCTATGGGGAACATCGAATCTATTGCAAGAATGCCCGTCTCAAGCGGAACGCTGACGGGCTGCCTCTCGATTATTCCGGGCGCATGCTTTTCAATGGGATAGGTGTCGTCGGGGATTATGTCGCCCTGACCGTCAACGGGGTTGCCGAGAGCGTCAATAACCCTGCCTATGTAATCCTCGCCTACCGGCATACCTGCGACCATACCTGTTCTTAAAACAAGGTCGCCCTGAAGCACGTCGTCGCCGTCGTCAAAAAGAATACAGCCGATTTCGTTCTCGCGAAGGTCCTGAATAAGTCCGCGCGAGCCGCCTTCAAACATAAGAATCTCGCCGTATTCCGCGCTCTCAAGCCCCTTTACAATGGCTATGCCGTCGCCGACTGTCAGCACCGTTCCGATTTCCTCCCCGAGCGTGCCGGGCGTGAAACCGTTAATTGTGTCTTTAAGCAGCGGCAGAACGTTGCTGCCGCCTACCGCTTTATCCACAGCGCGGTTGAACTGTTTAAGTCTGCCTTCGTTCGTCCAGTCGTAGAGACGGTCGCCGGCGGTCATCCTGAAACCGCCCTTTATGCTGTCGTCGTGAACAAATTCGAGTTCTTCAATATTGTGCCTTTTTTTAAGGAGTTTCAACAGCGCCTCAAGCTGTGCCTCATCCGGCGGAGTGTCGGCATAGAGGTAGGCGCATTTCGGGTTAATATCCATAGCTGTCAGTCCTCATCCGGTGCGTCCGCCGCCTCAATAAAGCTGTTGTAAGCGTCGGATGTGTTTGTAATAACAAAATTCTCCGCCGCCTGACGGGCGAGCTCGCATATCTCGGAATTTGCGTTTTTTATCATTACCTCTGTGTCGTGTTCCGCCTTGAGCTTTGCGGTTGTCAGAATGTTCTTTGCCTCTTTTTTTGCATCGGAGCGGATTTTGTCGGCGTCTTCGCGGACGTCTTTCTGCGCCTCCGCCTTCATCGTCTTTATCTCCTCTGCCGCTCCCCTGAGCTTTGCCTCATACTCATCCTTTGCGGCGGTTGCCTCTTCGAGAGCTTTTGAGGTTTCATCCTCTTTCTCTTTGAAGTATCTGTCGCGGTTGTCAATAAACGCCTTGACCGGCTTGTAAAGCACAAAATACATAACGGCGAACAGTATGACAAAATTCAGCAAGTGGAGCAGAATCTGTTGAATGTCAATGTTTAACGGCATTTTTACGCCTCCGTATCAAAGAACGAAAATAATAAGAATCGCAACAATAAGCGCGTAGATAACAACAGTCTCAATAAACACAAGGCCGAGCATCATACCGCTACGGATGTTGCCTGCCGCCTCGGGCTGGCGTGCAATACCGTCTGACGAACTCTTGATTGCTATGCCCATCGCAATTGCGCCTGCCACTGCGGTAGTCGCAAGAACAACAGCTGCGGCAATCGCCTTTGTGCTTTTGACATTTGCGTCTGCGGAGGTTTCCTGCTCCTGCGCCTCTTCCGTGGCTGCGGCGGGAGCGGGGGCAATGAGCGTTTCATCAGCCGCAAATGCGGGGAGCATAACTGCGCCGAGAATAAACATAATGCCGAGAACTGCCATAATGATTTTTATTGTTTTATTCATGATACTTTCCTTCTTTTCTCTTTTTTGATTTTGGTTTTTACGGCTTTTTCGCTTTTCTCCTTCTTTTCGGAGGATTCACCGTAGAATATTGAAACAAGCATCGTCAGAACGTATGCCTGAATAAGCGCGTGCAAAAGCGTGAACATAACGCCCACAATTACGGGCAGAACATAGCTTGTGAGTGTGTAGTAATAAACAAGCTCGGTTACAAGCGCGCCCGAAAGCAGAGCGCCGAACAGACGGAAGCTCATTGAAACGGGGAGCGTGAAATCCTTGAGCGCGTGAAGCATCCCCTTGATTCCGTTGTTGACAAGTCCGCCGAAAAGTATGACGCCGTAGGAGAAAAATCCCATCGCTATCGCTCCGTTTATGTCGGCGAGCGGAGCGGGCAGGGCAATCGAATGCCCCGAGACGGTCACCGCCTGAAATCCGAAGAGCTCAAACAGCGTGCCGAAAAAGATGTATGCGCCTGCCGTGAATATGTATCCGCCGATGAACTGCGTTTTGTGCGGGCTGTTCTCCTTTGCAAGCCCCGTGAAAAGCCCGACTCCCTTTTCAAGCAGATACTGGAACTTTCCCGGTATCGGCGTGAATCTCGGAATAAAGAATATCCGCACAATAACGGCAAAAACAATCAGTATGGCGGTAACAATGTATGCCGAAACAAGCGCCGGGTTGACCTGAACCGCACCGAACAGATTTATTCTGCCCGTTTCGTGCAAAACGGCATCCTTCATAACCTCGTTTATCGGCTCCTTCGCCCCTGCGGGCGGAGCCGTCGCGACAATTCCGACAATCAGTGCGATTATGATACCGCCGAAAACGGCCAAGCTCACGATTTTTCGTTTTTTGCTCAAAAAAACGCCTCCTTCCGTGAGTGTAAAGTGAGTGTAAAAGGTATTGTGCGCCGTAACGCACCCCGTTTTACACCTTATCTGGAACCCGTTTTATACCTTATTTGGAATTTAAATTATATCACTCTTATAATAAAAGTCAATATTTATAATATACCCCCGTTTTTATCCCGCAGACACTTTTTCCCCGCTTGAAAACAGCGGAAAATTGTTATAAAATAATCAGGTAAGGATTGTGTGCGCGCTGTTTTTCCGGCTTTGTGCAACAGTATTATATCAGCAGCACGACCGTAACAATCCTTCGCAAAGACATATCTTCAAACTCACATCAACCTGATTTACACAAAGGAGCGGGGTTATGAAAAAAAGAATTCTTGCCTATCTCAGATACCTAAGCGAAACGCACCCGGAGGAGCTCTCCGACGGCGACCTTGAGGCGTTCCGCAGGGATATGCTTATTCAGATTGAGTATTTTCAGCACGAGCGGCTCATTCACCTCATTGTGACAATCACCTTTGCCATAGTGACGTTCATCGCGCTTGCAATAGCGATTTTCGGCGCCCCTCAGGCGTATATTCTCGTGCTGCTGCTCGTAGTTCTGCTCGCACCCTACATCAAGCATTACTATCTGCTTGAAAACGGCGTGCAGAAGATGTATACCTACTACGATGCCCTTGTCGCCGAAGAGAACAAAAGGCGTCACGAGGCGGAGGGCTCGGGCGAATGACGGTCCTTCAGATGCTGCGTGAAAGAGCAGATGCACCCTACGCCGATTTTCAGGCAAAGCTTATTCCGAACATTGAGCGGGGGCTGTTTATAGGAGTGAGAACGCCCGGACTCAAGGCGCTTGCGAAAGAAACTGCTGGCACAAAGCAGGTGGAAACTTTTCTCGGAAAGCTGCCGCACAGATATTTCGACGAGAATCAGCTTCATATTTTTCTGCTCAACCGCGAAAAGAATTTTGAAAAGTGTATGGCGCAGGTTGAAGCGTTTTTGCCGTTTGTTGACAACTGGGCAACCTGCGACCAGCTCTCGCCAGCCGTTTTCGGCAAACACAAGGCGGAGCTCGCAGAAAAGGCGTTTGCCTGGATTGACTCGGGGGAGACATACACCGTGCGTTTCGGCACGGGCATGCTGATGAGATGGTTTCTCGACGCTGATTTTGATATAAAATATGCAAAAAAGGTTGCAAAAATCAGAAGTGAAGAATACTATATAAATATGATGTCTGCGTGGTATTTCGCAACCGCCCTGGCAAAGCAGTGGGACTGTTGCATAGGATTCATCGAAAACGGCGTTCTGCCCGGTTGGGTTCACAACAAAGCGATTCAGAAAGCTGTTGAGAGCAGCCGCATAACGCCCGATCAAAAGGCATATCTCCGCACGTTAAGGAAGTGAATTTTTGGCGCATCCGTTAAAGCATTTCAAAACAATCACAAAACACAGGCACGCTGTTATGAGGCACTGCTTCAGGGCGGGAATCCCGCTGCAGGGGCTTAAACACGACCTGTCAAAATACACGCCCACGGAGTTTATACCGGGGGCAAAATACTACCAGGGCAACCGCTCGCCAAACGAGGCGGAGCGCGAGGAATACGGCTATTCGCTCGCCTGGCTGCACCACAAGGGGCGCAACCGCCACCATTTTGAATACTGGGCGGATTACAACCCGAAGGTGCGAAAGGTTCAGCCCGTCAAAATGCCTGTCCGCTATGTTGCGGAAATGTTCTGCGACCGCGTTGCCGCAAGCAAGATTTATCAGGGCGAAAAATACACCGACAATTCGGCGCTCGCCTATTTTGAGCGCGGACGCGACAAGCGCTCCATACACCCCGAAACCTCCGACTTTCTCGAAAAGCTGCTGACAATGCTCAGCGAAAAGGGTGAGGATGAAACTTTTGCATATATCCGCGATTTTATAAAAAGCGGTAAAGATTATTAAACTCAACAAAGAGGTGCTGTTATGAGATTAGGAATTATTGGCGACTGGAGCGAAGAGGGCTTCAGATATGTTCAGGGCAAAGGGCTTGACTGCGTCGAGTTCTGCTACAACCACGACCAGCCGACAGACAAGCTGCTCGCTCTTGTTCCCTCGCTCAACGAGTGGCAGGAGAAATACGGCGTAAAGATTCTTTCAATGGGCCGCTGGGGCTCAAAAAGAATCAATGACGACGGCACAATAAACGAGCCGGTTCTCAAAGAGGATTATGACGTCATAGACGCCGCCTCCGCAGTGGGCTGCCCCGTTTTCAACTGCGGCTGCAACTATACAGAGAGCAAAAACTACAAAGAAAACTGCGACATAGCCGCCGGTTATTTTGCGAAGCTCATTGAATACGCAAAGGGCAAAAACGTAAAAATCGCCACCTACAACTGCGACTGGGGCAACTTCGTATATAACGACAAGGCGTGGTCTGCAATTCACAGCAACATGCCCGAGCTCGGAATCAAATACGATGTTTCGCACTGCATAAACAGGCACGGCGATTATCTCAAAGAAATCCGCGACTGGGGCGACAGATTTTATCACTTCCACCTCAAAGGCACTCTCTATGTTGACGGCGAGCATTACGACGACCCGCCCGCAGGTCTTGACCCGACGGACTGGCGTTCGGTAATGGCGCTGCTCTATATAAAGGGCTACGACAAAATGGTTTCGATTGAACCGCACTCGCACAACTGGCAGGGCGAAAAAGGCGAGTGGGGCGTCGATTTCACAATCAACTTCATAAGACCGTTTATAAAGGGATAAACATAAAACAAAAACCGGCGGAGAATGGAAATTCTCCGCCGGTGCTTTTTATTTATTGACCGCTTCGTAAAATCTTGTGACAACCTGCGCCATTTCGGGGTCGATTCTTTTCAGACACTCGGCTTTCAGTTCCTCCGGCACGCCGTAGAACGCCTCCGCCATACTGCCCGCTATGCAGGTCAGCGTGTCGCAGTCGCCGCCGAGAGAAACCGCTGTTCTTATTACGTCCTCGAAATCCGTGCCTTCGAGAAAAGCCGTTATTGCCTCGGGCACGGTCTGCTGGCAGGATTCCACGTGGCGGTAGCCCGGTCTTATCTCGTCGCAGGTGCGCGAAAGGTCGTAGCCGAATTCGTTTGTTATATATTCTTTGATTTCCGCCTTGCTTTTGCCCGTTCTTGCAAGAAAAATTGCGCTCGCAACCGATTGAGCACCCTTGATTCCCTCGGGATGGTCGTGTGTGACCTCCGAGGTCAGAGCGGCAATTCTGCGTGTTTCTTCAAGCGTGCCGTAAAGCCAGCCCGCCGCCGAGACTCTCATTGCCGAGCCGTTGCCGAAGCTTCCGTATGGCAGCGGATTCTCCGAATGAAGCCAGTTGTTGAACCGCACGCCGTATCCCGCATCGGGATATTTCTTCCCCCACCTGCGAATTGATTCAACAAGCTTTTTTCTGATTTCTTCATCCGGAGCGCCTTCGCTGTCAAGCAGCGCCTCTGCAACCGCTACTGTCATAACCGAGTCGTCGGTGAATTCGCTGCGCTTTGAAAAAAGCGGAAAATCCTTGGCTTTGTCTCCCATATCAAATTCATAGGGCGAGCCGATTATATCGCCCAGAACAGCGCCTGTCATAGTTTTCTCCTTTGCCGTTTATTTGCTTTTATGCAGAAGCTCCTTGCCCGCTATGCCCGGCTGAGTCAGGGCCATCGGGTCAAGAATCTCGTTTAATTCATCCTCGGTGAGCAGTCCTTCCGACACAACAATGCTTCTCACGGATTCGCCCGTTTCGAGCGCGCGCTTTGCAATCTCCGCCGCCTTGCCGTAGCCGATGTGCGGGCACAGGGCGGTGGTGATTCCCACGCTCTTTTCAACAAGCTCGGCGCAGTGCTCAACGTTTGCGGTTATTCCGTTTATGCAGTTGACCGTAAAGGTGTGAACGGCGTATGCCAGCGTGTCAATGGACTGAAACAGGCAGTAGAACACAATCGGCTCAAAGGCGTTGAGCTCAAGCTGACCCGCCTCCGCCGCCATAGTTATTGTCATATCGTTGCCGATTATATTGAAGGCGACCTGGTTTACAACCTCGGGAATAACGGGGTTGACCTTGCCCGGCATAATCGAGGAGCCGTTCTGCTTTGCCGGCAGATTGATTTCGCCGAAGCCCGTTCTCGGCCCCGATGACATAAGCCGCAGGTCGTTTGCAATTTTGGAGAGCGTCACGGCGCACGCCTTGACGGCGCCCGAAACAGCCACAAAGGAGTCGAGGTTCTGCGTTGCGTCAATGAGGTCAAACGCCTGAACAAGCTGCAAATCCGCCGTTTCGCTGAGTATGGGAACAATCCTTTTCAGGTAACCCTCGTCGGCATTTATTCCCGTGCCGATAGCCGTGCCCGCCATGTTGACCGTTCTCATCTCTTCCATCGCCTTGTCCATACGGCTGATGTCGCGGCTGAGTGCCGCGGCATAGGCGCTGAACTCCTGCCCCAGTCGGACGGGAACGGCATCCTGCATCTGCGTTCTGCCCATTTTGAGAACGCCGTCAAACTCCTTTGCCTTGGCTTTAAGCGCATCCACAAGGGTTTTTAACTCCGCCTTGAGGTTGAAAAGCAGGCGCAGTGATGTAATTCTGCCCGCAGTGGGAATAACATCGTTTGTGGACTGCCCGCAGTTGACGTGGTCGTTCGGGTGAACAATAGAGTAATCGCCCTTTTCTCCGCCGAGTATTTCAATGGCTCTGTTGGCGATAACCTCGTTTGCGTTCATATTTATCGAGGTGCCTGCGCCGCCCTGAATCGGGTCAACAATAAACTGCTCGCGGAACCTGCCCGAAAGAATTTCGTCGCACGCCTGCACAATGGCGTCGGCTGTGCTTTTGTCAAGCAGATTTACCTCGCAGTTGGCTATTGCCGCCGCCTTTTTGATGTAGGCAAGGCTGTTTATTATTTCGGGGTGCATATTGAGCCCGGTTATGTGAAAATTCTCCGCCGCCCTTAACGACTGCACGCCGTAATAGACATTTTCGGGAACATCCTTTATTCCGATTGAATCCTTCTCGCTGCGGTAACCTTTTCTGCTCATAATCTGCCTCCCTGATTATACGGCATCCGCCTCTTTTTTTTAATAATAACACTGCCGAAAAATATAATCAAATATCGATTGAATTTTAAATGATATAACTGTATAATTATATTAATCGAATATTTACGGAGGCGGATTATGGAAGAAAACATTTTTCAGGGCATGGAATATGTTTATGAGGTTTACAGGCAGGGCAGTTTTCAGAAGGCGGCGGAGAAGCTGTTTATCTCTCAGCCCTCTGTGAGCGCATCGGTGCGCCGTGCCGAGGAGCGTGCCGGCTGCTGCCTTTTTGACAGGAGCGTAAAACCTCTGCAGCTCACGGAGTGCGGCAGACGCTATATTGAAACGGTTGAGAGAATTTTTGCCCTCGAGCGTGAATTTTCGGAGTTCGTCAACGACCGCGACGGGCTCAAACGAGGCAGTCTCGTTCTCGGCGGCAGCAGTCTGTTCTCCTCCCTCGTCATTCCGCCTCTGCTGGGCGAATTCAGCAAAAAATACCCCGACATCCGCCTCGAACTTGTTGAGGAGACGACATCCGCACTGGAGAACATGCTTCAGACGGGCAGCATTGACATTATGATTGACTACGAAACGGCGTGCGGCGACGGCTTCGACATGGAAACAATCGAGGAGGACAACCTGATTCTCGCCGTTCCCAAAGCGATGGCGGACGGCAGACGGCTCGGGAAATATATACTCGACCCTGCGCAGATAACAAATGACAAAATGGAAAAAACTCCGCCCGTTCCGCTGCGTGAATTTAAAAACCTGCCGTTCATACTGTTAAAGCCCGCAAACGACTCGCGCCGCAGAGCGGACCTCATCTGCGCACAGCAGAATTTTGAGCCGGATGTGATTATGGAGTTTGACCAGCAGATGACCGCCTACCTCGCAACCTGCTCGGGCATAGGAATCTCCTTCACCGGCAGTATGCTCGTCTCGCGCACAGCCCCCAACTCCTCCCTTTATTATTTCCGCATCGGCGGAAGACAAAGCAGAAGAAGGGTGTGCATCTTCAAAAAACACGGCAGATACACAACAAGGGCAATGGAGGCGTTCATCGCCCAGAGCATAAAATAAAAGCCGGCGTCTGTCACCCGGCTTAAACAGTAAAAAACCCGGCGGGATGTCATATCCCACCGGGTTATATCTTTATTGTTAATTATTTTATTAGAGCGAATTGAGCATTGAAATATGTTCGACATAGAGCAGGCGGACGTTATTGTTCATCAGCAGACCGCCCTGCAGCGACATGTGGTCGCCTTTATAGACGGGCATTATGTTCCACACGCCCGGCTCGACGCTGTTTTTGTCATACTCCTGCTGCGGGTCGCCAAACGGCGCCTTTGCGGAGATTGTGTTTACAAGGCCGTCATTCTCCTGCCAGCTCTCGTCAAGCACCACTCCGCCCTTCGTTGTGCCCGTGTAGGCGCAGATAAGCTTTGCACTGCTTACAAACAGAGGCTCCATTCTTTCGGTGTCCGCCTTCCATTTGCCGTCGGCGCCCTTTGATGAAGAGCTGCAGGCGTATGAGAAGTAGTAGATTCCGGGCACGGTTCCGATTTTCTCATTGAGAGCGAGAGCGTTGTCAATATCCATATCGTATGACGCGGAATCGTCGGGAGATCTGCCGTCGATATTCTCGTGCGAGGCGAAGTTCATAATCTCTGTTTCGACAACCTCGCCTGCGGAGCCGCCGTTTTCTTCAACCTCCCTGCCGACAAGGTAAGCCGTTGTGCCGTTGTGGGGAGAGGCAAGGGTTGTTATGCTGTAGATGTAATCCGCCTTGCCGCCGGTGAAGAGACCGGAAATCTCGCTTTTATCCGTTACCGCCTGCTCTTCGGGGCTGCCGTCTGCCATAAGGCGGGCGAGCAGACGGATGGTCGCTCCGCCGAAGGAGTGACCGAAGAGGTTGATTTTATTTTCGGAATCCCATTTTCTGATTAACGGGTTTTTTGAAAAATCCTTGCCGTAGCGGGCGTGACCGCAGCGCTCGGAATGCTCCTTGCCGTAGTCAACCCTTGTGCCTGTCAGCTGGGCGTAGAGCTCGCACACGCGGTCCCAGGAGCTGTCGGAGGGGGCGACGGAGGCAGCGTGGCATTTGAAGCCGCGGGCGTTTAAATATTTCATAAGGTCGCCGCCGAATATACCCCAGTAGGGCATAATGTTATAGACAAAATCGTAGCTGCCCCAGCCGGAAAGACCGTGAACAAACACGCACTCGTATTGAGTGTTCCAGCCGCTGTCGTCAACTACCGCCTTGGGAATGTTGGCAGTGGGAACGAGGAACATTATTATTGCGAGAAAAAAAGAGATTATACCCTGCATAGACATCCTCCTTTTTGCGCATTCAGGGCGCTTTTTTTACTTTACGGAATTATAATAGCACGTTAAAATAAAAAAGTCCATATTTCAGACGGAAAGACGGGCAGATATCCGAATCAGACGGCAGAGCGTTAAAGACAATAATGTTTTCCGCCCGCATTTTACTTATCGATTTTATCCTTTGTAAACGCAAACGGGAGCATTTCTCCGAGTGTGCTCTCTTTGAAATCATCGGGTGATTTCGCCGTAACAACAGCAAAGTCGCCGTTACAGAACTCCGCCATAACCTGGCGGCAGGTGCCGCAGGGGTAAAAATAATCATCCGGCTCTCCGTCTTTGCCGCCGCAGACAGCTATCTTTTCAAACTGCGTTTCGCCTTCGCTGACCGCCTTGAAAAATGCCGTTCTCTCGGCGCAGACGGATGGCGAATAGGCGGCGTTTTCAATGTTGCAACCCGTAAAAACCCTGCCGCTTTGCGTCAGCAGAGCGGCTCCGACCTTGTAGCCCGAATACGGGGCGTATGCGTTTTTCATCGCCTCAAAGGCGGCTCTGACAAGCTCTTTGTTATTCAAATATTTCACCCTCAAAACTTTCTCCGCTCAGATTGTTCTCAACACCGAGCAGGGCGCAGATTGTTTTGCCGATATGCGAAAAGCCCGCCCTTGTGCCGAGAGAATGCGGTCTGATATCTTTTGAATAAACAAGCAGGGGGATGTATTCCCTTGTGTGATCCGTGGTTTTTGTGAAGCCCGGGTCGCAACCGTGGTCGGCGGTTATGAAAAGAACATCATCATCACGAAGAAGCGGCAGAGCGCTGCCGAGCCAGAGATCAAATTCGGTGAGCGCCTTTGCGTAGCCGTCAACGTTGTTGCGGTGGCCGTAGAGCATGTCGAAATCCACAAGGTTGACAAAGCAGAGCCCCTCAAAATCCGATTTCATATATTCGAGAGTGCGCTGCATCCCCTCGGTGTTGCCCGAGGTGTAAACGTGGTCCGTGAAGCCCCTGCCCGCAAAAATATCATAGATTTTGCCGACCGAGATGCTGTCTTTGCCCGCCGCTTTGACAAAATCGGGCAGAACGGGAACGGGCGGCTCGAGTGAAAAATCGTGGCGTCTTGGCGTGCGGGAAAATCCGCTTTCGGGGCTGCCCTCGAACGGTCTTGCAATCACCCTGCCCACACCGTTTTTGCCGGTGAGAATCTTTCTTGCCGCGCGGCAGTATTCATAAAGAAGCTCCGGAGGCACAACATCCTCGTGTGCGGCAATCTGAAAGACGCTGTCTGCCGAGGTGTAAACAATGAGGTCGCCTGTTCTGAGGTGCTCTTCGCCGAAGTCTGCAATAACCTGTGTGCCCGATGCCGGTTTGTTGCACAGCACTCCTCTGCCCGTCGCCTCTGAAAAGGCGTCGATTATCTCCTGCGGAAAGCCGTCGGGGTAGGTCGGCAGGGGGCTGCCGGAAATATGCCCGGCTATCTCCCAGTGACCTACGGTTGTGTCTTTGCCCGCCGATTTTTCGCTCAGGCGGCAGTATGCGCCGAGAGGGTTCTGCACACTGTCAGCAAAACCTGCGCCGTCAATGTTGAAAAGCCCGAGCTTTTTAAAATTTTCGGGTCTGAACTCTGCGCTGCGCGATACGGAGCGCAGGGTGTTTGCGCCTTCGTCGCCGAAGGCGGCGGCATCGGGCGCTTCGCCGATGCCGAAGCTGTCAAGCACAATTAAAAATACACGTTTTTTCATAATTCAAACACCGTTTTTGTCGTATTAATCCTCAATTTCCACCTTGTAAACCGTTCTTGATTCATACTGAACATCGTCGCTGTCGGCGGGCTTCGTAAAGCTCCAGGAGGAATATTCGCCCCACCTGTAAAAGTCGTAGGAATATGTGGCGCGCCTGAAAAAATAGACTGTATAAGGCGACGAAACAACGGTAACCGTCGTGCTTTCGGTCAGGTCGCTTTCGTTATTGACGCCTGCCTTGAACCAGATTCCGCCATCTTCGTCAACCCTTGTCTGCCGGTTCTCGTATATTCCGCCCTTGGCAAGCTCGTAGGCGAGAACGTTGTATTCCCATTCGCCGCCGCCGTGCGAGGCGGTAAAGGTGTAATAATCCTTTCCGTGCTCTCTGTAATGGTAACGCTTGTAGTTGTATTGAGTGATTTTAACATCTTCATAGTGCGTTTCGGTGCGGTATTCCAGCGTGCCCGGGGGCGCCTCGTCAATGAAGGCGTCGGATGTTGTCTGAATCTCATCGCTCCACACCTTGTTTATGTTGTAAAGCTCCCAGCCGGGCAGCTCACTCATCATCTGCCCCTTGCGGAACTGCTTTTTGCGGAATCTGTATTGCTCGCGCGTTTCGAGCACCTTTGCGCCTTTTATATCTTTTTCATCCGATACCCAGTGCCACTTTATCCTCGTTTCCTCCTCGGGAGGGGCAGACTCTTTTTTCCATCTGACGGCAAGCAGGGTGGCGATTATGCCTGCGACAGCAACCGCCGTCATAACGCATGAGGCGATTATGCCTTTGACATATTCGGGCGGTATTATGCTTCTGCTTCGCACCTTTTTCAAAGCTTATCCTCCTTCCCGTCGGTTATACTGCTTTTATTTTATACCCAAAACGGGGTTATATCAATCATTTTATGTTGATTTTTCACGGCTGTATGTTAAAATTTGAATAATCTTAATTATTCGAGGTGCGTTATGAACCACACTTTTGAAATCGGCAAAAAAGATTTTCTGCTCGACGGCGAGCCCTTCCGCATTATCTCGGGCGCAATTCACTATTTCCGCGTTCCGCGCGAATACTGGCGCGACCGTCTCGTCAAACTGCGCGCCTGCGGTTTCAACACGGTTGAAACCTACGTTGCATGGAATATGCACGAGCCGCGCGAGGGCGTGTTCGATTTTGAAGGAATGCTCGATATTGAGGCATACCTCTCTCTTGCGCAGGAGCTGGGGCTTTATGCGATTGTGCGCCCCGGACCATACATCTGCTCGGAGTGGGATTTCGGAGGTCTGCCATGGTGGATTCTCAACTATGAAAACATAGAACTTCGCTCAAGCGACGAAACATATCTTGCCTGCGTAAAACGCTTTTTTGACGAGCTCATTCCCCGCCTTGCAAAGCACCAGGTAACAAACGGCGGAAATGTCATTCTAATCCAGAATGAGAACGAATACGGCAGCTACGGCGATGACAGCGAGTATCTGCGCCGCCTTGCCGGTATGCTCAGAAAAGGCGGAATCACCGTTCCGCTATTCACCTCCGACGGCCCCGAATACCAGATGATGACGGGCGGCACTCTGCCCGAAATACACAAGACGGCAAATTTCGGCTCTAACCCCGAAAAGAATTTTGCATTTTTGCGGAAATATCAGCCCGAAGGTCCGCTTATGTGCGCCGAATACTGGAACGGCTGGTTCGACCACTGGGGCGAGGGTCACCACTCGCGCGACCCGGAGGACGCCGCCGCCACGCTGGATAAAATTCTCTCGCTCGGCGCGAGCGTCTCGGCATATATGTTCCACGGCGGAACAAATTTCGGCTGGATGAACGGTGCGAATCACTATGAGGTTTACGAGCCGACGGTTTCGAGCTATGACGACGACGCCCCCCTGAACGAGAACGGCGGAACCACCCCGAAATATTTTCTTTTCCGCGATGTCGTAAGCAAATATGCGCCCCTGCCGGAGATTGAACTTCCCGCACCGATACCCGCAAAACGCTACGGAGAGCTTAAAATAACAAAGAGCGCCCGCCTGCTCGACAACCTCGGCAACCTTGCCGCTCCGGTAAAACTCGTTTCTCCGAGGAATATGGAAAAACTCGGTCAGGGCTACGGATATATTCTCTATTCAACTGTTGTGAGAGGTCCGCGCGAGGAGCAGCCGCTCCACCTTGACGACCTGCACGACAGGGCTTATATCTACACCGACGGTAAATATGCGGGCATGAAATATATAAACGACGCGCCCGGCGAAAACGAGATTGAGCTTGCCGTTCCCGAAGAGGGAATGCGTCTCGACATCCTCGTTGAAAATATGGGCAGAACCAACTACGGACGCCTCCTCGCCGACCGCAAGGGCATAACTCACGGCGCCGGCTTCGGCAACAATTACATATATCACTGGCAGGCGTATTGCCTCCCGCTTGACAACACGGAAAAAATCGAATGGAATGACAAAGCCGCCTTTGACGGCACGGCAACCTTCCTTTACGCTGAACTCAGCATTGAAGACGAACCCTGCGACACCTTCGTTAAAACGCAGGGCTTCACAAAGGGCGTGATTATTGTAAACGGCAGAGTTCTTTCACGCTACTGGGAGAGGGGACCTCAGCACTCGGCATACCTGCCCGCACCCTTCCTTAAAAAAGGAATAAACACCGTAGTCCTGCTCGAAACAGAAGGCGTCGCCCCGACCTCCCTCTTCCCGACAATCACCCTCGACGACACCCCCGACCTTGGGTGAATAACCTGCATTTCAATTCCGGATAAACATAACAACAAACGGCACCGCCGGGTGCCGTTTGTTGTTATGCAGAATTCAATTTTCATTTACCCTTCTTTTTTCTTTGCGCAATACAGGTGAACGACGTTCATATCCTCTTCCATGTCAAGACCGTGCGAGCCGCGGCCGCTGTCAATGGCGTGGCAGCCGTGGTCGGGGCAGAAGCCGTAAAACACGTTGCTGTTTTTCATGTGTTTTTCAATCGCATCCGCCATTTTACGGTAGAATTTTATATTTTTGCCGAGTGATTTTATCGCCAGACGACCCTCGGGACCCGTTGCGTGCATTGAAGCGTCATAGTTGCCGTTGTATATAACAATCAGGTCGTATCTGTTCTCTTTGATGAGCCGCAGCGCCTTGCGGTTTACAAGGCGGACCGACGGATATATGTAATAATCCATATTTCTTTTCAGGAATATTTTTGAAATGCTGTCGCCCGTTGTCGAGACTATCGCCGCCTTTTTGCCCTGCTCAATCATAACGTCAAAAAGCGTTTCAATGGTGAGCACGGGCTTTTCATATTTCATAATTCCGTGCTTTTCGGGCATAACTCCGCTATACATCGAGCCGAAGCAGACCGGAGTTACGCTCGGCATTACGGAGCGCATTTTCATTGTTATTCCGCTTTTTTCAAGGGCGGGAGCGAACATATCGCTGTATTTTTCGAATATCCACCACGCGACGGCGTCGGGGTTATAGATAACGGCTCTGTCCGCCTTTTCCCCGCAAAATGCTTTCTCCGCGAGAGACAATGCCTCTTCATTTGCGGGTGCGCAACCGGGGTTTTGTGCAAGACCCAGCACCCCGAGCACAGTGTTTTTTACCGATGTTATGCAAACCTGATTTTCTTCCATTTTTACCTCTCAGTGAGCTCTGACCTCAACCTTCACATCTTTGCTCCCGATTTTTTCAGACCAGGCGTTTATTTCGGGCAGCGAATATTCTTCGGGCGGATTGCGGTAAAGCTTTGCCGCCGCCGTGCCCTTCATAAGTCCGCCCAGCAGGGTGAAAAACCATTTCGGATGCTTCATACCCCTTATGAATTTTTCGAGCAGCACGGGCAGACTTGTGTTGTCGCCGGCTCCCTGAAGGTCAGCGGACTGAATAATTCCGTTCTCAAAAAAGAAATCTATCGCCTCGAACGGCAGGGCGAGAAGCGCCCCCTTGAGCCCGTGATTTCTCGCATTGTTTGCACCGTAAAGAATGTGATAGGCGCGGTTGTATTTCCACAAATCTTTAGCGTCGGCGCTGTTATACTTTATGATTGTATCGGCGAGAATACCGCCCGCAAGCAGTGAAAGGTCAATTCCCATACCGTTCATCGGCGTAGTCATAAAGGCGGAATCGCCCACCGCCGCATAGCCGTCGGCAACCATAAGCGTCAGCGGTCTGCGAACGGGAATAATCGCATAATAACCGCCGTGCAGCAGCTCGTTGCCGAACCACGGATGATCCTTTCTGAAAAGGGCGTGCTGCTCCTCCACCTTTGCGTCGTCAAGCGGGAACACCCTGCCTATAAGCACATCGCAGCCCTCTCTGCTCGTGTCAAACCAGGAGAGCCCCTGCTCACGCTCGTGGTAGAGATAAACCTCAAACCCGATGTCGGGCTGATACTCATACGCCTTGCTGTAATAGCCCCTGTGACCGTAAAATACGTCGCCGTCCTTCGGCGTTTTTTCTATGCAGAAAGAGTCGGGAAGGTTCATACGCACGGGCGAAAAGGCACCTGCCGCATCTATCACAAGGTCGGCTTCATATTTTCCCGCTGATGTTTCAAGCCCCGTCACACGGTTGTTTTCAACAATGGGGGCAAGAACCTCAACTCCGTATTCAATTCTGACACCGTGATTTACGGCGTGGGCCAGCAGCATGCTGATGAGCGTTTTGCGCCACACAACTCTCTGCCCTGTCGGACCGTAGTGAACAACGATTTTTTTACGTTTGGAGGGGCTGAAAAATGCACCGTCTCCCCTCGGCCGCCAGAAATCAGAGGGCAGCTCCTCCGTTTTTATTCCGAGCACCTTTGCAAGGTTGGCAAGCCCGAAGCCGTCCTCCCAGTCGTGACCGAGAGTGCCCTCCTCTCCTTTTTCAAGCACGGTAACGTCATAGCCCGCATCGCTGAGCTTAGCCGCCGCAACAAGGCCTCCGTGCCCCGCTCCCGCAACAAGAATCTTCTTCATATTCTCACAGCCTTTCAAGAATTTCGGGGTGTGCGTCAAGGTCGAATCTGCGGTAATCTTTATCTTTGTCAAAGAACCACGCCCTCGCGTCAACCCTTTCGGGCGAGTGCAGGAGCGAGTATTTTCCGTCAATAAAACACAGGGCGATGTCGTTTTCAAGCGCTATCGACGAGCGCCCGAGGCAGGGTGCGGCTGAGTTGAAGCTCTGCCAGTCCTGACTGTCGTAGTGCGGGCAGTTGCCGTATGGAATAAGTCCGAGGCAGTCGAGTGTCATAAAGGAGTTTTCGGGTCCGCAATCGTCATATCCGGAGGCAAACCAGCACATGGCGCCCGAGGAATCGCCGAAAAGAACCTTGCCCGAATCGAACGCCTCCCTGAGATATCTGTCAGCACCCGTCTTTTTCCACGTTTCAATAAGAAACCGAAGGTTTCCGCCGGGCACGTTGATTATATCTGCACTGCGAATCTTCCGGGCGACGAGTTCTTCCGTTATGTAAGGGTGCGTCAGGCACAGCACGTCAACGTCACAGCCGCAGTTGAAAAACCGCGAAAGCAGACCGCTCCCGTAGCCGTCAAAACCCGCCGTGGGAATAAGCAGAAAAGAGGGATTTTTCTTTTCGCAAAGCGAAAGAATGTGCCTCACCAGAAAATCGGTGTGCTCCCCTCCGAAACCGCCGCCTGTTGCAACAATTCTGCCCGTCTTAACCACCCCTTTGCAAATTATATTTCCATTTTAACAGTATTAATCCCATTTTTCAATATATCCGCCGATAAAAAGACATCCCGCCGCCTGATTGAAAAAACCGTTCTTTCGTGTTAATATACTTTTATTGAAAACAGCCGTGCGGTCAAAAGTCCCTGCCTGGTTTTACGTCTGCCGCGCAGCGCAAATCTCACCCCCGGAGGCACACATGGATATTTTTTATTTAGTCCTTAAAACAATCCTCATCTACCTGACCCTGCTCGGCATCGGCTCCTCCTCGTTTGCTCCGATGACCGGCGGTGGTGACTTCCCGCCGTCTGAGCCGTCGCAGCCCGGCGACACCGCAAAATACCTGCAGATTGACGCCGTTGACACGGGCATTGACACCTTCAGACCCGGCGAGATTCACGGCGGCTACCGCTACGGTCCGTCAATGATTCTCAACAAAGACGGCAGCATCGATCTGTGGAGCGCCGCAAACGGTCCGGGCGACATCACCGACGTTGTCACCTACAGCCGCCTCTTTGACGGCGGCAAAAAGCGCACTAAAGAGGTTGTCGCGCTCCGACCCACTCCCGAAACGGAGGATGCAAAATGGGTCTGCGACCCCGGCGTAATAAAATTCGGCGGCTACTACTACATCGGCTGCACCTCAACTACCGACCCGCGCGGAGTCAACAACAGCGTCTATATCGCGCGCAGCAAAAACCCCGACGGTCCCTTTGAAAAATGGACGGGCAGCGGCTGGGGAACAGCCCCCGTTGTTCCGCTTATAAAATATGACGGCAACCCCGAGGGCTTCGGCTCGGGCGAGCCCTCCTTTGTGCTGATGGGCAGCACTCTCTACATCTATTATTCCTGGAACGATTCCGGCTCCACAACAAGAGTTGCCACGGCTGACGCAACCGATGAGAACTGGCCCGCCGCCCTCGAATTTCACGGCGAGTGCCTTCCTCCCAAAGATTCAGGCGACTCAGCGGATGTCAGATACTGCGACGAATACGGCAGATTCATAGCCGTATTTACCGAAAAGCGCTTTTCGGATGACAGTTGCGTTTCCGTCTGGGAGTCCTTCGACGGCATAAACTTCCGCAGAAGCGGTTTTGTCAAAAACAATACGGCAAAGAAACTCCACAACTGCGGCATCTCCGGCAGGGCGGACGGTCACATCGGCAAAGGCGACCCCGTATATCTCTCCTACGCCTACGGCTCCGACTGGGGCAACTGGCCCACAAGATTCCACCGTGTTGCCCTGTCTCTCTCCGACGCTCCCAAAACCGATTTATCTGCGGAGAAAAATATTGAAATGCCCGTCATCCGCAGCAGGGTGCGCGCCGTTCCCGAGGTTATAATGATTAAGGCGGAAAAGCAGGTCTATCACATCAAAGGCAGTGCGAATCTGCTTGTAATGGCAATGGATTCCGACGCCTTCACCTTCCCCGTGCTTTTCGGAGCGCAGTTTTATGATTATGACGAGAGCGTCATTAAAATCTCCGGCTGGCAGATCCGCGCCGTCGGAACGGGCAGCACAAGAGTCCGCATCCGCTGGCACGGTCTTGAGGGCGATTTCTTCGTCTATGCCGAGAAATAAAACAGTATATTTTATAAAAAACAAAACGGACCGCTTCATTTCTGAAACGGTTCGTTTTGCGATTATATGGATTAAAATGTCACTCAGCAGACTTAAAAATGAGCTTGAAAAGCTTCTTTATCCAGTTGAACAATGAGAGGAACCTCGCGCGGATTTTTTCAAAAATACCGTCGGGATTGTCGATTTCATCATCCGCCTCCCAGTGCTCCGTGTCGCAGTTTTCTGCGGTCATCGCTTCTATTTCGCCGTCGGCGGCGTCATCGGGATTCGTTCGTGTATAAACAACAAATCTCGACGGCCAGCAGCCGTTTTCAACGGTTACCGCCTCTTCGGATGTCGCAATGTCATACAGCAGGCGCAGCTCCCAGTCGGACCAGCTCGAATGTGTGGAGTTCTTTATAAACCAGGTGCTTTCGGGGAACAGGCAGGTGGAGGCGTCAATCTGACCGTCGGGCGAAAGATATCCGCCGAAGCCCGCCGCCCTGCGCTCTGCGAGGTAGTCATCCTCAAGGTCTTTATATATCGTGCCAGTTGTTGCCCCGAAAGAGGAGCGGCGCACGCTTGCAAACTGGTCGGATACCAGGTAGTTCGTTCTGCAGGTCGGCAGAGTCTGGAAGCCGTATTTTGAAATCACGCCGAAATGCACGCCGTTTTCCGCGGTGGAGGTGAGAATTTCGGGAACTCTCTGACGCACAAGTCTGTCGTAATTGTCAAGCTTTTCAATCAGCCCGGCGTATTCTTTGCGCTTCTCGCTGCCCTCGGGCCCGAAAACATACTCCTTCGCCGTCGGGTAGTCCTCTTTTGAAACGCAGGCCCAGTAGTTCGGCCAGGTGTAGAATGTTGAGAGCGCAAGCGCCGATGTAACTCCCTTTACAAGCATATTGTAAAGCACATATCTCGGGAAGACGATTGCCGCGTCGAGCACGCCCGTGCCGTCAAGCATCTCCAGCGAGATGTTTACAAACTCTCCCACGTCAAACATGTCGATGGCGGCGCAGTCGCGCAGCAGACGGTTGATTGCCGTAAAATCCACAACAAATTTGCCGCTTATCGGCTCGCTGATTATCTCCGCTCCTTCAACAACGCTTCCGTCATAGGCAACGCCTCTTATATGTTCAGCCGCGTGTTCGGGGTAAACGGCGAGGTAGGCGGTCACAACGTTTGTGCCGAGGCAGCTCGCAATAATTCCCGCCTGACTGCAGCCGGTGGAGGCAAGTATGTCATCCACAAACGCCTTGAATTCCGCCGCCGTCTCAACGGGGTCAAGCCGCCAGTCGTAATAGAACCAGTATCTGTCGTGCACATAGTATTTTTTGCCCTCGGGCGTGTGCCAGCCCTGGTCGTTGTGCCTCGTTCTGTTCATTTTTTCAATGCGCTCCGGGCGCAGACCCGTGCCGTATTGCGCGTTGCCGTCCTTGTCAAGCAGAGAGCGCTCGAAAAGGTCGGTGATTTCTTTCTGCAGGTTGTCGTAGTAGGGCTCCCAGTCGTTTTTGAGAACGCCGTCAATCAGCCACGGCTCAAGTATGTTGGCAATGGCTTCAAGCACATTTTTCGCCTTGAGCCCGTTGCCGTCCTCGTTTTTGATAAGCGAGGGTATATCCTTGTAGTGAAAAACCTTGTTTCCGTCTTCGTCAACAAGCTTTTCGCCGTCACCGGATATTCTTATTACGGGAATGTCGCTCAAGCTCTGAGAAATCCACATCGTCTCCTTCGCCGCCGCCGCTGCCGAAAACACCGGCAGCATGGCAAACGCAAGCAGCAGAGCCGCCGTCCTTTTAAAAATGTTTTTCATTTTCCGCTTCTCCCTTACTGTAATCCCATCTCTCGTCTCACACACCGTATGCCGCACAGTTATCCATTGTATCATTAATAATATGTTAAATATAATTATACAACAAAAAAAACGATATGTATATATCTTTCGGGAATTATAAAATATTTATTTCCCCGCCTCCCCGCATTAGCCTCCCCTCACAGGGGCGCGGGTGTCCGGTGGACACCTCTGCGAAGCAGAAGCGCCGACCGAGCCGACAGGCGAGACGGTGGCTTGCCGACAGGCAAGACGGAAGGGTCAAAACTGCTTTCTCCTCATACCTGACCCCTAAAACCTAACCTGTCATTCTGAGCCGCAGGCTCAAAATCTCAAAAACTCCAATCTCCCTGCAACCGGTAGGGGCGATTGTCAATCGCCCGCCGCCTTAACCTCAATTTCAGACAGAACAACGCCCGCCGTTTTAATTGCAATTTCCCAAAAAACTGTCATTCTGAGCCGCAGGCGAAGAATCTCAAAAACCTCAATCCCCCTGCAACCCGTTGCGAATGCCCCCTCTGTTGCGTTGCATTTTCAAAAAATCCCAAAAATTTTTCAATTTCGGGTGGGAATTTCCGTTTTTTTCGTATCTTATATAGTGAAAGGGTTTTTCTCTTGAATTTTAACACTTATAATGTTAAAATAATTTTGTATATATTGTTTTCTTCAAGGAGGAATAATAATGAAAACGGGCAAAAGATGTCTGTCTCTTCTGCTGAGCGTCCTTATGGTGCTCGGCG